>Ga0187819_10001936_pt1 | contig 10815 bp, 9 predicted proteins | sample NC_wetland_sal_i_15_FD_132411 | JGI IMG/M metagenome (GOLD analysis project Ga0187819, IMG submission 132411) | Wetland sediment microbial communities from Neuse River Estuary, North Carolina, USA - SO4_4 | ecosystem: Environmental > Aquatic > Freshwater > Wetlands > Sediment | place: USA: North...
ACTGACGACTTCTAAACTTCCTGCGTCACCCTCAGCACCTCCTCGAGCGCTGTCTGGCCCGAAGCAATCTTCAGCCAGCCGTCCTCCCGCAAGCTGCGCATGCCACGCTCCCGCGCCGCCGCCCGCAAAGTACTGGCGTCGGCGCGCCCCACGATGGCCCGACGTATTCCCTCATCCATTTCCATAAACTCAAATATTCCCACCCGCCCCAGGAAACCGGTCTGGCCGCAATGTACGCACCCTCCTGCCTTGTAGAGCGTCAAAGGGCTGCTCGCAGCCTCCCAGCCTTGTTTTCGCAACTCGTCGCCATCCTGCTGGTACGGTTTCCTGCATTGCGGACACAACACGCGCACCAACCGTTGCGCGAGCACGGCGACCAGCGAAGACGAAACCAAGTAGTGTTCGACCCCCATATCGGTCAGGCGCGTGACCGCACTGGGAGCGTCGTTAGTGTGCAAGGTGCTGAAAACCAGGTGGCCGGTAAGCGCTGCGCGCATGGCGATTTCGGCCGTCTCGAGGTCCCGAATTTCACCGATCATAATAATGTCCGGATCCTGCCGAACGATGTGCCGCAGCCCCGCCGCAAAGGTCAGCCCAATCTGCGGATTCACGTGAATCTGGTTGACCCCCGGCAACTGGTACTCCACCGGGTCCTCCACCGTGATGATCTTCACGTCCGGGGTATTCAGCCGCCGCAGCGATCCATAAAGCGTGGTGGACTTCCCGCTGCCCGTGGGACCCGTCACTAGGAACAGCCCGTGGGGAAGGTCGAGGTAGTACTCCATCTTCCGCAGCAGGGCTTCCGGGAATCCCAAAGTCGCCAGAGAATAGCGATCGGTGGCGCTGCGGTCCAGAAGACGCATCACCACGCTCTCGCCGTAAAGTGTGGGCAGCGTCGAGACGCGCAGGTCGATTTCGCGGCCCAAAACCCGCAAAGGAATCCTGCCGTCCTGGGGCAGGCGCTGCTCGGCGATGTTGAGCTTCGCCATGAGCTTGATCCTGGAAGTAACCGCCGCTTGCATCTCGCGCGGCGGCGCCGGCACTTCGTACAGCACTCCATCGATTCGGTACCGCACTCGGAACTGCTTCTCGAAAGGCTCGAAGTGGATGTCGCTGGAGCGGCGCTCCAGGGCGCGCGCCACCAACTGGTTCACCCAGCGGATCACCGGCGCCTCCGAAGCCAAGTCCCGCAGTTGGTCAATGTCGGCTGCCTCCGCTTCGGTGACTCGAGGTGACTCGTCGGAGTCCGAAGCTACCATGCCCTCTTCAGTTTGTTCCGCGCCGAGCCAGACATCCAGGGCCTTCAGTATGGAGGCTTCGCTTGCCAGTCGCACTTCCACTTTTCGGCCCAGCAACTGTTCGATCGCGCGAATGTTGTCGCTGTCGAGTGGATCGGCCATGGCGACGAATACTGTGCCGTCATCAACTCGGTAGGGATAGAGAAGAGACTGGCGCAAGAAACTGGCAGGTAAGGTGGCCGCCTCCACAGGGACTTCCTGGAGTTCGGCCGGGTCAACGCGCGGGATACCGAGTTGCTCGGACAAAACACTCTGTAAGTCCTGCTGCGAAACATAGCCCAGGTCCAAAAGGATCTTGCCCAAGCGCCCCTTGCGTTCCCGCTGCAACGAGAGCGCCCTTTGCAGGTCGTCTTCCGGCAACAGGCCACGCTCCACTAGCAATTGTCCCAGCAATTTGTGGCTGACCGTAACGGAAGTCATGGCGAAGTTCTCAAATCTCCAAAATCTTCATTTTGGCGACCAGATCTTGATAGGAAATCTTTCTTTCCCAATACTGATCCAACTCCGTCTTCCGAGTTTCGATGACCAGTTGGTCGGGAAACTGGGTATCTCCGGGCTCCACTCCAAAAAGGTGCACGACTACAGCAACGCAATCGTCCGAGTTCAAATTCCGCAAGCTCATCGCATGGTCGGCCAACAAGCGGGGAATCGTCTCTTTCACGATGGCGATTCGCTCCCGCTTCACCTTTTGCGCCTTCTCGATTTCCGCCTTGCTCAAGGGAGCCATATTGAACGGATTGGGAACGCGCAAAGGATAGAGATTGACTTCCAAGCTGAAGGCCAGTCCGAAACCCGGCAAATAAGTTCCCTGAGTCTTCTCGAGCAGCCCGAAGGGCGGGGCGAACGTCTGGCCCATTGTTCCATCAATGATCGCTTCGAAGACCTTCATTTCGCCCTTTAGTGCATTGAAGTTCTGCGTGGGCGATTGAGCAAGGACACACCGCAGCGGCAAAAACCAACAGGCGAGGGCAATCAGGACAGCCCTGCCCGACCTTCCTGGCATGAAATGCATTCGAGTTACCTCCTCGAGGGCTCCGCGAGTGAGTTGGTGGGTAGCTAGCGATTGTGGGCAACCAAGCTAATGATCTCTTTCTGCCGCTGTGTTTCCTTCCACTCTGAATTCTGGGCTAACTCCAAAAACTGCAATTGCTGTGCGAAGCGCGCCCAGTTTCCCATCTGCTCCTGACGCAGGCTCTCCACCTGAGCACTGGTGGCAGCCTGGATGTCTTTGCTCTGCAAAGCTACCTGCGCAGCGACCGCCCGGGAGACCAGAGCTTGGAGTTCTGTCCGAGTCAACGCTGGCTCCTCCCGCGCGGTGCTCGGGAGCAGCCAGCTTGGCCCGTGCCGGAAACCGGCCGACACGACGCCTAGAAAGATCGCCGCCGCAGCCGCCGAAAGGGCCGCAGTGCGCAGGAGGGCTGCCCATAAGCCCGCAAATCGGCTCTGAGGCTTCTCTCCCACAAGAACCAAGTGGGCGGGCATCTCGCGATCGATCAAACTGCTCGTCAACGCCTGCCGCACTGTGAGCAAGCGCTGGGCCGAGCGCGCACACTCCCCGCACTGCTTGATGTGCTCCTCGACCTCTCGCACCTTTTCTGGCGACAATTCATCCAGCGCCCAATCGGTCAGCTCGGTTCCCCATTCACGGCATCCCATGACTTTCACCTCTTCTTCGCAGGAGTCAGAAAAACAGGATTCAGGATTCAGGACTCACGATCCGCCCTCCAGCATTCAGAAAGTCAAAATCTGAAGCTGCGGACTTGGAGCGCCAATTCTCGACTTCACGCTTCCTGAGTTTCGTCCTTCTGAGTGTGGAGTATTGCAATTTGTTGGTTGTTTCGCTTGCTCTTATCCTGACTACCGAGTGTAGCGCGCCACCCTCTCCGCGCGGGAGAGGGCAAGGAGAGGAAAGAACGTCACTTCGCGCGACGAGTAACCCCCTCCCGCCTGGAGAGGATGGCGCCCCCGGCACGTTGGATCACTCACGGGCCGTTATCATAGGGGAACCGCTTGCCCCCCTACGTGCCAGGTCGTTCACTAACTAGCGTAGGGCAAGGCCCAACCCTGCGCTATTAACCTTCGATGAATTTCCTCAGTCGTTCAAAGCCGGAATACACGCGAGTCTTGGCCGTGCTCACCGGACAACCCTGGATTTCTGCAATCTCCTCCAGCTTGAAACCCTGGTAGAACTTCAGCACTATCGCTTCCCGCTGCTCGAGGGTCAGTCCCGCGAGCGCTTTTTCCACCAGGATTTTCATCTCGCCTCTTTCCCACTGTCCCGTCTCACCTATTCTCACCCTGGAAGGATTTACCGCCGGATCGAGACCATCGAGGCTACTTTCTTCTTCGTGCGCGGTCCGGGCGTGCGAGCGAGCCGTGTTGCGCGCAATCCGAAACAGCCATTGGGGGAACTTTTGCGGGTCCTTCAGTTGGCCCAAATGACGATAACCGGAAAGAAAGACCTCCTGGCACATGTCGTAGGCATCTTCCGGCCTCCCAGTCAGGTATACCAGAAAGCTGTAGATCTTGCGTTCCCAACGCCGTACGAGCACATTGAACGCTTCCGGTAGCCCGTCCCTCGCGTCTCGGACCAGTGCCGCGTCCGGACGATCAGAAGTCTCCAATGCCAATTCCACTCCCTATGACGCAATAAACTGGAAAAAAGTTTGCGGCGACCCTCGAGGCCATTCCGTTTTTCTTCCTCCACATCGCCTACCGTTGCCGAAAGCTCGAGAGGGCCATCGAAAGGCCGGTCACCCGTAGAATACAAGATCAGCCATCGTCAATAAAGCCTCACTCTAAACCGTGGACGGTCGTGACGGCGGACTTGGCGAAGGTTAGGGTGCGGTGCCAGCGCTCTGCTGCCGCAGTTTCTCGACGGCAGCCAGCCCCTGGGGGTTGGTTGGATCCTTCACTAGCCCGGCCTGGTATTGATTCAGAGCCTCAGCCTGGCGGCCTGCGGCCTTGTAAATGTAGCCCAGTCCGAAGTGGGCGTTGCTATCCAACTCATCCAGGCTGAGGGCGGCCCGAAAGTCGCGCTCCGCCTCCTGCATAGCCCCCCGACGAATATCAAGCATGCCGAGAAAGTCGTAGGCGAGGGCATTCGGCTCAAAACGGATGGAGGCGCGGAACTGATCTTCGGCCTCGTCCGTGCGGCCCTCCGGCACGAGAAGCTGCCCGAGCTCATTGCGAATGCGGGAATCGAATGGTGAAATTGCGAGCGCTTGCCGAAGCTGGAGCTCGGCCGGGCCCGCCAGTCCCATAACCCTGTAGACCCTGCCCAGGTTGAGATGCGGATCTGCTGAGTTCGGCCTCAGCTCCATCGCGCGCTGGAAGAATTTGACTGCTTCGTCATATTGCTTTTTCTTGCCTGCCACCATGCCCAGATTATTGAGCACGGTGGCATTGGAAGGATCAGCAGCGAGCGAGCGTTTCCACGCGCTCTCAGCATTGTCTACCGCACCCTGGTCCCAGTAAACAGTGCCTAGGTTGTTTAGGATGATGAAGGCGTCCGGTGAGAAATCGAGAGTCCGGCTGTAGAAGACGATGTCATCCTTCCAGTCGCGGTTACGGATGACGATACGGGCAGCGAATAGGACGCCCACCACTATACCGGCGACTACCAAGGCCCGACGTTGCGCAGCCCGCGGCCCGGCGCGGGACCACAACCTTGCTGCGACCAGACCGACGAGCCACGCCACGCCGACGGAAGGCAAATAGAGGTAGCGTTCCGTGAAAACGTTGGCCCCGACCCAGTGGGCGTTGAGGACGGGAGCCAGCGTGGCAAGGAACCACAAGATTGCGAAGGAAGCGAAGCGGACGTTTCGTTCGCGGCTGCGCCAGCAGATGAAGAAAAGGGCAGCGATCGCGAGGAGGACTACCACGCCGGCAAGAACGTAAGGATCGAACAGGCTGGTACTTGGGTGGAAGACGTAGAATCCGCAAAGCCGCACCGGCCAGATGAGTTTCCAGACGTACTGGCCGACCAGTGCGACGGCACCAAGCAGAATCTGTTCCGGGGTAAGCTCGGGCAAATTCTTGGCTGGCACCAGCGCTCCGAACAAGTGGATGCGGACGACTAGGTAAGCCACGCCAACGAGCCATAGCAGCCCGTAACGGGCCAGCTTCTGGGGGATACTTGTTTCGGAACGATCCTCCCGGTAAAAGTGCTCATAGACAGTGGCGAGGGCCGGCAGAGTCATTGCCTGCTCCTTTGAAATCAGGGCAAGAAGGAAGGTGGCGCCCAGGGCAGCCAGCATGGGCTCCGACCGCCGGCCCCCCGGCCTCGCCAGCGCCAGGAAGATCCCAAAGGCGAGCAGATAGAAGAGGGTGAGCTCGAGGTCCGTTACCGCCGCAATCCAGTCCACCGACTCGGTGTGAATCGGATGCAGAGCGAACAAGGCGCCGGCCACAAAGGCCCCTACGCGGTCCCCGGTCAGACGCTCGGCGAGCACAAAGACGAGGCAGACCACGAGCACGTGCAGCAAAAGGCTGACCAGATGGAAGCCATAAGCCCGCATGCCGAACAGCTTATAGCAGGCAAGGTATCCAAGCGTCATCATCGGTCGATAGTAATTGGTGACGGAACTCACCTGCTTGAAAGACCAGACGTTGGTGGTGAAAATCTCCTTCAAGTACTGGAGGCTCCGCGCGTACGGATTCTTCACCAACTGGGTGTCGTCGTCATAGACAAAACCATTGAAAAGAATGTTGAGATAAGGCAGGGTGGCGCAGGCCACGAGGCCGGTGAGGAGGAGTGTCTGGGCGCGATCCGGCAGGAAGGCGGCCCGCTGGTCCCCAGAGGGCGGGGCCTGGGCAGTCTTCCTGACCTTGGTGGCTGATGTGGCACCCGGTCGGTGAGTTGGCGGCCGGGACCGGCGCCCTGGCGGGCGCGCCAAACCGAAGCTCTTCGACCGGGTTCTCCGCCCAGGTGCCACCCGCTCCGGAATCATGCCGATCCCCCGCGCGCTACTCGGCCCGTCGACGGCCCCAACCGCCCAGGCTGCGAGCCGCGAGGGGAGCGCTAGCGCGAGCCGCAGTTCTGCACAGTGCTCGAACAGCCGCGGTTTGCAGTGTGGAATTCTCACTCTTTACTTGACGCGCCCTCGCCCCTGGCCCGGCTCGCCGGTACGCGCTGGCGGTCCCTCGTGGATCATAAGAATCGGGACTTCCATTATAGCTCCCGGCTAGGCGCTAAGACACGCCAACCCGATGGCAGAATGCAGCGATTTTGGAATGACGGAGACGATTTCATCCTGGGACGAGTCGAGCGTGCGAAACTCAAGGGCTTGGACGCTTCCGATTGGACATATTATGCGGGCGGAGAAGGATTAAATGCGGAAAAATGGAAATTCATCAATTCGCACAGCGACACCCACATCACGGGCGCTTAAACAAAATGTGAACCTCCACCTCGAGAACTTTCCACGCCTTTCGCGTGTAGTAGTGTTCAGAATCGAGGGATTATCGGACGGCCGACATACGATCAAAATCGTGAATAAGAGCGCCGCGGGGGCAGTCCTCGATGCGTTCAGGGTGTACAGCAGGGGGAAGTAGGCAGTAGGCAGATGGGCAGGTAGGCAGGTGGGGAGTAGGCAGTCGGCAGGTGGCCAGTAAGCTGTAGGGGGCGGGACCGCGCAGCGGGATTTTTTCAAGTTGAAATCCGAGATGATCTGAAATCTTGAATCTGAAATCTGGGATTTGGCTCTGTGCTCTCCGCGTGCTCTGTGGTGAAATCCTTCACTACCCCCGCTTGCTCTGTCCAATGAGAAATGCGGCGGCTATAAGTACAACGCTCCCGGCCAGCATCCGGTAGAACGCGGCCATCGTAGCTTGTCTCCATTCCGCTAACAAGACTCCCCAGGCATTGGAAGTCAGTATGATCAGCGCAACAAAAACCGGCCAACCGAAGCTGTTCCCAAGCGGACCCAGGCCGTAGGCGCCGCGGCCGTAAAGGAATACGCTCGAGATCCACAGCAAACTCATGGCGGGCACCTGGAGAGCGTCACGAGTGAGCATCCCCGCACCGAAGACTCTTGTCGAACGTTCACGAACGACGCGCGCGAAGCAATATCCTGCCTGCACCACCGCCGCAGAAGAGAGAAATACCGCCCAGGCAAGATAGATTTCGGCCGGAAAGCCCTGCTTCCACTGTGTCTCGACCCCTTTACTGAGGAGGGCGGTTCCATATTGAATTCCGAAATTGAGCGTAGGCGCTAAAATGCCCCCTACAATGGCGATCATCAATCCCAGGCGGAACCGCTTTGCGCTGGAGGCGCCGTCTGAATCTCCTTTGCTCCCTCCTGCCTGAGCGCACATTATGACTCCCACCACCATCAACGCGAGCCCCAGCACGAAAAACCAATCTCCTCGGGACCGCAGTTCAAATGCTCCGGCCCACAACAAGGGTAGCAACGCGCCCAGCACGATGGAGAGGCCCAGTTGGATGGCAAAGCCCAGGGCAATTCCTAGCAGGTCCACGGCAATGCCGTATAGCAAGGAGGCAATGCCAAACAGCACCCCCCACACGATCAAGATTGCCCATCCCCGCAATGGGACGCGGGTCAGGAGATCGCTCCAGCGCGGCACCGCCACCATCACCACGATCCATGGGATCACACCCATGGCCAGGAGCGAATGGAGGGTCCAGATATGGTTGAACCTCCAGACGCGGGTGGTCTTCAAGGGGACCGCGAAACTGCCATTTAACAGCCCCGCCAGAACAACCCCGGCCCAACTCAACATGGATCAGTCCTCATCCAAGGGTACGAATGTCATTCCGAGCGCAGCGAGGAATCTCGCTCCGATCCCTGCCCGCGCGCAGCCTGATCCACGTCAAACAGAGCGAGATTCCTCGCTGCGCTCGGAATGACACCGGCCGCTCGGGTTCATCTCATCCGCGGCGCAAGCCTGGTAATGTAATCGTCAAACACCTGCCGGTTATTCTCCGGGCCGACGCTCGTAACGTTGGGAGAAACAAATGCTCGAAAGCTTACGCCTCGCTTTGCAAGCTCAGCCGCTATCTCCGCAGTAAGAGCCATGGAAATGGCAATCACCGCCATGGTGGAGCTGGCAGCGACAGGGATACCGGCGACATCGACGAGGGAATCCCGCGGCGGGCAGCAGTTGTCAATCACCACGTCGCCCAGGTCGGCCAATTTCTTGCCGCTCGAGTGGGTGGCTTTTGTAATTCGAGCGTTTTCGAGCGAGGTAACGGCGACCACCTTCAGCCCCAGCGTTTTGGCATGCAGGGCCACGTCGATTCCTGCTGCGTTCAGGCCGCCGTGCGAGTAGATCACCATAGTGTCTTTCGGCTCAAACTTGAAATTGGAGAGGAAGGTGGAGACGTACCCTTCGGTCCGCTCGAGCTTCAGCAGTTCTCGGACGCCCCCGGAGCCGAGCACCTGCGTCCACATCAGCCGCGCGTCCATCAAAGGATGGAAGCCGGCAAAGCTGCCGTAGCGTGGGAAGGTATCCATCACCGGGATCACGGAGTGCCCGCTGCCAAACAGATGCACCAATCCTCCTTGCGAAATCGAGTCCGCGCAAAACTCTGCGGCCTTCCGGATGTTTCCGATTTGAGTGGAACGAATCCGGTCGTACACCTTTTGCGCTTCTGCGAAGTACGTTTCGGCTGACATTATCCTGTTTCCTCCATTCATTTTGGGCTGCTGAAAAACCCCTCTGTCCTGTCATTCTTCAGCGCACCGAAGTAATGCGTAACGGGCTGCGCCTAGAATCCCAGCCTCCTCTCCCAGACGGGATATCACGATGCGAACCTGCCTTCTGGCAAGCGGCTGGCCCCATTGGCGCACAGCCTTTCGGAGTGGCGCAAGAAGCAGGTTTCCGATACTGGCCAAACCGCCGCCCAACACGACGACCTCGGGGTTAAGCAGGCTCACAATATTGGCCACGCCCAATCCGAGATTTGTGCCAACCTCTTCCAACACTCTGCGGGCGTCTTTGTCACCGGCGCGCGCCGCCGCAGCTACGACTTCGGCTGTTCGGTTTTGTTTCCAAAGCAGCTTAGCCAGCTTGGCCACCGCCGGACCGGCGGCCAACGCTTCGAAGCAACCCAGACGGCGGTATTCCGGTTTCCACCTGCGGTCAATCACCATCCAGCCCGCCGCGCCGGCGACGCCATGGGCGCCCCGAATCAGTCTTCCTTCCGAGATCAATCCGGCGCCAATGCCGGTTCCTACCGTAAGAAAAACCAAGTTCCGTACTTCGTTCTGTGCCCCTAATCCCAGCCACGCTTCGGCTAACGCTTGCACATTGCGGTCACTCTCAACGAAAACGGGAAGCCGCAAGGCACCTTCCAGAAGATGCCTCAAGCGAACCTTCGACCATCCCGGCAGGTTTGGCGCCCAGACGGTTTCAGCGTGAGGGTCAAAGGCCCCGGGCACTCCCACCCCAACTGCCCGAATGCTTCCCCGCGCAATCTTCGCCGCGCTCACCGCCGCGTGTGCCGTGTCGAACAGCGCAGCCAAATCTTTTTTCACCCCTTGGGCGGGAGTCGGCACCCGCACGCTTGAGAAGAGCGCCCCCTGCGAATTGACGACCCCGGCAGCGATTTTGGTTCCGCCCAGGTCTAGGCCGAGAACAAGATCGGTGCTCATGGTACACGTTCCAGAAAAGGCTCGTTCAAGCGCCACCGCTCGCCGCAACTCGGTGGCCACTAAGGCCAACCTCTCCGTGTCCTCAGTGTCTCGAAAGACCCAACACGGAGGACACTGAGGGTCTCCGTGGCCTCCGTGTTGAGTTTTTGCTTGGCCACAGTGAACACAGAGAGGAAGAACTCTCGCTTCACAAGAACACCCCGCGAAGTAGGGTGAGAGCTTACCCTCCCCTGGCTGGGCAATAGGCGGCACTGCCATCAGGGGACGGCAAGCCGTCCCCCTACAACTTTCGTTCAAATCGAACCACCCAAATCCCACCCGCCGGCAGCGGGGCGTTGAGCACCAGCCCTCGCTCAGACTGAGTGAACACCACCTTCTCCTGGGTATTCAGACCGCGAGCCTCGCCCACTGTCCATGGGACGCGGATCGCGATTTTTGCGTCGGCAGCATGATCCGAGTGGTTAAAGGCGAAGAGGAATTGTACACCGTTTCCCTCGAGTCGCCGGACCTCCAATTGCGAAATGTTATCGCCCGAGACCGTGACCTCCGGCGCCACGCCCGCGGCGCGCGCAACGCCCAGCAACACTTGTTTGGTCGCCGCGTCGTGCTGGCGCTGGAAGGCCATGGCCAGGAACGATCCGACCAGAATCGCCTTCCCTTTCCCATAGCTGTTCTCGACAATGGCTGGCGCTCCATCCGCGAAGCGCGCCAGTACGCGCGCGCCGGGCAAAGGCTCCAATTCCTCCTCGAACGCTGTCGCAGCAGCGCGCGTGCCGGGCGCGCAGCCGGGCAGTCCGGCGTTGGCCTCCAAGATAACTTCCGGCTTCTCGACCGGTCGGATCACTTTTTCGCGCGCCCCGAAAACCTCAGCCAAGCCCATTCCCGGCACCTCGTCGCTG
>Ga0187819_10001939_pt1 | contig 10813 bp, 9 predicted proteins | sample NC_wetland_sal_i_15_FD_132411 | JGI IMG/M metagenome (GOLD analysis project Ga0187819, IMG submission 132411) | Wetland sediment microbial communities from Neuse River Estuary, North Carolina, USA - SO4_4 | ecosystem: Environmental > Aquatic > Freshwater > Wetlands > Sediment | place: USA: North...
CTCATCGTACCTCGCGCCGTATTCCAAATACTGCGCGGCGGGGTTGTCCCAATAACTGATCCCTACTTTCTCGACTTCGCCTTTCTTGTTGAAGCTGGCGCTCAAGTGAGCGTTGACTCCGGCAAAATAAGTCGGCAGTTTCAGCTTCTTATAACGCGCGAGTATCTGGTCGCGCAGCGTGGGATCGAAGTGAACTCCGTATTGGTCGACCAGGGCCTTGATCGCGTCGTAATCGCCTTCGGCCTTGATGCGCATGAGTTCGGCGAGCAACATGCCCACTCCCTGACGCATCTTTTGATAATCGGCGACGCGAACGTAAGTCTTAGCATTATCGCTACGCGTGAACTGTTCGATCGAGCCGGGAACTTTGTCGGCGATGTAGTGGGCGATCAACTGGCGGTCGCGCTCGTGGTCCTCTTCAATCATGTCGCCGCGCGGAATGCGGCGTAGTTGGGTCAAGGCTGCGGCAGCTGCGTTGTCGTACATGGCCTTGGCCACTTCTTCCTGGTTGGAGATCAGACCCAGTTCTTTCAGCTTGGGATCCCACGCGTTCCACAGCGCCATCAGGTCAGCGCGCCCTTCTTCGAGCGTGGAAAAATATTCTTTCAGAAAGGGCTGCGCGCCGCCGCTGACGCGCTCGCTCAATTTACCGGAGCCGTGGCCGATGACTTCGTGCAACGCCGTCATCAGGTCCTCGGCTTCGGTGCCATACTTCGCGTTGCGTTCGACCTCGGCCGGACCGGCGGCGAACTCCGCGACCGCCGTTTTGCCGGTGGCATCATCCAGGGCACGCTTGCTCCCGGTGAAGAGGAAATTCTTGGAGCCGTACTTTTCGTGGATCTCGTTTTCGTTCGGCAGGTTGTCGCCGATGGTGATCACGTTGAAATCGCCGGTCTCGATCAGGGTTTCGACTGCCTTGACCACGGGAAGCTTGAACGACGTTAGCTTGTACTTGTCATCCCACGGAGCCTTCTGTTCGAAATAGGCCGCATTTGCGCCCAGTTTTTTCATCAGCGTGGTGACGGGCTTGTCGGTGATGGTGACGAAACTTTGCGAGCTTCCTTTGGCTCCGCGGGCGTCGCGATAGACCTCGATGAAGCCGTTGTCGAAATCGACGGTGGCGTCGTTTTGCACCCAGGCGGTGCCGAAGGCAACCCAGTCGGCATATTCGCCGGTCTGGTAGTAGCCGATGAGATGGGCAATCGCCTCGGCCTGCGCGGGATCGGCGTAATGGCGCGCCTTCTCGAAGCAGTCGTTGGCCTGCTTCAAGAACGTCGCATACAGGCCCGCAGGAACCTTGCCGTCGGGTGTGCCGGCGCGGTAGACGAGCTCGGCGAGTTTGCCGTCCGGCGCTTTCACCACCCGCGAGTTCAGCGCATATTGATCCTGAAAACCTTTCAGATCGTTCAGGCTTAGGCCGGGATAAAAGGTGTTGGAGCTGGCCTGAATGGTATCTTTTCCACCCACGGGACTCTTGGCAATCATCATCGGCTCAAAGGCGGGATCGAACAGCGAGGACCGCAAGGACTCGACCTCATGCTTCACGTCGGCTGGCTTCTTCAAGGGTGGAAGATCGGCATAGGGCGTGCGGAAGGCTCCATTTTGCTGCGCACGCAGGGCCGCTTTTTCCAGTTCCTCGAAAGTGAAAGCGGGCAGGAATTTCTGCGAGGTCATGTCGTTGTGGTTGCCGCGGCTGGCCCAGAACAGCTTGGCGAATTCGGCGATCTTGGCCAGTGCTGCCGGGTCGACGTCTTTCGGATGCGCCAGGATTTCTTCGAGCAGGCGCTTTTGCTGCAAACCGTAGCTGGAGAGCTGGTCGTAAATGATGGGGTCGATGGCGATGGAAGCCTGCGTCAGCCAATAGGCCAGCGCCTGCTCGCGCGGCGATAGCGCCTGGAAGCTGGGAGCGTGCAGTTGAATGAAGGCAGTGTCGCCGACGCGCTCGACGAGGACGTCGCTGGCCTTTTCCTGCTGGCAGAATGCGGGGACGGCGATGGCAAAAATCGTGAGTAAAAGAAGGAGTGCGAAATTTTGCGACTTCAAGGTGGGCCTCCGTGCGGTGCTTTGTTCTTGATTCCTTGTTCTTTGCAAAAGCGGAGCGAACTTCGCAGGCTACCACAAACGGGCCTTGCTGGCGGGAAGCGTCGCCACATCGCGACTCCGCGGCCCGGCCGTTCTCGCGTGCTAGAATCGATCTAGTGACTCCCCGAACCGATGCTTCCTGATATAGAGAAACTACTGGAACTGCAAGCGGCGGATAGCGAGATCCGCGCCCTGCAAAACGAAGTCGCCGCGCTGCCGAAACGCGTGGCGGCGATCGAGCAAAAGCTGGCTGGCACCAAGGCGCACCTGGAAAAGGTACGGGCTACAGCCAAGACCGACGAGGCCAATCGCAAAAAGTTCGAAGCCAACATCAAAGACCTGCAAGGCAAAATTTCTAAATATCGCGACCAATCTCTCGACGTCAAAACCAACGACCAGTACAAAGCCCTTCTGCATGAAATCCAGTTTGCCGAGCAGGAAATCCGCCTCAACGAAGATCGCATCCTCGAGGTGATGGTCAACGTCGACGCGCGCGAAGCCGAAGTCAAAGCCGCGGAGGCCGAGCTCAAGGCGGAGACGGCCGAGATCGACAAGGAAAAAGAAGAAGCTCGGAAAGTTACCGCCGAAGACCAGAAGAAACTCTCCCAGCGGAATGCCGAACGCGACCGGCTTCGCCGTGGGATTTCCGAAGATGTGCTTCGTCACTATGATCGCGTGGTGAAGCACCGCGGGACCGGTCTTGCCGAAGTCCGCGACCACAAGTGCATGGGATGCCAGGTGATGCTGCGGCCGCAGATCTACAACGAAGCGCGCGGTGGCGAGACGGTCATGTTCTGCGAATCTTGCCAGAGAATTTATTACTACAATCCCGCGAACGAAGTGGCGCCGGAGCAGGAAGTGGTGACCGTGACCGGCAGAAAACGCGCCCGCCCCAAGGCCGATGCGCCCCAGGCGTGGTTCTATCGTCCCGACTACGCGGAAGAAGGCGAAGTGCTGATCGTGTTCATCAATAACGGCGGCAATTCGACGCGGCGGATCTACGAAATGCACACCGGACGCGAGTTTGGAGGGGTGCTGCAGCGCGAGGGAAATTACCGCCAGGCGTTTCCCGAGGATCTTACCGACTCCGCGCTCCGCCTCAACGGCCATTGGGAAGAAAAAGAGATTGACGAATGGGGCTCGGAAATACCGTCCGATGTGCTCGATCTTCTGCACAAAGATCTGCTCGCCATCCGGCGCGAGCAGCGAGTCAGCCACAAGGATCACGCCGCTTCTCCGGCGGGCCATCCCGCCGTCAGCTAAGGCCCCATTCACGAATTCCTGAAGGCTGGTCCGGACTCCGCATAGAACCGGAGCGGGCGAATGCACTAGCGACGCCCTCCGGGGCTGGAGTCTTCCGTGCTGGGTTTCACCAGACTGTGCGAAAACTAGTTCTCACGCACACACTTTCGCTTCCCTGGGCTGCCTTTACTCGCTGTGGGAGCGGAGAATCTCGCGCAGCTTTTGATTGTTCTTGACTGCGTCCCGTGAGGCCTGATCGATCATTTCGACCCAGCGCCCCAAATTCTCAGGCGGGCCTGCCTGCGAAATCAGGTAGGTGGCTTGCACAACCGTTTCGAGCGCATTGCTGAGATCGTGCGCCAACATCCGGAGTTCCTTTGCCAGTTCCGCCGGGATTTTATCGGAGGTATTTCGCATAATCAGGGCGCGTCCTGGAGCTCTTGCCCACGACGGAACGCACCGCCGGTGGTGCGGTTGCGCTCGTTGACAGCCAGGCCACAGCCAGTAGATATTAGTGTAGTCCCCCTAAAAAAGGGCCTGCCGATTTTTTCTTCGTGGTATGCGGATATGGCGGAACTGGCAGACGCGCTAGGTTCAGGTCCTAGTGATCGCAAGGTCGTGGAGGTTCGAGTCCTCTTATCCGCACCAAAAACAGCATTTAGCTTTTAGCACTTAGCCTTTAGCTCGAGGCTCGTCGCGTCTTGCCCTTCACGCGCCTGCCGACAGTCTATGGGTGCTGCGGCTTTGCGCGATTCCGTACTGGCGGATTTTATAGAGCAGGGCTTTGTAGCTGATCTTCAGCAGCGCCGCGGCTTGTTTGCGATTCCAGTTCGTCTCTTCCAGAGCGCGGGCGATGGCTTCGGCCTCGGCTTCATCCTTGGCGTTGCGCGACAGCGACTTCAGGCCGCCACCGGACTCGGCGCCCGCGAATGCGGCTCGGTCGGCAACTTCGGCGTGCATTCCTCGGCCGCCGTCGGGCCGGGGCTGTAACTCGGATGCGGCCAGCGCTTCGTCTCCCAGAACCAGATAGCGTTTGACGAAGTTGCTCAGTTCGCGCAGGTTGCCCGGCCAGGAATGCCGCAGGCATGCCTCCATCAAGGGGGGCGAAAGGGGCAACGGCGAACGCGCGTACGACTCCGACATGCGCGACATGAAATGCTTCAGCAGAATCGGAATCTCTTCCTTGCGTTCGCGCAGCGGCGGCAGCGACATGGTGAAAGCGTTCAGGCGGTAATAGAGATCCTCGCGCAGTCGCTTGGTGGCGAGCGCTTCGGGAATATCGATGTTGGTGGCCGCCAGGATGCGGACGTCGACTTTGACCAAGGTGCGGCTTCCCAGGCGGGAGAACGTCTGGTCTTGCAGGACGTGCAACAGCTTGGCCTGCAGACCCGGCGGCATTTCTCCGATTTCGTCGAGCAGGATCGTGCCTTTATTGCAAAGTTCGAACTTGCCGGGCTTGGGGTGCGTGGCCCCGGTAAAGGCCCCGGCTTCGTACCCAAACAGTTCGCTTTCCAGCAAATCGGCGGGCACCGCGGCGCAGTTCACTTTGAGGAAAGTACGGTGGGCGCGCGGGGAGAGCTTGTGGATCAGGCGCGCCAGCACCTCTTTGCCGGTACCGCTTTCACCTAGCAAAAGAACGGGGATTTCGACGTTGGCGACCAGCGCCGCCTGCGAACGAATCTTCTTCATCGCCGGGCTGGCCGCGACGAAGAATACATCGTCGCAAAGTTCTTCGACCTCGCCCGCATAGCTCTCACCTTTGGCCGTGCCGACGCACTGTCCGATGACCGCGTCAAGCTCGGCTTTCTGGAAGGGCTTGGTCAGATAATCGATCGCCCCCAGGCGCATCGCCTGCACCACCTTGCGCGTGTCATTCACGCAGGAGAGCATTACGACTTTCAATCCCGGCTTGAGGTGGCGAAGTTGCTCGAGAGTTTGTAACCCGTCGATGCCCGGCATGAGCAGATCGAGCAGCACCAGGTCGGGCTGCAGTCCCTTTTCCACGCAGGCGACGGCTTCTTCCCCGGTGCTGGCGGTTTGTACTTTGTGCTCATCCACTTCCAGCAGGGTGCGGATGTAGCGCAGCATTCCCGGTTCGTCATCGACCAGCAGGATGTTGGCGCCTTGGCTCATTTCGTTCCTCGTGGCGGAGCGATCGGAATCGGTTTCAGGGGAATCAGGAAAGAAAACTTTGCGCCAGCCCCCGGTTCGCTCTCCACCCAGATCTTGCCACCCATGCCCTGAAGAAGGCGGCGGGCAATGGCGAGTCCCAGGCCCATGCCCTCGGCCGATTCGCTGCCCGGCAGGCGGAAGAAATCATCGAAGATTTCCATGTGAAACTCCGGCCGAATTCCCGGGCCCGTGTCGGAAACGCTGACTTTGACCGCGTTCGGCACATTCGTCGATTGGCGGCGCCGGTCTGTATGGGCCGCGGATTGACTTACGCTGCGACGCTCCCACATATGGGGTTCGGCGTGCAACCAGACGGTGCCGCCCTCCGGGGTGTACTTGCAGGCGTTCTCCAAAAGATTGGAAATGACGCGCTGGATCTTGGGCAAATCGAAAGCAAAGGGCGTGAGTTTGTCGTTGGCCAGGAAATACAGGGCAAGACCGCGCTCCTGAAAGCGGCCGGACCAGAGCCGGCATACTTCGGAAAGGCAGGCGTTCATGTCCCCTTCGACGAACTGCATGCGGAGGTCGCCGGTTTCGAGCACGCTGAAGGTCAGGAAGTCCTGAATGAAGCGTTGCAATCGCTGTCCGCTCAAAAACATGTCGTCCATCACTTCGCGCTGGCGTTGATTGAGCGGTCCGAGTTTCTGACTCTGGAACAATTCGATGTAGCCGTTGAGGATTGCCAAGGGCGTCTTGAGGTCGTGTGCGGCGGAGGCCAGAGCGGTCGCGGTCTTGCGCAAACGGTCGCGCAATTGTTCCAGATCGCCTGCGATATCGTCCGCAGAGCCGGGCGCGGAGACCCGGGCCGTGGCGAGGGCCGACCGGCCATCTTTCGGACTAGTACCTGTCTGGGCAGCTGTCGGGCTTTTGTCTAACGTTGAAGACATGGAGAGTACGCGCACTCCATTTCTCGGGGAGGAACTCCTGCTACCTTCAGAACATTAGGGGGGTAAAACGATCGTATGTCAGGTGTCCTCGGGTGTCAATTGGAAAAGGCCCGAACCGGCACGGAAGGGAAAAACGTTGCACCCTTTTGACGTGACCAACAGTCATTCTAGTACGGCATGTGGGTGGCAATTACTACGGTAATCTCCGTGCGGGTGGCGAGGTTTGGAGCGAATCCAGGCAGGCCTGGCTTCGCTCCCAGGTTTGGCCCCTGAGATGCGGTCGCAGGGGGGGGTTGTTACCTCTCAAGGTGGTCAAGATACGTGCGTCGCATCTCGCCTAAGAAGGAAGAGCGCAAGTGGGCAAGGCTGCAGCTCGCCATTCCGGTTTTTGTCCGGACTCGTGACCGAAACGACAAGGATTCCCTGGAGTTTGCTACGGCCGTCAACATCTCTCCTGGAGGTGCTTTGGTGGTTGTTCGCCGTTCTTTGCCGAAATCAAGTCTGGTTTCCCTGGAGATTCCGAGCGCTCCCGTCGGGCCTGCCACCGGTCTGAGAACCTCTTCGCGGATCATGCACGCCAAGGCGGTGTGGGTTGCGCACCTCGATGACTACCACCTTCTGGGCCTGAAGTTCACACGCCCCCTCGGCACCGACGCAGCGGCTTTTTCCGGCAAGCACCTGAGAAGAGCGGGTTCCGCAGTGTGAACTATTTTTCCTTTTCCAGGTCTATTTTCACATGGCACTTCGGTGCCATGCCCAATCTTCTTAGTCCTCGGTTATCATCACTCCAAGCCGTTCATAAGTTGAGTACTTAACGGGAATTTTTCCCAGGCGCTCTGTTCTCTCTCCCGGTTTGGTGCTTGGGTTGCACTTTTAGTGCATGCGGGTGACACACACACCGCAAGGGGGCATTTAGCCTTATGACGACACTTTCGGTAAGTCCTCTGGCGCAAACGCTCGGCGAAGTTCCCCCTGACGATATCATTTTTGGGCACTCCGAGGTCATGCAGGCGGTTCGTTCGCGGCTAGGCAAAGTGGCCGCCGCCAACGTTCCCGTCCTGATTACCGGCGAGAGCGGCACTGGGAAAGACATCATTGCCCGGCTTATTCATGGGCTGTCACCATGGAAAACCGGGCCGTATGTAAAGGTGAATTGCCCGGCGATTCCCGGAACGTTGCTGGAAAGCGAACTGTTCGGCTACGAAAAAGGAGCCTTTACGGGCGCGGTCGGCTCGAAGCCGGGACGGGTCGAATTGGCCCACCGTGGCACCTTGTTTCTCGATGAAATCTCCGAGCTTGACCCATCGTTGCAATCGAAGCTCTTGCAGCTCCTGCAGGATGGCCAGTTCTGCCGCATCGGCGCCCAGGAAGACAAGAAGGTCGAGGTGCGTGTGGTATGCGCGACCAACCGCCACCTGGAATCGGAAATCGAAGCCGGGACTTTCCGCCAGGATCTTTATTACCGCATCAACGTGGTGAACCTGCGCATGCCGGCACTGCGCGAACGACGTGGCGACATTGAAGATTTGTGCGCCTACTTCCTCGAATACTACAACCAGAAGTTCAACTGCCGGGCGCGGCCTCTGTCGCACGAAGTCATGGCGGTGCTGCAGAAGTATCACTGGCCGGGAAACATCCGGGAGTTGGAAAACCTGATCAAACGCTACGTGATTCTGGGTCACGAAGAAGTGATCACCAACGACCTGGTGGCACGGGAACCAGACTTTTTCAATCCCGACATCTCGTTCGACGGGCCGATTTCGCTGAAGAAGCTCACGCGCCAGTGCGTGCGCGAACTGGAGAGCAAAGTCATCCTGAAGGTGCTGCAACGGCACCACTGGAACCGTAAGCAGGCCGCGCGCACGCTCGGCATCAGCTATCGCGCCCTGCTGTACAAGATCCGCGATGCCGGCCTGCCCTCCAACCGCGCGCTGCGCTTGCGGCAAGCGGAGAAGAGCGAAGACGGCGGCAGCGCCGTCAGCCACCCTGCCACCAGCGAGGCCGCAGCCGACTGAAGCGGCGTTAAGATTCTACCCAGCGCTGAAGCGCTGGGCTAAGCTAGGTTGCCCCTGCGGGGCTATATTCCCCTGTGCTTCGTTCCACCAGGCTCTCCGAAAACTCGTTCTCACGCACACACTTTAAGGTTCACGGAACCTATTCGCGTAGGAAAATAGATCATGGCCTCCGTGCGAATGGACAAGTGGCTTTGGGCCGCCAGATTCTTCAAGACGCGAGCCTTGGCTGCACGTGCCTGTGAACTCGGCAGAATTCAATCCAACGAGCAGTCCGCCAAACCAGCGCGCGAGGTTCGTGTTGGAGACAGCTTGCGAGTGACCAACGACGGCGGCGATTTTCAGGTGGAAGTCCTGCTGCTCAGCGACGTTCGCGGGCCGGCTTCGGTCGCGCAAACCCTCTACCGCGAGACGGAGGCCAGCCGGGAACTGCGCATGAAAGTGGCGGCGGAGCGCAAGGCGATGAAGCAGTTCGAAGAGCTGCCCGCCGGCCGACCCTCCAAACGCGATCGCCGGAGGATCATCCAGTTCCGGGGGAGAGGCTGACTGCGAGCTAAGTATGCTTTCCCATCCATCCCATGCCGTCGAAGTCTTGAAGGATTACCTGGGCGACATGACCGTGAAGGAAGCGGCCAAGCGTCTTGGGGTGACGCGGCCAAATCTCTTCCGTATACTCAACGGCCGCGCCGGCATTTCAGCGGTGATGAGCGTGCACCTTGCCAAGGCGATGCCGTACACCTCTCCCGAGTTTTGGCTCAAGATGCAGCTCAATCATGATCTTTGGAAGGCCTGCAAAAACCGGCTGCCAAAAATTAGGAGTTTCCCGGCCCGGTTGCAGAAGGAGCTTGTCTCAGCCTGATTTGACATCCTTGCCGATCTAAAGCGCTAAAGATGTCCGTAATCTCCGTTGGTGTAGGGCGGGTGATTCAGGACGCTGGTTGAACCCGCTGCGCCCAGTAATCGTAAACTTCACGGAGTCGTTTGCCGGTCTTGTTTTTGCTGGCCAACCCGTATGCGAGGGTGACTGCGATGCGGACTGGGTTGAGAGACACAGAACCAAATCCGTTGAGCAGTGGTTGACCGTAATCGGCGAACTTTTTGTTGCCCAGTGGCTGTTCCCACTTCAGAGATGGATAGTTTTTCAACAGCACCTGGCTGAAATACATGCCGATATCCATCGCCAAGGAAAATGTTCGGTTCGTCAACTCCTCGCCTGGAATGTCCATCGGAAAAACCAAACGATGCTGGATTGATAGAAGCTCTTCTTGGGTGCGACTCCGGGATTCAACTTGACCGGCAAACCACTCCCCAAGCGTGTCCAGTGAAGCGGGTGTGCAGTCAGGCTGCCAATTCGCAAATCCTGGCGTCTGCTTCACCGCCGGTGCCAGTTCGTTCACTCTTTGCGGGAGCACGTCCATGAACCACCGAGAATAGCGTTCGAGCTCCTTTTTCGGCATGTCCCGGAACTTGAGCGTAAAGGGCGGTTGTATCGTGGCGTACGGCATCGTCAGAAGTGAATGGTAACATTCTTGTTCGAGTGCATTCACCAAAGGACGTCTGCGCCCTCCGCGCTGTTTTTATTACGAAACCTCACGCCCAGTACGTCCGGTCCAGTGTCCGGTATTGAATCGCCTCGGCAATGTGTTTGGGTTCGAGCAGCGGAATGGCGTCCAGGTCGGCGATCGTACGCGCAACTTTCAGGATGCGGTCATGGGCGCGGGCGCTGAGTCCTTGCTGCGCCATGGCGCGTTCCAGCAAGCGCTCGCAATCGGCGGAGAGTTCGCAGAATTTGCGAATCAGCTGCGTCGGCATTTGGGCGTTGCAGTAGATTTTTTCGCGTCCGGAGGAAAAGCGTTGCAACTGGACGTCACGGGCGCGGATCACGCGCTCCAAGATGCTGGCTGAACTTTCCGACTCCTTCGTACTGCGCAATTCCTTGTAGTTCACCGCCGGAACGTCAATGTGGATGTCGATGCGGTCGAGCAGCGGGCCGGAGATTTTGGAAATGTAGCGCTGAATCATCGGAGGGGTGCAGTGGCATTCGCGGGTGCGGTCGTTGTGGAATCCGCAAGGACACGGGTTCATCGCGGCGGCCAGCATGAAGCGCGCCGGAAAAGTCAGCGACATCGACGCCCGCGCGATGCAGACCGTGCCGTCTTCGAGCGGCTGGCGCATCACGTCTAGAACGTTGCGCGGGAATTCGGGAAATTCGTCGAGGAACAGCACGCCATTGTGGGCGAGCGAAACTTCGCCGGGCCGGGGAATCGCACCCCCGCCGATCAGGCCCGCGTCTGAGATGGTGTGATGAGGCGCGCGAAAAGGGCGCACGCCGACCAGTCCAGCGCGCGCGTCGAGCACGCCCGCCACACTGTGAATCTTGGTGGTCTCGAGCGCTTCTTCGAAGGTAAAGGGCGGCAG
>Ga0187819_10001940_pt1 | contig 10809 bp, 7 predicted proteins | sample NC_wetland_sal_i_15_FD_132411 | JGI IMG/M metagenome (GOLD analysis project Ga0187819, IMG submission 132411) | Wetland sediment microbial communities from Neuse River Estuary, North Carolina, USA - SO4_4 | ecosystem: Environmental > Aquatic > Freshwater > Wetlands > Sediment | place: USA: North...
CCACTCCTGCCACCACGCCGTAGATGATCCGGCGCAGCTTCTTCTTCCTCATCACCGATTCTGGCCGTTGAATATCCATAGCTATTCCCTCTTGGGAAGTGCACACGGCATTCCCCAGGAACTACATACTAAGCATAATCCCCTCAGGTGGTTACGGGCAATCTTGCCACCCAGGCGTGTGCCTCCCTGCCCGCTCGTGGGATTCTTTGTCGCAATATCGGACAGGCCCACTTCGTAGCGGCGGCTTTACGCCGCCATCCCTCCCTCCTCGCCACTGCCTCTGCCCCCCTACTCGCTCTCCTCCTCGCTCGTCACTCGTCCCTCATCCCTCATCACCGCTTCCGTCCCCCTCTTCGCTCCCCCCTCGTCACTCATCACTCATCACCGCCTCCGCCCTCCCTCCTCGCTCGCCACTCGTCCCTCATCCCTCATCCCTCATCACCGCTTCCGCCCCCCCTCCCGCCTGCCCACTGGCCATCGGAGCCCCGCTTCGGGACGGAAGCGCGCTCTGTGCGTCCCGACTTCTGTGTCGGGAATCCCGACCCGGTCGGGACTGCCTTAATCACCGGCACGTCTGTCGTCGCGTTTCCCGGAGGGCCCACTCCCGACTCGCCACCGTTCCTTTCCAACCTGCCCGTAGGCCTCCAACTAATTCCAGATCGCAAGCCGGGATGGGAAGCGCATGCGCGGCGAAGCAAACGATTAAGGGTTGGAAATGCTGGTTGACTTTGGTAAACCCGCGCAGATACAATTGGCGAACAAAAGGCGAACACTAAAATACCCTTCGGGTCCGAGAAGGGAGCGATCCCGGGAATGGCCAGGAACTTGCTTTGAACCAGGGCCGTTGGCGATAAAAGCAGGGGTTGTCGGCGGCCCGCCTCAGGGGTTTAGACGTTGTGCTAGACTCCGGCCAGAGGCTGGACATTTCAACGATTTGCAGGACTTGCTTGGGCCGCGACGCGCCCATAAGGAAGTGGAGTGAAATCGGCCTGGACACTCGCGACCGGCATTCGAGGTTCCTAATTTGACTCCACAATTCCTGGGAGCGAACTTTGAAGGCCACAGGTCCTGGAGCGAGCGATTCTACGGAGTCCGGCGTGCCGAAGGCTAGACCATTCTCAAGTGACCCTTTTGAGGTTTCGGCCCGAATGCGACTTATTCGAGGCAGGAACACGAAACCGGAACTCGCGCTTTTTTCAATCTTCGCGGCGGCCGAAATACCATTTAAGTCCCATGTGCGGATCGGTCGCGTCGAGGCCGATGCTCTGGTCAACGACGACCTATTGGTATTCGTTGACTCTCCGTTTTGGCACCTTCGGGAGATGCGCGAGCTTAAGAGACTTTCGCGGCATTGGAAGCGGCGACTGCTCCGAAATCGGCGAAGGGATAACCGCCAGCGACGGCAGCTGCGAAAGCTCGGATTTTCGGTTGTTCGCCTCTGGTCAGACCAAATCAAAGAGAACCTCGTGCTCGCGCGAATCAGCCGTGTTCTTGCCGCGAGGCACAAGTCAGGAAGATGATGGCAACCGCCCGAACAGCCACATTTAGCGATCCAAGGTCCGAGGCAAGGAAACCTTGCTCAATCCACTTGCGTTGGGGCCAGGTACAGACGCCGGACCCAATCGGCATGAGAATGGCGGAGTGGCTGCTTCAGGAACGAGCCGGAGCATCTATCCGCATCCTCGACCCTTGTGTTGGTCCAGGAACGTTCCCGAGGTCACTCGCCCGTTCCGGTCTCTTGAAGGACCAAGACGAACTGACGCTCGTGGACATTGATCCGAAGATGGTCGCGGAGTCCTCCAAATGGGCGGAAGCGCTGGGTCTGAAGTTCTCAGCGAAGTGTGCGGACTACATTGGACTGGAGCCCAAGTGCGAGTATGACTGCGCAATCCTGAATCCGCCTTACGTTCGGCAAGAATGGCTTAATAGGAAAGCAGAGTATTCAACCTGGTTCCAGGACCGATATAACCTTCGCGTGCCGGGAACCTCTAATCTGTACGTGTATTTTATCTTAAAAGTCCTCCATGAACTTCGGCCGGGTGGAAGATTTGCGTGCATAGTGTATGACTCATGGCAATTCACTCGATTCGGGAAATGGCTCTCGCAAATTCTGGAAGAGGAATGCGATTCCATCACAATGCAGCCCGAAGCGAACCAGCCGTTCCGAGATCGCCTGATCGATGCAACAGTGATTTATGCTCAAAAGAGTCGAGCACCCAGGAATGGACTATTGCGGCTTGCCCCTGCTCAGCGGCCCACGGGCCCACTTTCGACAGTCGAGGGTTTCTGTGTGATGGCGCAAGCATTCCAAACTCGACGCGGACTGCGACTCAAGCAGGCTGACTTTTTCCTTTGCGACCTGGGTACGCGGGAGAAACTCGGCGCGACTCCGTTCGTCAAGAAGGTGAGCAGGTTCACTGGCTACCAAGTACCTGAGGATCACGCCGAGGGGGCCCTCTTACTGAGTCCCGGGGAAGTCAACCCCGCGGTCAGCTTGGAACTCTGGCGCCGATTGGGCGATGCCAAGAAGAAACCCGAAGAGAATGTCTCGGTATTGACTTGGTTTAACGCGCGACGCGAGTCCTGGATGCTGCACCGGCGCCCACCTTACGCGAAGCTCATTTTCAACTACTACATGCGCAACCGTCCGAAGCACATCCTGAACCCACGCCACGCATATTCAGACAACTTTTATGGATTGGCGGCGCGACAGGGAATTTCGCCATTAGCCTGGCTCGCCGCGTTGAATTCCACGGCGGTATGCATCGAAATTCTTTCGAAAGCGCGCAATCAGGGCAGTGGGCTTGCGAAAGTACAACTGTTCGAGTACCGCAGCACGAACATTCCTAACCTCCAGGCTTGCTCTCCCTCTGAGGTCCGCGAGTTCGAACAGCTCGGACTGGAACTCCTGGACCGTGACCCGCCTGCCGGCGCACTTCGATGTATTGATGAACTAGTTGCCGCCGTGTTCTCTGATTCTCGCTTGAAGATGCCAACACTGTATGAGATCTTCGCCGAAACCGACCAGAACGCAAGGAAACCGAAAGAAGCCGCTGCATGCCTTGGCTAAATTACTCCGACGACGAGGTCGCCAGGTTCCACCCTGAATTTGGGAACATTGCAAACGCAACGTTGGCCGCAACGAACCTTGACCAGGAGCTCGAATGGGTTCATCACTTACGTACACCGGCAAGCCCGCTGGTACCGGATTTTGTCCTACGACGGCCCGCCACCGGGCAGTGGTTGCTCGCTGTCGAGCTAAAGCGGACGCGAGAAGCTGTCCTTTCCACCCGAAATCAGGTTCAGGCAAAGGCCTACGCAGAAACAAACCAACATGCTTATGCCCCGGGGACTCCCCGGTACTTCGCGATCTCAAACCTTGAAATAACAGTAGCCCACGCGCTCAACGGGAATCGCCCCCCCCAGGAGTGCAGGCTTCTGGGTGGATATTTTGAATCCGGTAACTTTCGGACCACCCCGGTGCAAGCCCATAAGGAACAATTTCGTCGAGACCTTGGACATGTTATTGAGTTCGCGACGAATGCCCAGCCCCCCGTATTCGACACTGTTTGGCCGGGGATTATGGCGGAACTGTTGGCCCGTGCAAGGCAGGCGGTGCACTTCCCGCACGCGCCACTTGAGGAACCGCGCACCGCCAATTGGCCGATCATCAGAGACTACTTTGCATCGTCGCCTTCCGTCGACTGGGCCCGCCTCCTGTTCCTCCGATGCCTCATGGCTGAGTATCTTCGCGGGATTCTGCTGAAGTTCCAGCACCCACGGGCGGCAGGGATACCGCCAACGCAACCAAATCTCGCCGCCGTGGCCGCAACTATCGCGGCTCTGCAAGAAATTGATTTTAGGACCCTCTTCGAGGCCCAGGCACCGACCATGTACCGTGAGGTTGCGGAACCGGCACTACAAAACCTTCTGACCGCCTACGTAGAATCCCTCGTACAACCGGATCGCCGCGTTGTGGACCTCGCAACAACGCGACAGGATGCATCGGATCTCGTTGATTCACTTCTCAGCTCGGTTTATCCGCTAGATTCCCAGAATGAAAGCGGCAAGATCAGGACGGACCCGGAGCTCGCGGCCCTGCTTGTAACACTCACTCTGCCGGGGCCAGTCGCATCAATTGTGGACCCAGGCTGCGGCGACGGGGCCCTGCTTTCGCCCGCATACGATTTCCTCGTTGCCCGAGGGGTCGCGCCACGCGATGCCCTCGCTGCCATAACAGGTGTTGAGGCAGACCCCGTCGCCCTCCGGCTGGCGGAGGTACGGCTGGCGCTAAAGCAAAGCTCCACGCTGCGGCCGGAACCTCAGGCCGCGCTGACATACGGCGACATGTTTGCGCATCCTGAATTGATTCGGGATGCGAGAGCGGTCCTGATGAACCCACCGTTCAAGCGTTACGAGGACCAAGACCAGAACCCTGTCCCGGAGCAACTCCGGACTCACTACAATCGAGCGATACGGGCGATCGATGGGCACCGCGCCACAGCCACAGGCGGCCAAGCCAATCTCTTTCACTACTACGTGGAGTTCGTTGTCAGGGCGGCCCGTCCCGATACGCTCATCGGCGTCGTTTTGGATAACAAGTGGTACCACAACGGCTACGGCGCGCAGTTACGCCAGACGCTCCACAACGGATGCGAAATCCTTGGAATTGTGGAATACCCACATTGGGCATTCTTCAAATATTGGACAATCGCAACGTCACTGTTGGTTGCCCGGAAAGTTGCTGCCGTGGGCCGGAACCATCGCGTCAAGTTTGTCCGAGCTAGGACTGATCCCCGCGGTGTTGATCTTGGAGCTGTTGGACGGGCATTTCACAATGGCGAGGGCTGGCCCGCTGATTGGATTTGCCGCGAGGAGAGACAAAGGGAACTCAAGCCGTCCGAAGGTTGGAAAAAGTACTTCGGCACCGCCCTCGAAAACGACCTTAGGTTGAGAGATTGGCCAGCGCTGCCCGACTTATTCGAGTGGGTTCGGAGAGGCAGCCTGGAGAAAGAGGGCGGCGGCGTCCAAATTTTTGAGTTTCCGTTCCAAAGGACTAGCTACGGCCCCCGTAGACAAGCTCGACCTGGCGGGAAGGGTTTTCAAACCAGGAAGGGCGCAGCGCTGACTAGAGCGCAGAACCAGGCTCTACGCGAGTTGGCTGCGGAGATCCCCCAGGCGTATCGAGGTTGGACACTTCGAAATTCGGACGAAGCTGAGCACTACGAGTTGACCGTGACTGATGTGACTAAAGATCAGACCCTTGAACCGCCTGCCTTGCGAAACAACTACGCCGCATACTTGCGCGGACGAACACACTGGACGGAAGAACACGAGCAAGAGGTAGCCGGTATGTCGGCGCACCATCGCGTTGGCCCGTTCATTGCTGGCGTGCGGCGCATAGTTGGTTTGGGTGACAAGGTTCTCGCTCGCAGCAAGATCTGGAACGTGCTGCGCGAACCCGTTGCCGGCGAACTGATCATCCCACGCAAGACACGAGTGGGTCATCGTGTTTATGTGAATCCATTCGCTTTCGATCTGACGAGCAGGCAGGTACGGATATCGAGCAACTTCATAGCATTTCGGGGCTGCACAGCAATCAATGCTGAAAACGGGCTCGACCGAGCCGCGGCAACGAGACTAATCGCCGCCTTCCTAGTATCTAGCTTTGGCCAACTTCAGTTCGAGATTGAGGGATACAATCGAGAGGGCCTGCTATCGATGGAGGAGCGTCACCTGAGGCGCATCCGGGTTTTTGATCCTAGGTGGATTTCACTGGAACGCAGGCAGGCAATCCTTGATGCCTTTCGCGCCCTCCCGTACCCAATCCCTACTGACCGCCGTTCGTCCGAACAACCCGAGCGAAACGCCCTTGACGAACTGCTCGGGGCGGAGGTCGTTGACCGCTATCCGCAGCTCAACGCGGCAAACTTGCTTTCCGATACGCACGCTGCGCTGGACGAGTGGCTCGAGGCAAGACAGCCGTGACCACCAAGCCAACGACGGTGATCTCTCTGTTTTCTGGACTCGGGGGGTTGGATCTCGGGTTCAAGGAAGAAGGTTTCCAGATAATCTGGGCGAATGACATCTCTGAAAGTGCCGTGAAAACGTACCGGACGAACCTCGGAGACCAGGCGGTCTGCGCCGACATCACAAAGATGTCCCCGACTGAAATCCCTGGAGCTGACGTGATAATCGGCGGGCCTCCGTGCCAGTCGTTTTCGTTGATGGGTCGCAGAGACCCTGCAGACCCAAACGGAAGGCTGGTATTTACCTTCTTGGAGATCGTAAAGGCGAAACGGCCGCTGGCCTTCGTGATGGAGAACGTTCCGGGGATGGCCGCGTCTAAAATTGATGGGATGCGATTACCAGATATTCTGCAACTCCAATTCAAAGATCTAGGCTATAACGTCGTCAAAATCCCTTTACTTGCGAGCGATTACTTTGTTCCCCAGGCACGACGACGCTTGCTCCTGATAGGCTGCCAAGGACGAACGCCACAGATGACGACGCCCCAGACCTATGCGGGGGAAGTTCTCGGAATCGATCCAGAGGGCTTTGACATAAGCGCCAAAGCGGCGATCGGCGACTTGGGGGCCTGCGCGCCCAAGGGAAAGCGTGCCGACTACGCGCCAGTTGAACCTTCCGCATTCGCACGCCTTATGAGGGCGGCCGGGCTGAGCGATTGTTCGTTGCACGAATGCCCCCGCATGTCCGAGACCGATAAACAGTTGGTTGCAGCGCTCCCCCCCGGAGGCAATTACCTCGATATTCCAGACGACATTGCCCCGGGGAGAGTATTAAAGTACAAGCGATCCGGAGGGAGAACCACGACGTATGGCCGTCTCCATCCCGGCCGTCCGGCTTACACGATAAATACCTACTTCCGGAGGCCAAACGTTGGCTGTAACTTTCATTATGCAGAGCCGCGGCTTATTACGCCGCGCGAGGCCATGCGGTTCCAGTCGATTCCAGACGATTTCGAGGTCGTGTTCAAGTCACAAGACGAACGCAACGCTCTGATAGGGAATGCCGTCCCCCCATTCCTGGCGCGAGCAGTTGCGTTCAGCCTAAAGAAGACGTTTGAGCTGCCATTCAGAGGAGAAGACCAAGAGGCATTCAAGTCCGCCGGCGCGGTTCAGCTGCGCCTTGTCTAGGGCCGGGCATTGCGGACTAGGTCCGAAGCACGGTCATTGCCCGGCGAAATCTGCCGTTCTCCCGAGTTTCGGTGTCTGCGCCCGCCCTCCCAAACCGTTGGAGAAAGAGAGAGTCTTCTGCCTTTTCTCTGACATCGCCCCATTTTTCCCTTGCAATTCGATTCCGAGTATGCTATATAACCCTTCGTACATAGATGACGCGCCCAACTTCAACCCGAGCAGCACGTAACTCATTTGGAATGTGCAGATCCACGTCCCCCTGCTCTAACTCACGCAGTTTCTGCACATACAAATTCACCTCGGAACTGTTCATTCCACACGTACTTAAAGTCTCCTGTTTTCAATCGTTTCGCTCGAAATCGCACCTAAGTCCCGCAGTTTGTACAGATCCGCAATTGGAGGGGAGGGGGGCGATATTAGTTAGTTAAGGCGAGATTCCCACTCTTCGGCCCGCGATATTCAGCTTCAAAAGCAAGAGTATCCAGGTCTTCCGTTCCCCGCTCTTTGCCACTAACCCATTTCACCCAAGGAGAAACACCATGAACCGTCTCGATTCCACCCGTGCCCGTTATTTCGTTCCCGCTGGCCTGCAACCTCTCGTCCCAGCCCGCTCCACCTCAATATCCGCTCCCGCTGTTCCTCCGGCCCCAACCCCGCCCACGTCAACATCCGACAAGGATGTTGACCCTGAGGGAATCCGAAGGGCCCGCCCCTCCGCTTCCTCTACTTCCTCTACGTCCTCTACCTCATCTCCCTCTCCTAAACCCTCCCCCTCCTCTACTTCCCGCCGCTCCTCTACTTCATCTACCCCCTCTACCTCCTCCACCTCCCGCACCTCAACACGATGCACCTACACCACCTCCGACGGCCGTCGCTGCCGCATGCTCATCGGCAAAGACCACCCCGAATTCTGCGCCCACCATGCCCAGCAGGAACTCCGCGCCCTGGAACGCTCCGTCGCTCGGCCGCTCGCCCGCGAGATTCTCGGCACGCTCACCGACATGCGCTCCGGCGCCGCCGTCAATCACGCCATGGCGAATCTGTTCGTCCTCTCCGCCGACGGGCGCGTCTCCTCTCGCCGCATGGCCGGGCTCGGCTACCTCGGCCAGTTGCTCCTGCAGTCGCTCGCGGCCATCAAGGACGACTGGCACGGAGATCAAGCCCCAAGCATCAAGCAAGCCCGCGCCGCCACGCTCGTCGCGCCCCTGCCCGACGACGAGGACGATGTAGCGCAGGGCGAGTAGCCCTGCGGCGCGGGGACAGGAGCAAGACAGGGACCTGTCGCGCCTACAGCGCTTCCCAGGTGTGCAGATGCGGCGTTGAGCGCCGTAGGCGCGGCAGAGGTTAGCCCAGCGCGGGCGCGCTGGGTACATGGTATATGAGGGTTACAAGCGCCGGAGGTGCGACACATGTCCCACAGTTACTCTCAAAACGTCCTTCATATTGTGTTCAGCACGAAAGACAGGCGTAAATCCATCCCGGGAGAATTCCAGCCGCGGATGTGGGCCTACGTGGCGGGTATTTGCAAGAAGCACGAGATTCTTGTGCATGCCGTGGGTGGAACGGAAGATCATATTCATTTGCTCATCCAGGTTCCACCGACGTTGGCAGTGGCCAAGGCGGTTCTCGCCATCAAATCGAACTCCTCACGATGGGCGAACGAGGAGGGTCATCGATTCGCATGGCAGCAGGGTTACGGGGCGTTTAGCGTGAGCGCCTCCTTGGTTCCGGTGGTCGTTCGATACATACGAAATCAGGAGGCGCATCACAAGAAAATGGCATTCGATGCGGAATTTTTCGCGATGTTGAAGAAACATGGCGTGGAATTTGATGCGAAATTTGCTCTGGGTTAGGTGCCGCGCCTACGGTGCTCGCGATTCTCGTTGGCTTCACGCCCAGCCCTGCCGGGCTGGGCTAGCTTCTGACGCGCCTACGGCCCTTGTTTTGACGACGGCTCCGATCTGCACCAGGAGAAATCCGTGCTGCCGCTTACGGCTTTTCCACGGGGACGTACACCTGGGCGGGACCGGTAACGTCCACGCCGCTCACTTCCGTGGTCACGTGGATGGACTCATATCCGGACTTTTTCCTTGGTTTCGCGGAGAAAGTGACCACGTACTGATGGGCCAGGTGCTGGGCCATTTCTTCCAGAAACGGCTGCATGGAGATGGGAGTTTGGAAGCCCTGAAAATAGGCCTCGCCGCCGGTTTCATCGGCCAGGCGCGCGAGGCAGGCCTGCCCGTTCGTCGCCAAGAAGAAGCTCCGCGAAAAATGCGCCGCGGGAGTGACGTAAATTGAGTACACGGTGACCCCGATCCTGTTCAGCCGGTCAACGGCAACCTCGAAGTCCGGGTTAGTGCCAGGATAGGAGTCCCGGATGCCGCGATACACGTCAATGCCGCTGCTCAGAAAGAGAACGGCGCGGCGGCGGTCCGGTGCGGGAGGCAGGTGTTTGGCGAAGTCCGCCAGCGACAGGTAGATGCCTCCTCCGGCCTCGATGCGGCCGAGCGGAATGCGCAGCGCTTTGACCGCGGCTTCGTGGTCGCCCGTCAGCTCCTGCCCGGGCACTACGGTCCCGTTCCGGGCGTACAGCACGGCCACGCGTGCCGTGGAGGGCAGCTCGCGCACGAAGGCGGAAACGTCTTTGTAGTTGAGGGTCACTTCACTCTGAATCGCCTCGTCCACCACGATGTACAAATCGAGTTTATTGTCCGCGCCTTGCTGGGGGACGGCGCTCAGCACCGGGCGCCGCTCGTGTGCCTGATAAATCAGAAAATCCTCCTTGGCGAGATGCGGAGGCTCCTGGCCTTTCTCCCGGGACGTCGCGGTGACGGTGATGCGCACGGGCACGCCTTCCTGCGCGGGCGCCTGGGCCAGGGCAGCCCCGCTCGAAAGCAGGGCCAGCAGCCCCACCGACAGCCCGAATGCAAACCCTTTGGCAATCTGAATGTTGTTCATACCTGCCTCCAACGCCGCATTCTGCACTTTGTTCCTTCTCTGTCTATTTAGATGAGCTATTTTATGCGCGCGTTGCGCCACCGGCTTTAGACTAGAGGACTGAACCCATGTTGACTCACGCCACGCCCAGCGAAGCGCTTCCGGCACGCGCCTCTCTCCGCGCTCCCGGCCCGCCGCGCGCGCACGGCCCGGTGACCTTTTACCGGCTCCTGCGCCATCCGATTCCATTGTTCGAAGAAGCCGCCGGGCGTTACGGCGACGTGGTCTTTCTCCCCGCGCTGTGGCGCCGCATCTTCTTCATCAACCATCCGGATTACATCCGCGACCTGCTGGTCACCAGCGCCCACAAGTTCGAAAAAAGTCCCGCCATCAAAAGCATGAAGCCCGTGCTGGGCGAAGGCCTGCTGACCAGCGAGCGCGAGTTCCATCTCCGGCAGCGCCGCCTGGCCCAGCCCGCCTTCCATCGCCAGCGCATCGCCGCCTATGGCGCGGTGATGGCGGAGTACGCGGACCGCTGGCGCCGGCGCTGGAGCGACGGCCAGCGCGTGGATCTCCACGCCGAAATGATGGGGCTGACGCTCGCCGTGGTCGGCAAGACGCTGTTCGACTACGACCTGGCGGTGGATTCCGGCCAGATCGCGCGATCGCTGGACACGTTTTTGGAAATGTTTCGCTTCATGATGATGCCCTTCGC
>Ga0187819_10001941_pt1 | contig 10803 bp, 10 predicted proteins | sample NC_wetland_sal_i_15_FD_132411 | JGI IMG/M metagenome (GOLD analysis project Ga0187819, IMG submission 132411) | Wetland sediment microbial communities from Neuse River Estuary, North Carolina, USA - SO4_4 | ecosystem: Environmental > Aquatic > Freshwater > Wetlands > Sediment | place: USA...
CGACGGCAAAAATTTCGGTGGTTTCCGGAATCGGCGTGGACCGGTAAAAGAAATGCCAAAGGAAGGCCATGAGAGTTGACGGCAAATCGATGCGCAGCATCTGGCTGGAACCCGACGGCTGGTCGGTCGGGATCATCGATCAGACCGCGTTGCCGCACCGGCTAACGACCGCCCGCCTCACCGGCCTGGAAGACGCGGCGCATGCGATTGCGGCCATGCTGGTGCGCGGCGCGCCGCTGATCGGCGCGACTGCGGCCTATGGCGTTTGCCTGGCGTTGCGCGCGGATGCGTCCGACGAAGCGCTCGATCGCGCCTGCGCGACCTTGCTGCGGACGCGGCCGACCGCGATCAATCTCAAATGGGCACTCGACGAAATGGTCGCCGCGGTGCGGAACCGCGCCCGCGGCGAGCGCGTTGCCGCGGCTTACCGGCGCGCCCAAGAAATCTGCGAGCAGGACATCGCCACCAACACGGCAATCGGAAAAAACGGATTGCCGCTGATCGAAGCGGCCGCCAAGCGCAAGAAGCCCGGCCAGCCGGTCAATGTGCTCACCCATTGCAATGCCGGATGGCTGGCTGCCGTCGATGTCGGTACCGCCACCGCGCCGATCTATCTGGCGCACGATAACGGCATCGCCATTCACGTCTTTGCCGACGAGACGCGGCCGCGCAATCAGGGCGCGTCGCTAACTGCCTGGGAACTCGGCCGGCACGGCGTGCCGCACACGGTGATCGCCGACAATACCGGCGGCCATCTCATGCAACATGGGCTCGTCGATCTGGTCATTGTCGGTACCGACCGGGTCACCGCCGCTGGTGACGTGTGCAACAAAATCGGCACCTATCTGAAAGCGCTCGCGGCGCACGACAACAATATCCCGTTCTATGTGGCGCTGCCGTCGCCGACCATCGACTTTTCGATCAGCGACGGGCTTGCCGAAATCCCGATCGAAGAGCGCGGCGCCGACGAGGTGGCGACCATGACTGGTCGCACCGCGCAAGGCAGCATTGAAACGGTGCGGATCGTGCCCGACGGCTCGCCGGTGGCCAATTACGGCTTCGACGTCACGCCAGCGCGGCTCATAACCGGACTCATCACCGAACGCGGCGTGATTGCCGCCTCGCGCGAGGGGTTGGCGAGGGCTTTTCCGGAGCGCGCCGGCGCGGCAGAATGAGACCACCTTGAGTCTCGTTGAGTCTGGTTCGCGTGGAGTCCCTTGCGTGCGTAAGCTCGTCCATCGTCCGCTCTCGAACGTGCCGCTGCCTGGAATTCTCAGCATGAACGTTCCGCCCGACGCTTCAGCGAGCGTAACCGCCAGGATCGCATCGTCAGACTCGCCTTTGGTGGACGGGCGACAATCGGAAACGGCGCTCGCAATCGCCCGTGGCACCGCGCGCTATTTGCACGCGCTCGGCTATTGCGTCGTCAGTGAACTGCCGCTGCCGTCGGGCCGGCGCGCCGACCTCGTCGCACTCGGCGGCGACGGTGAAATCATCATTGTCGAGATAAAAACCTCGGTGGCCGATTTCCGCGCCGACCAAAAATGGATGGACTACCGGCGGCATTGCGATCGGCTGTTCTTCGCCACGCATGCCGGCGTGCCTTGCGATATTTTTCCCGCTGAGGCCGGGTTGATCGTCGCCGACGCGTTCGGCGCCTCGATCGTGAGCGAAGCGCCGGAGGAGCGCATTGCCGCCGCGACCCGCAGATCGGTGACTTTGCGCTTTGCCCATGCGGCGGCGCTGCGGCTGCAGGCGGTTGCCGATCCGCAAGGACCTTACAACGCCGAGTTCTAAAGCATGATCCCGAAAAGTGGACACCGGTTTTCGGAAAAGATCATGCTCAATTAACAGGCCAAAGCGAAATACCGAATCAACGCAAAATCATTTCGCTTTGGGCGCCAGGCGCGAGCCCGGCGCGTCAAAACAACCCAGCGGGCAGAAACGAATTATTTGGGAGCGCGCTTCGCCAGGATGCGCTGCAATGTGCGACGATGCATGTTGAGGCGGCGCGCGGTCTCTGAAACGTTGCGGCCGCACAACTCGTAAATGCGCTGGATGTGCTCCCAGCGGACGCGGTCGGCCGACATCGGATTTTCCGGCGGCTCGATCTTTCTGTTGTCGAGGGCGAGCAAGGCCGCGGCGACATCGTCGGCATCGACCGGCTTGGCCAGATAATCGACCGCGCCGAGCTTCACCGCATTCACCGCGGTCGCGATATTGCCGTAGCCGGTGAGAATGATGGCGCGCGCCTCAGGGCGGCGCTTCTTCATCGCCGAAATAACATCGAGACCGTTGCCGTCGCCGAGCCGCATATCGACGACCGCAAATGCGGGGGCGGCTTTTTCAACTTGCAGAAGACCGTCGCTGACCGATTCAGCGGTCGTTACTGTAAAGCCGCGGCCTTCCATGGCGCGGGCCAGGCGCTGCAGGAACGACTTGTCGTCCTCAACGATCAGAAGCGAACGCTCGGTCGGCATCGAGCTTGATTCGGCATCGTTCATTGTAATTTCCGTCCCTCGACCTTGCCGGGCGGATCTCTTTCATAGCGCCACCGTCCCACTTTACAGTTAAGAAGCGACCGCCGCGGCCTCAAGTGGGGGCGGCGCGAGCGGAGTTTCAAAATCCTCCCGGTTCCAGGTCACAGTGACGGTGGCGCCGTGCAGCGGCGGCGCTTGATTGATCAGCGAGAGCTTGGCTCCGGAGCGCTCCAGAAGCGTCTTGGCGATAAAAAAGCCGAGCCCGAGCCCAAACAGCGCCGCTTCGTCGGCGTCCGAACCGCGGGGGCCGGGCCGGCGATGGGTGACATAGGGCGCGCCGAGGCGATCGACGACTTCGGGAGCAAAGCCCGGCCCGTCATCGCTGATGGTGATGCTGACCTCCTCCGCCGTCCAGCGGGCGGCGACCTCGACCCGGCTGTGGGCGAAATCCACCGCATTTTCGATCAGATTGCCGAGGCCGTAACGGATCGCGGGATTGCGCGCTCCGGCCGGTTCGCCGGCGCGGTTGGTCGGATAGCCGACGATGATGGCAACGCCGAAATTGCGGTGCGGCGACACCGCCTCCTCGATCAGGGCCGAGAGCGGCATGCGGTCGAACGGCTCACCGGCGGGCAGTTCGGTGATTTTGGCCAAAATCTCACGGCAACGCTGGGCTTGCTCGCGCAAGAGCTTGACGTCCTCGGCGTAGGGCGAGCCGGGCTCGAGCGCGCGCTCGATCTCGCGGATCACGACCGTGATCGTCGATAGCGGCGTGCCGAGCTCATGCGCAGCCGCGGCGGCCAAGCCATCGAGCTGGGACAGATGCTGCTCGCGCGCCAACACCAGTTCGGTAGCGGCCAGCGCGTCCGACAGCTGGCGCGCTTCCTCGGCGACCTGCCACGTGTAAACGCCGATATAGCCGATCGCGAGCAGGATCGAGAGCCAGACGCCCACCATGTAGATTTCGGGGAGCTCAAGCGGGTTCTCGGCATCCCAGGGCAAATCGTAATGCAGGAATACCAGCATCGTGGCGCAGAACATCGCAAACGTGCCGATCAGCAAGGTCATGCGCGGCGGCAGCGCAGTCGCCGAGATCAAAACCGGGCCGAGGAGAAGGAAGGCGAAGGGATTTTCCAGGCCGCCGGTGAGGTACAAAAGCGCAGCGAGTTCCGCGATATCAAACGTCAGCAGCCAGGCCGCGCGGTCCGGCTCGAGCCATTGGGTCTGCCGGAAACTGACCCGCAGCGCCACGTTCAACAGCGCCGCCAAAGCGATAACCGCAAGGCACGCCCAAATCGGAACTTCAAATTCCAGGCCGAAATGCACCACCAGAACGGCGGCCAACTGGCCGCACACCGCGAGCCAGCGCAGGCGGATCAGCGTGTCCAGCCGTACGTTGCGGGGCCGCTCATGAGTTCGGGGCAGACCAAACATGCAGCTAATGTAGCGATCCGGCCGAGTCGCGCCAAATTGGCTAGTGTCCCGATTCCGAAGTTCGTAAGCATTTGCCGCACGCTCGTACGAACTTCGAAATCGACAAGGACACTAGCAACACTATCGATATAGTGGCACTGGCGCTTGGCGCGCGGATGGGCGACATTAAACGGGTCGAAGCTCCATCAGGACTGATTGCAATGGCTTACGAACTCGACCAGTTCATTTCCGATTGCCGGACCATTCTGGCGCGCGATCCGGGCCCAAAAGGCCGCGAACAGGTGCGCGCCCGGCTCGAACATCTGTTGCAGAATCCCGACTTTGTGCGCCGGCATTGCGAAGAGGCACCCCGCGGCCTGCACGTCCTTTATGAGGACCCGGAGCTCGGTTTTCAGGTGCTCGCTCACATCAATGACAAGGCGCGCGTTTCGCCGCCGCACGACCACGGCGATTCGTGGGCCATTTACGGTCAGGCGACCCACTACACCGACGTGACCGAATGGGAGCGCGATGACGACGGCCGCGATCCGCAGCACGCCAAGCTCAAACCGGTGAAGAAGTATCGGCTGATGCCCGGACAAGCCGGCATTTATCAGGATGGCAGGATTCACTCGATCGACTACCCGGACAACGCTCGCTTCGTTCGCGTGACCGGAACGAATCTCGATCGCATCCAGCGCGTGCGCTTCGATCTCAATACCGGCGAAGTCAAACAGATGACGCCGCAGCAGGCGACGTGACGGCCGCGGTCAGCCCTGCCGCGCTGCGGGGCATGTTGGAGGACCGCGGCGAGCTCGCGCTTGTCGACGTCCGCGAAGAGCTGATCTATTCGCAAGGTCATCTATTGCTGGCGCGTTCGGCGCCGCTCAGCCGGCTGGAGCTGAAGTTTGCCCAGCTGGTGCCACGGCGCACAACCCGCATCGTGCTGTGCGACGGCAACGACGGCCTTGCCGAGCGCGCGGCTGCGGTTCTCGCGCGCAACGGCTACTCCGACCTGCGCATCCTTGCCGGCGGCGTAGAGGCGTGGGCGGCGGCCGGGTTCGAGTTATTCACCGGCGTCAATGTGCCGAGCAAGGCGTTCGGCGAATTCATCGAACATGAAGATGGCACGCCGAGCATCGCGGCCGATGAACTCGCGCGACTGATCGGCAAAGATGCCGATCTCGTGGTCCTGGACAGCCGGCCGTTTGATGAATATGCGCGAGTCTCGATCCCGGGCGCGACCAACGTGCCCGGCGCGGAACTGGTGTTGCGAGCGCGCGATCTGGCGCCGTCGCCAGACACGATGGTGGTCGTCAATTGCGCCGGCCGCACCCGCAGCATTATCGGCGCGCAATCCCTGATCAATGCCGGCCTCCCCAACAAAGTCGCCGCCCTGCGCAACGGCACGATGGGCTGGAACCTTGCCGGCCTGACCTGCGACAACGGGAAAAGCCGGCGTGCGCCGCGCCTCTCACGCGAACAATTGGCGTGGGCGAAAAGCGCCGCGCGGCGGGTGGCGCAGGCCTGTGGCGTCGAGAGCATCGATCCGGCCAAGCTTGACGCTTTGCGGCGGGACGAGAACCGCACGCTTTATGTCTTCGATGTGCGCGATCCCGCCGAGTACGAAGCGGGCCACATTGCCGGCGCGATTTCGGCGCCAGGGGGCCAATTGGTCCAGGCGACGGATCAATATATCGGCACGCTCGGCGCTCGGGTCGTGCTGGCCGATGATCTGGAAGTGCGCGCCGCCATGACCGGATCGTGGCTGCGGCAGATGGGTTTCGCCGAAGTCTTTTTGCTGGCGGAAGCCGGCAATGAAGCGGGCTGGCCGGTCGTGTCGGTGCTTGAAAGCGAAACGCGCCGCGAAGCTGCAATCGAGGCCAAGGCGCTTGCGGACCTCGTGTCGCGCAATGCGGCAACCGTCCTCGATCTTTCGCTGAGCCGGAATTATCTCGCCGGGCACATTCCGGGCGCATGGTTTGCGATCAGGACGCGACTGGCGCGGGCGCTGGAAAAAATTGCAGTCGGAAACACCCTCGTGCTCACGTCCGAAGACGGCGCGCTCGCTGTGCTTGCGGTGGCCGAAGCCGAGAACCTGATTGATCGACCGGCGCGCTTTCTCAAAGGCGGCAATGCGGCTTGGCAAGCGGCCGGCCAAGCGTTCTCGACCGAGGCGAAGATGGCCGATGAGGCGGTCGATCAATGGCGCAAGCCCTACGAGCGCTCCGGCGACATCAAAGTGGCGATGCAAGAATATCTGACCTGGGAGGTCGATCTCCTGCCGCGCATCAAACGCGACGGCTCGCTGCGGTTCGAACGTTTCAGGCCGCGGCTTGCAGCAGAAGTTCGGTGAGGCGGTCCGGCATATCGACCATCACGTCGTGGCCGCAGTCCACTTCGTGACAGCGCCAGGATGGATCCGATTGGACTGCCGATAGCGCGCGATCAAAGGCCGGATTGTCGTAGGCTTTGGCGCGAATGTAGGTCTTTCGCGCGATGCGCTCGCGTGCGCCATTAAGTGCGATCGGCGACGTGAAGGTCCCGATCGGCTGCGGCACGCAAAGATCGTCGACCCATTGGCGGTCGGCCTCATTGACGCCGAACGCCTCCGCCGGCCGCGGCGGCACGCCGAGCTCGCCCCGCTGCATAGCCGCGCGAATGGCGTCCCCAACCGCCGGCCCGGTGAGTTTTAGGATCGTGTCGCTGTTCGCGGGAAGAAAAGCGTCAAGGAACACGATCGAGCGAATCCGTGTCAGCGTCATTTCGGCGACGCCGGAAATAACGAATCCGCCATAGGAGTGACCACAGAGAACCACTTCGCTTAGCTGCTCCCATCGCATCACGCTCACGACGTCGGCGACATGAGTGGCGAGGTCAATGCCCGGCCGCAGCAGATGCGAGCGCTCGCCCAGCCCGGTCAGCGTCGGCGTGAAAACCGCGTGGCCATCGAGGCGAAGCCGATCGGCGACGCGCCGCCAGCACCAGCCGCCATGCCAGGCGCCGTGCACCAGCACAAAAGTGTGGGCCATTAATCCCCCCTGCCGGCGCTCGCGCCAGAGGCAAGAGCGCAATCGTTTTAGATTGAATCGTTTACTCTAGCATTTTTGATTGAGCATGATCTTTTCGGAAAACCGGTTTCCACTTTTCCGGATCATGCCCTAAGGCTGCCAGGCGACGTCGGCGGAGCGCGGCGTGGCCGTGTCCTGACGCGCCTTGTCGATGAACTGCATCAACGCCCTTAAGACCGTGTCAACACCTTGTCCGCTCACCGCCGAAATGACGAATGGCGTCGTCTTCGCCACGCGTTTCAAACTTGCCGCCTGTCGCGCGATGTCTTGAGCGCTGAGCGCATCGGCTTTGTTGAGCGCCACAATTTCGGGCTTGTCGGCAAGCTCGTGGCCGTATGCTTTCAGCTCTGCGCGCACGGTTCTGTAGGCCGCGCCGGCGTCTTCGCTCGTGCCGTCGACCAGATGCAACAGCACGCGGCAGCGTTCGACATGCGCGAGAAAGCGGTCGCCAAGACCGACGCCTTCATGTGCGCCTTCGATCAATCCCGGGATATCGGCGAGCACGAATTCGCGCCCGTCGACCTCGACCACACCGAGCTGCGGATGCAGCGTGGTGAATGGATAGTCGGCAATCTTGGGCTTGGCCGCGCTCACGGCAGCAAGAAAAGTCGATTTGCCGGCGTTGGGAAGACCGATGATTCCGGCGTCAGCGATGAGCTTGAGGCGTAAGCGCACCGTGAGCTCGGCGCCGGCTTGACCGGGATTGGCGTGACGCGGCGCGCGATTGGTCGACGTTTTGAAATGGGCATTGCCGAACCCGCCATTGCCGCCGCGCGCCAACAAGACGCGTTGTCCGATTTCCGTCAGATCGGCCAACAGCGTCGCGTCATCCTCGTCGTAGATCTGCGTGCCGACCGGCACCTTGAGAACGACATCGGCGCCGTTGGCCCCGTGTCGGTCCTTGCCCATGCCGGCACGGCCGTTGGCCGCCGTGAAATGCTGCTGGTAGCGGTAATCGATCAGCGTGTTAAGGCCATCGACCGCTTCGGCGATGACATCGCCGCCCTTGCCGCCGTCGCCGCCGTTCGGACCGCCGAATTCGATAAACTTCTCGCGCCGGAACGAGACGCAGCCATTGCCGCCGTCGCCGGAGCGAATGTAAATCTTGGCTTGGTCGAGAAACTTCATTTGCTTCACTGGTAAAGCGCGAAAGCCGGCGGCACAACCGGTCTCGGCGTCACCAGTACCACGGTGGCCGATAATGCCGGGCCTGATATAAGGTCGGAATTTGCAAGCACGGAGCCCGGCCTGCCATTTCTGCCTATTCGAAACCAAGGAGAACGACGAGGTGTGGGGCGTTGTAAAGCTCGCAATGCGGGCTGCGATTTGGCGTAGGACGTTCAACCCGCCCCTCGTCGGATTGCGATCGCTGTTGGCGTTTGCGGCCTTGGTGGCGGCCGTCCGCGCGGGCCTGCAACTGGTCGAAGCCGGCGCCTGGCAAGCCTTCAATCCCTACGGCCTCAATGCAGTGATTGCCTGGATCGCACTTGAGCTCGCGATTGCCGCCCTGTTCGTGCGGCCGGCCGCGCGCACCACCGCATTGGCGGCGATGTTCGTTCTCTCCGTAATCGCCGACATCGTCATGACCGCAATCAGTGTCGGCACGCCGCTGGTAGCGCAAGCGGCGGGACAGCCTGCCTTGATCAATAACGCGGTCGTGGCCGGCGCAATCTACATGCTGCTGTTCGTGTGGTGGATTGGAGCCATGACCTGCATCGTCGGGTCGCTCGAACAGCAATCGGGTTGGCGGCTCGTCGGCAGGATTGCGGGTCTGTGGCTCGCCTTGTTCGCCGCCAATGTAGCGCTGCCGCACACGCCGGTGTTTGTGCCGCCCGATTTCGATCCACGCAACGCCAACTGGTGGGAAACCGTGTATGCGGCCCATCGCGCCGAAAGCAAACCGCGCACGGGCCAAGATACCGGCCAAGGCACCGGGCAAGTTAACAGGCAAGTCGCGCTAATCGAAAAAACTCAACCGCGGCTCCTGCATGACCAGTTCGCGCGCTTGACACCGTCACGCAAAGGCGAAACCGAAATTTACACGCTCGCGGTCGCCGGCTGGGCCGATCAGGATGTCTTCGTCAAGGAACTCGACGGCGCATTGGAAGCGATCGGCAGCGTTTTGCCGACCAAAGGCCGCACCGTGCGCCTGATCAATCGTCGCGACACGGTCAATACGATTCCGCTCGCCAATTTTTCGAATTTTACGGCGGCGGTGCGCGCCATCGGCAACGTCATGGACAAGGACAACGATGTCTTCGTTTTGGTCATGACGTCACATGGCGAGCAGACCGGCTTCGCCTTGCAGCTGCCCGGCGGGACGGCGGAATTGACGCCGCAGCAAGTTGCAGCGGCGCTCGACGGCGAAGGCATCAAGAATCGAGTCGTGATCGTTTCCGCCTGCTTTTCCGGAATCTTCGTGCCGCCGTTAGCGAACGACAACTCCATCGTCATCACCGCGGCGGACGCCAAGCACACTTCGTTCGGCTGCGCCCCGGAACGCGACTGGACCTATTTTGGCGACGCGTTCTTCCACCAAAGCCTGCATCCGGGCGCGGACTTCGAAAATGCCTTCGATCACGCACGCGTCCTGATCCACGGCTGGGAAATGATGGACCGCGCCACACCGTCAAATCCACAAGGCTCGTTCGGCCGGGCGCTGGTGGCAAAGCTGGCGCCGTTCTTCGCCACCAATCCGCGGCCGTGATCGCAAGCGGCGGTCAGGCTGCATTAGAGCGATAGCATCATCGCTCTAGATTTTTGTTGGAGCATGACCCTTTCGGATCATGCTCTAGGCAACCTGACGCGCCTGGCCCCAGGCCTTGAGCGAGGCCCACAGGCCACGATCAAGACGAAAGCGATCGATCGGCGCCGCGGAATTGATGGCGCGGATGCGGCAAAGCTGGACGCCGGTCCATTGGAAGCCGCACTTCTCCAGCACGCGGCGCGACGCCGGATTGCTGACGCGAGCCCCGGACGAAAGTACCTCATGGCCGAGCGTGGCGAAGGCGTAATCGATCAGCGCCCGCGCAGCCTCGGTGGCGTAGCCGCGACCCCAAAAGGGGACGCCCAGCCAGTAGCCGAGCTCGACGCCGTCCTGCCGCGGGTCAAGGCCGCACATTCCGATCAACGCGCCGTCAAGTTCAATTACAAATACCGTCTCGCCGCCCGTTTGAGTGACCGAGGCGATAAGTCCTGCGGCATCCGCGGCGGTATAGGGATGCGGAATACGCGCGGTGTTCTCGGCGACACGGCGGTTGCCGACCAAAGCCACCATTGCCGGCACGTCGCTGCGCAACGGCGCACGCAGCGAGAGCCGCGCGGTTTTGAGCGCGGGAACGCGGTGCGTCGTGGCGTCTAGCTTGGCGTCTCGCGCCAGAACTTCCGTCAACTCGACTTCCGTCAACTCAGACGTTGCGACTTCCGTTGCGAATGTCATCGCCTGGGCTCCTGCAAAAAACCCACAAGAAACCGAAAGGGGAGACCGGCATGCCGGTCTCCCCTTTTGGAGCCCATTTGGGCCCGCCGGTTCGACTGCATACCGGCGGACCTCCTATGATCCACCGTGTTACTGGGCCGCGGCCTCATTCATCGGATGTACGGAGACGAATACGCGGCCTTTGGTTTTAGTAACAAACTCGACTTTGCCGTTAATCAGGGCAAAGAGCGTGTGATCTTTGCCAACGCCCACATTGCGGCCGGCATGCCATTTGGTCCCGCGCTGACGGGCAATGATATTTCCGGCCAGCACCTGTTCGCCGCCGAAAATCTTCAGGCCCAGACGCTGTCCCGCCGAATCACGGCCGTTGCGCGAGGATCCGCCTGCTTTCTTGTGTGCC
>Ga0187819_10001942_pt1 | contig 10801 bp, 7 predicted proteins | sample NC_wetland_sal_i_15_FD_132411 | JGI IMG/M metagenome (GOLD analysis project Ga0187819, IMG submission 132411) | Wetland sediment microbial communities from Neuse River Estuary, North Carolina, USA - SO4_4 | ecosystem: Environmental > Aquatic > Freshwater > Wetlands > Sediment | place: USA: North...
GAGCGTCTCGCCTCGGTCTTTGCGCGTCACCGAATCGCCAAATCCGTGCTGCCGGTTCGCATTAGCCGCACCATCGCCCGTCAAGTGATGAGAGAAGGACTCGCGATTCTGGGAGCTGACGTCCCCGGCTCGAACCGTCTGGCAAACGTCGAGAGCCTGGTGGATAGCCAAGTACGTTCCCTGCTGTGCGTGCCCCTGACCATGTTCCAGAAAGTGACCGGCTGTATTTATCTGGACACGTGCGATGCCGCCGACCGCTTCGACCAAGATCACCTCCAACTGGTCGCCGCGATTGCCGGCACCTCAGCGGTCGCTCTGGAAAACGCGCGCCGAATGCACTGGCTGGAGCAGGAAAACCTCCGGCTTTCCGCAGAGATCAATCTCGAGCACAATCTGATTGGCGAAAGTTCCCGCATGAAGGAGGTTTATCAATTTCTGGCGCGAGTCGCGCCTACCGACTCGAATGTGCTGTTGCAAGGCGAGAGTGGAACGGGCAAAGAATTGGCGGCCAGAGCCATCCATCGCAACAGCCCGCGCTCAGCGAATTGCTTTGTCGCGATTAACTGCGCTGCGATTCCCGAGACCCTGCTGGAGAGCGAATTATTTGGCTACGAGAAAGGGGCTTTCACGGGGGCTGTGGCGCAGAAAAAAGGCCGGTTTGAAATAGCCAACGGCGGGGTTGTCTTCCTGGACGAAATCGGAGAAATGGCTCCTGCCCTGCAAGTGAAGCTGCTGCGAGTGCTGCAGGAACGTGAGTTCGAACGCGTGGGCGGTACGCGTCCGATTGCCGTGGACATACGCGTGATCGCCGCTACGAATCAGGATCTCGCGGAGGCCGTAAAGACTGGAAGGTTTCGCAAGGATCTCTTTTATCGCTTGAATGTACTGTCGCTGGTCATGCCTCCCTTGCGCGAACGACGCGAAGATATAGCAATGCTGGCCGATTACTTTGTCAGCAAATGCATCAAGAAATGCCACATGCGCGGCAAGAAACTTGCTCCGGAGACCCTGGAGTGCCTGGTGAACTATGACTGGCCTGGGAATGTGCGCGAACTAGAGAATGCGATCGAGCGCGCGCTGGTGCTGAGTACATCGGACGTGGTTCAACCTGAGGATCTGCCGGAGTCAATCCTGGAGAAAGGGCTTAGCCCCACTAGTGAAGGTGCAAACTACCACAACCAGGTGAAAGCACTGAAAAAACAGCTGATCCTCAATGCGCTGGAGGAAACCAAGCGCAATTACACGGAAGCGGCACGCCTGCTCGGCGTTCACGTGAACTACCTGCACCGCCTGATTCGTAATCTCGATCTCAAAGAGGCGCTTCACTCATCGTCCGGCCTGCGACCCGGCTCGGAGCATCCGCGCAGAAGCTCACGGCAACTGGAGACCTAACAACGTCGCCGGATTCAAGTAAACTCCTTGCCAGCGCACCGCAATGTGCAAATGAGGTCCGGTGGCGCGCCCGCTCCCGCCGCTCAAACCAAGTGGCTGTCCACGGGTGACGTGTTCTCCCTCTTTCGTGTCGATCTTAGAAAGATGCATGTATAGGGTGAGCAAGCCCTGCCCGTGGTCGAGCACGACACAATTGCCCTCGAAGAATAGTGGCTGCGCGAGTAGAACCGTTCCGCTGTTCAACGCCGCGACCGGCGTGCCCGCTGGCACGGCATAGTCGAGACCCTGATGCACGCTTTGTACCCGGCCATTGAAAGTGCGTGCGGTCCCAAACACGTCCGAGATCGGCGCCTTCACCGGCGGATGAAAATCTCCCTTCCACTCGCGCTCCGGAGTCACTCGTGCAAAGACTTGTTCTTTGAGCGTCTTCTCCTGATTGATTTCGCGCAGCTGTTCCGCGTTAGGTTCCGTATATTGCTTGGGAACGCTGGCAACGATGCTGTGATACTTCCCCTTGCCCACCGTGATTCGCTGTTGAAACGTGATCTCTTTGCCAGTAACAGTCGCGGCCCGCAATTCCAGCCAATACTTTCCCCGGCGAGTCTCCAGGCTCGCCCCTGCAATTCCACACCAGACTTTGCCCTGCGAATCGGGAGCAAAGAACACTTCGTGTTCCAGCCATTTGCCGGAGAGAGACTTTAACCGTTCGCCCACCGTCACGCGAAACACAATGGGCGACCCATTGACCGGAGCTTTCGGCTGCCAGCGAAGCGAGAAATCCCCAGCCATGCTATTTGCCTTCGAACCCGGACCATCGAGTGCCCATACGGGAAGGGCGCCAAGCATCGCGATCGCCAATAGGACCGCGAGGCCCCTGCACGGAGCCCGCCCGAATGTCCCAGCTGCGAATATGGAAGAAACACACACTCAAAATCAGCCTAGCACCCTTACTCGTAACCTGGAGTCCGGAAGAACCCTATTTCCTCCCCGGCAAGACACAATTACTGACCGTAACCTATTGAATCACCAATGGAAAACGATGGTAACCGGCCATGCTGGTTTTACCCGGACATTTTCGCTCTTGATGAGCAAGAATCTTGTAATGTCACGCAGCTTCCCTCGTCAGCTTGGCGCACAAGTGTTTATCGCAGCTATGGCGATTGCGGCGCTGGCGTGTTTCTGGATTGGCTTCGCGAATTGGCACTCCACCGACCCGATTAAGTTCGTTTGCTACGTAGTTGTCGCATTCCTGGCTTCTTTTTTAAAAATAAAACTGCCCGGCATCAACGGAACCATGTCGGTGAACTTCCTCTTCATTCTGCTGGGCGTTTTGGAGATGAGCTTCGCGGAAACCCTCGTGATCGGGTTCGCCGCGTTTCTGGTGCAGTCTTATTGGAAGTCCTCCAAGAGCTTTAAGCCGATCCACGTGGTTTTCAATCTTTCGCAGTTGCCGATCGGGACCGCAGCGGCATTCTTCACATACCAGGTCGTCACCTCGCACGGACTGCATCGAAACGATCCCTTGGCGCTGCTTCTGGTCGCCATCGCCTATTTCGCCGTCAACACCTTCGCCATGGCAACCATCATCCGCTTGACCGAAGGTAAGCCGATTCTGAAGGTCTGGTCGGAATGCTATTTCTGGTTCTTGCCGTACTACCTCGTAGGGGCAGCCATCGCCGGGCTGGTGAGCTTCTTGAATCGTCACATCGGATGGCAATCTTCTCTTTTGGTTTTTCCTCCGGTCTACCTTATGTACCGGTCGTACCGGCTTTACCTGGGCAAGCTGGAGGACGAAACGCGGCATGCCGAGCAAGTATCCACTCTCCACCTGCGAACCATTGAAGCCCTCGCGCTGGCCATCGAAGCCAAAGACCACACGACACACGATCACCTGCAACGGGTGCGCATCTACGCCATGGAACTCGCCAAAGACCTGGGCTTAAGCGAAGACGACACCGAAGCCTTGCAAGCCGCCTCGGTTCTCCACGACATCGGCAAGCTCGCCGTTCCCGAACATATCATCTCCAAGCCCGGGAAGCTCACGCCGGAGGAGTTTGAGAAGATGAAGATTCACCCCGTCATTGGGGCAGAGATTCTCGAACAAGTGGATTTCCCCTATCCGGTTGTGCCCATCGTGAGGGCTCATCATGAGAAATGGGATGGCAGCGGTTACCCCTATGGGCTGAAGGGTGACGCCATTCCCATCGGAGCGCGAATCCTGGCCGCAGTCGATTGCCTGGATGCGTTGGCCTCGGATCGCCAGTACCGCCGGGCATTGCCGCTGGACGAAGCCATGGCGCGCGTGGTCGAAGAAGCCGGCAAAAGCTTTGACCCGCGCGTAGTCGAAACCTTGCACCGGCGCTACGTGGAGCTGGAAAAACTCGCGCGCGCGCAGCCGCAGAAGATTCCCGCAAAACTATCCACCGACCTCAAGATTGAGCGCGGATCGGCCCCGGCTGCAGGTTACGCAGAGGCCGAATCAGCCGTCCGGCATGAGCCGGAACAACACCTCGATTATCTTTCAAGCATCGCCGCAGCGCGTCAAGAGGCGCAAATGCTCTTCGAGTTAAGTCATGATCTGGGCACGTCGCTGAGCGTGGACGATACCCTATCCATGCTTTCCGTGCGGCTCAAGCGCCTGGTGCCCTATGACTCCATGGCCGTCTATCTCAAGAAGGACAACCTGCTGACTCCGGAGTATGTAAGCGGCGACAACTTTCGCTTATTTTCATCTCTGATCATTCCCCTAGGGGAAGGGTTGTCCGGCTGGGTTGCGCAAAACAGCAAGCCGATTCTGAATGGCAATCCAGCGGTAGAGCCGGGATACCTGACCGATCCTACCAAGTTCAGCATTCTACGCTCGGCGCTCGCCGTGCCGCTGGAAGGAGTTTCCGGTGTGGTTGCGGTGCTGGCGCTGTATCGCACTCAACCGGACGCATTCACCAAAGACCATCTGCGAATCCTGCTGGCTATCAGCTCTAAAATCGGCTTTACCGTCGAAAATGCCTTGAAATATCGCCTGGCTGAGGACTCAGCCACCACCGACTACCTCACCGGATTGCCCAATGCGCGCTCACTCTTCTTGCACCTCGACCGCGAGATTGCGCGCTGCAAGCGCTCCAACCTGCCTCTGGCCGTATTCGTGTCTGACCTCAACGGATTCAAACAAGTGAACGACCGCTTCGGACATTTTCAAGGCGACAAGCTGCTGCAAATGTTCGCCGAGGCATTGAAAGCCTCCTGCCGCGAATACGATTATGCTGCCCGCATGGGCGGCGACGAATTCGTGGTCATCGCCCCCGGTCTCAACCCTGATGCCGCCGCTGAAATGGCGCACCGCCTGGAATCCATCATTGCCGAAGTGGGGGGGAAAGTTTGCGGCCAGGGCCTGGTCTCCGTGAGCATCGGCCAGGCTTTCTACCCTGCGGATGGCAACAATGCCGAGCACCTCCTGGCGGAAGCTGATCGCCGCATGTACGCCGTCAAGAATTCGCACTACGCCAACACCGCCGATCGCCACGCCGGAGCGCGGGCCGCCCGCGCGACAACTTAGCAGGCTCGTGTAGACGCGATCGTCTTCGCTCGTACGGGCAGGGGCACTCAAAGATCTCGTTACCGAAGACGGAGAGCTTAGATACCGTAGCGCGAAACGCGCACGACCGGGACGCTCGCGCCTACACCCCCGCGCCGCGAAGCGCCGAGTTCACCGATGCGCTGCGCGCCCCTCGCCCAATGGAGAAATACACGCAACAGGCTGCGGCCGGATGAAACGGGATGGTTGACAAGGTCACTATCCTCACAACGGGGTACGAAATCAGGTGCCGGCCCCGACTTGTGCGAGGAGAATGCCATGAAACTGTTTCACATCGCCGTGACCGGGGTGCTCCTCCTGGCGGCGGTTCTTTCATTTGCCCAGACCAAAGATGGGGACCTGGTGGCGGATATTCCTTTTGCCTTTGTCGTGGCCGGGCGTACGCTGCCACCCGGGCACTACATTATTAACCGGCTCAACGAAAACCTGGGTATTCACGATAGCCAGAACCAGAGCGTGTTCGTACCTACCCACAGCGTGCAGCGACCGGCATACGACAACACGAGCAAGATGGTATTCCACCGTTACGGGGACATCTATTTCCTCGAGGAAGTGTGGGTCGGCAGCACCTCGATCGGAAGAGCTCTCTTCCCCCCGCCGGCCGAGCGCAAACTGAAAAGCAGGGGCATGGAGAACGAAGTCGCAGCCGTGCGCTTTGGGAAGTAGACGGCATTGCGCGACGTTGTCCCTTCATCCTTTAGTTCGCTTAGTGTGCGCGAGAAAGGCGACGTCGCGCTTTGCCTGAGCCAAGCGTCCACCAAAACATCCGCCGGCATCCCCGGTGCCAATCACGAGAAATTTCATTCTTGAACCTTATTGTCTGACGCTGATCGGTTCAGGGCGAATTCACGATTACGTGAGTAACCGCCACCCGCACACATCTGTGGGACAGATTGTCGCTGTGGGAGCGGCGGGCGCAGGGACAGACTGTCCCGTTAGTGGGGCTCTGTCTTCCTAAGTGTTTGATTTGTAATAACTTGACTCGCTGTCCCATTTCGGAACTCCAGCTGCATCTCTATCCGTGCAATCTCCCCCAGCGATTACGAGTGGGCCCGTAGCCCGCTGGAGGATTGAGCTTCATGAAGAAGTTTCTGGTCATTTGCTTACTCGCAACCGTCACCCTGGCGTATGCCGACAATTCGAAATTGTCTCCCGACCTGCTCGCTTCTACCGCGCCCCACGCCAGAGTAGTCGTGCAGTACAATCAGCCGCCGAGCCTGCTTGATCTGTTGAACATCGGAAACCTGCTGGGCACGATCTTGAGTGATTTGCCGCTGGTCAATGGGATTGTGGCGGACTTGCCGCTGGCGAATATTCTTACCCTGTCGAACCAGTCCAATGTGAAATACATCAGCCTTGATCGCTCCTTAACTCCCACGCTCAGCAACGCCGCGCCGGCGGTCAACGCGTTTGCTGCCTGGCAATCCGGATACACCGGGGCGGGCATCGGAGTCGCACTGATTGACAGTGGCGTGAGCGACCACCCTGATCTCCACGGTGGTTTTCTTGGAATGTCTCGAGTGGTCTACAACCAGAGCTTTGTTCCCGGCACGTCGAACGCCAGCGATCAGTATGGTCACGGGACGCATATCGCAGGCCTGATTGCCGGAAATGGAGCGAGTTCCAAAGGCTCCAAATATTCACGCACCTTCGAAGGCATCGCGCCGGGGGCGAATCTGATCAACCTGCGGGTGCTCGATCAGAACGGTGCTGGAAATGACAGCGCAGTCATTGCCGCGATTGCACAGGCCATCTCGTTAAAGGGTTGGTACAACATCCGCGTGATTAACCTTTCACTGGGCAGACCGATTTACGAAAGCTACAAACTCGATCCTCTATGTCAGGCCGTCGAAGCAGCCTGGAAGAATGGCATTGTAGTGGTGGTCGCGGCCGGAAATAACGGACGCTATCAGCCGACGAATGGATACGCCACGATCACCGCGCCGGGCAACGATCCTTACGTCATCACCGTGGGCTCAATGAAGCCCATGGGAACGCCCACGCGCAATGACGATCTCATTGCCAGCTACAGTTCCAAAGGACCTAGCGCCATCGACCATATCGTGAAACCCGACGTCGTGGCTCCAGGCAACTTGCTCGTGTCGCTCGAAGCGCCGGGTAGCACGCTCTATATCGAATTTCCTAGTGATCAAGTGCCGTACAGCTACTACGTGAACGGCGGATCGAGCGCCTCGTCGTCGAGTTATTTCACCCTCAGCGGAACCAGCATGGCGGCCGGCGTTCTGAGCGGCGTCGTTGCTGATCTCTTGCAGAAAAGCCCTCAGCTCACACCGGATCAGGTGAAAGCTCGGCTGATGAAAACAGCCTGGAAATCTTTTCCCGCGCAGAGCAGCGTCTACGATCCGACCACGGGAATCACCTATACCGATCAATACGATATCTTTACGATTAGCGCAGGCTACGTAGATGTTGAAGCTGCCCTCACCAGCACAGATGTGGCCAAGGGAAGCGCCATGTCTCCCACGGCAAATTACGATCCGAGTACAGGCAACGTGTATCTGACGTCGGATCCCTCGGCGGTGTGGAACAACTCCGCCCTTTGGGGAAGCAGCGCCGTCTGGGGCTCCTCGGAGTTCGTCACTTCAAACTCAGCCTTGTGGGGTTCGTCCGCGTTGTGGGGATCCTCGGCACTGTGGGGCTCGAGCACGTCAACCGGCTTCGGAACAGTTTGGGACAACAGTGCGTTGTGGGGTAGCAGCGCATTGTGGGGTAGCAGCGCATCGGCCGGGGAGCGGAATTAGAAATTGAGAATCGAAGAGCGGTCGCGTTCAACGCGCCCGCTCCAGATTCTGCTGGGTGTCAGGTTGTTACGGCTGCCGTCCGGGCGCGAATCGAATGCAATAGATAAGACCGAATAGCAGCAATGCCGCGCCCCACCAGACATTGGCGTGCAGAGAGAACAGCACCACCGGGTTCGCGGGTGGATGGAATATTTCCCAGACTCCAGCGGCGGTGATTAGAATCCCATTCACCAGCAGTGAAATGCCGATGAAAAACCAGATTGAGATCTCGCGCATAGGAGCTTTCAGCTCTCAGCTATCAGCTTTCAGCTCTTTTGGTTTCAAGCTGAAAGCTGAGAGCCGACGGCTGAGAGCTCTTCTACCAAACCAGAATATTTAACACCACAAAAACAATTGCCACGACGGCCGCCCAAAATGCTGGTCGTTTGTAGAGCTCAACGTCACCTTCATGCGGAATCGCAGTGACGCCATAAACCAGGCCATGCAACTCGCTGTCCGGCTTCGGCTTGGTCATGTAGCTGACGACCACCGTAACCAGCACGCACACCATCCACGACCACAGCCCACGATACATATTTTCTGCCATGTCGCGCGCGTTGGGCGAGAGCGCCACATATCGCAAGGCCGCGGGATCCGCCTTTACCCAGGCCCACATAGCGATCGACGAAACCGTCCCCGCCAACAGGCCCCAGAAGCCGCCCGCCGGAGTCGCCCGCTTCCACAACATGCCCAGAAGCACCGTGCCAAACAGGGGCGCGATGAAAAAGCTGAACAGAGCCTGCACATAATCCATGATGCTGGCAAACGACATCACCAGATACGCCGTTCCCACGCTGATCAGCACGCCCAGAACGGTACACCAGCGGCCCATGTTGACGTAATGGTGATCGCTGGCGTCTTGGTTAATCAGGGCGCGATAAATGTCATACGTCCACACTGTGGTGAATGCGCTGACGTTGCCCGCCATGCCAGACATGAACCCGGCGATCAGCGCCGTAACCCCGAGTCCCAGCAGGCCGGGGCCGCAGTAGCGAGCCAACATCAGGGGCAGCACTTCGTTATAACTGTGGCCCCCGGAAGCGACGGCCGCTGCCTCTCCTATTAACTTGGTCGGCAGGACGGCGAGCGCGAGCAGGCCGGGCAGAATCACGATGAACGGCACCATGAGCTTGAACGCCGCTCCGATGATCGGAGCCATTTTGGCGGCGCGCAAATCCTTGGCGGCCAGAACTCGCTGTACCACCAGGAAGTCGGTCGTCCAGTAGCCAAACGCGAGCACAAATCCCAAGCCGAAGACGATGCCCGTCCAGTGAATGCCCATGGGATTGCCATTGAATGAGCCCAAGGTGGCCCATGCATGCGTGTATTCGGCCGAGGCATTTTGCGCTATCCGCAGTTTGAGGTTGGTCCATCCGCCGGCATCGATCAGTCCGAGGATGGGGATCAGCAGGGCGCCCGCCCAGATCAGAATGAACTGCAGCACCTCATTGAAGATGGCGGAACGCAATCCCCCGAGCGCGACGTAAATCGCGACTGTCAGCGACGACACCCAAATGCTGAAATGGATGTCCCACCCCAGCACCACCTTCATCACCAGCGCCATCGAGTACATGTTGATGCCGCTCATCAGCACAGTCATAAAGGCAAACGAAACCGAGGAGAGCGTCCGGCTGGCTTCCCCGAAACGCAGCTTCAGGTAACCCGGCACGGAATGCGTCTTGGAAATGTAGTAAAACGGCATCATCACGATGGCAAGGAACAGCATGGCGGGGATGGCGCCGATCCAATACCAGTGCACGGCCAGCATGCCGTACTGGTAGGCGGCCGCTGCCCACCCCATCAGTTCAAGTGCTCCGAGATTCGCGGAAAGAAAGCTGAGGCCGGCGACCCAGGCGGTCATCTCGCGTCCCGCCATGAAAAAATCTTCGCCGGTCTGGGCATGCCCGCGCAGGTAAAAGCCGATTCCCAGCACCAAAACAAAGTAGAAGGCGACGATGACCACATCCACGGCGGACAAATGCACGAGCCTGGATGCGAGAAACATCGCCATCGCTGGCATCATCTATTTTCGTACCTCACGGGAGTGTGCATCTTTTCGATGTTATCTCAAGCGCACGTGTGCGAGTTTGTTCGCTTAACCGGATACGGTCTGATACAGAGGAATTGAAGGGCAAAAGAACGGGGAGCCTTTGCGGCTCCCCATGTTGTGCCTTACCAGAGTAAGGGCTAGAAGGTGAACTTGGCAACGATGGCAATCGTCCGCGCATTGCTGGCGAATACGGTCTGCGGATTGTTGAATTGTGACTTGTAAGGATGAACGTAGGCCGAATCGGCGCTTGAGACCGACGCGTAGCTAGCAACATCGTTCACGCCCAGTCCATAGCCAGGATTGGTTCCCGGAAGGTACTGAGGGTGGTTGATGATGTTAGCGAACTGCGCGCCTAGCCGGAACTGATATTTCTCTGTGAAATTAAAGTTCTTGTAGACGGCCAAGTCAATGTTGTTGGTGCCGGGCGCTTGCAGCGTGTTGCGACGAGTGTCGGCCAAAGCACCAAGACCAGCGCGAATGTACTGCGCGTTCGGATTATCGGCCAGATAAGCAACAACATTGCCCGCGTTCGGCCCAGCAGTAGCCAAAAGTGGAGTCACACCGCTTCCCGTTCCCGGAACGCCGGCGGCGTTGTAGATTGCACGATCACCGGCAGAATCGATGTTCAGGTTCGCGTCCTGTCCCGACTGAACGGTGACCCATTCGCCGCTCTCATAGGTGTACACCGGGCTGAAGTTCCAGTTGCCGATAACATTTTGCCGGAACCAGTTTCCACCTTTGAAATACGGCAGATCATAAGTCATCGCCAAGGTAAACCGTTGGGCGCGATCCAAGGCAGAGTTAGCTTTGTCGGCTTGGTTGTAACTGAAGAAGTCCTGCGGGCGACGAGGAGTGAGATTGGTGCTGTGGAAGTCCGCCGTGCTGTTGTCGATGGTGTGACTCCAGGTGTAGGCGGCCCTCACCGTTAGCCCGTTGCTCATTCGCCGAGTAAGCGCCGCATCCAGC
>Ga0187819_10001943_pt1 | contig 10790 bp, 7 predicted proteins | sample NC_wetland_sal_i_15_FD_132411 | JGI IMG/M metagenome (GOLD analysis project Ga0187819, IMG submission 132411) | Wetland sediment microbial communities from Neuse River Estuary, North Carolina, USA - SO4_4 | ecosystem: Environmental > Aquatic > Freshwater > Wetlands > Sediment | place: USA: North...
AAACGTCCGCACGCCCACGCCGACCGGCCCCTTGGACATATAGGGCTTAGCCTCATCCAGCCAGGCCGTGCCGGCGATATCCAGGTGCACCCAGGGTGTTTTCTCAGCAAACTCGCTGAGGAACAGCGCGGCGGTGATGGAACCGCCCGGACGGCCGCCCACATTGGCCATATCGGCAAAGGTGCTCTTCAGTTGCTCCTTGTAGTCGTCATCGAGCGGCATGCGCCAGGTCTTTTCACCGGCCGCGCGAGCAGCCTCGAGCACGCGCTCGACCAGGCGGTCATCGGTTCCGAAGGCGCCCATATTCACATGCCCGAGCGCTACTACAATCGCGCCGGTGAGTGTAGCGGCATCCACCAGGTGCGTGCAGCCGAGACGCTGCGCATAGGTGAGCGCGTCGGCCAGGATCAGCCGGCCCTCGGCGTCTGTGTTGATCACCTCGATGGTTTTGCCGGATAAAGAAGTGACGATATCGCCCGGCCGCTGGGCGCGGCTTCCGGGCATATTCTCCACCGCGGGGATGAGCGCGGTCACCGGAATGGGCGGCTTCAATTGCGCCAGAGCGCGCATGGTTGCGATCATGGCGGCGCCACCGGACATGTCGTACTTCATCTTTTCCATGCCGTCGGCGGGCTTGATGGAGATGCCGCCGGTGTCGAAGGTAACACCCTTGCCCACCAGGCCCAGGTGCGCGCCGCCATTCGCATTAGCGGGTTGGTAACGCAGGATGATCAACGCTGGAGGCTCAGCACTGCCCATGGCCACGCCCAACAGCGATCCCATGCCGAGCTGCCGCATGCGGTCCTGGTCCAGCACTTCGCACTCGAGACCGTGCGCGCCGGCCATCTGCCGGGCCGCCTCCGCCAGCGACGTGGGCGTAAGCTTATTAGCCGGCTCCGTGCTCAGCTCGCGCGAAAAATTTTGCGCCTCGGCGACGATGCGGCCACGCTCCGCCGCGCGGTCCAGGTCCGCGCCACCAGAAGCCATGACCGTGAAATGGTCCACCACCTTGACGTCTTTTTTGTCGCTCTTGTACCGGTCGGGTTCGTAGTCGCCGAGCATCGCGCCCTCTACCGCTGCCTGTACATGCTCCGCACCCGCGTACGAACCTGTGAGCCACATGCCGATGTTACGCAGCGACCGCGACTTCAAATGACGCAGCGCGGCTCCGGCCACACGCCGCAGCTCGGCGGACGTGAATTTGCCGGCCGGGCCCGCACCGGCCAGCAGCAGGCGTTGCGCTTTAAAACCTTGCGGGCGATGCACCAAGGTCATCTCAAAGATCTTGCCGGCTACTTCTCCGGAACCGTAAACGTCGCTGAGCGTATCTTTGAACCGCTCATTCGGCTCGCCCTCAAACGTCAAAGCAATCAGCGCATCGCACTCCAGGGATTCAACCGGCGTTTGCTCAAGGTGGATCTGCATTTAGTCTCCGTATTTGGCTTTGCTGCGGCGGACAGCATCGCGTGCCTCGGATTCCGCACTGCGGGCCCGCTCGGCCTCGCGCTTATCGTGCACCTTCTTGCCGCGCGCCAGCGCTACCTCGCACTTGATGCGGCCGCCCTTCAGGTAAATCTTGGTAGGAATCAGCGACAGGCCCTTCTCCCGGGTCTTGCCCAGCAATTTATCAATTTCCCGGCGATGTAGCAGCAGTTTGCGGCTGCGGACCGGCGAGTGATTTTCCCGGTTTCCATGCGAATACTCGCTGATGTGTGCGTTAACCAGCCAAGCCTCATTCTTTTCGATGGTAGCGTAGCTCTCGCGAAGCTGGATTTTGCCCGATTTGGCAGACTTAACTTCGGTACCGGTCAGTACTAGGCCCGCTTCAAAGCGGTCCATCAGGAAATACTGATGGCCTGCCTGCCGGTTGTCACTTAGAATCTTGATAGCAGCTTCTTTTGTCGCCAAAGATGTTCCTCAAATTGCTTTCCACACCCCGAAGCGCTCACGCGTCAGTTATTTTGATGATAATCCACAGGTTGAGAGTGTGGCATCCGGGGGGCTGCTGACGCTCAAACTCGTAACATGTTGAGACCCAAAAGGTTAGCAAAAATAGCGGGGTTCCTGCTGCTGGCTGCCACTATCGGAGTGACGGCCCTGGAGGCGCGAACGCGAAAAGGAGACAAGCTGCTGGCCCAGAGCCGCGCCGCCGAACTCCAGAAAGACTGGGACCAGGCGCTATCCTTTGCCGAAGAAGCTCTGAGTGAGGACCCGGCAGATATCGCGTATCAGCTCGCCACTACCCGGCTGCGTTTTTACGCCGGCCAGCACCACGTGGATGAGGGCAGGAAGTTGCGCAGCCAGGGCCAACTGGATCAGGCGCTGGTGGAATTCCAAAAAGCCTACGGAATCAATCCGGCTTTGGCCATGGCGGAGGAGGAGATCGAGCGCACCAAGGAAATGATTCAGCGCGAGAAGAACAAGCCCGCCAGTGAGCGGAACCCGGAAGAGCGCGGGCTGACTCCGGCACAGGCTGAGAAGCAGAGGCAGGAGAAGAAGTTTGCGTCCATGGAGCCGCTGCCGGAGCTGAAGCCGCTCAATCCGGCGCCCATCAATTTGAAAATGAACAATCAGCCGCCCAAGGTTCTGTTCGAGACCGTGGGCAAGCTGGCCGGCATCAACGTCCTGTTCGATCCGGAGTATACGCCGCCGGCCCAAGCCGCAGGCAAGGGGCAATCCATCGAGCTGAACAACGCCACGCTGGAAGAGGCGCTGGATTATGTGGCGCTGATCACGCGATCCTTCTGGAAACCTGTTTCCTCAAACGCCATCTTCGTCACGCAGGACAACCCCACCAAGCGGCGAGAATTCGAAGACTGGGTGGTGCGGGTCTTTTACCTGAACAACATCCTGACGGCGCAGGAAATCCAGGAAATTGTGACAGCGGTGCGCACGGTGGCAGAGATCCAGAAGATTTTCACCTACCAAGCGCAGAACGCAATTATCGTGCGCGCCGAGGCGGACAAGGTCGCGCTGGCCGAAAAGATCATCGCCGATCTGGACAAACCTAAGGCCGAGGTGCTGGTGGATGTAGTGGTGTTGCAGGTCAGCCGCGCCAGGGAGCAGGACCTGGCGGCGGCCGTGGCGCCGAACGGGATTAATTCACCGATCAGTTTTACGCCACGATCCAGTCTCACGGTGCCCCACGGCGGTTCCACCAGCACCAGCACGACAGGTACGACCACGGGGACCACCACCGCTGCCGCTTCGAGCGCCATTCCCTTATCCAACATCGGGAAGATCAGCACGCGCGATTTTTCCCTCACCGTGCCGGGCGGCCTTCTCAACGCCCTGATGAATGACACCAACAGCAAGGTGCTGCAGTCGCCGCAGGTTCGCGCGGTGGACGGCCAGAAGGTCAGCATGAAGATCGGCGAGAAGGTACCCTATGCCACGGGAAGCTTCCAGCCCGGCATCGGCGGTGTGGGCATCAACCCTTTGGTCAACACGCAATTCACGTTTCTGGACGTCGGGGTGAACGTGGACATCACGCCAAAGATTCACGGAGCCGACGAAGTATCGCTGCACGTTGAAATTGATATTTCGAATGTGAAGGAGTTCCTCAACCTGGGCGGCGTCCAGGAACCGGACGTTGCACAAACCAAAATCATCAATGATATCCGCCTGAAGCAGGGAGAGGTGAACTTGATCGGCGGGCTCCGGCAGGTCCAGGAGAACAAAACCACCAACGGGGTGCCGGGCCTGAGCAGCATTCCGCTCATCCGGCGGCTATTCACGAGTGAAACGGTCACCAAGGATGAGAGTGAGCTGGTGATCGCTTTGGTCCCCCACATTGTGCGCGCTCCCAATATTACCGACGTGAATATGCGGACCATCGGCACCGGCAACCAGACCGTTGTCAAGCTGAACTATGCGCCGGAAAATCCGGCTGAAACGGCGCAGCCGCCGGCCGCAGCGCCGCAACAACCTGCAACTCAGCCCGCGCCGCAACCGGTTGGTGTTGTTCCGGTGGTTCCTCCGGCCACCGCACCCCCTGCGGCAGTGCCGCCCGCAGCGCCGCCGGCCACCGCACCACGCCCTGCCACTGCCAAACCGCAGGCAACTCCCCAGCAGACGGCGGAAAACAAAGCCCGCGTGATGTTCGTGCCCCCGCAGGCGAGCGCCCAACTCAACGGAACCGTTACGGTGAGTCTGCTGGTTGAAAACGCCACAGATCTCGCCTCCACGCCCATGCAAATCCGTTTCGACCCCAAGGTTCTGCGTTTGAACGATGTGGCGCGAGGCAATTTACTGGCCAGCGACGGCCAACCGGTGGCCTTTTCGAAAAACATTCTCAATGACACTGGAGAGGCGACGGTGAATGTCAGCCGTTTCCCCACCACCGGCGGCGTAAGCGGATCCGGATCGCTCGTGACCCTGGTTTTCCAAGCGGTGGGCAAGGGCGAAACCATCATCGCCGTCCCGCAACTAACGCTCCGCAACTCGCAATCTCAACCCATCCTGACGGCGGCGCCTCAGCTTACGGTGACTGTAAAGTAGGGCTTTATGCCAGGGCGCGGGAACCAGCGTGGACTTACATTAATCGAGCTGATCGTTGCCTTCACGATCCTGCTGCTCCTCACTAGCATGGCGGTGCCGCTGGCCCGCAACAAAGTACGCAGCGAGAAGGAAAAGGAGTTGCATTGGGCGCTGCGCGAGATGCGGGCCGCCATCGACAAATACAAAGACGCGTCTGACCAGGGCATGCTCCCGCCAGGGAAAATCGAGCAAAATGGCTATCCCGAAAACCTCCAGGTTCTTGTGGATGGGGTCAAACAGGCCGGACAGGTGGATAAGAAGCTGCGCTTTCTGCGCCGCATTCCCAAGGATCCGATGACGAACTCCACCGACTGGGGACTGCGCAGCATGCAGGATGACCCCAAATCTACCGGATGGGGTAGTCAGAACGTATTCGATGTTTACACCAAGAGCACGGATAAGGCGGCGGATGGAACTTCTTATTCGGAATGGTAAGCCGGAAATGGCGCGACACGGCGACGCGGTGACACGGCAACGTCCGGAACGGACCCGAAAACGTGGCGGCGAGATTTCCCTCGCCGGATTTACGTTAATCGAGCTGCTGATCGTGATGTCGATCATCGTGACTCTGATCTCGATTGCCATCCCGCTTTATCAAAAGTCCATCCTGCGTACCAGAGAGACCGTACTGCGCAACAACTTAATGGTCCTGCGCAACGTAATCGACGAATACACCTACGACAAGCAGAAGGCCCCGCAAACTCTCCAGGACCTGGTCCAGGAAGGTTATTTAAGGGAAGTTCCGCTAGATCCTATGATGGGAAACAACACGAGCTGGCGCCTCATCATGGAAGATGCGACGCAAAGTGTTAACCAAACGGAACCGGGGATTTTCGATGTGCGCAGCACTTCGGATAAAATAGGGTCGGATGGAACCCCTTACTCGGAGTGGTAAGTTATTTACAAGTGTTTCCTTCCTTATCTTCTTCTTCGCCGGCTTGAGTTACTCCCAAAGCGCGCTCGTTTGTATCCCTTCTGCCGTGCCCGCTACCGTCCACTCTGAAGGGCTGGCGGAAAGAGTAGGCGATGTCGTTTTGACCTGTTCGGGAGGAACACCGGGCGCAACGATCAGCGGAAACTTGACCGTGTTTCTGAACGCGGCTATCACGAACAAACTTGCCGCGAACAACACCGTGGACGCGCAGCTATCGGTGGATACGGGAACGGGCCCCTCGCCTGCCAACGTGCCGGCTGAACTTGCCGCATCTGGCGCGGTCGCATTCAATGGGCTCAGCTTTTTTACTTTGCCGGCCTCCGGAAGCGTGACGCTGCGCATTACCAACCTTCGCGCCGACGCCACCGGACTGACTGCGCCGCAACAGCCCATCCTGGCGTTTGTGTCGTTCAGCTCAGCCAGCAATCCGGCGGTCAGTAACAACCAGTTCACGGTTGCAATGGCGCAGCCGGGGCTGCTCACAGAATCTTCGTCAAGCGGAGTGCGCTGTAACGGCTCCCCTCTGCCCTCGAAGATCACACTGGCAAACCTGCTCGCTCAAGGAACGGCCTTCTTCTCCACGCGCGTGACCGAAGGGTTCGCCAGCTCCTTCCAGCCGAAGGACGCGTTTTCCGATACCGGCACTCGCATCATGGTCCAATACTCGGGATTTCCCACAGCCGCGCGCCTGTTCGTGCCCGATTTCGTGGCTGGTTCGAGCGCGGTCACACCGACGGCGGGCGGCGATCTCGGGGTGCCGGCATCCGGTGGCCAGTATGCACCCAGTGCCACGGGCTCGCTGCTGCTGATCCGTGTGAGCGGAGCGGATCAAAACGGCGCTGGCGGAACGCCGGCATTTCCTGTTCCGGGAATGGGCACCACCACTTTCACATCGGCCAGCGAAGTCCCCATGGCCAACGGCGCGGGCAACGTGGTCTACGAGGTGGTGGATGCCAATCCCGCGGTTCAGGAGAGCGCGCAGTTCCCTACTTTCGTGGGTCTGTCGCCGACCGGAGGCGGCAACACGATTGTGGCGAATGCCGCAGTTTCCTTCGCGCCGCTTTCGACGGTCCACGTAGCGTCTAGTGATCCGGTCCCGCGGTTTGCGGATGTCACGCCGCAATCCGACTGCTCGACCCTCGGGGACTGCGATGCGGCATACTTCCCGCATCTTTCTGTGACTTCGCCGGCTCTCGAATTCATTTCTCCGGTTGGAGGCGGCAGACAGCTCAAGTACGCGGACGTCAACAACCACGGCGCCGGTCTGATGAACTGGACAGCCACGGTCAGCTACCAGACGGGCTCCGGCTGGTTAACGGTGGACCCTGGCTCGGGCATCAACAACACGACGCTGGACGTGAACGTGTTGCCGAGCGCTCTCGCGGCGGGAACGTATCAGGCCACGATTACCGTGGATGCCGGGCCGCTGGTGGGAAGCATGACGCTCCCGGTGACGCTCTCGGTTTCCACCAGCGTGACAGCGCCGGTTATCAGCGCGGTGGAAAATGCTGCGAGCTTCCAGGCTGGGCCCCTGGTGGCAGGGTCGCTCGGAACCGTTATGGGAACTAACCTATCGGGCACAAACATCGCTGTGACTTTCGACGCTATCCCCGCGAAACTGCTTTACACCAGCAGCACGCAGATCAATCTCCAAGTACCGCCGGAGCTTGGGTTCATGCAGGCGGCGCAAATGATTGTCACCGTGGACGGGCAGGTTGCGGCACAAACCGTCCCGCTGGCCATCGTCGCGCCCGGCATCTTCAGCGGAGGCGTTCTGAATCAGGACGGCACGCGCAACAGCGCGTCGAATCCCGCGGCAGCCGGAAGCGTGATGCAAATCTTCGCAACCGGCCTCTCCTCTGCGCGAAGTGGAGCCATCAGCGCGCGTTTGGGAAACCTCGCTATTTCGGCGCTGAATTACGCCGGGCCCGCACCAACCGTTCCCGGAGTGCAACAGGTGAACCTCACCATCCCCGCCGATCTGGGAGTGACCACGGCTAATCTGAGCGTCTGCGCGGTGGCGACGGACCCGAACCAGCCGGTGTGCAGCCCGGGGGTTTCCATAGCCGTTAAGTAGGTGTCAGGGCCCAGGGCTAGGTTTTAGGTGCTAGGTGCCAGGTGTTAGCAAACCTAAAACCTAACACCTAGCACCTGAAACCTCTTGGGTGCGCAACTCCTTGATCCTGTCTCTCAACTGCGCGGCTTTCTCGAACTCGAACTTGCGTGCGGCCTCACGCATTCGCTCCTCGAGTTCGGTGATGAAGCGCTGGAGCTGGTCAGGCGTCATCTTTTCAATATCTTCATCCGCCTCCACCGGCACTGTCACGTAATCGCCCTCGGCGATCGCCACCAGGCTCATGTCGATCGGCTTGATGATGGACTGCGGCGTGATGCCGTTACGCTCGTTGTATTCCACCTGCGTCCGGCGTCGGCGGTTGGTCTCGTCGATGGCTCTGCGCATGCTGTCGGTCATCACGTCCGCATAGAGAATGGCGCGGCCTTCTACGTGGCGCGCCGCGCGGCCGACCGTCTGGATCAGCGATCCGCTGGATCGCAGGAAGCCTTCCTTGTCCGCATCCAGAATGGCGACGAGCGAAACCTCCGGAAGATCCAGCCCCTCGCGCAGCAGGTTAATTCCGATCAGCGCGTCGAATTCGCCGCGGCGCAGATCGCGCAGGATCTTGATGCGGTCGAGCGTTTCCACCTCCGAGTGCAGATACCGGCAGCGAACCCCAACCTCGGAATAATATTCCGCCAGATCCTCGGCCATGCGCTTGGTCAGCGTGGTGACGAGCACGCGCTGCCCGGCGTCGACGCGCTTGCGAATCTCACCCAGCAGGTCATCCACCTGCCCCTTGATGGGCCGGACTTCCACCTCGGGATCCACCAGGCCGGTGGGCCGGATGATCTGCTCCACCACCACGCCGGCGGATTTCGTCAGCTCGTAGGGACCCGGCGTGGCCGACACGTAGACCACCTGGTTCACGCGGTTTTCGAATTCTTCGAAGGTGAGCGGCCGATTGTCGAGGGCGCTGGGAAGCCGGAATCCGTGCGCCACCAGGATTTCCTTGCGCGAGCGATCGCCGTGATACATGCCGTGCAACTGCGGGATGGTCTGGTGGCTCTCATCAATGAACATGAGGGCATCGTGCGGCAGGTAATCGAGCAGCGTGGGCGGCGCTTCGCCCGGTAGCCGGCCGGAAAAGTGCCGCGAATAATTCTCAATGCCGTGGCAGTAACCGATCTCCTTCATCATTTCGAGATCGAACATGGTGCGCTGGTATAGGCGCTGGGCCTCGATCATCTTGCCCTGCTTTTCCAGCTCCTTGCGCCACCATTCCAGTTCTTCCCGAATGCCGTCCATGGCTTTGTCCCGCGTCTCGTCCGACATCACGTAGTGCGTCCTGGGATAGACGGGCAGGCGCAAGTAAGTCTGCCGCACTTGGCCCAGCAGCGGGTCGATCTGCGAGAGGCTTTCGATTTCATCGCCCCACAACTCGATGCGGTAGGCGTAATCGTCGTAGGTGGGATAGACCTCGATGACGTCGCCGCGCACGCGAAACGTGCCGCGCCGGAAGTCGACGTCGTTACGCTCGTAAAGAATGTCCACCAGGCGCGACAGGATCTGGTTGCGCGAAATCTTCTGCCCTTTTTCAAGCATGAGCAGCATGCCGTAATAGGCTTCCGGAGAGCCCAGGCCGTAGATGCAGCTCACGCTGGCCACGATGACGCAGTCGCGCCGCTCGAAAAGGGAGCGCGTCGCCGAGAGCCGCAGTTTATCCAGCTCGTCGTTGATGGTGGCTTCCTTCTCGATGTAGACGTCGCTCGAAGGAATGTAGGCTTCGGGCTGGTAGTAGTCGTAATAGCTGACGAAATACTCGACGGCGTTGTTGGGGAAGAAGCTCTTAAATTCGTGGAACAGTTGCGCGGCGAGCGTCTTGTTGTGGGCGAGCACCAGCGCGGGCCGGCCCGCCTGCTCGATGACCTTGGCCATGGTAAACGTCTTGCCGGAACCGGTAACCCCCAACAAAACCTGGTGCTGATCCCCGTCGCGAACACCCCGCAGGAGCTCTTCGATAGCGGTTTCCTGATCGCCTCGCGGGCGATAATTCACCGCCAGATGAAACGACATAGATTCAGCGTAGCATTATGGGCAAGGAGGGCTGGCGCTATCTGGAAGCACTGCGAAATTCCCAATAGAAACCGACTGCAAATCCTAGCATGACGATCAGCCAAGAAAGGGGCCACTTTACAAGCCCAACCACATCCACTCCGACTGTGCCCTCTGTTGTGTCAATTTTTCTCGTGACCCACCAACCCCAACCCACCGTAAAAACGACCGCCGATAGAAAAAGGGCAACGATTCCAACCAACGTACTCTTGAGGTAGATCATATTCTTCTCCGCGACGCAAAAACCAGAACCTCGATTCCCAATTTGTGCGGGACCGGCCCCGGGCTATCTCTTCAGGAAATCTGGATTCAACCGCTCTGTCCCGCCTCCACGAGCGCATCCAGAGTCAGCCGCGCCGTGGTCTTCCAGGAAAACAGGGCGGCTCGCTGGGGCCCGCGCACGGAAAGCTCGGCACGCAGATGATGGTCCGAAAACAACCGCGTCATCGCGTCGAGCAAAGCCTGGTCGTCTTGTGGGTCGAACCGCAGGGCCGCGTCCCCGGCTGTGCTGGCGAGAGGTTCGATATCCGAGCAGGCGGCCGGAATTCCGGCGGCCAGAGCCTCGAGTACCGGCAATCCAAAACCTTCGAACGTGGACGGATAGATGAATGCGAAAGCCCGCGCGTAGAGCGCGTAGAGATCTTCCCGCGGAATCCAGCCGGTGAACTCCACGGCGCCCGAGAGTCCGAGCTCCTGTTGCAAACGCTCGAGGTTCTCAGTCTCGAATCCGCGCAGTCCGGCCACAATCAGGCGGAATTCGGGCCGGACCTTTCGGAACCGGGCAAATGCGCGGAGCAGCCGGTCGAGGTTCTTGTGGGGATGCAGCGTCGATACGGATAAAAAGAACGGCTCCAGCCGGCGTTCTCGCGCGATCTCGAAGAACTTCGGATCCACGCCCAGTGGAACCACGCGCGCCTTTTCATGCGGCAGCCGGTAGAACTCCATGAGATCCGCGCGCGTCGCTTCCGAATCCGCGATCACGCTGTGCGAGAGGTGCGCCGACCAGAACAACAGAAATCTCCAGAACGGCAGATCAAACCACCGGAAGTATTCCGGGTGCCGCTTGTGTTGCAGATCATGAAAGACGGTAACCTGCGGGCAGCCGCAGAGGAGTGGTGCGGTGAAGCCGGGGTTCAGCAGGACGTC
>Ga0187819_10001944_pt1 | contig 10786 bp, 7 predicted proteins | sample NC_wetland_sal_i_15_FD_132411 | JGI IMG/M metagenome (GOLD analysis project Ga0187819, IMG submission 132411) | Wetland sediment microbial communities from Neuse River Estuary, North Carolina, USA - SO4_4 | ecosystem: Environmental > Aquatic > Freshwater > Wetlands > Sediment | place: USA: North...
AGCCACTTTTCCATCAGGGGTGTGTCGATGTAACCGGGGCAGATGGCGTTGACGCGAATCTTTTCCGGCCCATGATCGAGAGCCATGGCTCGGGTCAGGCCGAGCAAGCCGGCTTTCGTCGCATCGTACGCCGCTATGCCTTGCCAGGAGACGAAAGCGTGTACAGAAGAGATGTGAATGATGGCGCCGCCACGCCCGCGCATTTGTTCAATCGCGTACTTCGACATCAGATACGCGCCGCGCAAGTTGACGGCAATCTGCCGGTCCCAGGCAGACGGGGCGAGGTCGCTTACCGATCCGCTGACTTCGATTCCGGCGTTGTTCACGAGAACATCGAGCGAACCGAGTTGGCGGACGGTTTGCGCGACGGCCTCCCGGGCGTTTTCCTCGATGGCCACGTCCCCTTGGATCGCGACGGCGGGCGCGTTTGTTCGCAGGCGCTCTGCCATGCGGCTTGCGCCGGCGCCATCGATGTCGAATGCCGCGACGGCATAACCCGCTTCCGAGAATCGTTCCGCGATCCCGGCGCCGATTCCTGCCGCGGCGCCAGTCACCAGAACGGTCTTTCCGATCCCGCTCATTTTGCGCTCCTCCAGCTTTGCTTTCCCTCTTCGAGTATCACGTGACGGTTGGCGGGAATGCCGCTGATGCGGTCAACGGTGCCGCTGGGCCAGCGCACGCTAACCCGGTCTACACGCGCGGCGCCGCCGAGGCCGAAGTGCAGCCGGAGATCGCTCTGCGAAAGATAGCTGCCACCGCTCCGGACCTCGTCGATCTGGCGCATTCCGCCGGCCTCGATTTCCACCCGCGCACCGATTCCATCGCGATTTGATTTCGTTCCTACGAGGCGCACCCCCAGCCAGTGATTCTTCACCGGTGCTTCAGGTATGAGCAGCGACGGAGTCTCATGCAGCTCATTAACAGCAACGGCGAGCCGGCCGTCATTATATAGGTCCGCTGCGGCCGAGCCTCTGCTAGAACGCGGGCGAGCCATATCCGGGCCGGCTGCCGAAGTAACGTCTTCGAAGCGGCCGTCACCGAGGTTTCGATACAGCAGTTTGCGCTGGCGAAAGGTCGAGTCGCTTCGCGCTGTATCGATTTCGGGCGTCAGATGACCGTTGACAATCAAAACGTCGGCCCATCCGTCGTTGTCAAAATCCGCCGCAATGACGCCCCAGCCAAGATAGTTGCGCAGCCTGCCGAGCCCGGCCTGAAAAACGCGATCCGAGAACGTGCCGTCGCCGTTATTGTGATACAGGTTCGGACTGTCGTCGGAGAAGTTGGTTTTCACCACATCCAGGAAGCCGTCGTGATCGTAATCGAACGCTGCCACGCCCATGCCGGCTTGCGCTTCGCCGTCCTCGTTGTATGCCAGGCCGGAGGAGATTCCCGCGTCCTCGAACGTTCCATTACGGCGGTTGTGATAGAGGATGCTGGCGGCTGAATCGCAAGCTACGTAGATATCCGGCCAGCCGTCGTTGTCATAGTCGAAGGTGAGAACGCCAAGCGCATAGTGACCTTCGGTGGCGCGGATGCCAGCCTTGATGCTGACGTCGGAGAACGTTCCGTCTCCGTTGTTGTGATAGAGGTAATTCACTGCTTTCGGCAGTCCGCGGGGCCCGCATGCAATGGGAATTCCTTTGTACTGGCAGAACTCGCCGGAGCCGGGATTCGGAACGTTGGAAAACCCGGGCCCCAGGTCGACATAGTTGGAGATAAACAGGTCGACTTTGCCGTCGCGATCGTAGTCGACGAATGCACAGCCGGAATTCCAGCGGCCATCAGCGCCAGCCACGCCGGCACGCTCTGCCATTTCCGTGAACGTGCCATTGCCGTTGTTGTGATAGAGCCGGTTCTTTCCGTAATAGGTGACAAACAGGTCTTCGTGCCCATCGTTGTCGAAGTCCGCAACGCACGCACCCTGTCCCCAGCCGGAGTAATCGAGGCCGGCTTCGCGCGTGACGTCGGTAAACGTGCCATCGCCGTTGTTGCGGTAGAGATGACTGGTGGGTTTCGTCACTTTGTCTGCGGGATCGAGCGTCGTGCCATTCACCACAAACAGGTCCACATAGCCGTCGGCATTGTAATCGAGAAAAGCGAGGCCGCTGCCGTTCATCTCCAGGATGTATTTCTTTTTCGCGATGTCGCCGGAGACGTTGGCTGCAAGCAGGCCCGCCTTGGCGGCGGTGTCCATGAATCTGACGTTCCACGGCTCTCTCACAACGCCCGCACCGGCGAGAGCGGCGAGCGCGATGATTCCGGCGCCTCGTCGCATATCAATGCCGCGCCGGCATCAGGATGTCTTGCGCCTGGCGAGCCAGCATTTCCTCTTCGCGCAGGCTTCCCAGGCCGGAAAATTTCTTGCGTGCGTCCTCGGCCTCACGCGTGCGGCCCTCTCGCGAATAGATCTGGGCCATCTTGTAATAGGGCAGCGGATATTTAGGATCGATTTCCACGGCCCGCTCGAAATCAGCCAGAGCGGCTGCAGAGTTGTTTTGCTCCATCAGAACCTTGCCGCGCAGGAAGTATTCGGGGGCGAAACGAGGGTTGGCGCGAATCGCGCGCTCCACGGCCGCAGCCGCCTGCACGCGCGTTTGCGGAGAGAGCCGGTACAGGATCAAGGCGTCGAGGTACGCGAGGTAAAAGTCCGCACCTGGATTCTTCAAGCCTTCTTCCACAACGGAGCGAGCCGACTGGAGATCGCCCGTCATGTAATACAAAAAGCCCAGGCCCTCGCGCGCCGCGTCCTGGCCGGGGGCTTGTTCCAGAGCGGTGCGGTAGCTTCGAACGGCGTCGCCATACCTGCCCAGCCGGAATTGCGCGAGCGCCACCGTGGAGAGGAGCGGCACCGAACGCGGCGATTTCTCAAGCGCCGGCTGAAGCAGGTCCAGCGCCTCGATGAATTTGTCCTGGCGCATCGCTGCCACTGCGGCCTCGGAGCAGAACGTTTCATTCGCGGGTTGCAAGCGGCAGGCGGAGATGATCTCGCGCGCCGCGCTGTGGTCTCCGAGGCTCTCCATGGCCTTGCCGCGCAGATAGACGACATCCGGTTCGGCTGCGCCGAGATCACGGAGGGTCAAGAGCGCGGCTGGCGCATCGCCCGCCTTGAATTGCGCAAGAGCCAGATTGTACGTCACGGACGAAGAATCCGGGCGCTGGGCGTGAGCTTTGGACAGAACACGGACGGCGCCAACGTAGTCTTCGCAATCGGCCAGGCCGAGACCGGCGGCGACCAGGGCCTCGAAATTTTCCGTAGTCTCCGCCGCTCGGCGAAAGAGCTTCGCGGCATCCGGTTTGTCGCCCCGCTGTTGATCGAGCGAGGCAAGCTGCAACAGTGCGGCGGTGAAAGAGGGCAGGATATCGAGTGCCTGACGCAACGCCTTCGCGGCGAGATCGATTTTGTTCTCCTTGCGGTACACGATGCCGAGCGCATTGTACAGGATGGCAGAGTGCGGAAACTGTTCGATGCCTCGAACAAGCTGCTCTTCAGCGTGGGCCAAATCACCGCGATCGATCAGAGGCAGCACCGAGAAAAGATACTGCTGCTCGGGTGGGGATGCAGTCTGCGCGCCGGCCTGGAGAGCCGCGATCAGTACCATGAAAAGGTTGAGTCGCCGCACGGCAATCGATAATGGTCGAACCTGGCAGCGCCGGGTGTCAACTGCCGCTGCTACACTGAGTCCGATGATTTGGCTGCTGATGCTGATGGGCGCCGGGAGTCTGAGCGCCCAGCTTGCGGCGGCGCATGCGCACCTGGGCAGCGGAAATCAGCTCATGCTGGCCGCGCGCTATGCGGATGCGGCCTCGGAATTCGAGCAAGCTTTGCGCGACGATTCCACCTTGAGCGAGGCTCGCGATCAGCTTGCGGTGTGCTATTTCGAGCTGCGGGATTATGCCCGTGCGCGGCCGCTGCTTGAGCAAATGGCGGCGACCAAAGGCGCGGCCCGGGTGGCAGCTTACTACCTGGGCCGGATCGATCTGATCGAGGGCCATTTCGATTCTGCTGTCCGGCATTTCCGGTCGATCCCGCGCCAGAATCCGGTTCGAGATGAGCTGTATTACCTTGGTTCAGCCTATTACAAGCAGGAAAAATATGCCGAGAGCATCAAAACTCTACGGCAGGCTGTGGTGGCCAATCCGCGTGAGGCGCGCATCCACCAGCTTCTGGCTCGCGCCTATCAGAAGGTGGGGCAGGGAAGTGAAGCCGAAACGGAATTTGCCGAGACGCGACGGTTGAACGATTATTATTCGGAGAGCTTGACAATCATCGGACGCTGCCGTGCACTGCTGGTTCAACGGAAGACAGAAGAGGCGTGGGACCTATGCCGAGCCGCGATCGATTCCGATGATGTGGATAAGATCGTGGCCATCGGCATGCTGTTCGGCCGGTCGGAACAGTATCGGCAGGCGCTCGAAGTTTGGGAGAAGGCGGCCACGTTGGATGCGGATTCTTCGGAGATCCAATACAACCTGGCCCTCACCTGTTTTCATCTGAAGGAGGTGCGGCGGGCGCGCGACTATGCTGCGGCGGCCGTGCGTCTGCGCCCGGACTTTATCGAAGCCAACATCTTGTACGGGACTATCCTTTATATGGGCGGTGAGGACCGCGAGGCTCTGGCAGTACTGACGCACGCGCATGAGTTGAAACCCGAAGACACGGCCGTAGATCGCCTGCTAGCGGAGGAACTGGTGATCGCGGCGGCGAACCAGGGCTGCGCGGAAGCGGCGGAGTCGCTGAAGCAGGCGATGGCGCTCCACTCCGATCTCACATCGGTCTCTGCGCGCTTAGCGGAAATCAAGGCTCGTTGCCAGACTAAATGAGGCGGACGATAATACTGGCGAGCGCCTGGCGGCACACCAGTGCGGACCTCACGACTGCGGGGTTATGGCGCCGGCAATCGCAAACGAATCTGCCCAAACTGTGGATACCCAAGAGCGAAGATCTCACTTTATCCAGACTGTCCCGACTCCGGGGACCGGCCAAACCGATCTACGCAGGTAAAGAGTATCGTCATGCGCCCAGCAGAAGTGGCGGAAGAGATGTGCGTATCTTTCAAACTCAAAGTCTTCAAGGAGGAGTCAGAATGGCGCATCATTGAATTCGTCCCAAAGAAGGAGCGTTTGAGCGATGTCGATAATCTGAAGTTCCGCTCTAAGGCTGGGATCCCGATACCGTACAGGGTATTTTCAATCGGTTGAGGGAAGGTCGTCACGCGGTGTCCCCGGAACGAGGTCGGCAAGGCATGAAGGGTGCGCGCGTCGTTGGCTTGTCGGAGATGTGCCTTTCCGGGATCGACAGCGTTAAGAAGTATTATTGGACCCTACTTCTGTGGACGTCGCGCTGCTAGGCTCAGGTTTCCGACGTGACCTGCAGTTCACTCGACGGTTCGGAACGGCCTCCCGGACTGATACAGCCGGATCCGGCCGTGCATCGCATCCGTCTGGGTCTGCTGGTTGGTCGCTACGGACAGCGCCCTGCGCTCCGCCGCCACGGCGTACTCGAATTCTCCGGCTTCGGCGTAGGCGGCCGCCAGCGTGTCCAGAGCCGCTGCATCTTTACCGCCCAACAGAGTCACCGCCCGTATCGCCAGGGACACCGCTTCGCTCCCGTTTCTAAGCGACGGTTGAGGGCTGGTGGCCAACACCCACGCGGTCACGCGCAGTCTCCGCGCATCGCCCGGTTGCAACCGAATTGCTTCGCGCCACTGATCCAACGCCTCGAGTACCTCCCCGCGCGCGTATAGGGCATCGCCCAGGGCGTTGTGGGCTTCCGCGTACTCCGGCCTGACGTTCAGTGCTTTGCGCCACTGAGCGACGGCGCCATCCGTGTCGCCTCGCTTCATCAGCACGAGCCCCAGGTTGTAGTACGTGGGTGCATACTGCGGGTCAAGCGCCAACGCGGTACGCAGTTCGGCCAGCGCGCCGTCGGAATCCCCGGCCGCAGCCAGCGCCCCTCCAAGATTGCAGTGCGCTTCGGCGAATGCGGGCTTCAACGCGACGGCCTTGCGGAAGCTGGGCACTGCGTCCTGAGCTCGCCCGCCTTCGAGCAGCAGCCGGCCCAAGTCGTTGTGCGTCTCGGCGCGGCTGGCATCCGATTCAAGCGCCTGCCGGAGCCGGGCCTCGCGCGCCGCGCGGAAATACGGCCTCGCTTCGGCGGGGTGGCCCGCCAGCAGCAGCGCCGCACCCAGGTTTTCCTGCGCCGGGGCGTCGTTCGGCCGTGTCTCCAGCACTCTGCCCCACTCTTTCACCGCTTCCTCGAGCCGATTCTGCTTCTGCAGGTACATGGCGCGGTCGAATCGCCGGTAGTATTCGAGTACGGGACCGTCGATTGATTGCAGCCCGTCTGGGGCGATGTTCACAAACTCGGGAAGATTCACGGCACGGTTCGCCGCAGTGGTGTTCTCCACGTAAATCGCCGGGCTGTCGTTGCCGCTCTCATCGATGTGAGTCAGATACATCTGCGTGTACGGCGATCTGCTTTTCGACGAGAACACGAGCCAGCGGCCATTGGGCGAGAAGCTGTGCCAGGAGTTCATGGGCGACAGGTTCGCGTTCATCCTGCGCGCCTCTCCGCCCGCCGCCCGCACGATGTGCAACTCGCTGTCGGGGCGCATCAGCAACCCATTACGGCATTGCACAAACACGATCCAGCGTCCATCGGGCGAGATTTTCGGGAACGTGTTGCTCATTGCGTTGTGCGAAGCCCCGGCGATCGGCTCGGGCGTGCCCCCGCGGCCTCCGCTGAAAGGGATGCGGTAAAGGTCGTACTGAATCTGCCGCTCGTTCGGATCGTTGGCGAATTTCGCCACCGGCGCATCCGGCGGATTCGGGTCCTTCGCAACGGCGCGGGCGAAGACGAGATAGCTGCCATCGGGACTCCACACCGCGTTCGTCTGGACGTAAAGCGGGTCGTCGGCTCCGGGCAACGGCTGCAGAATGCCCGTTTCCTGGCTGTACCAGGCGAGGACTCCGCGCGTCGGAAAGAACACCTGCAGGAACCGGTAATCCATGAAGTTCGCCACGTAGTAATTGCTACGCGAACCCATGCCGGCTTCTGGATCGAGGGTGGTCACGACATACCGGCCGTCGGGCGAGACCTGCGACATGAAGCCGACGCGCAGGTCGCTGTTGAGCCGGCCGCCGGCGGTGCGCCACTGCACGAGATTCTCGTCGCGGACCTCGGTTCGGGACCGCACCGGCATCATCATGTACAGGCCCTTGTTGCGTTCGAGGCCATCCACATCCATGCCCAGTGTCCTTCCGTCGGCAGAAAAGGAATGGCAGTTGGCGCACACCAGTACGTGATCCATCACCACCCGGCTCCGCGCCTCGCCGATGTTGCGGAGACGCCAGGCGATCAGCCGCACCGCCTCCGAGGGTACCGGCTTGATGACCCCGGTCTGCGTCATGGTGGGCATGAGCGGCACGTCGCGGTAGAAGATCGGAGCGCCCACGGGGTCTTTCGAGGTATGAAGGGTCACCTGTCCACGCGATACGGCGCGCTGAGGATCGGCGGCGCGGAACCCGCTGATGGTTACAGTGGCCGGGGCCGTCACCGAATGCTGTTTGATGGTCTCCCAGACAGTCGCGCTGGGGACCCAGGTTCGCTCCTCCGCCTGCTGCGACGTCAGACGCGGAGATTCATTCGTCGGTGCCACACAGAGCGGATCGATGCGGCCGGGGCGCAGGTGCGGGCCAGGTGAGATCGCGTGGAGCGCCGGCGACCCGTCGGCAAACGAAACGTCGATCTGCCAGAACGTGGCCGCCCCCGTACTGTCGCGCCAGAGAAACGTCGGGGGCGTGATCTCGGGCGGGAAGATAGATCCCTCCGCGGGATAGTCGATTGCCACCGCCGACATCTGGCGACCGGTTGCTGAGAACGCCGTCCCGGCAACGAGTGCGACAGCAAGGGCCGCAAGGCTACGAGAGTACACACAGGTTATGACGACACGCGCCTGGTGGCGGTTTCCGCAGCGGGAATGGCGGGTGTGCGGGCTCGGTGGTTGGGACAGATGTCGAGTCTTCTTCGTAGTCACGGTCATGGTGGTGAGAGAGTCCTCTATGGGGCACGCTGACACTCGGCATGCAGGATCCCAATGATCCTTTCGATGCCAACACGAGCAGGCGGCGAGGCCCTCACTCGAACCGCAACGCCACCACCGGATCAATGCGTGTTGCCCGCCGCGCCGGGATGAACCCGGCCACCAGCGCCACCACCGCCAGCAGCAACGAGACCGCCGCGAATGTCCACGGGTCGGTGGCCTTCACGTTGAACAGCAGGCTCGAGAGCACGCGCGTCAGCGCGAACGCTCCCGCCAGCCCGATCGCCAGCCCCGCACCGGTCAGCAGCATGGCTTTCAGCAGCACCTGCTTCAACACGACTCCAGTGCCCGCGCCCAGAGCCAGGCGGATGCCGATATCGTGGGTCCCCTGCGCCACCGAGTAGGACATCACGCCGTAGATGCCCAGCACCGCCATCGCCAGCGCTACTATCGCAAACCCGCCGATGAGCCACGTCTCGGTGCGCGACTGCGTCATCGATTCCGCCACGATCTGGTCCATCGTCTTCACCGAGGTTACCGCCATGTCGGCATCAAGCTGCCCGAGCGCTGCGCGCACGGTCTGCGCCAGACTCACCGGCTCGGTGGCCGTGCGCAGCGCCAAGGCGCCACCAGGCCACGGGCTCTGCATGATCGGCACATAGATCACCGGCGTCGGCTCGCTGTTCAGCCCCCCGAACTTCACGTCGCCGATCACTCCCACAATCTGCCATGCAACCGGCGGCCCGAGCTGCGTCTTTCCGGTGATCAGCTCTTCCACCAGCAGCCGCTGCCCCAGCGGCTCCTCCTTGGGCAGGAACTTGATGACGAAAGCCTGGTTCACGATCGCCACTGGCGCGCCGTGCTCGTTGTCGCGTTCGTCGAAGAAGCGACCTTTGCGCAGAGTAATACCCATTGTGCGGAAATAGTCGTAGCTCACCAGTTCGTACGGAGCGCCGGGCACCTCGGAAACCGGCACCTGCGGGTGGCTGGCAATCTGGAACGGCATACCGAAGTTGGTGCCCTGGAGCGGCAGGCTCATGGAGATGCTCGCGCTCCGCACGCCGGGAATGGCGCCCGCCTTTTCCAGCACCTGCCGGTAGAAGGTACGTACCGGCGCCGCGCCGGGGTAGTGGCGCTCCGCCATCGAAAGCCGCATGGTGAGCAGGTGGTCAGGCCGGAAACCCGGATTGACGTTCTGCATCGCCATCAAGCTCCGCACCATCAGCCCAGCCGAAACCAGCAGCACCAGTGAGAGCGCCACCTCCGCCGCCACCAGCACACTGCGGAACCGCGCGTGCCGAGCCGCGCCAGCCGAGCCACGCCCTCCTTCTTTCAGAATTTCATGCAGATTGAGGCTCGACACGCGCCATGCCGGGAAGACGCCGAAGAACAGCCCCGTCGCGATCGAAAGCGCGAAGGTGAACGCCAGCACGCGCCAGTCCACCGCGATCTCCTCGAAGCCCGAAAGCAGGAACGAAGGAACCAGCGCACGCACCGCTCTCACCAGCCAGAACGCCAGCGTCAATCCCAGCAGTCCGCCCGCCACCGCCAGGAGAACGCTCTCGGTGAGTAGTTGCCCCACCAGGCGGATGCGGCCCGCGCCCAGCGACGACCGCACCGCCAGCTCGCGCTGCCGCACCGCCGCCTTGGCCAGAAGCAGGTTGGCCACGTTCACGCACGCGATCAGCAGCACGAAACCCACCGCGCCGAACAAAACCAGAACGGCCGTCCGAGCATCTTCCGTCATCGCCCGCCGCACCGGCTCGACGAACACGCCCCAGCCCTTATTCGACTTGGGGTACGCCCGCTCGATGTTCTTGCCGATGCCATCCATCTCCGCGCGTGCCTGCGCTAGCGAAACGCCGGCCTTGAGCTTGCCCAGCGGGAGGAGGAAATGGAAGTCCCGCGTCACCTTGGCGCGGTCGAGCGCCAGCGGCAACCAGATCTCCGGCGCTCCGAAGAACCGGAACCGAGCCGGCATGACGCCGACCACCGTGCACTTCTCGCTATCCACCGTGAGCGTCTTGCCGATGATCTCGGGGTCGCCGCCGAATTTCCTCACCCACAGCGCGTGGGTCAGCACCGCCACCCCGGGCGCTCCCGGGCGGTCGTCCTCGGCGATGAAGCTCCGCCCCAGCAACGGCCGCGCGCCCAGCATCTCGAAGAAGTCCCAGGAGACGCGCAACCCGTCCACTCGGTCCGGCAAATCCTTTCCCGAGATGTTGAAGCTGGCGAACGTCAGCGCCGCCAGGTGTTCAAAGGAGCGGTTCTGATCGCGCCAGTCGAGGAAATTCGCCGCTGAAGCGCTGTTCCGCTGGTCCTTCGGCGGTTTCTCCCAAACGATCATGATCCGCTCCGGATCTTTGTAGGGCAGCGGTCGCAGCAGCACCGAGTCGATCACGCTGAACATGGCGGTGTTGGCCCCGATGCCCAGCGCCAGGGTCAATGCTGTGACCACGGTGAACCCCGGGCTCTTCCTCAACATCCGCAGGCCGTAACGCAAGTCCTGCAGCAGACACACCAGCGAGGATGGCATCGGAATTTCGCCTCCACTTGTCTATACGCTCGATCGCGCGTTTGGTTCTCAAAATCTGGAGTTGACTGAGTACGGCATGCACGTTGTCTGGCGTCTTCGAATGGGAAGGCCTCAACTCTTGCACGGGCGAAATGCCGTTGGCGAACTCGCGCAGCGTTGGTCCTAAGACGGAACCATTAGAATGGCAGGCCATTGACTTCCGTCCGCA
>Ga0187819_10001945_pt1 | contig 10785 bp, 8 predicted proteins | sample NC_wetland_sal_i_15_FD_132411 | JGI IMG/M metagenome (GOLD analysis project Ga0187819, IMG submission 132411) | Wetland sediment microbial communities from Neuse River Estuary, North Carolina, USA - SO4_4 | ecosystem: Environmental > Aquatic > Freshwater > Wetlands > Sediment | place: USA: North...
GCAATGGCGATCGCCAGCCGCCCGTCTTCGGTTTCGGCCAAGGGCACGAATTTATAGCGGAACATCAGGTGCACGGGGATCTTTTCGAACAGATCGTGATGCAACTGGAAATCGCTCAGGTCGATGAATTCGCAGCGGTAACGCCGCGCGATATCCCGCGCCCGTTCCAGTTCGTCGGGAACCGCCGCCGCTTCCGGCGCCAGCTTCCCGCCATTCCCGCCGTTGACCAGCGCTGTTTTCTTATCCGCCATGCCCATTCCAGTTTACAGCCCTTTCAGTGTCACCAACGGCTAACGACCCTAACGTTTTTGTAGAGCGGACACTCTTGTCCGCTGCTGTTGGTCTTGCTCTTTCCGCTCCAAGTTCAAAATTCTTTCCGCTCCAAGTTCAAAACCCAGAGCAGCGGACAAGAGTGTCCGCTCTACACGTTCCAGCCTCAGTGCACGCTCGCTCCCAAGGTAAAAATCGGCATATACAGAGAAATCAGTATCCCGCCGACAAAGACCGCCATGACGACCAGGATCAACGGCTCAATCAGCGCCATGGCTGCCCCCAGAGCCGTCTGCACGTCTTCTTCGTAGAACTCCGCCACCGAGCCGAGCATCGCCGGCAGCGCGCCCGTCGCTTCGCCGACCTCCAGCATTTCCACCGCCAGATCGGGAAACAACTTTTGCGCCTCCAGGCTGTGCGCCAGGCTCTGTCCTTCTTTCACCCGCTCCGCCGCGGCGGCGACCCCGTTCAACATTTGCCGGCTGCTCATCGATTCGCCGGCCGTTTTCATCGCCGGCACCAGGGGCAGGCCGCCTTGCAGCAACGTCGCCAGAATGCGCGAAAAATTCGCCACCTGATACTTCAGCCGGATTTCCCCAATCAGCGGAAGCCGCAGAAGAAACCGGTCAATCTGTTCCGCCCCCCGATCGCTCTGTTTCCACCGCAACAGCAAAACTACCGCGACCGCAGCGGCCAGCAGCACCATCCACGCATACTTCTGCGCGTTCACGCCGAACGACAGCATGAGCACCGTGATCGCCGGCAGTTGCGCTCCCAGGTTGTTGAACAGGTCGGCAAACTTCGGGACCACGTAGGTGATCAGAAAAATCAGCATCACCGTCACCACCGAAATCAGCAGCGCGGGATACACCAGCGACACCAGCAACTTCTTACGGAAAGTCTGCACCATCCGCTGATACGCAATGTAGCGGCCGAGAACTTCTTCCATGCTGCCGCTCTTTTCCCCGGCCATCAGCGTGGTCGTGTACATCTTCGGAAACACTTGCTGGGCGGCGAAGGCATCGGAAAGCAACTCGCCCCCTTTGACCCGCTCGCGCACATTTTCGAGCAGCCGCAACAGCGACTTGTCCCGTTGCCGCTTGATCAGGAGATCCAGCGCCGTCAGGATCGGCAGTCCCGCTTTAATCAGCGTCAGAAACTGCTGGTTGAAGATCAGGAACGTGGACTGTCGCAGCTTGACGCCCTGGCCCCCGCCACGGCTAAGGATCGTCCGCGGCTTGACCCAGTACACCAGGTATCCCTGTTGCGTGAACCGGTCGTGGACCTCGGCTTCGGAATACCCGTTCTCCACCTGCTGCCGCAGATGGCCCTGTTCGTCGGCGACTTTGACCAGGAATTGTGGCATTCGATCTCGTCTGATGCTGAGGGATCTGGTTGCGAGCGCCCACTGTCCAGCTTGCTCAGGCCAAGTGTAACATTCTGTCCCCAAAGAAGTTACCGCAGCAGCCCAACGGCGCGGTACGCAAGTAACCGGCTGTAGAGACGGGGCTTGCCCCTTCTCCGCTTGCCGAGGTAGAGACGCGGCAAGCCGCGTCTCTACAGAAAAACTATGGTCCCAAGTCTCCTTCCACCGTTTCCACCCCTGGGGGAGGGGTGAACTTAAACCGGCCATCGCTCAGTTCCGGATTCTCCCTCCAGCCCGCAAAGCGGAACTCCGTTGTCGCCCCGTCGGCCTCCACCAATACGATGCGGACGATCTGGTCTGAGGGATTGATCTCCAGTAGCACTTCACTTGCCGCCATCGCCTGAGGAACCCCTCGCAGCAGGATGTTCCCGGCAGCCAGGGGCGATTGATCCACAACCTTCGAAAGCCCCCGTAATTCGTTCTCCAGCCTGGTCTTACCGAGCAAAAATGCCAGTGGTGACCGCAGGTCGTCCAGCTTCCGGAGCGTCGTTTTTCTGAGTTGCCGTTCCGTCGGCAGGTAGAACCACACCGCCTGACCGTCGCTGACGAACAGCTTCTCATTCGGAGAACGGTATTCCCACCGCATCTTGCGCGGCTTTTTCAACCACAAGGTGCCTGCTTCCACCCGCTCGGCGCCGTCCCCCCGGTAGATCTCGGTGAAGTCCGATTGCAGACTGCGCAGGTGGTTGTAGTGGTCGTCCACCGCGCGGGCGAGCTTTTGGATGTCCTGTACAGGGGTGTTCTGTGCGCGGACCCACGGAACGAGGCAAAGAACGGCAGCCGCCATCGTCGCCGGCCAGCAAATTGATCGAATCCTCACTTCGGACAAATCCCCAATCTTTACATTCTACCTTGATGGTCTTTCGAACCTTGAACCTCTGAAACCTTGAAACCTCGATCCGATCGGAACACGGAGTAGAGTTCCGTTCCGCCGGCTTTCACGAGCGCCCGCGATGCTCCGAGGATGCTGTCCATCGCGGGGTTGTGATACACGATCCAAACCGGCCTCGGCGATTGTTCCAACGACCGTTCCAGATTTCGAACCACCCGCCGCAGTCCCGCCTCGGGCAGCGGATTGAACAAGTACAAGACGAGCGGAGTGTCCGGAAGGACAAACTCGCAAGCATCCGAGCAAACCGCTTCGATCTGCGAGCACCTTTGCGCCGTGGAATGGTAGAGGCGAATATTTTCTTCTGCCGCGCGATGCAGTTCGGCAATCAATTCCACTCCCACAATCCTCCGAAATGGATACTCGGAAGCCATCAGCAGCGTTCGTCCCTTGCCGGAACCGAGATCGACGAAGATGAATTTATCGAACTCGATGGGCAGACTCGCCATCATCTCGCGAAACAGGGCCGGATCGGTCGCTTGATAGGGAGAATGGAACATTCCCAGCAGCCGCGCGCGCCATCCCACCGTGCCGCTGGTCGTGTTGACGCGATGCTCCCAGTCGTACTCCATGTCGCCGTAGCGCTGCCGCCGGCGCTCGGGCGTAGACTCGCGCACAAATCTCCACAAATTGCGAACCAGCAGAGCAGTCGCGCCGGCAGCGCCCTTTGCCCTCACTTGTTCGCGCCACCAGCGGCGTAATGTGATCCAAAGTTGTTGGGGGAAACTGGAGGACACGCAAGGATGCTAACAAAATGGGGAAATCGCTGTTAGCTCTTAGCCTTTGGCCTTTAGCTAAAAGCTAAAACCATCAGTGCGATTTTGGCGGTCCCGGCTTGTATCCGGGCGGCAGCCCCTTCTCCACAAACGGAAAGTCGTCCGGGTTGCGCAACTCGATACGGCCGTCCGCCAACAGTTTGTAGGGTTTCCCGTCTGGGTCCACCGGCGCCCCGCGCAGAATGCCAGCGCTGATCAGCGCGTTGAAGCTCGACGGCGCCACCCCCGTCTGTTGCCGGTACTGAGCGACCATCTTTTCCAGTTCCGTAATGTTCTCATCCACCTGCAAGGCCCGCAGGTGCTCGACTGCGTTTTGCCGGATCTGATCGTCCGTCGTGGTGGCGTAGGTAGCCTGCCACAGCATCCGTGCCGTCTGGACCTCGCCCGCATGCTGCGCCATCCGCGCTGCCATCGCACGCAGGAACGGATGCGCGTTCGGCACCTGGGCGCCGCGCTCGAATGCCTCGGCGGCTTGCCCGTAATCCTTCAGGTCCATGTAGTAAAAGAATCCAAGGTCGTAATACAGTCTCCAGTTGTCGGGGTTGGTCCGGATGCCGTCCTGGAGCAAAGCGATCGCCTTGTCGGGTTGGCCCGCACCCTCGGGCGGCTTCGGTCCCAGGAAGTTCGCTCCGAACTCATAGGCCACGATCAGCTTGGGGTCGAGAGCCGTCGTGATCTCCAACAGCGGGGCCAGCAGCTTGTAATCGGTCGCGGTTCTGGTCACGTGCCGGTTGCCAAAATATTGCACCGCGCGGGTCCAGTAGATATCGGCGAGCAACCCGTCGTAGCCCAGGCTAAGCCGCTTGACCAACTTCGGCGAGTTGAAATAGAGGACGTCTTCCACGGTAGCGGTGGCGCGTATCTGGTCGAGCCGCCGCAGCAGCAGCACGGAACTGGCCAGGGACAGCAGCAGCAGGATGCTGGCAACGGTCGTGACTCTGCGTGAGCCGGTCATTTTCAGTTTTAGTTCCGAGTCGTTGTCATGGTCATTTCAGGTTCCGGCGCTCGAAAATCAGCACCGCCCCGCAGATCACCATCGCGGAATAGGCCAGCGCGTAACCCGTATTGAAGGCAATGAGATGCGCAGCGATGGGTTGTTCGTGCGCTACTTGCCCGATCACGTTCAGCGCCGAAAAGTTCGGCACCAGGTAGGCTGCGCCGGTCGCCAGCCACCGCGTAAGCCCATGCGACATTCCGGCGAACCCGCGCAGATCTTCGGCAAAGCTGCCGATCACAAACAAAGAGAACGCGAACACCGCCGACAGCAGCGGGGAAGAGAAGGACGAGAACAGCAGCGCCAGCGAACACAGAATCAGGAATTGCAGCACGATGAAAAACAACGCGACCAGGATCCAGGCATCGGAGGCATGGAACTTGTGCGAGACATAGAGCAAGGCCGCGAAGACTCCAATGGCCATGCAGAACGTATTCACCACCAGCGTCCCGGTAAGCCCGAAGAACTTGCCGACGATGAATTCCCAACGCCGCACCGGACGCGACAGGACGGTGTAGAGCGTGCGCTTCTCCATCTCTTTTGAGACCAGGCCGATCCCGATGAAGATGGCAATGACTACGCCGAACAGCGACACTGCGGTCAATCCCAGGTTCACCACCACCAGCCGCTCGATATGGATGGAGACTTGCCCCACGAAAATCGCGGCTCCGGAAAGCAACACGGCAAATGCGATCAGGTTATAAAGCACACGGTCGCGGATCGCCTCGCGGAACGTGTTCGCGGCGATGTGCGTCACTCGATTCATCTCGCCCCCACTGCCGGCCGGGCTTCCGGGCTCACTTTTTGCAGGTAGTACTGTTCCAGCGAAGAGCGCACCGGTATCAGCGAGATGAGCCGCAGCCGCTCCCGCCGAAGGATTTCCAGCGCCGCTTCCTGCTGTGCTTCCGGCAGCACCGCGCGGACCGTCTCCCCAATCACGCGGCACTCGGCTCCCAGAGCGCTCAACCCAGCCGGGACCGCGCTTCCATTCCAGATCAACTCCACCTTGGCCGCGATCGACGAGGTCAATTCGGCCACATGGCCCACGCCGCGCAGTTCCCCCTGATGGATAACCGCGACCCGGTCGCATAACGCCTCGGCGTCCGAAAGAATATGGGTGGAGAAGAAAACCGTTTTGCCTTGCTGTTTGAGCTCTTCCATCAGGTCGCGCACTTCGCGGCGTCCCATGGGATCGAGTCCTGACATCGGCTCATCGAGAAAAACCACTCTCGGGTCGTGCAGCACGGCCTGCGCCAGTCCCACCCTCTGCAACATGCCCTTGGAAAACTTTCGCAGTTGCACGCGCGCGGCGTCTTTCAGGCCCACGCGTTTCAGCATCGCCTCGACCTTGCGGACGCGCTCCTTCGGCTCCATGCCGGAAAGCCGCGCGTAGTATTCGAGAAGTTCCTTGGCAGTCAGGTAGTCGTAGAAATAGGGCTGCTCGGGAAGGAAACCGATCTGCGCCTTGATGGCCGGATCGTTGATGTCCTTTCCCAGGATGCGCGCCGTGCCCCCGGTCGGGAACACCAACCCCATCAGCAGCTTCAGCGTGGTCGTCTTGCCGGCGCCGTTCGGTCCGAGAAAGCCGAAGACTTCGCCTTCCGCGACCGTCAGGTTCAGCGGACGCAACGCCACACGCGGCTTCTTCCGCCAGAAGCCCACGGCATAGGTTTTTTCTAGATTGATTGTTTCAAGTGCAATCATGGCCGTTCAGGGAACCGGTAGAGGATCCAGAAGAATTATAAGCAACCGCAAGGGCGTAGCGGCTAGTACAAAGGTAACCCTTCGTGCTCGTGTAGGGCGGACACTCCTGTCCGCCAAAGGCCGGGATCGGCAGATAAATCTGAGGGTCAATTCCAACGACCGAACCCAAGTCAACTGCGGCGGGCAGGAGCGTCCGCCCACAAACGAAGCTCATACAGGCGCGGATCTACTCTTTCCTTTTGAAAATCGAAACCTGGTATTGCGCCTGTGGCCACGCGCCTCTAGCCGCATCGCCCCAAACATACCGCGACTCGGGCTCCGCGAGTTCCACCAGCCCCACTTTTTCGTAGTGACTCTTGACGTAGGGATTCGCCCAATCGAGAAAGGGCGCGAGCCGGCTGGAGCCCATCGTCGTGAGCCACGATGCCGGGTCGTTGACGTACACCAGATAAGCAGGCCGATGAGCCTCGATCTCTCCGATCATCTGCTTCTGCATCTCTTCCCAGTAAGGCTGGTTCTCCATGAGGCCGTAGATATAGATGTAACCGCTGGCGGATCGACGGTGCGCGTAGAAATATATCTCCGGTTCGGATCCGAGCACAATAATTCGGTCGGTAGGTGTCGTGTGCTGCAGCAGATAATCCGCAATCGGAAGCGCCTCTGGAAACGGGGAGTCAAGACGGTAAGTTTTCCTGCAGGCTTGTAACGGGCTTAAATAGAAGTAGTAATTTGCATTTTTCCCGATCGCCCAGCCGCAGGCAAGAACAAATACGATTACCGGAATCATGCGAATTAGAAAATGCGTTTCTTTTGCAGCTGGCAAACTTACCGCAGAAGCAACCCCGATGCCGGTCAACAACGCAATTGGAGGCAGCGCCAGCACAAAATAATGAGACCGGAAATAAAGTCCCGGACAAACTGCCAAACACGAAAATACGAACAGTCCGACGATCAGAACCGCGTGCCGGCGGGCAGGCGGATGCCACAGAAGCGCCGTCAACCCGATCAAAGCTATGATCCACACCCCAGCGGCCGCCCCCAGAATCGGCCAAACGTGGTAAGTAAACAATTCCCATCCATCCTTGGGGGACACTGACGAAGCGTACTGGCGAGCATAGGAGAAGGTCCAAAACCAGAAATTCTTGAACACGCCCGCTCGCCAGAGCAATATGCACGTCAGAACAAAAGGCGATGCGCATCCGAGCAGGAAGACACCCGCTTGTTGGCCAAGCCGGGCCCACTCGATGCCTGGTCTGCGCCAATGGCAAAAGATCAAATAAAGAAAAGCGAACGCACCCAGGAAGATTCCCGGCTGCTTCATCAAAAAGGCGAGGCCAAAAAGCAAGCCACTGCAGAAAAACGCCGACAATTTGCCGCGCTCATCGGCCCGCAAAAGAAGAATGAGTCCGGCAATTGCAGCCAGAACGACAAAGTGGGTCGCATGGGCCGCGAAACCAAGAGTTGACTGATGAGTAGAAAGCAACGCATAGGTGGCAGCTGCCACCGTTCCAGCCAGCGTACCGAACAGCCGGGCTGCCAGAAAGTAAATCAGAACGACGGTAGCTGCGTTTACCAGGAGAAGTCCCACATGGATGCCCTGCGGCGTCTGGCCCAAGACTGCCATGATCACGGCATAAGCCGCGTACGTTCCCGGCAACTTCATGTTGTAGGCGAATTGATACGGAGGGATTCCCTGCAACAGGAGTTGTCCCGCATAGGCATATTCGCCCTCATCCCGCTCCAGCGGGATCCCGGCCAAGCGCCAGCGAACCACGCCGAAAAAAACAAGAATCAACAGAAGTACGGCAACATGCCAGCGAAAACAGTGGCGGGCACGCGATTCTGGAGGCTTCGAGACGGTCTCTTCGACAGACATTGCTTCGTGCAATTCCCTACGCTCCGTAAACAGCGCTCGCGCTCGAGTGAGGAAATTATAAACAGGCTTGCGATCCACGAGCCGGGCCGCCAACGCCCGCCCCTTACCGAAGTCATGTTCCCTTTGCGTTGGACCCGCACGAGTACAACGGTTGTCCCAGAACCACAGTTTCTGTTGACGGGTTACGCCTTCATTGGAGTATCAGTTGAGAGGCGGCAAGGCAATACAGGCATCGACATTCGAGATGGCGGTCCCGGCAGCATTGACGCGCGGGATGTTATCCGCAACTTCACAGAAGCTGCGGGCTCCGCCGGCGGTCGAGGCCGGTACCGCGGTGACGACGAACGTTCCCAAACTGCCAGTTGCCGTATAGAGGTAACCTCCGCGGCCGGGAGGAGTGCTCGCGGTTGCCAGAGAATCGTCAATCAAACAGGCGCTCGCCGATGAGGCCACGCAAGGCGTGACCCCGCCGGCTCCCAGATCGGATAGTTGTGCCGCATACCCGACGGTCGGATAGTTGGTCAGGTAGCCTACTTCGGCGGTGGTGATAGTTCGAACGGAGCTAACGGCAGCGGCCTCATTGGCCGATAGTCGGGCCTGCAGCAGGTGCGGAATCGCTATGGCTGCGATGATCAGAATAATGGCCACCACGATCAACAATTCAATCAGCGAGAAGCCTGTCTGCTGGCGCACTAGGAAACCTCCAGGTTTATTGGGTTCGCAAGCCTCGTATGCCTTCGTCAGGAGCGGGCAACCGACTCCCCACCACCGCTTATCAAGCAATTACGAGGCCATGCCGGCGCATTCCAAACCAAAGTAACCGCCTACTCCTGAAGCAGGTGGTTTACGGCTTGTTCGGTGGCGTTCCAATTCGGGGACAACTTTTGGGCTTCACGGTAAGCTACCTGGGCTTCCTGGCGCATCCACTGCGTTTCATCGGCGCGAGGTGAAAAGGGACCCGACTCCAGGCTTATAGCCATAGAAGTCACCAATCGCCTGAAGATGTTCGATGACGCGCGTATCGTATTGTTTCTTCAATTGCTCCGTGACCACATTGTGCGTCCCATTCGGGTCATGGTCGAGATCGTAGAGCATGCTCTCAGCCGGCGAATCGTAGGTTGCATAGAACCACCGCCCGTTCTCGGACAAGAGTCCGAAGACGGCTCGGACATCGGAGGCGAGGAACAACTCGTCTCTCTTATACGAATGCAATTCCTGCGGCGTTTCCGCGAAGAGTGGCCGGCCAAACATAGGATTGGGCACGATCGGCCTGTGTTCCAGCAGGTAGTAGAGGGACGGCGTGATGTCGGTCAAGGCCGAAATGCGATCGTTGTCATAAACCACCTTCTGGCGGAGGGTCTTGGGCAAGTGAATGATCAATGGCACCCGCATAATTTCGGGATAGATAGTCACCGAATGACTGGTTCGGCCGAATTCTCCGGTGGCATCACCATGATCTGCAGTCACGATGATGATGCTGTTGTCGTAGAGTTCACGCGCTTTGAGATAGTTGAAAAAACGGCCCAGGCAGCCGTCCGTGTAGTGAACTTCATAGGAAATCCGGTCCACGAAACCCGAGCGGGCGGGCCAGTTCTCGCGCGTCACTTTCGGAATGTCGTTCTTGGCATATTGGTGCACGTTCATGGGCTGGGTATAGAAGAGCACAGGCCGGGTTTTGTCGGCGCGGTTGTCGAGCGCGCTTTCTGCCTGCTCCACCGTAGAGCAAGCCTCAAAGTTGTTCCATAGGGCCTTGTCAGTGTCGAGCTTGATCAGGTCGGGAGAGGGGGAAAGGATTTGCTGAAGAACAGTGTCCCAACTGACCATAATCTGATATCCGTCCGCCTGGGCCAGCTTCTCCAGGCTATTTACCCGGTGAAACGGTTGCAGGAAGTGGGCATGTAGCAGCATGGCCCCGGACCAGATAGCCGGCTCGGAAAGGCTGGTGCCCGCATATTGGGTGTAAACATTGCGCAGCACAACACTGTCCTGAGCCAACTTGTCGAGATTAGGCGTGAAGTCGGCGCGCGGGTTGTATGCGCCCAGGTAGTCGGGGCGCATCGAATCAATCACGAAGATAAAGATATTGGGCCGGATACCCTGCGTTGGAACCAGCGGGTCCACGAGCTTCACATCCACTTTGGCGGTTGCGTTTCGCACATTGGCGTATTGCCGTATGACGCGACACAGGTCGCCACAGGAGGCTGAGCGAGAGTTGTCCAGCAAGTAGTGCGCTAGGGCAAACGAGGCATCCTGCTTGGCATACGACTCCAGCGTGAAAGAAATAGCGGCGTTGTCAGGGCCCAACGGCTTTGCCCAGAAGATGACGGACGCGTTCAGCGCTTTATACCCGGAGCCCGCAAGAATCAACATTCCGAGAACGGTGGCAAGGGAGTAGTGTCCAGATCGCGGACGCAACGAGTAAAAACCAGTTCCTAGAACGAGCCAAACGGTGAGCGCGAACGTAGTTTGCAAAATACCGTTCCAGTCTCCTCCCCCGATCAGAACGGGAAATACGAATGCGGCGAAAGCCATACCAGCACAGGCGCCAATTAGAGAAAACCTTCGGCGTTTCGGATCGATGGCTACCGCAGACGGTACCGGCCGAAAGAACGAAGACGTGACAAAGATGCCGAACAAGCTCAGCGTCGCGGCCAGCACTGCCGCATAGACGTGGGCCCGCCACCCCTCAAAACTGAGCGCAGTCCCGAGGAAATGTTCTATGGCAGTCCAAAGAGCGACCCACGTAAGTGACCCCAGCAGGGCCAACCTGAGGGCCGGTGGATGGACCGTCATGGCGGCCACCATGCGAATCAAGTTCAGAACTGACAGCAAGATGATCGCGATCACGGC
>Ga0187819_10001946_pt1 | contig 10778 bp, 9 predicted proteins | sample NC_wetland_sal_i_15_FD_132411 | JGI IMG/M metagenome (GOLD analysis project Ga0187819, IMG submission 132411) | Wetland sediment microbial communities from Neuse River Estuary, North Carolina, USA - SO4_4 | ecosystem: Environmental > Aquatic > Freshwater > Wetlands > Sediment | place: USA: North...
CAAACTCATTTCATCAGTCTCAAGGTGCCGATGACCCCACGCTTTCAATGAGATGATCGCCTCGAAGGCGCATCGACGTTTGCTGATTGTAATATGAAACGGATGAGGCACGGTCTGATCCCAGATCATTCGCGACATGCTGGCCCCAACCGACAATGAGATCACGGAAGTCGAAAGCGGCGAAGAGGCGCTGACGGCTATCGCAAAGCAGCGACCCGATCTCATCTTGATGGATATCCAATTGCCGATCATGGACGGCTATACAGCGACGCGCCGCATCAAGGCCGATCCGGCGCTACGATCGCACCTCCTATGTGGAAGAACAGAAGGCGCAGGCGGCTGGTTGTGATCGTATGCCGTTCACCTCGTTTGGATCGCTCATTCTCAGCTTATCCATTTGCTGATTAATCAAACAACATTTCATCAGGTCTCAGCGCCGATAATCTCATGTTTTCAGTGAGATGGTCGTCTCGAAGGCCATCGGCATTTGCTGATTGTAATGGAGAACAAAACATGCCTTGCTGATAGGGTCGATTTTCTGATTTCAGGTGCGCTTACGGGATTCCTGCCAACGGCGATTATTGCCGCGAGTGATGCCGATCCGGCGTGCACTGAGGTGAGTCACAATTGGGCCGCCGGGGCTTTTAAGGATGCGCCGTCCGGTGCGGGGGGAGACCTTATTCAGCGCGGCCCATTGGGCGAAGGTCAGGACTTCGTCGTCGCCAGCGTAGACGGGTAATTGCGCGATTTCATTTTTATGACGTGTCACGTTCGTTCATCCCTGTAATTTCGGGATGTGTTGAACGGAGCCAAAATGAAGACAGGTCCGTCCAACGCATCCACTGTGATGCATTGAAACGAACCTGTGGACGGGACTGCGCCCTACGTGGTTCTATGCCCGCGGTCTGGCCCAGATCCCCCCGACCGGCACGATGGCGAGATCCATCGTTCGAGGGGCTGGTGACCACCACACCGCATTCACCCGAATTCGGCGGCCGAAGGCTCGGGGGCGGGGGTCAGCCCAATGGTGTCGATATAGGCCGACCCATTGCTGGCATCAAGATGCCGCTTTTGGCAATTGCAAAATCTTTCGCTCGCCGCCGTCGACCAAAACGCGGACATGATCGGCCCATGTAGCCAGTGCGGTACGCACCTCACGTTCGTACGAGGAGCGATTGTAAATTCCCGCCACACCACGCTTGTGCCCACCCTGGTGGTTAAGAACCTGTTCAATAATATGCGGCTGTATACCAAGGTCGGCCATTCTGGTGGCGACGGTGCGCCGGATATCGTGCACCGTCCATGATCCGGCCATCTTGCCCTGAAGGCGGTCGTCAAGCTCAAGCTTTAAAGCCCAATCGGTAAATCCTTCAGCGGCGCGGGCACCAAATAGCTGGTCGCGATGAGCCCGATGCGGAACGGCAGCAATAATGTCCCAAGCCACCGCGGGCAGTGGCAGCGTATGGGTTCTGCCGTTCTTGGCGCGCTCACCCGGCAGTGTCCATGTGCCCGCGTCAGGATCCAGCTCACTAAAACGCAGACCACCGATCTCGGCTCGCCTTGCTCCAGTCAATATTAATAGGCGGATGATGCGGCCATAGTCGTCATCGCCGCAGGCACGCCACACCGCAGCCAACTCGGTGTCACTCAGCACGCGCTCACGCCCCTTCGAGTCCTCGGGTTGTACCGCGCCGATGACGGGATTTTGCTCGACGTAGCCCATCTGTAGCACCCACGAAAAAAACGCCGACAACGATGCGCGAGCCCGCGCAGCGGTGATCGATCCATGTTCACGGGTGATGGCGACCAGGCGGGTGGCAATGTCTTTGCGTTTGATGGCATCGATTGGCATCGAATGCAGAGGCTTGAAATATGTACCAGTGGAGAGATAGCGCCCGGTCTCGACCAGGGTGCGTGGCCGCACTGCGTTCTTCTTGGCATCGAGGTATTCAAGCACAACGCTGCGCATCGAGTGTTGATCCTTGGCGCGACGGTCGACGCGGTCTTGCTGTGGATCCTGGCCAAGCGCGACGGCTGCCAAGATTTTCTTCGCGGCAGCACGTGCCGCTTCAAGGCCAATGATGTTTGCATTACCGATCAACCTACGACGAGTGCCACCGGCACGCCGGTATTGTGCAATCCAGCTTTTGTTGATCTTGCCGCCAGCACCACGGCGCAGCCGATAGCCGAAGCCGGGCAATGCATCATCGAAGAAAATCTGATCTGATTTGTCGCCGAGCTTAAGGTTGGCGACGGTTTTGCTGTCGAGTTTCATGGTGTCCCCCTCCTGTGGGGAAGCACTGGGGAAGCAGCAGGCAGGTTACTCCTGACCGTTTCTGTCACCGTTCGACAGCGTAAATAGGCCTGAAACCCGCGCAAACCAAGGGGTGTTGCTTCCCGTGGCATAAACTGGCCGCAGCTCAGGCCTGATCTTTTCTGAGCATGACTCTGCCCTTGATGGCGGTCGTAAGAGGAAGAGTAGGGATTCGAGGTCAGCCGAGCAAGGCGCAGCGGCTGGCATAAGCGGCAGGCGAAATCGCATAAAGAACCGCGGTTGCTCTGCCAGCGCAATTACGCTAAGTCCGCCGTTAAAGCATGATCCCAAAAAGTACCTGGTTTCGGAAACGATCATGCACAGACAACACGCCGCCGTTTGGAGAGATGGGAATGGCCGATCACGCCGAGGTCCAATACGCGACCGCAACTGGCAATGATTATCCCGCTCACGAAGTGACGTATCGCAATTTCGTCACGCTGGTGAAGGTGTCGCTGGCGGTTATCGTCGTGATACTGATTCTGATGGGATATTTCCTGACCTGATCCGAGCCAGGTCAACCGTCAACGACGCCAGTTACGCCAGCCGCGCGGTCGGAGGATTTATGAAGGTTGCGGTGATTGCCGAGACCGATGCGGACGAGCCGCGCGTCGCCGCAACTCCCGAAACCGTCAAGAAGATGGTCGCACTCGGGGCTACGGTCGCCGTGCAAGCGGGCGCGGGCGTCAAATCCGGCATCCTCGACGCGGATTACACGGCGGCGGGCGCAGCCGTCGCGGCCGACCCCTCGAGCGACGCCGATATTGTGGTTCAGGTACGGCGACCGGAAGCGCCTGAACTGTCGCGTCTGAAAAAAGGCGCCATCGTCATTGGCATGATGGATCCGTATGGCCACGAGAACGCGGTTCGCGCCATGGCCGATGCCGGCATTATCGCCTTCGCGCTGGAGCTTTTGCCGCGCATCACTCGCGCGCAAGTCATGGATGTGTTGTCGAGCCAAGCCAATCTGGCGGGCTATCGCGCGGTGATCGACGCCGCCGCCGCGTTTGGCCGCGCGCTACCGATGATGATGACGGCCGCCGGCACGGTTCCCGCCACCCGGATCTTCGTCATGGGCGCGGGTGTGGCCGGACTGCAGGCGATCGCGACCGCGCGCCGGCTCGGCGCCATCGTCACCGCGACCGACGTACGCCCCGCTGCCAAGGAGCAGGTGGAAAGTCTCGGCGCGAAATTCATCGCGGTGGAAGACGACGAATTCAAAGCCGCCGAGACGGCCGGCGGCTATGCCAAGGAAATGTCGAAAGAGTATCAGGCCAAGCAGGCTGCCTTCGTCGCCGAGCATATCAAGAAACAGGACATCGTGATCACGACCGCTCTCATCCCCGGCCGGCCGGCGCCGCGGCTTATCAGCAAAGACATGGTCGCCTCGATGCGGCCCGGCTCGGTGGTGGTCGATCTCGCGGTCGAACGGGGCGGCAATGTCGAGGGCGTAAGCCCCGACGCGGTGACCGAGATCAACGGCGTCAAGATCGTCGGCTATCGCAATGTCCCGGGTCGGCTCGCGGCGACGGCCTCGAGCCTCTACGCCAAGAACGTCTTTGCTTTCCTCGAGCTCCTGATCGACAAAAAGAGCAAAGCACTGACCGTCAATTGGGACGACGAGATCATTAAAGCCACCGCGCTCACCCGCGACGGCGCGGTCGTGCATCCGGGCTTTAGACCCAAAAGCGCAGCTTAAATCCAAGGAGCGGCACCCGGTCATGATTACGCTTTCGGTTCTCGGCCAGCTCGACCTGATTGCTGCTGCGACCGGCAACGCACCCGTGGCTGCGAGCGACGTGCCCGACCCATTCGTATTCCGACTGTCGATTTTCGTACTCGCGGTGTTCGTCGGCTATTACGTGGTCTGGTCCGTCACGCCGGCGCTGCACACGCCATTGATGTCGGTGACCAATGCAATTTCCTCGGTCATTGTCGTTGGTGCGCTACTTGCCGTCGGTGTCGCGCTTGTCGCCAACGATGCCGGCCCTCTGTGGGCACGCGCTCTAGGCTTCGTGGCGCTGAGCTTTGCGTCGGTCAACATTTTTGGCGGTTTTCTGGTGACGCAACGCATGCTCGGCATGTTCCAAAGAAAAAAGAAGTGACCGGATGAGCGCCAACCTCGCCGCGCTTTGCTATCTGGTTGCCGCCGCGCTTTTCATTCTGGCGTTGCGCGGCCTGTCGAATCCGGAAACCAGCCGGCGCGGCAATTTCTTCGGCATGCTCGGTATGGCGATCGCAATCGCCACGACGCTCGGGCTGCATCCGCCGGCGAGTTATTCGGCATGGGGCCTGGTTGCGCTCGGCATGGCGCTCGGCGGTGGCACCGGCGCGGTGATTGCGCGGCGCGTGCCGATGACCTCGATGCCGGAATTGGTCGCTGCTTTCCACTCGCTGGTCGGCATGGCCGCAGTCCTGGTCGCGGCCGGCGCGCTCTACGCGCCTTCCGCCTTTGGCATCGGCAGCGAAGGTGCGATTCACGGCCAAAGCCTGATTGAAATGTCGCTTGGCGCCGCCATCGGCGCCGTCACCTTCACCGGCTCGGTCATCGCCTTCCTCAAGCTCTCGGGGCGGATGAGCGGCGCGCCGATCATTCTGCCGGTGCGGCACGCGATCAATATCGCGCTTGGGCTTGGACTGATCGGGTTGATCGTTTGGTTTTTCGAAGCGCAGCAACACCTCGCATTTTGGCTGATCGCGGCGGTGTCTTTTCTGCTCGGCGTGCTGATCATCATTCCGATCGGCGGCGCCGACATGCCGGTCGTGATCTCGATGCTCAATTCCTATTCCGGCTGGGCAGCCGCGGGCATCGGCTTCACTCTTGGAAATCCGGCATTAATCGTCACCGGCGCGCTGGTCGGCTCTTCGGGCGCGATTCTGTCCTACATCATGTGCAAGGGCATGAATCGCTCGTTCATTTCCGTCATTCTCGGCGGCTTCGGCGGCGAGGTCGCGGGCCCGGCCGCGCAGGCTGGCGACCGGCCGGTCAAGATCGGATCGGCGGAGGACGCAGCTTTCATTCTTAAGAATGCCGGCAAGGTCATCATCGTGCCGGGCTACGGCATGGCGGTGGCGCAGGCGCAGCATGCGCTGCGCGAAATGGCCGACAAGCTTAAGGCGGCCGGTGTCGAGGTGAAATACGCCATTCATCCGGTCGCCGGCCGCATGCCGGGTCACATGAACGTGCTCTTGGCCGAGGCAAACGTTCCCTATGACGAAGTATTCGAACTGGAAAACATCAATTCGGAATTTCCCCAGGCCGATGTCGCCTATGTGATCGGCGCCAATGACGTCACCAACCCCGCCGCTGAAGATGATCCGAAATCGCCAATCTACGGTATGCCGGTACTGCAGGTGTGGAAAGCCGGCACTGTGATGTTCAACAAGCGCTCGCTCGCGTCCGGCTATGCGGGCATCGACAATCCGCTGTTTTATCGCGACAACACCATGATGCTGCTCGGCGACGCCAAGAAAATGACCGAAGGGATCGTCAAGGCGATCTAACCGGCACAACGGTACGGCCACCGCGGTCTGGGGCTGGTCCGAACAGGCGCGAGCATGCCGCAAGACGCTTCGCCGCAAAGCCCCGCTTCCCGCCGGAGTGGCGATCCATCTCCGCAACTGACGCCCCGCGTCCCGCGCCGCCGCTTGGCGGCTCGCCTGATTGTGATTCCGCTTATCGGCATCATAGCCGGCTTGTCTTACTACGGTCTGCACGACCGCTTCTTCCTGCCGGAATGCGATTCGGAACGCGCCAAGCGCACGCTCGCGGACGTGCTCAAGCAGCTCAAGCTTGAGCCTAGCCGCTACGCGCCGCTCACAACCGTGTCGAGCAGCAAAACGCAGATCATGTGCAAGGCGACCTTGCCGCTGCCGGATGGTGGCAATGTCGTGATCGATTACAGTTTTTACTAGCAGGGCAGCCAGGCCAACATCCGATATTCGGTAACGCGCAAAGCGGACCGAAAATGACGCCCGTCTCCTGCTAACATCGAGCGCTGTGTCAGGGGGCGGGAGGGGTGAGTCTACCCAAGGCATCGCTGATCGTGAACCGCGCAAGCTGACAATTCTTACTTTTCAAAGTGATGACGTCGCTTCCCGTCGTCGCGACGTTTAGTACGATAACGTCAATGCGGTCCTGAGCAGCGCACTGCGCGCCGATGACCGGTGACAAGACGGACTTACCTTGATCGGTCAATTTGAGCGCGGCTGCGGATGTCGGCGATTGTAGAACGACCGCCGCTTGCTCGGCTTTCGGATTTGCGGCCCAAGCAAAGCCAAGCAACGCGACCGCGGCAACGATGCTTGCCCTGAACAATTTAGATCTGGATTCCTCGGACTGCGTCCTAATTTGATTGTAGTGGATGTATGAAACGACATTATCGACCAACCCGTCCAGATAATTGAACCAGGTCTCATAACTTTCCTGAGTGGCTTGATCTACCGGAGCGTGCGTGACGCAAGCGTGCCGCTCGTTGATTACGGTATCGTACCAGTTCCTTAGATTTTCGACGCTTCCGAAGCCTTCCAACAGGCCCGCGTTGTTTTGGACTTATTGGATGTCGGCGTCGCTCAAATGATAAAATTCGACGTAGCCAGCGTTTGCAACCCTGAGCGCCGAGCTAACGGCACAAGCGGCCGCACCTAATGCTATTATGGCGAACGCAATTGCGACCCACAGGCGCGGCTCATCAAGCGGGAATTTGCCCAGGCTCGAAAGCTGCGATCCGGCAAGCAACGTCGTGCCGATGGCGCCGAACGCAATGAGCGTCCATTTCACGTTGTTGCGCAGACCCTCGATCGACTGCGTCAGTCGAAGTCGTATTTGTCGGTTTTCGGAGCCGCATCATCGGGCATAAGGGGTACCGATGACTATTCGTTGCCTTTTATGTCTTTGGCGGCCGGGCGGATTGGGCCGCCACCAGGGCTAAGTTTAGTGTCCTTTGGCAAAATCGGCACCTCCACGCTGGTGCGGATACCGCCGCCACCCTTGCCGATTTTCGTTCCGGCTGGAAGCTTCGGCACGACGGGCTTTTTGACCTTCTCTTTTTCGTCTGGTGCGGCTGAGGGCTTTCCAGGCTTGTCCTTACTTGCGCTCGTCATGGCACCGTACTCCCGTTGGAGCCACTTAACGCAATAATAGAGCAGTCCAGGTCTCGCAACCAGTCTGAATACGGCGGCTAGTGTTAATGTGGTGGTCCATACCCGCCCGCGGTCGGCGTCTGGATGATGATTGCTTCGCCGGCTTCGATGATGGTTGCGTCGCAGCCCTGCAATCGTTCCATGCGGCCATCCTTGCGCCGCACCCAGTTCTCTCCGATCTGCCCATCGCCGCCGCCAGCCAGTCCGAATGGCGGCACGCGCCGATGGCCCGACAGAATGGTGCATTCCATCTTTTCCAGAAACCGGATCGTGCGGCGGATGCCGTCGCCGGCTTTCCATCGCCCGCGCCCGCCGGAATCTTTCCGGATGTGAAAGTCTTCGAGCAGGACCGGATAACGGAATTCCAGCACTTCGGGATCGGTCAGCCGTGTGTTTGTCATGTGGGTATGGACGGCATCGGTGCCGGGGAATCCGGGACCCGCTGGTGAGCCCGAGCAGATCGTCTCGTAATACTGATATTGCGCATTGCCGAAATTGAGATTGTTCATGGTGCCCTGCGCCGCCGCCATGGCGTCGAGCGCGCCGAACAAACAATTGGTTACCTCTTGGGAGGTCTCGACATTGCCCGCGACGACCGCAGCGGGAAATTCCGGCGACAACAGCGACATTTTCGGAATGATGATGCGGATCGGACGCAGGCAGCCGGCATTCATCGGGATGTCGTCATCGACCATCACGCGGAACACGTAGAGCACGGCGGCGCGTGTCACCGGCTCAGGCGCATTGAAATTGCTGGGCTGCTGCGGACTTGTGCCGGTAAAATCGACGGTCGCCTCGCGTCGCTCCTTGTCCACCGCGATGCGCACGTTGATCTTATTGCTCTGGTCGGTCTCCACCACAAACGCGCTGTCATGCAGCCGATCGATGACCCGGCGCACGCTTTCGGCCGCATTGTCCTGCACGTGGCGCATATAGGCGCGCACCACCGGAAGCGTGAAATGCCGCACCATCTTGTGCAGTTCGCGCACGCCCATCTCGTTGGCGGCGATCTGCGCCTTGACGTCGTTGACGTTCTGCAACGGATTGCGCGTGGGATATTTGGCGCCGGTGAGCAGCGCATAGAGCTCCTTCTCGCGGAAGCGGCCGCGGTCGATCAGCTTGAAATTGTCGATGTAGATGCCTTCCTGTTCGATCGTGGTGGCGTTCGGCGACATCGAACCGGGCGAGATCCCGCCGACGTCGGCGTGATGCCCGCGCGAAGCGACCCAGAATAGGATTTTGCGGCCATCGAAGACCGGCGTGCAAACGGTGATGTCGGGCAAATGCGTGCCCCCGTTATAAGGGGCGTTGATGGCGTAGGCGTCGCGGGGCCGGATCTTGCCTTTGTTTTCCCGGATCACGGTCTCGACCGCGCGGTCCATCGATCCGAGATGCACCGGCATGTGCGGCGCATTGGCGACGAGCGAGCCGTCGCCATCGAACACCGCGCACGAAAAATCGAGCCGCTCCTTGATATTCACCGAATAGGCGGTGTTCTGCAATGCGACGCCCATCTGCTCGGCGATCGACATGAATAAATTGTTGAACACTTCGAGCATCACCGGATCGGCATGGGTGCCGATGGCGCGAGTGCGAGCGAGTTTTTGCACGCGCTTCAGCAGCAGATGATCGCGGGCGGTAAGTTCGGCTTGCCAGCCATGCTCGACGACCACGGTCTGGTGCGGTTCGACGACAATGGCCGGACCTTTGATCCTGTCACCGGGGGTGAGCGCGGCGCGCAAGTAAACGTTCGCGCGCTGCCATTTGCCGCCGGAAAAGAAGCGCGTCCGCTGCACTGGCGTCGGCAGTTTGCGGCGCTTGGTCTTGCGAACTTTTTCCTTGAATCTGGCGCCGCCGCCGACTGCTTCCACGGAGACCGCCTCGATCACCAAATCCTTGCTGCGATCGATAAAGCCGAATTGCGCCTTATGGGCGCGTTCGAACGCGGACTTCATCTTTGCGAGCGGAGCCGTAGCCGGACGACACTTTTTATTGCTCGCGAGCGTAAGGCTTCCAGCTCCGACGATGAGCGACGTGTCGGTTCCGGCGTAGCGAATGTGCGCGCGGGTATGCAGCTTGATTTTTTTCGTTTCGACGCCTTGCGCTGCGACTTCCGCAATCACCGTCTCGGCGAGCCGGCTCACCACCTTTTCAAGCGTGGCGTGCGCGTCTTTCCTGAACGGCTCCTCGATCGCTTGCTGTCGCACGCTGCGGATATCGGCCAAGCCCATGCCGTATGCCGACAGCAGCGAGGACAACGGATGGATCAGCACATGCGTCATGCCAAGCGCATCGGCGACCAGGCAGGCGTGCTGCCCGCCGGCACCGCCGAAGCAGTTGAGCGCGTAGCGGGTCACGTCATAGCCACGCTGGACCGATATTTTCTTGATCGCGTTGGCCATGTTTTCCACCGCGATCTTGATGAAACCGTCGGCAACCTGTTCGCCGCTGCGGCCGTCGCCGATCTGTTTCGCCAACGTGGCAAAAGCGTTGCGAACTGCCTCGGCGTCGAGCGGCAAATTCTGCCCCGCTCCGAAGATTTGCGGAAAAAATTCCGGAATGAGTTTCCCCACCATGACATTGGCATCGGTCACCGCCAGCGGACCGCCGCGCCGGTAGCATTTTGGGCCGGGATTGGCGCCCGCCGAATCCGGACCGACGCGGAAGCGTGCGCCGTCGTAGTGCAGGATCGATCCGCCGCCCGCCGCGACCGTGTGAATGAGCATCATCGGCGCGCGCATGCGCACGCCGGCGACTTCGGTTTCGAACGCGCGCTCGTATTCGCCGGCGAAACGCGACACGTCGGTCGAGGTGCCGCCCATGTCGAAGCCGATCAGCCGCGAGAAACCGGCCGCGCGTCCGGTCTCGGCCATGCCGACCACGCCGGCCGCCGGACCCGACAGGATCGCATCCTTGCCGCGAAACAGGTCGGCCGCGGTGAGTCCGCCCGACGACATCATGAACATGAGGCGGGGATTGCGAAGAGCCTCACCTCCCCCTCCAGGGGAGGCTGGGGCTTTTGTGTTTTTCCCGTGCAGCTCCCCCGCCACCTGCGCCACGTAGCGGCGCAGAATTGGCGACAAATAGCTGTCGACCACGGTGGTATCGCCGCGGCCGACGAGCTTGATCAGCGGCGACACTTCGTGACTGGCCGACACCTGCGGAAAACCGAGGTCGCGAGCGAGCGCGGCGAGCTGCTGCTCGTGCGCTTGGTAGCGGTAGGCATGCATCAGCACGATGGCGACCGCGCCAATGCCGTCGGTTTTGGCGCGTTCGAGCGCGCGTCGCGCCGCTTCAAGATCGAGTTCGCGCTCGATGGTGC
>Ga0187819_10001947_pt1 | contig 10776 bp, 7 predicted proteins | sample NC_wetland_sal_i_15_FD_132411 | JGI IMG/M metagenome (GOLD analysis project Ga0187819, IMG submission 132411) | Wetland sediment microbial communities from Neuse River Estuary, North Carolina, USA - SO4_4 | ecosystem: Environmental > Aquatic > Freshwater > Wetlands > Sediment | place: USA: North...
AGGCGTCTTTGTTCGAGAAGGTTACCGAGAGGGCGATGCCTGTCGTCACCACCGCCCAGTTGGTCGTATTGTCGAGGCGCGTGCGCCAGATGGTGCTGCGGTACACTTCTCCGCGATAGAGATGAGCGAGTGCGCCGATCTCGGCCACGCTGAATTCATATTCAAGTGAGGCTGGCCGGGTCGCTTCCGTGGCCATCGCTGCGTCTCCACGGATGACATGGATTAACAGCATAGCGGGGGACTGACAACGTGGGGAAATCTTCAGCTTCGAAGGGCGCCAGATATCATAGAAGTGGCAAAACTCCTCACGCTGGCGTGCGGGCACGTAGATAGCTCCCTCCCCAACAGGGGTCATTCCACACGCCCTCAATACTGCAAGTGATGCGATATTTTCCGGTTGCGCTGCGGCGTCAATCACGTGGAGATCGAGCGGATCGAAACCAGCGGACAACGCAACCGGAGCAAGCTCCCTCATGTATCCGTTGCCGTGATGCTTCTCTCCCAACCAATAGCCAAAGGAACCGCGCCGACGGTCGTCATGATTGCGACTGATCATCACCCATCCGATCAGCTCGCCAATGGTCTTGTCAGTTACTGCGAATGGCAGTGCGTCGCCCTTACACGCCCTGTCGCGGGCGGATTCGATCCGCTTTGCTGCCATCTTATATGTAAAGGGGACAGGCCAATTAGCGACCCATCGGCTGATTTCCAGCGTCATCATCATGGCTGTCGCTGCGGCGTCTTCGGCCGCAACACAGCGCAAACGGAGCCGGGTCGTCTCTAACGGTTGAAATGGATCATTCGCCATGTCTGGCAATATTGCGCGCCTGTGCCGAATAAAGCGATCGGCTGCGGCGGCGCGCCTATAGTGATGCGAGGGTACAGACCGAATAGTAAGGGCCGAAAGCCGGTTGCGTCGGTGTAGCAGGTCGGTACAGCCGATAGAGTTCGCCCGTTGTAAATCCCTCAACCACCCGCAACTTCGCATCGCGGGCTAGTTGGTAAATATCGTCGAACCCGGTCACCCACGGCGCACCCATACTTGAGAAATTCTCGCTCATCCGCGTCAAACCAAGCTCGCCGGTGGTGTGGGTGATGATTGATCGCGCAAAGTAATCAAAGGACAAGCAAAACGTTCTCAGACTGTCTTTGAGATGTCCCATTACTGCCATGCCGTCCTTGCCAGGTAAGTACATAGTGTTGCCTTCCCAAATGATGTAAGTCGCCATCATGGGGTCCAAGCCGTTCTGCATCAACAAGGGCATCAGCCCATCCGTCACATAATTTCCCGCAATGAACGTAACATTGGCCTCGATGCCATGACCTTTCATGCGAGCCTGCTTCATAGCAAGCGTCTCTCCGTCGTCGACTTCGAAATATTTGAGATCCGGGGCGGCTTTCCTTACTGCGCGCGTGTCCAGCCCGGCTCCAAGCACTACAACCTGACGGCATCCCGCAAGATTTGCTTCTCCAGCATTTCGTCGAAGTATTTGGTCCTGATCTTGACCATTTCCTTCATGAGCGGAAAGGCGCTGGCGATGCGCTCCGCTGCGGCTCGCGTGGCTTCATTCAAGAACAGATTGACGACTAGATCTCGATACAATGGATCTGCCGCGTCATTCTCCTCCGCGCGGAACTCAGCCACCACGAACGCCGTCCCCGTAACATTCCTGACCTGCTGCATGATCCTCTCTCCCGTGCTGAACCCTATATCGGTCAGCCGCGCCATCTGCGGTATCGGCAAACCGGCGGCTGTTACCTAGGGAACAGGCTTGAGGCTCTGCGGCATTACGTCAGCCAGCGCTTTGGCCCGTCGTTTTGGGTTGGAGCGTTCACGACTACGCTTGCGCGCACGTCGGCAGTGGAGCTCGGATGAACAATAGGCTTGTTAGGCGGCGCTACCGGCGCGTCCGGTCAGTCATAGGCGGAAGTCACCGCAACACCCAACGAGGTCTGGTCTTCACCTGGAAGCGGATGTGCAGAGCCACGGTAACGATCTAGCTCGCTAGATCTGTATTCACGGCGGACTCTTGCGTGCTAAAGCGCGCTCGCGTCCTTAGATGGGCGATCCTGAGCACGATCACGTATGCCGGCACGGCCGACAACTCTCTCAATTCTCGTCATCGACGAGAACCGCCTGCGGGCCTCCGTTATCGAGGCCGGCCTGCGCGAGGCCGGCCACGACAATCTCACCATCATCCACGACGTGACGGGCATCGCACGCCGCATCGCCGAGGTCGAGCCTGACGTCATCATCATCTCTCTCGAGAACCCCAATCGCGACATGCTGGAGAACATGTTCCAGCTTTCGCGCGCGGTTCAGCGGCCGATTGCGATGTTCGTCGACCGCTCCGACCAGGCGGAGATCGAAGCGGCGGTCGAAGCCGGGGTTTCCGCCTACGTCGTCGACGGCCTGAAGCGCGAGCGCGTCAAGCCAATCCTCGACATGGCCATCAGCCGCTTCAACGCGTTCTCGCGCATGGCACGCGAGCTGCAAGACGCGCGATCGGAGCTCGAGAACCGCAAGCTCATCGATCGGGCCAAGGGGATACTGATGGCCACGCGCGGGCTTTCCGAGGCGGACGCCTATGGGCTGTTGCGCAAGACGGCGATGAACCAAAACCGCAAGATCTCCGAAATTGCCGAGAGCTTGATCACCGCAAGTGGACTTCTGGCGCCGCCGGAGGATGAGTGAGTATGAGCACAAAACCTCAAATCGTCGCCGGCTTCATGCCGCTCCTCGACAGTGCCTTGCTCGTTGCAGCCAAGGAAAAGGGCTTCGCCGAAGCCGAGGGACTTGATCTGGTGCTGGTGCGCGAAACCTCCTGGGCCAATATCCGTGACCGCATGGCCGTCGGCCATTTCCAAGTGGCGCACGTCCTCGCACCCATGCCGATCGCATCCAACCTCGGCCTGACGCCGCTCGCCGTGCCGACCATCGCCCCGATAGCGCTCGGGCTTGGCGGCAACGCCGTGACGGTGTCAAATGAGCTGTGGGCGCGTATGGTAGAGTACGGCGCAGCCGCGGATTTCGATCCGGATAGGGCCGGCCGCGCGTTGAAGGAGGTCGTGGCCGCGCGTGCCGCCCGCTCGGATCCGCCGCTGCGCTTTGCCGTGGTGCATCCGTACTCGGGCCACAACTACGAGCTTCGCTACTGGCTTGCGGCGTGTGGCATCGACCCTGCGCGCGCGGTTGACATCGTCATCGTACCGCCGCCGCTCATGGCGGACGCACTCGCGAGCGGCGCCATCGACGGCTATTGCGTCGGGGAGCCGTGGAATACGGCTGCAGCGCTGCTGGGGCGCGGCCATATTGCCACCGTCAAGGCCGCCATCTGGCGCTCGAGCCCGGAAAAGGTCTTGAGTGCCGCGGCGAAGTGGGCGCAAGACAACCCCAAGGCACTCGCCTCGCTGCTGCGCGCGCTTTGCCGTTCGGCCCAGTGGTGCGCGCAACCTGCCAATCGCGAAGAGCTGGCGCGAATCCTCGCCGACAAGACGTGCATCGCGCGCCCTGCCGAGTGGATGCTGCGCGGGCTTTCCGGAGAGCTCGACACCGGCGGCGGCGATCGCCGCCACGTGGAGGACTTCTTCGTGCCCTTCGCCAAGGCGGCGACTTTTCCGTGGAAGAGCCACGCGTTGTGGTTCTATTCGCAGATGGTGCGCTGGGGGCAGGTCCAGCACACCGCCGAGAACGCCACGATTGCGCGCGAGACCTACCGGCCCGATCTCTATCGCGCCGCGTTGAAGCCGCTCGGAACCGCCTTGCCCGTCGCCAATGCCAAAGTCGAGGGCGCGTTGCGGCTCGCAACGCCGGTCGGATCGGCGGGTGCAAGTCTCACGCTCGGCCCGGACGGCTTTTTCGACGGCGGCCTGTTCGATCCCGATCAGCTCGACGCCTATATCGCCAGCCAGAAACCCTAGCGCTCGAGCCGGTGTGCGCTGCACAATTTTTTATCGATTGGCGCGCCGATTGATGAAACTTTGGACTGGCGCCGCCCTCGGGTGATTGAGCGCGCCCATGCTAACATGCTGACATAACACGGCAATTATAACTTCCGCGGTCTGGCACGGTTTCTGCTCTTAAGGAAACCGAGCGCGCCCAACGACGGGCCGCGCATTGGCAAAGCTGCCGTTCAGGTCTCGCGCGATCCGTCGCGGGGTCTGGTCGGCAGCTTTTTTATTTTGGGCAGCGCGCAGGGAGCGAATTGATGCGCACCGACGGAACCTCAGCCTTGACGATCTCGAGCGCGCAAGGCCGCGCACTTTGGATGTCCACCATCGCCTTCACGGTCTGCTTTGCGGTTTGGACAATCTTTTCCATCATCGGCGTGCGCATCAAGGACGAGCTCGGGCTGAGCGAGACCGAGTTCGGCCTGCTCGTCGGGACGCCGATCCTCACCGGCTCGCTGGTGCGCATCTTCCTCGGCATATGGACTGATCGCTTCGGCGGACGGGCGACTTTCACGCTGACGATGCTTGCCACCAGCGTGGCGACCGTATTGTTGGCGTTCGCGCACACCTACCCGCAGATGCTGCTCGCAGCGCTCGGCGTCGGTCTCGCCGGCGGCTCCTTTGCGGTCGGCGTCGCCTACGTCTCGCGCTTTTTCGATACGGCCCGTCAAGGCACGGTGCTCGGCATCTTCGGCGTCGGCAACGTCGGCGCTGCGGTGACGAAGTTTCTCGCCCCCTTCGTTCTGCTCGCGTGGGGTTGGCAAGCGGTCGCGCTCATTTGGGCTGCCGCGCTCGCGATCATGGCGGTGGTGTTCTGGTTCACGACCGTCGACGATCCACTCCTGATCGAGCGCCGCCGCACGGGTGCAGCGCCGAAAACGTTCATGCTCGAGCTGAGCGCCCTGCGCAAAGTCCAGGTGTGGCGCTTCGCATTCTATTATTTCTTCGTGTTCGGCGCCTTCGTCGCCTTGGCGTTGTGGCTTCCGCGCTATCTGATCGGCGCCTACGGCGTCGATATCGCTACCGCTGGCATGATCGGCGCCGCGTATTCCGTTCCGGCCAGCATCTTTCGCGCGTACGGCGGCGTGCTCTCCGACCGGCTGGGCGCGCGCACGGTAATGTACTGGAGCCTTTTGGTCTCCGCCGCGGCGACACTCGTCCTATCGATGCCTCCCACCAACTACGTGATGCGCGGCATCAAGGGCGAGATCACCTTCCATTTGGAGATCGGCATGCCGGCATTCATTGCGTTGGCCTTCGTCCTCGGATTCTTCATGAGCCTAGGCAAGGCCGCCGTCTTCAAGCACATCGCCACCTACTATCCGCACAACGTCGGGGCGGTGGGCGGGCTCGTCGGCATGATCGGCGGCCTTGGGGGATTTTTCCTTCCCATCGCCTTCGGGGCGCTCAACGACCTCACCGGGCTGTGGTCGAGCTGCTTCATGCTGCTGTTTGCGATCGTGGTCGGGCTCCTGGTGTGGATGGACGTATCGATTAGGCGCATGGAGCGCAACGATCGCCCGGCCTCCGCAAGCATCCCCGGCCAAGCCCTCTATCCCGCCGAATAGCCGGAGCAAGCCTGCATGACCGAAAAACTCGTCATTATCGGCAACGGCATGGCGCCGGGGAGGATGCTCGAGCATCTGCTCGAGCGATCGCTTGGCCGCTACGAGGTCACGATCTTCAACGCCGAGCCGCGCGTCAACTACGACCGCATCATGTTGTCGCCCGTGCTCTCCGGCGAGAAGGACTTCGAAGAGATCGTCATCCACGGCGACGGCTGGTACATCAAGAACGGCATCACGCTCTACAAGGGACACAAGGTCACGGCGATCGATCGCACCGCCAAGACCGTGACCTCCGACCGCGGCGTGGTGCAGCCCTACGACAAGCTCGTCATCGCCACGGGTTCGGTGCCGCTGATCCTGCCGGTGCCGGGGAACAACCTGCCGGGCGTCCTCACCTACCGCGACCTCGATGATGTCAATGCAATGCTGGTTGCCGCCCAGTCGCGCGCGAAGGCGGTGGTCATCGGCGGCGGGTTGCTCGGGCTCGAGGCCGCAGCCGGGCTCAACTCGCGCGACATGGACGTCACCGTCCTGCATCTGATGCCGACGCTGATGGAGCGGCAGCTCGACCCAGCGGCGGGCTATCTGCTGCAGCGGGCATTGGAAGAGCGGGGCATCAAGATCATCACTAAGGCGCAGACCAAGGCGATCCTCGGCGAGCGCAGGGTCGCGGGGGTCGAGCTCGCCGACGGCCGTGTCATTTCCGCGACGCTCGTGGTGATGGCCGCCGGCATCCGACCCAACGCGGGCATCGCCAAAGAGGCCGGTCTCGCGGTCAACCGCGGCATCCTGGTCGATGCTTGCATGCGCACGTCCGATCCAGACATCATCGCGGTCGGCGAATGCGCGGAGGTGGGCGGGCACGTCTATGGCCTCGTCGCTCCGCTCTACGAAATGGCGCGCGTCGCCGCGGCGCATCTGTCCGGCGACCGCGCGGCGACTTTCGTGCACAACGATACCCCGACCAAGCTCAAAATTACGGGGATCGATGTCTTCTCGCTCGGCGATTTCGCCGACGGCGACGACCGCCAGGAGATCGTGCTGCGCGATGCCTCGGCCGGCGTCTACAAGCGGCTCATCCTCAAGGACAACCGCATCATCGGCACCGTGCTTTACGGCGAGACGGCGGACGGGGCCTGGTTCAACGACCTCAAGAAGCGCCAGGTCGACATCACCGAAATGCGGGAAACCCTGATCTTCGGCCAAGCCTATCAGGGAGGATCGCCGCTGGACCCTATGGTGGCCGTTGCAGCGTTGCCCGATGACGCAGAGATCTGCGGCTGCAACGGCGTGTGTAAGGGCAAGATCGTCGGGACGATCAAGGAGATGGGCCTCACCTCGCTCGACGATGTCCGTGGGCACACGAAGGCGTCCGCCTCGTGCGGCTCGTGCACGGGCCTCGTCGAGCAGCTCATGACGCTGACTCTGGGGGATGCTTATAACCCGTCTGCCGTGCAGCCGATGTGCGCCTGCACCTCGCTCGGCCATGACGACGTCCGCCGCCTGATCAAAGCGAAGGCCCTCAAGACGATCTACGCGGTCATGCAGGAGCTCGAGTGGAAGACCTCCTGCGGCTGCGCGAAGTGCCGCCCGGCGCTCAACTACTACCTCGTCTGCGATTGGCCGGGTGAATATGCCGACGACTACCAGTCGCGCTTCATCAACGAGCGCGCCCACGCCAACATCCAGAAGGACGGCACCTACTCGGTGGTGCCGCGCATGTGGGGCGGCGTCACCAGCGCCAAAGAGCTGCGCGCCATCGCCGACGTCGTCGACAAGTTTGCAATACCGACAGTGAAGGTCACGGGCGGCCAGCGCATCGACATGCTTGGCGTGAAGAAGGAGGACCTGCCCGCTGTGTGGGCGGATCTCGGCAAAGCGGGCTTCGTATCCGGCCACGCCTACGCCAAGGGACTGCGCACGGTGAAGACGTGCGTCGGCACCGATTGGTGCCGCTTCGGCACACAGGATTCGACCGGTCTCGGCATCCGCATCGAGAAGTTCATGTGGGGCTCGTGGACGCCGGCAAAGGTCAAGATGGCGGTCTCCGGCTGTCCGCGCAACTGCGCCGAGGCAACGTGCAAGGATGTCGGCGTTGTGTGCGTCGACTCCGGATATGAGATCCATTTCGCCGGCGCGGCGGGTCTCGACATCAAGGGCACCGAGGTGCTGGGCCTTGTCAAGACAGAGGATGAGGCGCTCGAAGTGATCGTCGCGCTCGTTCAGATGTACCGCGAGCAGGCGCGCTACCTGGAGCGCATCTACAAGTGGGTCAAGCGCGTCGGCGTATCAGAAATCCGCCGTCAGGTTCTCGAGGATCGCGAGCGGCGCAAGGCCTTCTTCGATCGCTTCGTCCACTCCCAGAAATTTGCCCAAGTTGATCCCTGGTCCGAGCGTGCGTCCGGCAAGGACAAGCACGAGTTCCGGCCGCTGGCAGCTGTGGGCTTTGCGCAGGCTGCGGAGTAGGGGATGAACTGGATCGCCATAGGCACAATCTCCGACATCCCGCCCCGCGGCGCGCGCTGCGTTGACACGCCAGCGGGCAGGATCGCCGTTTTCCGCACGGCCGAGGATCGCGTTTTCGCCATCGAGGACCGCTGCCCGCACAGGGGAGGACCCCTCAGCCAGGGCATCGTCCATGGCGCCGCGGTGACGTGCCCGCTGCACAACTGGGTCATCTCGCTCGAAACCGGAAAAGCGCTGGGCGCAGATGAAGGCTGCGTGCGCACGATCCCGATCAAGCGCGAGGGCGACACACTGCTCCTCGCGCTCACGGTGCCAACCGGACAGACGGCCTGAACCATGGATATGGCAGCGCCGCGGAGTATCAAGACGACCTGCCCCTACTGCGGCGTAGGTTGCGGGATCGTGGGCGACGTCGCGGCGGACGGGAGCGTCAGCGTGCGCGGCGACCCCGACCATCCGGCAAACTTCGGCCGGTTGTGCTCCAAGGGGCTAGGGCTGGCGGAGACGATCGGCCTCGACGACCGGCTGTTGTTTCCCGAGGTGTCAGGCGCGCGGGCGAGCTGGGACAGCGCGCTTGACCTCGTCGCTGCGAAGTTCACGCAGACGATCATGGAGCACGGGCCCGACTCGGTTGCCTTTTATGTGTCCGGCCAGCTCCTGACCGAGGACTATTACGTGGCGAACAAGCTGATGAAGGGTTTCATCGGCTCGGCCAACATCGACACCAACTCTCGCCTGTGCATGGCGTCCTCAGTTGCCGGGCACAAGCGCGCGTTCGGGTCCGACACCGTGCCCGGCTGCTACGAGGATCTCGAGCTCGCCGATCTCATCGTGCTGGTCGGATCGAACCTCTCCTGGTGCCATCCCGTCCTTTATCAGCGAATTGTCGCCGCCAAGGAAAAGCGGCCGAAGCTGAGGGTCGTGCTGATCGATCCGCGGCGCACGATGACGAGCGACATCGCCGACCTGCATCTGCCGATCAAGCCCGACGGCGACGTGGCACTGTTCCTCGGCCTGCTGCGTTATCTCGCGCGCAATCGCTCGATCAAGCGCCGCTATATCGCCCTGCACACGACGGGATATCAGGAGGCGTTGCGCGCCGCAGAAGCGCTCGACATGTACGATCTCGTCCGCCACACCGGCTTGCCGGCGGCAACGCTCGAGAAGTTCTTTATCCTGTTCGCGGCAAACCAGAAGACGGTCACCGTCTACAGCCAGGGCGTCAACCAGTCGTCGTCCGGCACGGATAAGGTCAACGCCATCATCAACTGCCATCTGGCGACGGGGCGCATCGGCAAGCCGGGCATGGGACCCTTCTCGATGACGGGGCAACCCAACGCCATGGGCGGCCGTGAGGTCGGCGGCCTTGCCAACGCGCTCGCCGCCCACATGAATATCGAGGACGCATCGCATCGCGACCGCGTGCAACGCTTTTGGAAATCGCCGCGCATCGCATCGAAGCCCGGCCTGAAAGCCGTCGACATGTTCCGCGCCGTGGCGGAGGGGCGCATCAAGGCGCTGTGGATCATGGCGACCAATCCGGTCGTGTCCATGCCGGAGGCCGGGAACGTCGAAGCCGCTATTCGCAGCTGCCCCTTCGTCGCCATCTCCGACGTGACGGGTTCAACGGATACGGCCCGCTTTGCCCATGTGTTGCTGCCGGCAGCAGGCTGGGGCGAGAAGAACGGCAGCGTCACCAACTCGGAGCGGTGCATTTCCCGTCAGAGGAGCTTTTTGCCACTGCCCGGCGAGGCGCGCCCCGATTGGTGGATCGTGTGCGAGGTCGCCAAACGCATGGGCTTCGGCCGGGCCTTCTCCTACGCGTCGCCGGTCGAGATCTTCGCCGAGCATGCCGCGCTGTCGCGCTTCGAGAACGACGGGGAGCGGGATTTCGACATCGGGGCCATGGCGGATATTGATGACGCGCAGTTCGAGGAGTTGCCAGCGTTCCAATGGCCACGCCCGGTAGGCAGCGGCCCCGTTACCCGCCTGTTTGGCGACGGCCGCTTTTTTACGCCCGACGCCAAGGCCTGTTTCGTTGCGGTGACTGCCAGCGTGGCGCCGCGCACGTCGACCGCCTTTCCGCTCACTCTCAATACGGGCCGCGTACGTGATCACTGGCACACGATGACGCGTACCGGAAAAAGCCAGCGCCTGTCGCAACATTGCGCGGAGCCGTACGTCGAAATCAATCCGCAGGACGCCGCACGCCATTGCATCGGCGATGCCGATCTCGTCCGTGTGTCCACCGGACTGGAGGCTGTGCTCGTACGCGCGCTGATCTCGCCGCGCCAGCAGCTCGGGTCGGTCTTTGTACCGATGCACTGGAACGACCAGTTTGCGTCGCGGGCGCGCATCGACGTCCTGACGCCGCCGTTGACGGACCCGATCTCCGGTCAGCCGGCATCGAAGAACATCCCGGCGCGCATCGAACGCTTCGTCGCTACAACCTATGGATTTGTAGTTCTGCGCCACAAGCCGGCGGCGGTCGACGCCGAGTACTGGGCCATCGCCAAGTGCAAGGGCGGCTGGCGCGCGGAGCTTGGCTTCACGGGCGATGGCAGGGATTGGCCAGCGTTCATTGCCGCATTGGTGGGGGCCGGTCCTTCCGTCGAGACCATCGCTTATCACGACGTCGAGGCGGGCCGGCACCGGTTTGCCTGCTACGAGGGCGACCGTCTGATCGGCGCCCTGTTTCTGGCGGCGGAACCCGTCGCGGTCTCGCGCGATTGGGCGATCTTGCAACTGTCGGAACGCCACACGACGCGCCGCGCGCGGCTTTCAGTCGTCG
>Ga0187819_10001948_pt1 | contig 10775 bp, 8 predicted proteins | sample NC_wetland_sal_i_15_FD_132411 | JGI IMG/M metagenome (GOLD analysis project Ga0187819, IMG submission 132411) | Wetland sediment microbial communities from Neuse River Estuary, North Carolina, USA - SO4_4 | ecosystem: Environmental > Aquatic > Freshwater > Wetlands > Sediment | place: USA: North...
CAGCCGGACAAGGAAATCCCGCGGCTGTGGGAAAGCCTGTTTATTGAAGTAAGGGAACTGAAGCAACAAAGGCCCCAGCTTGTCGCCAAGGAGGTCCATTGCCTTCAAAAACTCCGCCAACTCACTCGCGCAATCCACCATCACTCTCTCATGCGTAATCACCTGAGGGAATTTGGCGGCGACCAGGAAACCGGCAGGGGTACGCGCGCGCCAATTCTTCACCATCGCAGCGGAGGGAGTTCGATAGAACGTCGAGTCGGCTTCAACGGTATCGAAATGTTTCGCATATTCAGAGATGAAGTCAGCAGCAGCGGTACCGGCAGGATAGAATCCGCCAACCCAATCCTGGCTGGACCAACTCGAAGTGCCAAGACGCAAGTTGGGAACCTGAGGGTAATCCAATCTACTCTCCGCACATGCCCCGCTCGCGCGCCCCGCAAGTTCGGCAGGGGCCGTGATCAAAAGGAGGGGCGGAGTGTGAGCCCTTGGCTACAGCGAATACCGAAATCAACTTGTCCACATTAGGGCTCTCGCACTTCCCGCAAACCACGCCAGCGGACGAGGAGGTCATGATTTTCTCGAACTGGGCTCCACAGTCCTGGCACTTGTATTCGAAGATCGGCATATGCTTCTCTCTCTTGCAATATAACGAATGCCAGCCCACATTTCAACGGTAGCGCAGCAGGGCGGGTGTCTCGGCCGCTGTCACCGGAGCGTCTCGCCGCCGCGCCAAGCGCGTACCAGAGCGAGATTCCTCGCCCCGACAGGATCGGGGCGTCGCTTGGAATGCCCCGGCATTCTCAAGGAAGTCGCTCATGCCCGTCCGCTGACGGGCACTCGGAAACCATGAAAATGCCTGAAGTGACCCTTCTTCCCTCTCCCCAGGGGAGAGGGAAGAAGGGAGAAGGGGTGAAAGGGTGAGGGGTATTTTCAAAGCAGCGGAGGTAGGCTCGCGCCACAGCGGCCGAGGCGCGCGCTACGCCGGCGAAGCTGCGGCGAGTTCGCTGTGGCGTTAGACCGCGGGCGCGTTTTTTCAGGCTTGCGTCGATGTCCCATGCTAAAAATCATGCTTGACACGCTGCAGCTTATTGCTTACAGTGTCCCTCGGCCACATTACCCGGAAATTAGGGATCTTTCATTAGAGGAGAGGAGCAGCAAATGGCGAAGGTGCTGACGAAGTCACAAGTGGTAGCCCACCTAGCAGAAAAGGCGGGAATTCAAAAGAAAGCTGCCGCCGCAGTCTTGGAGAATCTCGCTGCATTGGCGACGAAAGAAGTCAAGGGCGGCGGACAGTTCGTGGTTCCTGGACTCGGCAAGGCTGTAAAGGCGCACCGCAAGGCTCGAGTGGGCCGAAACCCACAGACCGGTGAGCCCATCAACATTCCGGCGAAGACGGTCGTCAAGTTTCGCTTGGCCAAGGCATTCAAGGATGCCGTGGTGCCTCCCAAGAAGAAATAGCGATTCAGCCGCGAGCCGCGGTTTGGGCTCGCGGCTGCTCGCGCAGGGGTTTTGGTAATCGAACTCCGCATTCAGCAGATGAAACTGGTCCGGTGGGGTTAGTCGTAGCTGCGACAAGGATCCACCGTGGGAGCGAGGGGGGGAGTGTCGCCATAGGTCAGCGGTGCGCAGCCAGTTTCCAGGGGCAATCGGGTTGTCCACGATCAAGTGTAAGAGGGCGCTAGCGCGCATAACGCGTGGGGCGCGGCCCCTCTTCCAATGCCTGCCGGTCCCAGATCATTCCTTCCCGCGAATACTGGGCGATCTCGAAATCCTGTGTCAGTTCCAGCGCGTCGACGGGACACGCGTCCTCGCATAATCCGCAGAACATGCAGCGCGAGAGGTCGTAGGTGAAGGTCGTCAAACGCTTCTTGCGGTCTTCGGTCCGCGCCCATCCCACCACAATCAGGTTTTCAGGGCAAGCAATCGCGCAGAGATTACAGGCGATGCAGAGGGTTTCGCCGCTTTCCGGGTGGTTGTTCAGGCGCGGCGCTCCGCGATAGCGCTCGGCGACCATGGGCCGCTCGAGCGGATATTGTTCGGTGTAGGTGGCGCTGGGACGCTGATAGGAAAAAGTGAGCTTCAGGCCCTTGAGGAGGTCAACCAGAAATATCCTTCGCAACAGTTCCCTAACGCTCATATTTCACACCCTGCCTTTGCTTCTCTTTACTTTTTAGAAATCGAAGCCCTTGTTTTGCCGCCCCGCGGCGCTAGCAGTTCCCCATCACAATGATAGATTGGAGCGGTCGGGGAGGGAAAGACTTAAGTCGCCTGGGTGAAGGCCTGCGGGCAGCGAACTTAGACCCTACATTTTTGCTAACCAAACACTCGTCAACAGCCCTCTTCTTTCGGGCAAAGCATGTCCCACACCTTTTGCTTGACGCCCGTGGTCCAGAGTGAACAGACAGCCCTCTCCCTTGAAGTCTGCGTGATAACTTACGGGTGGCGCATACGTCCCGACGCTTTTTGTCGGGATGTATGCGTCTCTCGGTTGCCTCTTCCTGGACGAGGGCGCAGACATGCCAAAGGACGGCACGTCTGCGCCACCCGTGAGTGAGGGGTCTCCGCCCGGTCGCCAAGCAGAGGTTATCACACTGACCCCTTTGGCAGATTCGAGAATAATTTGAACAAGCTTGGGCAGGTCCGGCCCTACAAACAGCGTGACGGAACAGTTGTCGAAAACGCGGAATGACACGAAACGAGCATGCAGGAATTTGCGCCAAGGGGAAGGGAGCTGTGAAATAATGAACCTCAGACACGGATCAAGGCGGGTCGAGAGTGAGACGCATACTCACGGTCGCAGTGTTATCGTTGCTCATTCTGTACGTCGGCGACTATCTTTCCCTTCGGTATCAGATCCCCAAGGGCCGAGCTCAATTTGGCGAGGTGAAAGTCCAGCGCTATTATGCAGTCGGCCTGAAGAGCGGCAAAACCGAGTTTATGTTCCTGGGGCCGAAAAACCAGGCGTGTGTTCACTCATTGTTTCCGCATTTCGGCGACAGTCCATGCTGGTACCTCCGCCGCAAAAGTGTGCAGCGAATCGATATGTAAGCACCTTCTACGGCACCATTCCTTTCAGCCAATAAGCCTGGGCGAAGGCCAAGGCGCTCAGCCCGAGCGGCATCAGCACGCTATGCCAAAACGTGCGGCGCAGGATTTCCCCTTCATGGCCGATTAGACCGACGGTAGTAACACCTACCGCAATATTCTGAGGCGAAATCATCTTGCCGATAACCCCTCCGGAAGAATTAGTGGCGGCGAGCAGCGTAGGGCTTACACCGATCTGGCGGCCCACCGCCACTTGCAGGTTGCCGAAGAGCAAGTTGCTCGCTGTATCGCTCCCACTCAGGAAGCAAGCCACCCAACCGAGATAACCGCTGACCAGGGGGAAAATCTTTCCGAGTCCTGCAAGCGCCGCGCCCAGCGTATAAGCCATCCCCGAATAGTTGTAGAGGTAGGCCAGGGCAACTATCAAACCCACCGTCAGTGCCGGCAGGCGAAGCTGTTTCAGAGCCGTGAGGCCAGAGCGGAGGATGACGGCAGGTCTATTTCGAAAAACCAGCGCCGTTACGACCGTGGCAGTGAGGGCGGCCGTGCCCGCCGCCAAGGGTTGAAACTGGTAAACCGCCGTGTAGAGCTTGCGGTACAAAGCGATGAATACTGCATTGTGAAGGTACGGCACGGGAACATTGCGTTGAGCAACTTGAAACAGCTTGAAGTAGGACCATGCCACCATCACCCCGGCGAGGATGAGCCACGGCGCCCAGGCAGCCAAAGCTTGCGCGGCGGGCTGGCGGTCGAGCCCTGGCGCGCCGGGGTGGGCAATGGTATGTTCCCCTGCCACTTTCGGCGCACTCCTCTGTGTCTCGCGTGAGGGGTCAGATCTCACGCTGCCTCCTGGTTTCCAAACTCGCAGCAAGAGCACGAGACACGCGATGGAGAACAAGGCAGCCACAATGCCCGTCGCGTACGGTCCCCAGTAGTTCGAAGATAAGAACTGTGCCAGAGCATAACTGCCACCACCGGCCAGAGCAGCGGGCCAGGCCTTTCTTAACCCCTTGCGCCCTCCACACATCCAAACCAGATAGGCGGGCAAGACGAGAGAAAGGAAGGGAAGTTGCCGGCCCACCATGGCGGAGAGCTTCAATTGGTCAAGACCCGTCACGGCGGCGAGCGCCACGATGGGTATGCCCAACCCGCCAAAGGCCACGGGCGCCGTATTAGCGATGAGTGATAAGGTCACGGCGTCTCGTGAGCTGAAGCCGAGGCCCAGCAAAAGGAAAGCGGAGACGGCCACTGGCGCCCCAAACCCTGAGGTGCCCTCGAGCAGCGTCCCAAAGCAAAAGGCCACCAGGATGGCCTGTATGTGCGGGTCGCCGGAAGCGTGGGTGGCCATCCATCGCCGCAGTTGCTCGAAGCTGCCGTTAGCGATCGCGAGGTTGTAGAGCCACAAGGAAGCAAAGACAATCCACATGATCGGCCACAGGGCATAGAGGCAACCGAAGGCCAAACTCAAGCAGGCCAACCTCCAAGGGAAGTGCCACACGGCGACAGCGAGGAAGGTAGCGCTGGCAAGCCCCAAGGCGGCGGAGACTGCACCACTCTTGCGCAGACCTCCCATCAGCAACAAGAGGACGGCGAGTGGAAGAGCGGCGGCGAGGGCCGACAAGGGAAGATAACCAAGAGGGTCGAGCGGCTGAATCCAAGTGGGCAACGAGGATCCTCCGGGAATCGAGAGTCAAGAGTCGAGAGTCAAGAGAATGAACGGCCCTCTCGAAGAGAATGAACAGCCCTCTCCCTTGGGGAGAGGGTGTCCCGCTCCGGCGCTTTCACCAGCCGGAGCGGTACGGGCCTTCGCCCGCCGAAGGGCAACGGACGCTCAGGGCGCACGGCTCGCTACGGCCCGCAGGCGGGTGAGGGGGTCAGTTCCACGATCAGGGCCCCTTTGGTTGCCGACCTGACGAGCGTCCAGAACCAACGACCCAACATGCCAGATTTCGATTCCTTCACACATCCTGTGGCTTAAGGTCTCCCACAATGAACCAGTAGGCCAGTAGGCCAGTGAGGAGAACCAAAGCCGCCAAGGCGAAGCCGGGCAGGTACGAGCCTGTCCGGGCGATGAGAAGTCCGGTGGCCGCGGGGGCGATGACCCCGCCTACGTTTCCCGCGAAGTTCTCAAATCCTGTCCAGACCCCCACCTCCTCTGGCGGAGCGCACGATTGTAGCACCCCAAATAAGTTTCCTGTGGCCAGCCCGACCAGCGAGGCGCCCATGATCAGGATGATGGCGGAATGAGCGTTTTGAGCACGTGCGGCGGGAATCAGCAGGAGGCCGGAGATGAAGGCCACCGTGATCAGCCACTTGCGAGAGCGAGTTTCATCCCATCCACTGCTGATCAGGCGATCCGCAATCCAGCCTCCTATAGGCTCGCTGATGCCCCAGACGAAGTAAGGAAGGGAAGCGTACAGACCTGCCTTCAGAATCGTCAAATGCCGCACTGTTACAAGGTAGTCAGGAAGCCAGGTGACGAGCAGGTACCAGTAATAATCGAAACAGAAAAAGCCCAGGCAAATTCCAATCAGGTCACGGCTGCGAAGGTGCCTGAGCACATCCCAAAAGCTTTCCGCTGGCCGGGTGGTCGCCGGCCCCTGCCCCCGCCCGGAAAGACGTGCGGGAAAGACCATCCACCAGGGAATGAGCCAGACGAGGGCTGAGAAGCCCACGAAGGAGAACATCTTACGCCACCCGAAAAGGACGATGAGCCACGCGACCGCCGGGGCGCCAAAGACTAGCCCGGCGCGGGTGCCGCTGTCAAAGATTCCGCAGGGCAGGCCACGCTCACGGGGCTCAAATAGCACGCTGACGATCTTGGTGCCCCCCGGAAGGTAGATCGACTCGCCGATCCCCAGCAGCACGCGAAAGGCGATCAGGGCGCCCAGGCTCCCCGCGAGTCCGGTGAGGCCACAGGCAAACGACCATAAGGCAAATAAAGCGGAATAAATCCAGCGCAGATTGAAGCGATCCACGCACCAACCCACCGGCACCTGCATCAGCGCGTAAGAGGTGAAAAAAGCGGAAAGCAGCAATCCCTTGCTCGCGGCGGCCAGGTTCAGGCTTACGGAGATGAGCGGCAAGGCCACCGAGATGGTGGCGCGGTCAAGGTAATTGATCAGCGAGGCGACAAACAGCAGTCCGACAATGCCCCAGCGTCGGCGATTCGAGATCGCAGGGTCAGAGGTCAGCGAATGTTCCAGGCCTCGCGTCGCGGGGTTTCCACTGCCCATACTGTGCAACCCAACGTGAATAGTGAATTATAGATTGGAAATTCTGAAATCAGTAATATGAAATCAGCGCGAGGCTGAGAGGCCCGCGCTACCAGCGCCGGCGAAACTCAGGCGTGCGGCAGCTTGCCGCCGCTTTACTCGGGCTAGCTTGCTGGCCGTGTAGCTGGGCCTTGCTTCAGCGGCGAGCAAGCTCGCCGGCGGAAAGCGGCAGCAAGCTGCCGCACTCCAAAGCTTCGCACGCTGATAGCTGAGAGCTGACGGCTGAAAGCTACTTGCTGCTCAGCTCGTGGACCATCTCTACCAAGGCCACCACGTTCTCGTAGGGTGTATCGGGGAGCAGGCCATGGCCGAGATTAAAGATGTGCCCTGGCCTTCCGCGGGCTTGATCCAAGATCCTCTGGACGCGTGTGCGGATGTAAGCTTGGTCGGCGTAGAGAATGACGGGGTCGAGATTGCCCTGGACGCCCACCGCGTGGCCCAAGCGCGCCCAAGCTTCGCCCAGCTCGACGTGGTAGTCAAGGCCCACAATATCGCCGCCCGCTTCCCGCATGTCCTCGAGCAGCATGCCGGTGCCAGTTCCAAAATGGATAATAGGCGTGCCGGGAGTAATCCCCTCGGTCATCATCCGTGTGTATGGAAAAGCAAACTCGCGATAATCAGCAGGGCCCAGACAGCCGACCCACGTGTCGAACACCTGGACAGCCTGAACGCCCGCGGCTATTTGGCCGTTGATGTATCTGGCCAGGTTGCGTGCCAGATGCTCCATCAAGGCCCGCCAGGCTCCCTGGTCGCGATACATCAGACCCTTGGTGTGCCGGTAGTTTCTCGATCCGCCGCCTTCAATGAGGTAGGAAGCGAGCGTGAAAGGGCAGGCGGCGAACCCGATGAGCGGCAATTTGGGGTCGAGGTCAGCTCGAGTCTGGCGTATCGCGTCGTAAAGATAAGCCAGCGATTGCTGCGGGTCCACTTCCCGAAGTTGACCCACCTCTCCAGACGTGCGCAACGCAGGTCTGACGATCGGCCCCTCGCCCTGGTCATAAGTGAGGCTGAACCCCAGGGGCTCGACAATCAGCAGCAGGTCGGCAAAGATGATGGCCGCGTCCACGCCCAGCTTCCTTGCCGCGGTCATTGTAACTTCAGAAACCAAGCGCGGATTCTTACAGAGCTCCAGGAATGGCGTCTTGGCGCGGAGTTCGCGGTATTCCTTCATGTAGCGGCCCGCTTGGCGCATCAACCAAATCGGCGTCGCATCCACGGGCTCCTTGCGGCAGGCCTTCATAAACCGGGAATCAACCCAGGGAGCTATGGCAGAAATCTTGCCTTGTTTGGCGCGTGATGATTGAGAATGCGAGGTTTTGGCAGGCATAGTCTCCCGTGGGAAAGTCTACCCTCTCCTTTGGAGAGAGCGTATAGAGTTTCCACATTCTTCCCAAAAGCCGTGCGCGGCAGAGCCCCTGACCCCAATCTGTGCGGCTCCCCAGCTAGATGAGACCCCCGGTTCAGGAGTCGCGGCTTTATCTTTGGCCCGTGGACGAACCGCGGACCCCAAAACCGGGGGTCCGCGCTACCCGGGGCGGCTACGGTGCGGCCTCGACCAGCCGATGGTATACGTCACGCACACGCTGGCGGGTCTCGAGCAGGCTTGAGGCCAGGGTTTCCGAGCCCTCAATCAAGCCCCAGCGGCGCACCAGATTTTCGACCGCCTCGGCATGACCCGGTCGATCCGGCAGCCCTTCGGCAGCCTTCCCTGTCACCAACCGAATGGCATGGTCGACCGAGCGCAGGAATTTCGCCGCGGCGGTTAAGAGATTGGCATCCTCGGTAGTCATCAACCCAGCGGAACGTACAGCAGCGATCTGCTCTGCCATATTCGCGCCCGGGTGAGTTGCTATTTGTCCGCGCAGGCGAAGGAGAGACACGGCGAAATCGATGTCGTAATACCCACCTGGGGCGGTCTTTGTGTTGGTGGGCGGGACAGGCACTTCCTTTTCCAGCCTACGGCGCATTTGGCGAAGTTCGGCGGCCAGCGCCGGGTGGGCGGCAAAGCGAGCGAATATCGCGCCCACGAGCCGGGAAACGGTCGCTCGTCCGAGTTCAGCATTACCGGCCACGTGGCAGGCTTTAAGATAAGTCAATCCCTCCCATACCTGGGCGTGTTCCCGGACGTAGCTGAGCAATTCCTCCTGCGTTACCACCAGTTCGCCTTCCTGGCCACGGGGTCGAAGCCTTGTATCGACGGCGAACACCGTGCCTTCCTGCGTGTAGCTGGAGAGGACGTCGATCATTTTCGCCGCCAGCCGCTTCCAGAAATCGAGCTCGTCTCGTCCCTGCTCTGGGCCCGTCACGAAGATCAGGTCGGCATCCGAAGCGAGGTCAAACTCGTTCAAAGCCAGACGTCCCAACGCCAGCACCGCAAAGGGCCGGGGACTGCTCCGTTCCCCGAGGTTCTTCGATTCGAGGAATGAGCCGGCAATTTGCAAAGCGCTGGAAACGCATCGAGCGGCCGCCGCCGACCAGCGCTTCAGAACCGGAACGCTTGATTCCACCCACGCCAAATCCGCTGCACCGAGTTCCAGGACATGAGCCAAGAAATGCCTGCGTAGCACCGCCATCTTTTGGCGCATGGCCAACACAGGTTCCGAAGCCCAGGGATGAGGTTCGGCGTCTTCCGATTCATTGAGAGCGATTTCCATCTGTGCGGCGGCGGCCGGAGTTTGCGCGGAGTCGAGAACGATCATGTCCTCGGGATGGCGGATAAGAAGCTCGCCGAGGTATTCGCTTTCGCTTACCACCTCCAGTGCGCGCCGCAGGAGTTCAGGTTTTTCGCGTACCATGGCAAACCGCTCCGGCGACGCCAGTAAGGCAGTGAGGAATCTCGCCGCGCTTTTGCGCGATCGCTCGGGAATATCAGCCTCCCGGACCCGGTTCGCCAAGTCCGGCGCCTGGGCGTTCAGGAAGCTCAGGGTGGAATCGTAGGAGGCATGACCCAGGTCAGGAGTGAGCGAAGGGGGCGGCTTGAGTTCGAATCCCTTGTCGCGGGCAGGCGGAGTGCGAGGATGGATCACGCGTTGGTAGATCTCATCCACATTATCAAACCCGTCTTGCAGTTTCTGTAAGAGCGCCTCGCCCGGCGATTCGCCCAGTCCGGGGGCAACTCCCACGCGGCGGGCAAGGCGGTCGCGGGGGCGCGCGCCGGCAGGCAAGCGGTGGGTTTGTTGGCCGAGCTCGAGCTGGACGCAATGCTCGACTTTGCGAAGGAATACATAAGAATTCGTCAGGCGGGCATAATCGCGGTCGCCGAGCCATCCTTTGTCGTTCAGCTTGCTCAGGGCGAAAAGAGTCCCGCCGGAGCGCACCCAAGCGTCCTGGCCTCCGTAGAGTCGCTGTAGGCACTGGGCCAGAAACTCGATATCCCGGATGCCGCCCGGATGTTGTTTGACATCCAACGCCGGGCCGCCACTTTCCCGCATTTTTCTGGAGATTCGTTCGCGCGACCACAAAATGCTTTCCACGGCCTCGAAATCGCCCGGCGAACCATAAATATCCTGCTCGACTCCGCGCAGGAAATCGCGAGTCAACCTGGCGTCACCCGCCGAATGGCGAGCCTTAATCAACATCTGCAACTCCCAATCCCGTGCCCGGTGTTCGTAGTATTCGAGGGACGATTTGAGCGAGATGGCCAGGTCACCCTGTTCCCCTTCCGGACGGAGACGCAAGTCGACGCGGAACACCTCACCCTGGGGTGTCGGTTGCGTAATAGTGCGTGTGATGGCATTGGCCAGGCGGACAAAGTACTCTTTGTTAGTGACGATGGACTCGTTGCCTCCTGCGGTTTCACCGTCGTGGGAATAGAGAAACAGCAGGTCGATATCGGAGCTGTAATTCAACTCGTTCCCACCCAGCTTGCCCAACGAGATGATACTGAACCCACTCCGCGCGATGCGGCCCTGCGGGTCGTAATACTGGGGCTGTCCATAGCGTTTTTCCAATTCGCCATCGCAGAAAAGAAAGGCGTTGGTCAAAATCACGTCCGCCAAGGTGGCCAGTTCCAGGGTCGTCTCACCCAAAGTCGAAAGTCCCAGCACATCTTTCATCGCGATCCGCAAGTAATTGCGCCGTTTGAAGCGCGCCAACTGGGCCGCCGGCCAGGGGTCGGGATTGGTGGTGGCAAAGCGCGCATAATCCTGCATCAAGTCTTCTTTGGATTTTAGTTTGGCGAAGTTTCGGTCGTGAGCGAACTGAAGGACAAGGCCGGGTTCGGACAACAGAGTTTCCGCCAGAAACCCGCTGTGACCGAAGATCGCCAGCAGGTAGGACAGAGCCACCGGGTAACGCGCGATTTCGCCCAGCACGTCGGCCGGGGCTTCCTGCGCGTAACGTTCCAGAAGGTTGAGCGCGCCATCCGCATCCGGTGAATGGGCCAGCAGGGAAGCCAGCGGAACCATCAGCGTAGGCGCCAGTTGCTGTTCGAGCCGCGCCAGGTTGAGTTCTGCC
>Ga0187819_10001951_pt1 | contig 10766 bp, 12 predicted proteins | sample NC_wetland_sal_i_15_FD_132411 | JGI IMG/M metagenome (GOLD analysis project Ga0187819, IMG submission 132411) | Wetland sediment microbial communities from Neuse River Estuary, North Carolina, USA - SO4_4 | ecosystem: Environmental > Aquatic > Freshwater > Wetlands > Sediment | place: USA...
ACCGCGTCGTCGTCGAGCACCTTGAGCAGCTCGCCGTAGATGCGGGCCGGGTGGACCGGCTCGGCGTCACTGGTCAGCAGCGGGGTATCCAGCGCGTGCGCCGCCTGGACCGCCCCGGCCAGCTGTGGCAGCCAGTCCTCCGCCACCCCGGTCGGCGCCCGGCCGGGCGCGCTCTCATCAGCGGTGACCCGCGCGACGAGATCGGTGAAGAACGCGGCCAGGTCGCCCGCGGCCGACGCCGCGAGCGGGCGGTGGGTGGCGATCCCCCCCGGCGCGTCGGCCACGTGCACGACCTGCGCGGGGGCATTTTCTGGCCCGAACGAGCCATACCCGAGCCTGAAGTCGAGCGGCGTCCCGACCACGATGACCAGGTCGGCTTCGCGCAGGGCCAGCGACCTGGCCCGGGTGGCCAGCAGATCGTGCCCGGCGGGCAGCACCCCGCGCGCCTGCCCGTTGGCGATGACCGGCAGGCGGAGTTCCTCGGCGGCCTGGCGCGCCGCGTATTCGGCGCCACCGAGCCACACGTCCGACCCCAGCACCAGCACCGGCCGCCGCGCCGCGCGCAGCAGCACCGCGATCCGGCTGACGTCCTCCGGATCCGGCGGCGCGGCCGGCGGGAGATCCGCGGTCGGCAGGTCCGCCTCGGCCTGCCCGTAGATCGCCTCGAGCGAGATGTCGAGGAACACCGGCCCGCGGTGCGGGGTCATCGCCAGGCGGAACGCCGCACCGACCGACCGGGCCAACCTCGCCGTCTCGTGCTCCGTCCAGGCCCGCTTGGTGACCGGGGCGAGCAGCGGCGGGTGGTCGATCTCCTGCAGGCTGCCCGCGCCCCACCGGTAGTCCGGCGCACGCCCGCCCAGCACGACCATCGGCGACCCGTTCAGCCAGGCGGTCGTGACCGCGCTGACCGAGTTGGTGACGCCCGGCCCGGCGGTAACCACGGCCAGCCCGGGCGTCCTGGTCAGCCGGGCGGTCGCCTCGGCCGCGAAGACCGCGGTCTGCTCGTGCCTGACGTCCACCAGCCGCATCGGCTGCCCGCCCTTGACCGCCGCGTCGTACAGCGGGAACACGTGCCCGCCAGACAAGGTGAACATGGTCGGAACGCCGTACTCGCGGGCCACCGCGAGGGCATGCACTCCGCCGTGACCAGATATCCGCACCACGGCCACGACGCTACCAGCCAGTAGCCGATGGCGGCAGGGGCCGCGAGCCCGCGGCCTGAGCGAAGCCGGTCTTGCGCTACCTGCGGAGCCTGGTGACGAACTTGTACCGGTCGCCCCGGTACCACGATTGCGCCCACTCCACCGGCTCGCCCGTGACGTCGAATGCGTGCCTGGACAGCAGCAGGAGGGGCAGCCCGGCGTCCACCCCGAGCAGCGCGGCGTCGTGCGGATCGGCCAGCACGGTCTCGATCGTCTCCTCCGCCTCCGCGAGCTGTATGTCGTACGCCAACCGCAGCGTTTCGTACAGGGACCTGTGCCGCTCCAGATTCCTGCGCAGGCCCGGGAAGCGCCGGGCGGGCAGGTGCGAGGTGTCGATCGACATGGGCTCGCCGTCGGCGAGCCTGAGCCGGTGGATGCGCAGCGCCCGCCCTCCGGTCCGGATACCGAGCAGCGCCGCGAGCGCGTCGTCCGCGGTGACGTAACCGATGTCGAGGATCTTGGTCTGCGGGTGCAGGCCGTGCGCCCGCATGCCCTCGGTGTAGCTGGCCAGCTCGAGCAGCTGGGCAACCTTCGGCTTGGCCACGAACGTGCCCTTGCCCTGCATGCGCAGCAGCCGGCCCTCGATGACCAGCTCAGCCAGCGCCTGCCTGACCGTGGTGCGTGACGTCCCGTAGGCGCGCGCCAGCTCTCGTTCCGGCGGGACGGGGCTGCCCGCGTCGAGGCTAGAGGTCAGCTCGAGGAGCTGCCGCTTCACCTGGTAGTACTTGGGCAGCCGCAGTGCCATGTCCACCGGAGGGCTTGGGACAGACTCATCGGCCGACAGGGGAGAAGCGGTCATCCGGCATCATTGCCTTAATGAAGGGTTAACGTCAACTCTGCCATGGTCCCGCACATAAGCAATTCCCCGCAGGGGGAATCAGGTCAGGCCGTGATGCGATGATGATGCTGTGCCCACGCTGGATGACCTGGCCAGGAGCCGTACCCACCTCGGCGACAGCGACGTCGCCTGGCTGCACGCGCTGGTCTCGGACTGGCAGCTCCTGGCCGACCTGTCCTTCGCCGACCTGATCTTGTGGGCGCCCGCTCGCGACGGCGGCGGCTGGCTGGCGGTCGCCCAGATGCGGCCGACGACCGGGCCCACGTCGCTGCAGGATGACATGGTCGGGATGATGGCCGGCCCCGAGGACCAGCGCCTGCTCGAGGCCGCCAGGGATGAGCGGCGCATCTGGCGGGAAAGCGACCCGAACTGGACCAACGGCGTCCCCGTCCGCACCGAGGGCATCCCCGTGACCAGGGCCGGGCGGGTCATCGCGGTCATCGAGCGGTGCACCAACCTGAACTCGGCCCGCACCCCCAGCCGGCTGGAGCTCACCTACGTGCAGGGGGCCGACGACCTGGCCCGGATGGTGGCGGAAGGCACGTTTCCCTTCCCCGACGAGGCGGAGCTGGTCAGGTCGCCGCGGGTCGGCGACGGGCTGCTCCGGCTCGGCAAGTCGGGGCGCGTCATGTACGCCAGCCCGAACGCCGAGTCGGCGTACCGTCGCCTCGGCCTGGCCGCGGACCTCATCGGGGCGGAGCTGGGCGCGCTTACCGCCGGGCTGTGCGCCTCGGATGAGCCGATCGACGAGACATTGATGGTGGTGGCCGCCGGGCGCGCGCCCCGCGCCGCCGAGGTTTCGGGGAACGGCTCGGTCGTGCAACTCCGGGCGATCCCGCTGATCGTGGGCGGGGCCAGGACCGGCGCCCTGATCTTGGTCAGGGACGTCACCGAGCTGCGCAGCCGGGAACGCGAGCTGATGACCAAGGACGCCACGATCAGGGAGATCCATCACCGGGTCAAGAACAACCTGCAGACCGTGGCCGCGCTGCTGCGGCTGCAGGCCCGGCGGCTGCACGCGCCAGAGGCGCGCGCGGCGCTCGACGAGGCGGTCCGCCGGGTCGGCTCGATCGCCGTGGTGCACGAGACGCTGTCGCACGCTCCGGAAGACACCGTGGACTTCGACGACATCGCGGATCGGGTCGCGATGATGACCGGCGAGGTGTCGGCCCCGGAGGTCCGGGTGACCCCGAAGATCACCGGGTCATTCGGGCTGCTGCCGGCCGCGGTGGCGACGCCGCTGGCCATGGTCTTGACCGAACTCCTGCAGAACGCCCTCCAGCACGGCTTCCCGCACGCGGGCCGGGAGCCCGGGGTGCTTGAGGTTCACGTGGTACGCGAGCCGGAACGCCTGACGGTGACCGTGGCGGACAGCGGCGTAGGGCTGCCGCCGGAGTTCGACCTGGATTCGGCGTCCGGGCTCGGTCTGCAGATCGTCCGCACGCTGGTGGAAGGCGACCTGGGCGGGCGGTTGCGGATCACGCCGAGATCGGGCGCCGGTACGGAGGCGGTGGTGGATTTCCCTATCGGAAGCGACGGAAGCGAGTCCCGGCCGGACTCAGCGGACGATCCCTCGGCCCGCACCTGACCCGCGGGCCACCTGCAGGAAGCGGTCAGACGTGCGCGCGGGCACGCAGCCGGATCGTGCGGCGCTTGAGCGCGCGGCGTTCGTCCTCGCTGAGGCCGCCCCAGACGCCGGCATCCTGGCCGCTGTCGATCGCCCAGCGCAGGCATTCATCCATCACCGAGCAGCGCCGGCAGACCTGCTTGGCCTCCTCGATCTGGAGTAGCGCGGGACCGCTGTTCCCGATGGGGAAGAACAGCTCAGGGTCCACCTCACGACAGGCGGCTTCGTGGCGCCAGTCCATGATGTCCACTCCTTCGGGCCACCGGGCGCTAGCGGGATGCGTCCGGTTCTGTCGACATCTAGCTTGTGAAGGTTTTCACGAGCTTTGCCATACTGTCAGTGCTGTCCAAGTTTCCCGGGACCGTTGTGATGCCGAGCAGAACCCGCGCGAATCGACAGGCGACCCGAACGAGACCCCGAAGGCGACGTACCTGTCATCAGAGCTGATGACACGTGCGAGGCGCCCCCGCGCCAGGCATCACGTCAAGCCTCTCAACGTCAGTTGACATGCGCAAGAGGGCGCAGCGGTCCGTCAGCTCAATTTAATGTCAGATCGATCACATTTTGCTCGCGCCGCCGCATGAGGCCCGGAATGTCACGCAACGACGTGAAGCGCCCCCGGGACAAACCGGAAGTCAACGGCCCGGGTCTCGCCCAGGTACTCCCCGTCGACCTGGAACGCGATCGGCCGCGCCGACCGAATGGTCAGCGCCTCGAGGCCCGGCTCGGACAGCAGGTATCGCCCGCGTGGCGGTCGGCTCCTGACCCACATCAATTGCCCCACCGCCTGGAGCACCGTGCCGGCGCGCAGCCGGCGCAGCGCCAGCAGGTCGAGACCCGAGTTGAAATCGGGGTTCGGGACCGGCAGCAGCGCGCGGCCGCCGAGGTACGTCCAGGGCGAGCGGTTGGTGACGATCGCCATGAACAGCTCGCCGGCCGGCGCCCGGCCGTCACGTTCCACGGTCAGGGCCGGGACCCGCCGGTCCGTACCGCGGTAGTACCGCCGCACGATGGTCCGCAGGTACAGGGAGGCGCTCTGCCGGCTGCCCTTCTCTCGCTGCTGATCCACCTCGTGCACCACCTCCGCATCCCAGCCGAGGTCCGCGCTGAACGTGAAGTACCGGTCCCCGGCCAGCCCCAGGCCTATGGTCCGGAAACTCTCCGCCTCGATCGCCTGCCGGATCCTGCCTACCGCCGCCGCCGTGTCGACCGGCAGGCCCAGCGCCCGCGCGAAGACGTTGCCTCCCCCGGCGGGAATGACCCCGATCAGGGGCGGCTTCCCAGTCGGGGACTCCGATGACCCCGTGGCCCCCGAGGCTTCAGCCGGCCCCGACGATCTCGAGGCCGCCATCATCCCGTTTATCGCCTCGTTCAGCGCGCCGTCCCCGCCCAGCACGAGCACGAGGTCGGCCCCGGCCGCCGCGGCCGCCAGCTCGCGCGCGTGACCCCGGTGCTGGGTAAGTTCGACGTCGAGGTCGACCACTCCGGCGAGCGAGCGGATCACCTTCTCCGCCGCGCCCTCCGCGGTCGTGGTCGCGCGCGGGTTGACGATCAGGAGGCCGCGCACTCGCCCAGGGTAGCCGCCGCCTAAGCTGAGAACCTGTGCGGGCCCCGGATCCGACGGGATGGTGACAGGACCATGGCGAGGCGACCGACCGGGCTGAAGGCGACCCCGGCGGGTGGGGCGTCCGCCACGCCCCAGGCCCCGGCCGGCTCCAAGAAGCCCAAGCCCGCCACCCAGCCCAAGCCGGCCGCATCCATGGCGCCCAAGCCCGCCGCCCGCCCCGAGTCTCCCGCCCGGCCCGCCCTAACCCCCCTGGTCGCCCTGCGCGTATCCGCGGCCGCGCTGGCGCTCGAGGCCGTCGGCCTCGCCGTGGCGGCCGTATTCGCCGCCATCAACACCGTCGATGGGCACGCCTACCAGCTGGGCGGCGGGATCGCGGCGACCCTGATCGCCCTCGCCACCGCCTCCGGCCTCGGTGGTATCGCGGTATGCCTGGCCACCGCCCGGCCGTGGACCCGTATCCCGACCGCCCTGACGCAGCTGTTCGTGATCATCGTGGGGATCACCCTGCTGCAGGGGCACCGCCTCGAGTGGGGCGTGCCCGCCCTGGCGCTGGCCGCCGCCTGCCTGGCGGGGCTGTTCACCCCGGCCAGCCTGCGCGCGCTGAACCGCCCGCCCATCGAGTACCTGAAGGACAGGTAGCGGCTCAGTCGTCGGTGGTCAGCCCCTCCCGGAGCTGGGCCAGCGTGCGGGCGAGCAGCCGGGACACGTGCATCTGGGAAATGCCGAGCTCCGCGGCGATCTGCGATTGCGTCATGTTCCCGAAGAACCTGAGCAGCAGGATCTTCTTCTCGCGCGGCGGCAGCTGCTCGAGCAGCGGCTTGAGCGACTCGCGGTACTCCACGCCCTCGAGCGCGTCGTCGACCATGCCGAGGGAATCCGACACCGCGGGCGCGTCCTCGTCGCCGGAGTCGGGCGCGTCGAGCGACACGGTGGAGTACGCGTTCGCCGACTCCAGCCCCTCCAGCACGTCCTCCTCGCTCATCTTGAGGTGCGCGGCGAGTTCGCTCACCGTGGGCGCGCGCCCCTCGCGCTGGGCCAGCTCGCCGATGGCCTTGGTCAGCGAGAGCTTGAGCTCCTGCAGCCGGCGCGGGACCCGCACGGCCCAGCCCTTGTCCCTGAAGTGCCGCTTGATCTCGCCCACGATGGTGGGGGTGGCGTAGGTGGAGAACTCCACCCCTCGCTCCAGGTCGAACCGGTCGATGGACTTGATCAGCCCGATCGTCGCGACCTGGGTCAGGTCGTCGAGCCACTCACCCCGGTTCCTGAACCGCCTGGCCAGGTACTCCACGAGCGGAAGGTGCAGCTCGACCAGGTAACCCCTGATCCTCGCCCGTTCGGGATCACCGGCCGGAAGCACGGCGAGCCGCTCGAACATCTCTCGCGCCCGGGCCCGGTCAGGCGATCCGTGCTCGATCCTGACCGGCGGTTCGGTGGCCTGGATTACGTCGAACTCGTCGGTCACCTGGAGCTCGTATTCGCTGCTCACCCGGACCTCGACCCGGATATCGCCCCGGACCCGGTGGTTTCCTTGCGCTTGCGCAGCACGATGGCTACCTGGTCATCGGGCTCCAGCCTGGAGTCGACGGTGCCGGCCAGGGCAGAAAGCACGGTCCAGGCGAAGGTGTCCCGGGCGGGCATGCGCGGCTCCGCCGCGGTCACGGAAACCGTGATCGTCATCTCGTCCGCGCCGAGGTCGAAGACGCACTCCAGGTTGGTGCCGGGTATCGCCTGGGGGAGCAGCATCGCGCACGCCTCGTCCACGGCGATGCGCAGGTCCTCGATCTCATCGAGGGTGAAGTCGAGCCTCGCCGCCAGGCCCGCGGTCGCGGTGCGGAGCACGGACAGGTACGCGCCCTCGGCGGGCAGGCACACCTGCACCCGGTCTTTGGTCTCGCGATCCGCCTGCGTCGCGCCAGGATCCCGCTGCCCCGGCACGGCGGTCGTCGCGGCGGTGTCTTCGGTCACGTCTCTCCTCCAGGCGGGTACTGGTCGCCGCCCTTTGCCTGCAACCTACCGCCCGCAGGCCCCTCCGAGAAACACGCCACTCCGTTACCCACAGTGACTGGCCCCGCCAGGGAAAGCATCGTGGGCCGTTACCGAACCCTCCGACGGGTGTAACGGCCCACGATGAGGCGGGAGCAGGCAGGTCAGCCCTGCTTGGTCTCCCAGAAGATCTTGTTGATCTCCTCGATCTTGGCCAGCAGCTCGTCGGCCTTGGCCACGTCGACGCTGCCCTTGGTGCCAGCCGCGCCCGCGAGCTTGGTGGCCTCGTTGAACAGCGTATTGAGCTGCGGGTACTTCTCGAAGTGCGGCGGCTTGAAGTAGTCGGTCCACAGCACCCACAGGTGGTGCTTGACTAGCTCGGAGCGCTGCTCCTTGATGATCAGGCAGCGGGTCCGGTAGTCGGGGTCCGCGTTCTGGTGGTACTTCTCCGCGATCGCCTTGACGGATTCCGCCTCGATCCTGGCCTGCGCCGGGTCATAGACTCCGCAGGGCAGGTCGCAGTGGGCGTAGGCGACGGTCTTCGGCTCGAGCAGGCGGGTGAGCAGCCTCATCGATTCCCTTTCTCCGACTCGTTTGCTTGCAGACCCGACACTACCCCGCTCGCCTGGCCCGATTCCGAAGGGAGCCCGATACCAGGGGAGCCCCAGACCAACGGGAGCCCGCCACCGTGCCCCCTAGACCGCGCAGGCCGCCGCTGACCCGAGTCAAGGTCGCCGAACGCTCCATGGAGCCCGCCCTGCGCCCCGGCGACTGGCTGCTGGTCCGCCGTACGCACCGCATCCGCCCCGGCCAGATCGTCCTGGCCAGGCACCCGGCGCGACCGGACCTCCTCATCGTCAAGCGCGCCGCGCGCCGCACGCCAAACGGCTGGTGGCTAGAGTCCGACAACCAGGACGCCGCGGCCGTCGACAGCCGGCGCTTCGGCGCGGTCCCCGAGGCTCTCATCGAGGGCCGGGTCCTGCTCCGCTACTGGCGCCCCGGCCGGCAGCCATAAAAGGCAGCCATAAAGAAGGCCCTAACGCGAGCTCCCCGTACCGGTCGGCGTCTTGGGATCCCTAGGCTCCCCATCGTCCTCACCGCGCTTGCGCGCCCGGAACGCCGAAACGTTCGAACGGTTCATGCACCGGTCAGAGCAGTACCGCCTGGTGTTACTGGTGCTGACGTCGATGAACACGCCCCGGCACCCCGCGGCCTGGCAGACGCCGAACCTGTCGATGCCCAGGTCCGTCAGCCTGACGGCCAGGCCCATGACCGCGCCGGCCGCGTACTTGTCGGCCACCGAGCCGATCTCCGTGTAGTGCACGTGCCACCGCTGACCGTCGTGCCCGGATAGCTGCGGGTGGACGGGATGCTGGATGAGCAGCGCGTTCAGGCGGGCCGCGGCGTCCTCCCCGTCGCCGTCGGCGCACGCGACGAAGAACGCGCGGAACTCCGCGCGCAAACTCCGCAGCGCGTCCAGATCGCTGCGGGTCACGCCGATATTGAGGTGCTCGCGCTCGGCGACCAGGGCGCGCAGCCCGTCGAGGCTGGCCAGGCGGTCTCCGTCCTCGCCCGCCCCGCCGGCCGTATTCACGAGTCGAACCGCGAGTTCCGCGTAGGAGTTGAGATCCACTCCCGTTCCTAGCTGCGGGAAGTTTGATGGTAATGGCCGGGTGCCGGTATCGAGTATTACACCATCGGCCGGCCGATGCCACACCGATGATCACGTTCTGTGGCACAATGGTGCGACGGGACACCCCCGTGTCCGAAGTCTTCTCGCGCGGCGCCGCAGCCGACAGCCGGTCACACCGAGGCTGACGCGCCAGAGCCGCGCCCCTCAATGACGATGACCAGGGGGTATACCCATGTCTGCAGAACCGGCCTTTCCCGTGCCCGCCTACCCGCCACCCGCCCGACTGAAAGAAGCGGGCCGTAAGCCCCATCTGGACGATCCGGTGTTCGCCATGCACCGCGGGGGCAAGATCGGCGTCGCCCCGACCGTGGACGTCGCCGACCCCGCCGCCCTGGCCCAGGCCTACACCCCGGGTGTGGCCCGTGTCTGCACCGCGATCGCCGAGGACCCCGAACTCGCGGGCGAATACACCTGGGTCTCCAACACCGTCGCCGTGGTCACCGATGGCACGGCCGTCCTCGGACTGGGCGACATCGGCCCGAACGCCGCCATGCCGGTCATGGAAGGCAAGGCGCTGCTGTTCAAGCGGTTCGCCGGCATCGACGCGGTGCCGATCTGCCTGGCGTGCACCGACCCGGACGAGATCGTGGCGACCGTGGCCGCGCTCGCGCCGAGCTTCGGCGGCATCAACCTGGAGGACATCTCGGCCCCGCGTTGCTTCGAGATCGAGGACCGGCTCCGCGACCTGCTCGACATCCCGGTCTTCCACGACGACCAGCACGGCACCGCCATCGTGACCCTGGCCGCGCTGCGGAGCGCGTCGCGCGTCGCGGGTAAGGATCTCGGCGAACTCCGCGCCGTGGTCGCCGGGGCGGGAGCGTCCGGCGTGGCGGTGACCAACATCCTGCTCCAGGCCGGGATCGGCGACATCGCGGTGTCGGACCGCCAGGGCCTGATCTACCGGGGCCGCGCCGGCCTGAACCCGGTCAAGGCGGCCCTGGCCGCCCGTACTAATCGGGCGGGCCTGACCGGTTCGACCGAGTCGGCCCTGGTGGGCGCCGACGTGTTCATCGGCCTGTCCAGCGGCACGGTGCCCGAGTCGGCCATCGCCGCGATGGCGCCCGGCGCGATCGTCTTCGCCCTGTCCAACCCCGATCCCGAGGTCCACCCGGACGTCGCGGCCCGCCACGCCCTGGTCGTGGCCACCGGCCGCAGCGACTTCCCGAACCAGATCAACAACTCACTCGCCTTCCCCGGCGTCTTCCGCGGCGCCCTCGACACGCGCGCGACCCGCATCACCGAGGGCATGAAGCTCGCCGCCGCCACGGCCCTCACCCGCCTGGTCGGCGCGGACGCGGCCCCCGGCTACGTCATCCCCGGCCAGTTCGACGACCGCGTGGCCCCCGCGGTGGCCGCCGCCGTAGCCGCCCAGGCCCGAGCCGAAGGCGTGGCCCGCCGCTAAGTTCATTTTTATCCCGAACGAGCGGTGGTATCACCCCCGCGCTCGCTCGCAGTCCCCGATGCCGGCGCCGTCCGTCACCGGACGTTGGCAACGAGTTGCCATGAGTGTGACATATTTATGTCATCGCACTATCATGGGCTTCATGACGTCTCGCACCACATTCCGTCTGGACGAGGAGATCCTGTCCGAGGCCAAGGCCGTGGCGGCTCGCCAGCACCGCAGCCTCAATTCCGTCATGGAAGAGGCCCTGCGCCGCTGGCTAGCCGTCGCCCAGGAGCTAGCGACCCGCCCCCCTATCGAGCTGACCACCTCCGGCACTCCCGGCGGCGGACCGCATCTCACCCCTGCGGACATCAAGGAAATCCTGGCGCAGCAGGACATCGAGCACTTCCTGGAGGTGAGTGCCGATGATGCTCGTGGACACGAACATCCTGATCTACGCCCATCGGCGTGA
>Ga0187819_10001952_pt1 | contig 10765 bp, 11 predicted proteins | sample NC_wetland_sal_i_15_FD_132411 | JGI IMG/M metagenome (GOLD analysis project Ga0187819, IMG submission 132411) | Wetland sediment microbial communities from Neuse River Estuary, North Carolina, USA - SO4_4 | ecosystem: Environmental > Aquatic > Freshwater > Wetlands > Sediment | place: USA...
CTGGGTGGCGCCGGCCATCGCCCTGCTAACTCACCTGGGGGCCCGGGCGCGCGGCGTGGTCCGGGCCGCGTGGTGGGTGGCCGCCGGCGTGATGACTGCCGTGTTCGGCGCGTGGCCGCAGTTCTGGGATCTCTCCCAGGCCGGGCTGACCCCGGCCGGGCTGGTCTGGTACGGACCCGCGACCTACTTCGCGACCGGCTCCCAGCCCTGGTACCACGAGTTTCACTGGCACGGCCTGCAGCTGCTGGCGGGCAACAGCTTCGTGCTGGCCGGCCTGGTCGGATGGGCAGCGCTGTGCGTGGCCGCCTTCCGCGTGAGGTACCGGCTTGACCGATGAGCTCGCGCAGATGCGGGAGCGGCTGGCCACCACGGTTCTGGCCGCCCACCGGATCGGCAGCGAGCGCGTCGCCGCCGCGCTGCACGCCGTGCCGCGGCACCTGTTCCTGCCCGATCAGCCGCCAGAGGCGGCCTACCGCGACGACGCCATCGTGACCAAGCGGGACGACGCCGGGCAGCCGATCAGCTCCTCCTCCCAGCCTGGGATCATGGCCATCATGCTGGACCAGCTGGACCTGGTGCCGGGCCTGCGGGTCCTCGAGATCGGGGCCGGGACCGGCTACAACGCCGCGCTGCTCAGCCACGTCGTGGGTCCTTCGGGCCAGGTGACCAGCGTGGACATCGACCTCGACCTGGTCGCGACGGCCCGCGAGCACCTGGCCCGCGCCGGGTTCGGCGAGGTCACCGTGGCCTGCGCGGACGGCGCCTGGGGCTACCCCGAGCGGGCGCCCTACGACCGCGTCATCGCCACCGTCGGCGTCAGCGACCTGGCCCCAGCCTGGCTCGAGCAGACCGTTCCGCTGGCCCGGATCGTGGTACCGCTCGACGTGCGCGGGACCCAGCTTTCTGTCGCGTTCGAGCGCGCCGACCCGGCCGTCCCCGGCGGACCGTGGACGAGCCGGTCGCTCGCGCCGTGCGGGTTCATGCGGATGCGCGGCTCGCTGGCCGGGCCCGAGCGCGTCGTCGTGCTCGCGCCCGGCCTGTTCCTGCTGCTGCCTGACGGGTTGCCTCCCGGCGCCCCGGACGTGGACGGCCCCGATAGAGACGGCCCCCATATAGACGGCCCCCATATAGACGGCCCTGATATAGACGGCAGGGCGCTGGCCGCCCTGCTGGCCGGCCCGTCCGTGCGGCGCCTGACCGGGGTCCGGGCCGGGTCGGCTCAGGTGTTCTGGGGGCTGGGCCTGTGGCTCGCGGCCCATGAGCTCCGCTCCTGCCGGCTGAATGAAGAACGGCTGTCCGGGCCGCGCGGCGGGTCCGGCAGCCGGCTCACCGGGGCGCCGCTGCACGGCCCGGGCTGGCAGTCCACCCTCGGGCTCCTCGACGTCGGCGGCCTCGCCATCCTCACCTCGTCCGTGACCTCGCCCGCGGCGTCGCCCCGATCAGGCCTGCTCACGTTGGGCACGGCCGGCTTCGGCCCGGACGCGGCGCGGCTCGCCGCCGACCTCACGACACACGTCCAGGCCTGGGGCCAGGCGGGCCGACGAGGCATCGCGACCCTGCACGTCGACGCCTATCCGAGGTCGGCGGCCCCCTTCTCAGCGGACGAGACGCATCTGCCCGGCGACGCCCTGATCATGGAGCGACCCGGCACTCGGTTCGTCGTGTACCACGATTAGCCTTGAGGCGTGACGGACGCCACAGGCAAGCACCTCGAAACCGAGCAGAAGTACGACGCCGCCGCCGACTTCATCCTGCCCGATCTCAGCGGCCTGGGAGGACACGCGAAGGCGACGGGACAGCAGCGCTATTACCTGAGCGCCACCTACTTCGACACCGAGGAACTCGACCTCATCAAGAACCGGATCACGCTGCGCCGCCGCGTCGGCGGCCCCGATGAGGGCTGGCACCTCAAGCTGCCGGTGCGCAAGGACACCAGGCAGGAGGTCCGCACGCCGCTCAGCGAGAGTGACACCGGAACCGTGCCGGCGCCGCTGGCCGCTCAGGTTGAGGACATCACCGCAGGCCGGGCCCTGCACCCGATCGCCATTCTGGATACCGAACGGGCCGTGGTGACACTGACCGGTCAGGCCGGCGAGCCTCTGGCCGAAGTCGCCGACGACCTGGTGACCGCCACCCGGCTGGACCAGCCCGGCGCCGAGCCGATGAGGTGGCGCGAGATCGAGGTCGAGGCCATCGAGGGCGCCGAGGCGGCGGACCTGCTGGAGGCGGCCGGGCAGGCGCTCCGCCAAGCCGGGGCGAGACGGTCGTCGGCCGCGTCCAAGCTCGGGCGGCTTCTCGGCACCGGCTGAGGTCCCGAGGTTTCCTTGACGTGTGCCTAGGGTTCGTTCGGGGTTATCTTGGTCCAGCCCGTTTCGTGGAAAGCTCAGAGGGTATTCATAGCCGGTTCTGACCTGCCGGTCGCATGATTCGCATGACATGAGAACCCTAGAGTTCGCATCTAGTGAGAACGCTGGACAAAGGACCCGGCTCTCGCGGGCATACTGGGCACAGATCTGATCATGACGAGTGAGCCTGAGGAACATGGACAACTACAGCCCGGTCCCCGCAAGCCCCGGACCGGGATCACCGGCGCGGGCCAGCGGCGCGTCCGCTGGCAGCCAGGACGCCGGCATCCAGCGGGCGGACGGGACACCGGTACGGGTGCTCGTCGTCGATGACGAGCCGAGCCTGGCCGAGCTGCTGGCCAGCGTGCTGCGGTATGAGGGCTGGACGGTCCGGACCGCAGGCAACGGCGCCGACGCCGTACGGACCGCCCGCGAGTTCCGCCCCGACGCCGTGGTGCTCGACATCATGCTCCCCGACTTCAACGGCCTCGAGGTCATGCGTAGGCTCCGGGCCGAGATACCGCAGGTGTGCGTGCTGTTCCTGACCGCGCGGGATGCGGTGGAGGACCGGGTGGCGGGCATCACCGCCGGGGGCGACGACTACGTGACCAAGCCCTTCAGCCTGGAGGAAGTGCTGGCCCGGCTGCGCGGGCTGCTGCGCCGGGCCAACCTGACCCGCGCGCACACCGAGGGTCTGCTCACGGTCGGCGACCTGACCATGGACGAGGACGCCCGCGAGGTCCGCCGGGACGGCGACCTCGTCGAGCTCACCGCGACCGAGTTCGAGCTGCTCAGGTTCCTCATGCGCAACCCGAGGCGGGTGCTGTCCAAGGCGCAGATCCTGGACCGGGTGTGGAACTACGACTTCGGGGGCCAGGCGCACGTGGTCGAGCTCTACATCAGCTACCTGCGCAAGAAGATCGACGCCGGCCGTACGCCGCTCATCCACACCGTCCGCGGCGTTGGCTACGTGCTGAAGCCGACGAGCTAATGCCGGCGCCCGCGGTGCGGCCCCCCGGCCGCCTGGCACGGTGGGCGCACGTCCTGTCCTTCCGGACCATCAGCGGCAAGCTCATCATCGGGCTAGTGGTGCTGTTCGGGCTGGCCAGCGTGGTGGTCAGCCTGGTCACGGCCCAGTCGCTGAACAATTCGCTGATGTACGCGCTGAACGGGCAGCTCCAGGCTGCGACCAGCACGTGGCTGAGCTGTGCGAACAGCGCCTACCACGACAGCCCGGACGGCTATGGTCACGGCGGCGGACCGGACGCAGACCAGCAGGGCCTCATGAACTATGGGAGCTGCAGCGGAGTCGGGCAGGCACCCGGCACGTTCCTGGCCGCCCTGTCCCCCAGCGCAGCGGTCCAGTACAAGAATTATGTCTCCAGGACGTGCACGCTGTCCCCGGGTGACACGGCCACGCTGGCCGACCTGCCCGTCCAGCAGAACCCGCCGAGCCCGCCCGGCGGGGCGAGCCAGTCGGGTCCCCCCGCGGGCTCCTCGCCGACCTTCCCGACCTATGAGCGCACGCTGCTCGGCACCGAGTTCATGTTCACCAAGGTGGCGGGTCCCGGCAACACCATGCTGGTCACCGGGCTGCCCCTGACCACGGCCAACGCCACGCTCGAGCACGTCGAGAACACCGAGCACGTGCTGTTCGCAGTGGCGCTGGGACTGGCCGTGATCCTGGGCGCCGGGCTGGTCCAGTTCTCGCTCCGGCCGTTGCGCCGGGTTGCCGCGACCGCGACCACGGTGACCCAGCTGCCGCTGGACTCGGGCGAGGTGACGCTGCCCGCCGGCGTCCCCGACACCGACCCGCGGACCGAGGTCGGCCAGGTCGGCGCGGCGTTCAACCGGATGCTCCTCCACGTCGAGCGGGCCCTGGGCCGCCGTGCGGCCAGCGAGGCCCGGCTGCGCCGGTTCGCGGCCGATGCCTCGCACGAACTGCGTACTCCCCTGTCCGCGATCCGCGGCTACGCTGAGCTCGCCCTGCGGCACCACGACGGCCCGGTGCCCGAGGACGTGACCCACGCACTGACGAGGGTCCAGTCCGAGTCGGCGCGGATGAGCGTCCTGGTCGATGACCTGCTGCTGCTGGCCCGGCTGGACGCCGGACGGCCCCTCGAGCGCGAGCCCGTCGACCTGTCCCGGCTGGCCATCGACGTGACCAGCGACGCGCGGGTCGCCCGCCGGGACCATCACTGGCGCCTGGATCTGCCCAGCGACCCGATCCTGGTCCGCGGCGACGAGCACCGCCTGCACCAGGTACTGGCCAACCTGATGAGCAACGCGGGCAAGCACACCCCGCCCGGCTCGACGGTCAGCGTCGCGCTCCACATCGAAGCGGCTGCCGGGGTTGGCTCGCGGGCGCCGGCCGACGGCGGGACGGTAGAGCGGGGCGTCCGGCCGACCGCGCCGCGGGTCGAGCTCAGCATCACCGACGACGGCCCCGGCATCCCACCCGAACTGCTGCCTGACCTGTTCGAGCGCTTCACCCGAGCCGATACGTCACGGGCGCGCGACCTGGACGCCGGGGGCAAGAGCACCGGCCTCGGCCTGGCCATCGTGGACGCGGTGGTAGCCGCGCACGGCGGCAGCATCACCGTGACCAGCCGGCCGGGCCGGACCAGGTTCGCCATCTACTTGCCTCTATTGCCCGAGCCCGCGGACCTGGCTGACATAACGGGCTGAGGGTGTGCTACCTCTAGGTCATGGAAGGCGATCAGCAGCGGCTGCTGGCCACGATGCCGCTGCACGCGATTACCTCGACCTACGGCGAGGCGGGACTGCGGGACCGGTTCGCGGTCGAGATCGCGTCCTGGGCCGACGCGGACCGGCGCCGGATGGGGCGGGCGCTGGATCTGGCCACCCGGCTGCACGTCGGCGACCGCCGGGACCGGGAGCCGTACGTCAACCACCTGCTGCGGGTGGCGATCCGGATCATGTCGCACTACGGCGTGCACGACGCCGACGTGGTCTGCGCCGCGCTGCTGCACGACGCCGTGGAAGATCACCCCGCCGAGCTGACCGGTGGCCAGGCTGACCAGCAAGCCGCGCTGGCGGTGCTGGCGGCGGAGTTCGGCCCGCGGGTGGCGGAGCTGGTCGGCGTGGTGACCAATCCGCCATACGCACCGGACCGCGACGAGGACGAGCAGTACCGGGAGCACGTCGCCGACGGCCTGCGGGGCAACCCGTGGGCCCGGGTCATCAAGGCCTCGGACTTCACCGACAACGGCGTCGGCCTAATCCACACCACCGGGCCTCGGCTGCGCCGGCTGGCGGGTAAGTACGCGCCGCTGGTCCCGGTGCTGCAGGACCTCATCGCCCGGCCGGACACGCCGCTGGACGACGCGGTCAAGGAGCACATCCTGGCCCAGCTCGACCGGGCCGCCGACCGGTTCGCGGCCGTCCGCGGGGACGCGGGCTAGATGCCGGAGCTGCCCGAGGTTGAGACCGCCCGCCGCCTGATCGCCGACCTGGCTCTGGGCCGACGCATCACTGGCGTCGACGACGCCGACACGTTCGTCTGCCGGCCGCACTCCCCCGGCGAGCTGCGCGACGCGCTGACCGGGCGCATGCTCACCGCGGCGCACCGTCGCGGCAAGACCATGTGGTGCGAGACCTCAGGCCCGGACGGCTCGGCCGGACCGGGACCGCCTGGCCCGGACCTCGGCATTCACCTGGGCATGAGCGGGCGCATCGTGGTCACTGTCCCGGACGGCTGGGTGGCCGAGGGCGGTGACCCGCCCGGCCGGGATGCGCAGCCGCGCAAGGCCGAGTGGGACCGCTTCACGCTCGAGTTCGCCGATGGCGGCCGGCTGGCCCTGTTCGACAAGCGCCGCCTCGGGCGCATCGTGCTGAACCCCGACCTCGACGCGCTCGGACCGGACGCCGAGGAGGTCACGGCGGCCGAGTTCCGGGCCCTGATCAGCAAGGGGAGAATCGCCGTCAAGGCCCGCCTGCTGGATCAGTCCAAGATCGCCGGCGTGGGGAACCTGCTGGCCGACGAGGCGCTGTGGCAGGCCAAGGTGCCACCCGCCACGCCGGTCAGCCGCCTGCAGCGCAAGGACGCCGACCGCCTGTACCGCGCGCTGCGGTCGGTGCTGACCTCCGCGACCGCCAAGGGCGGCGCGCACACCGGCGACGTCATCGCGGCCCGCCGCCCAGGTGCCAGCTGCCCGCGCTGCGGCGCCGAGATGGTGCACGGCACGGTCGGGGGCCGCTCCACCTGGTGGTGCTCCCGTGAGCAGGGCGCCTGGTCCTGAGCGGGCCGCCTGGTCCTGAGCGGGCCGCCTGCCCAGGCCGCCTTCTAGGACGGAGCATGCGTCGCGCTGGCCGAGTGCGTGATTGGTCAAGGCCTCCCGGAGCGGCCCGGTCCCGCTGACCGAGACCGAGCGCGCTGCTCATATGACTCGCGTTCCATGGGACGCTATGAGCGTGCTCGACGAGGACGCGGTCACCGACGCGGCGCGGCGCCTGCTGGCGGCGGAACGCTCTCGCGAGCCGATCCGCCAGCTGTCCCTGCAGTACCCGGACATGACCATCCAGGACGCCTACCGCGTGCAGCGGGCGCTGGTCGCGCTCAAGGTCGCCGAGGGCCGGACGATCAAGGCGCGCAAGATCGGGCTGACCTCGCGCGCCATGCAGCAGGCGGTCTCGATCAGCGAGCCGGACCACGGCGTCATCTTCGACGACATGTTCTTCGACGACGGCGGGACCGTGCCGGCCGGGAGGTTCATCCGGCCCCGCGTCGAGGTCGAGCTGGCGTTCGTCCTTGACCAGCCGCTGAAGGGACCAGGCGTGACCGCACTCGATGTCCTCGACGCGACCCGGTGGGTCACGCCGGCGCTGGAGATCCTGGACGCACGGGTGCAGATGAGCGACCCGGAGACCGGTCACCTGCGCACCATCGTCGACACGATCTCGGACAACGCGGCCGACGCCGGAATCGTGGTCGGCGGCCGCGCCGTCCGGCCCGATGCCTGCGACCTGCGCCGGGTCGCCGCACTGCTCTACGTCAACGAGGCGATCGAGGAAACCGGGGTGGCGGCGGGCGTGCTCGGCCATCCAGCCAACGGCGTGGCCTGGCTGGCCAACCGGCTAGCCCCGTACGACGAATACCTGCCCGCAGGACAGGTGATCCTGGCCGGGTCGTTCACCCGGCCGGTCTTCGTGCGGGCCGGCGACGTGATCCACGCGGACTTCGGCGACCTCGGGGCGGTCACATGCCGGTTCCGGTGAACGGTCTGCTCGAGGGCATCACGGTGGTCTCCGTCGAGCAGGCGCTCGCCGCGCCGTTCGCCACCCGTCAGCTGGCCGACCTGGGCGCCCGGGTGATCAAGGTCGAGCGGCCGGGAACGGGCGACTTCGCCCGCCACTACGACGGGACCGTCAAGGGCCTGGCCAGCTATTTCGTCTGGCTGAACCGCGGCAAGCAGTCGCTGAGCCTGGATCTTAAGAGCGCCGCGGGCCGGTCCGTGCTGGACCGCATCATCGACCGGGCGGACGTGTTCGTCCAGAACCTGGCCCCGGGCGCGGCGGCCCGGATCGGCCTGTCGGCGGAGATCCTGCGCGGTCGCGACGAGCGGCTCATCGTCTGCGATATCTCCGGCTACGCGCCCGACGGGCCGTTCGGTGACCGGAGGGCGTACGACCTCCTGATCCAGTGCGAGACCGGCCTGCTGTCGGTCACCGGAACGGAGGAGGCCCCGGCGAAGGCCGGCATCTCGGTCGCCGATATCGCGGGCGGCATGTACGCGTTCAGCTCGATCCTGGCCGCGCTGTACACGCGGGAACGCACCGGTACCGGCGCCGCGCTGCAGGTGTCGCTGTTCGAATCGCTGACCGAGTGGATGGCCCAGCCCATGTACTACGCGATGTACACGGGCGTTCCCCCGGCCCGGACCGGGACCAGCCACGCGACGATCGCGCCCTACGGGGCGTTCCGGACCGGCGGCGGCGGCACGGTGCAGCTCGGCGTGCAGAACGATCGTGAATGGCGCCGGCTCTGCGAGCACGTGCTGGGCCGCCCCGACCTCGCTGACGAGCCCCGGTTCGCGACCAACGCGGCCCGGGTCGCCGCGCGAGCCGAGCTGCATCGCGAGATCGAGGCAACGCTGAGCGCGTACTCGCCGGACGAGGCGCTCGCGCTGCTGGACGCCGCCCAAATCGCGAACGCCAGGCTCAACGCGGTCGGTGACCTGCTGGCGCACCCGCAGCTCGAGCACCGCTGGACCGAGGTGGAATCGCCGGCCGGCCCGATACGGACCCTGCCGTTCCCGGTCAGCACCGGCGGCCCGAAGCCCGCCCTCGGTGCCATCCCGGCGGTCGGCGAGCACACCGACGCCATCCTGGCCGAGATCGGGTTCACCGACACCGAGGTCACGGCGCTGCGCGACGCCGGGACGGTGTGAATCACACTCCGGCGGGTGAACCGCTCAGGCGGATGGCTCGTGCCCCTGGTTAGGGACGGGACATACACCGGCGTCACCGACATCGCCCTGGCTCGCTACCTCCGATAAGACGGTCCCGCTTCCGTCCAGCGGGACCGCCGGCCGACCCGGTGCCCTTCCCGGTCAGATGTGGTACCGGGTCGGTCCGGTGCGAACGGCCGATTCGTCAGGTACGCGGCCGGTCGTGGTGTCACGGGCCGAGCAGCGCCTGCGTCGCCTGGACCGCGACTTCGGTGATGTTGCCGATGTCACCGCCGTCCTCGACCGTAGTGGCGATCAGTTCGCGCAGGCCGCCGAGCAGCAGGATCGCGAGCTGGCGGGAGGGCGGGGCGACGCCCGCGGCTCGCAGCTCCGGGGTGTCGCTGAGGTTCTGGATGAGCACGACGAAGGCCTCGAGCGCCTCGCGCTGCAGGTGGCGGGCATCGGAGCCGAGCGAAGGGAGGTCGCGGATCCAGCTCAGCGTGAGGGCCAGATCAGATTGCGCCCCTGCGATCCAAGCCTCGATGGCCTGCCGCACCTGGGCGTCCCACGGTGTGCCCGGATCGACTGCGGCCGCGATCTGGCGCACCATCGCCGCGTTGGCCTCTAGGAGCAGGGCGATGAAACAGGCCTGCTTGCTCGGGAAGTGCTCGTAGAACGTGCGGCGCGAGGTGCGGGCCTGGCGCACCACGTCCGCAACCGTCGAGTCGCGGAAGCCGCACTCACGAATGGCCGCGGCCATGCCCTCCAGCAGCCGTCGGCGGAACTCGCCCGACGCTGCCCCGGTCTCGGGGCTCGCGACCTCGGGCTGCGCGGTGCTCATGATCGTCACGCTGTGCCTCCTCATGCCGCAGGCTTGCACGTCATGGTACTCTGACGTACCGTCGATCTGGTACGTCCGCGTACCGTCGACCGGAGGCACGCATGAGCGGCAGTCATCTGCAGCCTGGCCCCTGGCCTGCCCTCGTGAACCTGATCGACGACCACATCCGCGCCGCCGCGGTAAGGAGCAGCCATGGCCAGGAATCGTAGGATCATCGCCGGAAAGCCGGTGATGATCACCGGCGCAGCTTCCGGCATCGGCCGGAGCCTCGCCTGGCGACTGTCGCGATCAGGCTCGCCGGTCGCCATCGCCGATATCGACGAGACCGGCCTGAAAGAAACCGCAAGGTCACTGCCCGGCCCCGTGCTGATGAGGGTGCTTGACGTACGGGACGCCGCGGACCAGCGCCGCTTCGCAGCCGAGGTACGCGAGTGGCTTCCCTCGTCGGCTAACAGAGCTCCGCTGGCCGCCGTGTTCAACAACGCAGGCGTCGCGGTCGCTTCGTCGGTCCTGGATGCCGATCCCGGCGATGACGAGTGGCTGCGGCAGATCAACTTCGACGGGGTGGTCAATGGCACCCGCGCCTTCCTGCCGATCCTCGTCGAGCAGGACAGCGGCGTCATCGTCAACACCTCCAGCGTCTTCGGCCTGCTGGGCATGCCTAACCAGAGCGCCTACTGCGCATCGAAGTTCGCGGTGCGCGGCTTTTCCGACTCGCTGCGCCAAGAGCTACGCGGCACCGGCGTCTCAGCCGTGACCGTGCACCCGGGGGGCATCAGGACCAACATCGCCCGCAACGCACGCATCCGGAAGGATCCGGAAGGCCTCGGCCGCAGCCGCGAGCAGATGGCGGCCGATTTCGAGGCGATCACCATGACCACGCCGGACAAGGCGGCCGAGATCATCTGCCGTGGGGTCGAGCGAGGCAAGGCCCGCATCCTGGTCGGTCCCGACGCCTACGTCTTCGACGCCCTGGCCCGGGTAGCGCCGACCCACTACTACGACGTCATGGCGCGGTTCGAGCAGCGGCTCCGCGCCCGAGCGAGCCAAAGGGCGCCGGCGCCGACTGGACCGAGGAGCGAGGGACGAGCGACGAGCGAAGAAGGCGCCTCAAGGGCGGCCGGAGGCGAGCGAGCGACACAATGACAGAACACGTCGACGTCCTGATC
>Ga0187819_10001953_pt1 | contig 10764 bp, 4 predicted proteins | sample NC_wetland_sal_i_15_FD_132411 | JGI IMG/M metagenome (GOLD analysis project Ga0187819, IMG submission 132411) | Wetland sediment microbial communities from Neuse River Estuary, North Carolina, USA - SO4_4 | ecosystem: Environmental > Aquatic > Freshwater > Wetlands > Sediment | place: USA: North...
CGGTGGCGCGGTCAGCGACCACTCGGCCACCGAGTTCGGCATTCGCGAAATTACGTCTGACTTCAACTCAATCGGCGGTCGCCAGTTTCACATCAATGGCAAGAACATTTTGATTCGCGGCGGCGGCTGGACCCCCGACCTGATGCTGCGCGAGAACTCGCAACGTCTGCAGGACGAATTCCGCTACGTCCGCGACATGGGGCTGAACACCATCCGCCTCGAAGGCAAACTCGAGACCCAGGAATTCTTCGACCTCGCCGATCGCCAAGGCATACTCGTGATGGCCGGGTGGTGCTGCTGCGATTTCTGGGAACGCTGGCCGCGCTGGAAGCCGGCGGACTTTGAAATCGCCAAGCAGTCACTGCGCGACCAGATCTACCGCCTGCGCAGCCATCCCAGCATTGTGATGTGGCTGAACGGCAGCGACAACGCTCCGCCACCGGACGTTGAACAAATGTATCTCGACGTCGAAAAAGATTTGTTCTGGCCGAATCCTGTCGTTTCGTCGGCCACCGGGAAGAAGACTAGCGTCACCGGCGATAGCGGAGTGAAAATGACTGGGCCCTATGAATATGTCGCTCCCAGCTATTGGGAGGTCGATACGCCGGAGGGGCAGCCCGGCCGCAAGCAGTGCAATCCCGGAGGCTGCGGCGGCGCCTACGGCTTCAACACGGAAACCAGCATGGGACCGGCGGTTCCGCCGGTTGAAAGCATCCGCGCCATGGTCGGCAAGGACCACATGTGGCCCATCGACGATGTCTGGAACTATCACGCGGGCGGCGGCGAGTTCAAGACCATTGGCGTGTTCAGCGAGGCGCTGGCGAACCGTTACGGCAAATCCGACAACGTGAACGACTTCGCAACAAAGTCGCAGATGCAGACCTATGAAGGCGTGCGGGCGATGTATGAGGCCTACAGCCGCAACAAGTATCAGGCGACCGGCGTCATTCAGTGGATGCTCAACAACGCCTGGCCTTCGATGATCTGGCACCTGTACGACTACTACCTGCGCCCCGGTGGCGGATACTTCGGTGCCAAGCGCGCCATGGAGGCCCTGCATCCGATCTACGGCTACGACGATCATTCCATCTGGGTGGTCAGCAGCCAATACGAAGATGCAAAGGGACTGAGACTGACGACCAAGATCTACAACCTCGACATGACCGAGAAGTTCTCGCAATCGAATACGGTCGACGCCGGCGCGGATAGCACGGCGAAGATTTTCGCTTTGACGGATGTTGCGGGCCTGAGTCCTGCGTATTTCCTCTCTCTGCGGCTGGAAGATTCCGCCGGCAAGCTGGTGGGATCGAACTTTTACTGGCTCTCGACCAAACCCGAAACGCTGGATTGGGCCAAGACGAACTGGTGGATGACACCCACCGCGTCCTACGCCGACTTCACCGCTCTTTCGCAGTTGCCGAAAGTGAAACTGAAAGTCACCGACCGAAGCGAGCGCAAGGGCGAAGAAGAAGTCACGCACGTCGTTCTGGAGAATCCGAGCAAGAGCCTGGCGTTCTTTGTTCGGCTGAAAGTTGACAAGGGTCTTAAAGGAGATGAGATTCTCCCGGTGGTCTGGGAAGACAATTACATCTCCCTGCTGCCCGGCGAGAAGCGCGAAGTCACGGCGACCTATCGTGCCAGCGGTTTGGGCGCAGCGAAACCGGCGGTGGAAGTTAGCGGATGGAACGTGGAGTAGGGCCTCGGGTAACAGTGAAATCGACTAGTTGAGGAATTTGAAGATCGAAAACTTGAGATCACAATTTGTGATTTCAAGTTTTCGACTCTTCAGTCATCCGATCACTGAATTTACGCAATTCCTGTCACACGTGTTCTGAAACCGACAGGATATTTTCGTCCGGATCCTTGAACCACGCTACTTTATCCCCGGTGGGCGCAGTCCAGATTCCAAGTTCGTCCTGCTTGAAGAAACCGAAGATCTCGAAGTGAACGCCTTTATTCTGCAGAGCCCGCACTACGCCTTCGATGCTCGAAACCTGCCAGCCGAGAATCGTGAACGGCGCCGGGGCGAAATCCTTTCCCACCTTCGCCACCCGGATCATGATTCCGTTCGCGTCCAGCACCATCGCGAAACCATCATCCTTGACGAAGCGAAGCCCAAGCACTCCCTCGTAGAAAGCCCGCGCCTTCTCGGAATCCCGAGTAGGCACAAACGCGATGATGTTGGTGGAACCGAGCACGCCGCCCTCCGGAACTAGTTGTCACTGAAATCGATCATCACCGGCGCTGAGCGGAACCAGTTCGTCTTGAAGCCGACGTAAAGCAATCCCACCGCGAACCAGATTCCACCCACGGTCTTGGCGATGATATTCAGATTCAACCAGATCACGAGGCAGAAGAGGAAGCCGACAATCGGAAGAATCGCATCGCGCACGAGCCGCCATTCGGCGCCAGCCTTCTTTGCGATCACCGAGAACTGCCAGAAGCAGGCGAAATTCACTCCCATGAACGCGAGAAACGCGCCGAAGTTTAGCAGTTCCCCCGCGTGCTCGTATGCGCTCCCGATGTAGTTGAGCGCGACTGCTCCAACGAACGCGAGCCCTCCGATGAGAAGAATGTTGTAAGTCGGCGTGCTCGTCCCCGGCTTCAAATAGCCAAAGAATTTCTTGGGCAGCACGTTGTCTCGGCCCATCCCAAAGAGCAATCGTGCCGCTCCCAGAGTACCGGTCAGTCCGCTCCCGAAAGCCGCGACGATCAGGATCGCGCCCATGGCATTGAAGAGGACAATGCCGCCAACCCGGCTGCAGATATCCATGAACGCGGTTTCAAGATTCGGGAAAGTGCGCCAGTCTGGCCACACGCGCGCCCCGAGATAAGCTTCAAATCCGCTGCACACACCGGCAAAGATACAAGTCAGCACAACGGCCAGCAGAACGTTGCGCTTGGGATTCTCCACGTCTTCGGCGAGGGTAGTCACGCCGTCGAAACCGATATAAGTAAGCGCTGCGAACGAGGTCGCGGTCAGGATCTTGTGTGAACTGAAAGTCTTCGGGTTATAGAAAGGCTCGGTCGAAAGCAGTCCAGCCCACCCCTGTCCGTGCCACAAGTAGCGAATCGCGAGCCACACGAAGAACGCCACCACCACAGACATCACTGCGAGCAAAACTTTGTTGGCTCGTGCCGACGACTTCACTCCGGCCAGATTCAGCACCGTCATGATACCGGCGATGAGCGCAGCCCACACGATGTACGGAATCTGCGGCAGGTAGCGCTCGTGCAATGCGGTCGACATCCATACGGTATTGATAAGCGGCTGCAGCAAGTAATCGAGAATCATCGCCCAGCCCGCCAGAAATCCCAAGTGCGGATTGAGCCCCTTGCCCACATACGTATAGGCCGAACCCGCGGTTGGATAGAGCGCACCCATGCGCCCATAGCTAACCGCGGTAATGAGCATGGCGAAGAGCGCGATCAGAATGATGGTGACGAAATGTCCGTCAGAGAGTTTCTGAGCGACGCCATACAAAGGAACAGGCGCGATCGGCTGGATGAGAACGATGCCGTAGAAGATCAAGTCCCAAAGCGTAAGCGTGCGCCGAAGCCGGGGCGCAGAGGAGGACGCGGAAGTCGAAGTCGCGACAGAGGACGGCGCGGAAGTATTTTCCATGGGTCCGGCTATTGGATTATGGCGAGGGCGGAAATGTCAATATTAAAACGTTTCCGTACGCAGTTATCTGATGTCACCGTAATCGAACCAGTATCCGCGCTGCTCGTTCCCCGACATGCTGCGCGTGTTGTATTCGAGCAAATACTTCAGGTGCGCATCGTCGAGCGGGAATGCCTTCTTCGCCGGATACGGATACTCGCCCATGCTGAGGAACGGCAGCGGCGCAACGTAGTTCCCTTCCGCGGCGTAGAAGTCCATGTCTTTCTCGTATCCGTTGGCCGCGAAGAAATAATCGCGTACCCATCCCTTGGGAAGCGCGGGCAGATCTGACGGATCGAAGTCCAACTGCACTTCATCGCCTGAACCGAATACCGCCAGCTCGTCGTCGGTCGCGGTCAGCAGCGGCAGCACGTCTCCGTAGCGCGTGTAAGATCCGGCCGGACGCGTGTACGGGCCGGTCGCGCTGGCTTTTTCGTAGATGTACTGGACGTTGCCGGCGGGTTTGCCCTCGATCTTCAACGGGTAGCCGTGGAATTCGAGGTCGGCGCGCACCAAGGGAACAGGCGACACGCAATAATCGTAGCGCCGGCAGCCTGCCGGCCCTTGCGTGGGCGTCCCGCCCACGCTGCTCGCATCGTCGTGAGACTCTTCGATTTCCAGGTGCTCCCCGGCGCGGCGGGCGAGACGCCCACCGGACAGCCGCCGAGACGGCGGCGCTGCTTGCTCCGTGCGATCGATCAAAATGCTGTTCCAGTAGACCTGCAGGTTCGTCGTGATGCGAATCTTCTGAGTGCCCCGGGGCAACTTGCCCGAGAGATCGGCCGTCATCGTGCGCGGACCACCAGCGGGAAATCCCATGTCGTCGATCACGCGCTTCCACTGACCGTTCTCACCGAGGGCCTCTACATAGGGCGAGATCGCTTCCACACCGGCTTGCGACGCCGCGTACATGCTGTTCGCCGAGAAATATTCGACTTCGCCATGCAGCAGCAGCCACAGCGGTCCCCCGCGGTACGCCTCGCCCAAGTCGAGCGTCAGGCTGTGCAGTTGCGCGAATCCCTGAAACTGCGTCAGGGCGAAATCGCCGAAATAACGGTGCGCCAGCAAATTCGGGAGAACGTCGTGCCCGTGGTCGTCCCACGCTCCGGCGGGCGGACGCGCATCGCGGCTCACCACAACTTTGAACGGCGGATATGGCGGGTTTGACGCGAAATACTCGTTGGGATAAACGTCAGTATCCGCCGGATGATCGATCGCCATCAGCCGCACCTGGTCGAGGTACACCGCCTCTTCGAGTGGTTCCATGAAGCGGAAGCTGAGGGTCTTCTCCGGGCGTCCCATCGCGTTGTCATCCTGAGCCGCAGCTCTTAGCGGCGAAGGATCCGTGCAACTGGCAGAAGAGTACATAGATCCTTCGCTTCGCTCAGGATGACAGGCCCCTTTTGTTTGGGAGTTTTCTTTCTCCCGAATCATGCTGCGATCAATCTTGATGAACTCAACCGGCCGAGGCACATCCCGCTGGCCAGGCGCGACCCAGTGCCCGACCACGCCTGCGCCCAGCATGTCGGCGACAAACTCGTAGCGTTCACCGTTCCACACGAACAGTGTCGGGCAGGAACTGCCGCGGCGGTCGATCTCGAGGAAGTTCTGTTGCTTGTCGCCCGCGACCTGGATTTCGTCTTCGAGCACGCCCGTGGGCCACAGCATGCGGACGATGTCGGCTTCCTTGGAATCGCCCAGGCCGACGACGATGTCGGTGGAGTTCTGTCCCAGGTACCCGTTCGATCCCGCAATCTCAAACTTCTGCCGGTTGCCTCCCGAGAAAACTTCAACCTTGGTGCCAATGGCGGATTTGTTATCGGCCAGTCCCTTGAGCGACAGCCGCAGCCAGTGATTTTGATTGCCGCCTTCGTTGCGCAGCAGCACAGCTGGGCCGTGATTCTGCGTGATGAGCAGGTCGGTGGCGCCGTCGCCGTCGTAGTCGCCGGTAATGATGGCGCGCGGATCTTTCAGCTGAATCTTGTCGAGGCCAACGTCGGAGGTAACGTCTTTGAAGCCGTCGGGCCCGAGATTGCGGAAAAGCTTAATCTCGCCCTTGCCATCCTTCGTTTCGCCGACCGCAACGAGGTCGACCCAGCCGTCGTTGTCGTAGTCGAAGGCGGCGACGCCGTAAGCCCTGACCCAATTTGTCTCCGGTAACTTCACTCGCTCGAAGCTCTTGCCGTGGTTGTTGCGCCACAGAGTTAGTGCAGGTTCCACAAGACGGGTCAAAGCTATATCCATCCATCCGTCATGGTCGAAATCGAAGGCGGCGACGCCTACGGTGGGAATCTCGTTAGAGTTGGAATCAGCGGACTTAGCGTCGCTCGGTGTGACTTGCGAGAACGGGTGAAGCGGAACGAAGTTTCCTTCGCGCGGATTTTGGAATACGGTCCCTCCAGTCCAGTCAGCCACAACAAGGTCAACTGCACGATCATTGTTGTAGTCCGTGCCGATCGCATTGGAGGCAGAAGTAAAGATCGAGACACCGATGTCGACATTCGTGAAGGTGCCATTCCCGTTGTTGCGCCACATCGCGCTCGTGCCACTCTTGCTGGCTCCGACTACCATCCGCATTCCACTTGCGGCGTAAAGATCCAAGTCTCCGTCGTGGTCATAGTCGATGAACGTTAAGCCGTCGATGCCTACGTCCTTGATTCCGGCAGCGGCAGCCATGTCCTTGAACGTGCCGTTCTTCTGATTGTGGAGAAGCAGAATCCCTTCCCCGAAACTGACCGCCAGGTCGGTGAATCCGTCGTTGTCATAGTCGCCAGCAGTACAACTTTTCCCGCGTAAGTGGGGATCTATTCCAGCCTTCTCGGTCACATCTTCAAACTTACCGTTCCCGAGGTTGTGGTACAGCGACATTCCTCCTTGGGCTCCGTTGTCTGCAATGAAAACATCGATCTTGCCGTCGTTGTCGAAATCGAGAAAACAAGCGCCGGAGCCAGGCTCGAAAAAGGGCTTGGTGACGTAAACCGCGGGCTTAGGGTTCGAGACAATCCCCGCTTCCTTCGTCACATCCACAAACCGCACCTTAATCGGTGCCGGGGCTTTCAGAACCGCTGATGGTGATTCCACCGCGCGCGAGTACTGGCCCTGCTCGCCATAGGCCAGGCTCATGGGCGCGCTGATTTTGTTTTGCGTGAGGTACTGGAATTTCTTCAGATGCTCGCGAGCGTGGTCGGTGTCGCCGGATTGCTGGTAGGCACGCGACAATCCGAATTCTGCCGAGGCATGAATGGGATTGAGTTGCAGCGCGTGCTGAAAGGCTTCAATGGCCTGCGGAAACTGCTTGGCCTGCACGTACGCCGTGCCGAGAAAATACCAGGTGTCGGCGTCGTTCGCGTCGATCTCGATGACACGCTTGAACGCATCGATCGCCGCCTCCGCATCGCCGGTATTCTTGGCGAGCATTCCGAGGCTGTACCACGCGTTCGGACTCTTCGGATCCTGCTTCAGCGCGTCTTCCAACGAAGCCTTGGCTTCATCGACCTTCTGCAGGTTCAGATACGCCACGCCAACGTTCAGCTTCGCGATCGCCAGCTTGGAATCGGCCTCGGCGGCCTGCTGGAATTCTTTCAGCCCCTTCTCGAAAAGCTGCTGGTTCATGTAGGCCACGCCGAGATTGTTCAGGCGTGCGGCCTCGATGGGGTTCGGTTTCGACTCGGAGGAAAGCAGGCCGAAGGCAGCGAGAAGGGTAGCAAGGACGCCAGCAGAAATTCGAAGATTCATCTCGTTAACGATTTAACCACAGAGCTAGCGCGTGGATGCAGAGAAAACCGAAGCCCGTCGTCCTGAGCGCAGTTTGGCCGCGCAGAGCGCAGCCAAACGAAGTCGAAGGATCCCTATGACCCAAAATGCTGCCCGACTCCTACGAGGGTTCTCGCTGAGACGAGCATACGGCGAACCCACAATCAGAGAATCCCGCGAGGTGCCGCTGGCAAAGCCTAATGTGCAGGGATCCTTCGACTACGCCATCGCGTTCACTTCCGCGAACACGACGGCTCCGCTCAGGATGACAATCCCTTGGTTACTTCGACGCCACGTGCGTCGCTCTATACGCTCGCTTCGCGACCACGCCCTTCCCTTCCTGCACGGTGACGGTCTGGCCAGCGTCGATGTTGGAAAGTTTATCCACCTGCCCGCTGGGCCACTGAATTTCAACGCTGTCGGCCTTCGTGAGCGTCCCGAGCCCAAACGTCAGCACCAGTTCACTCTGGGCCAGGTAACTCGATCCGGACCGCAGCATCTTCCACTGCTTGTCTTTATTATTCACGTCACCAGCGCTAACGCGGACGACCGCGCCGATGCCGTCGCGATTCGACTTCGTGCCGACGAGTTTGATGCGCAGGCTGTGATTCGTCCCGCCTTCGTTGTGGAACAAGTACGCCGGACCGGCATTCGTGGTGAGCAAAATGTCGAGGAAGCCGTCGTTGTCGATGTCGCCGTAAGCCGCGGCCCGCGCCACTTTCGGCGCGGCAAATACGTTCCCCATCTGGGCCGTGACTTCCGTGAACTTTCCTCCGCCAAGATTGCGGAACAGGTGAGGAGGCTCGGCATAACTCACGCGCTTCTGTACGCGCTCGATTTGATCTTCAATGTGTCCGTCGGCAACGAAAATGTCCTGCCAGCCGTCATTGTCGTAATCGAAAAAGAAGCAGGCGAAACCCAGCGTCACGAGGCTCGCGCGGCCTACCTCGGACTGCGGGGCCTCGTCGACGAACAGTCCGTTGCCCTCGTTGTGGTAGAGCGAGACCATCTGATTGGCAAAGTTGCTGATGATGATGCTGGCGTGACCGCTGCGGTCGTAGTCGGCGGCATCGGCTCCCATGCCCGCGCGCGCAATGCCGTCTTCACTGAATCCTATGCCCGCCGCAACCCCGCGCTCCTCAAATGTTCCGTTCTGCTTGTTGAGGTAGAGCTTGTTAGGCTGCGTGTCGTTGGCGATCACGATGTCGGGCCAGCCATCGCCGTTGTAGTCGAGGATCGCGATTCCCAGGCTCTTCGAAGTAGGATCGCCCATGCCAGCTTTCTGCGTAGCGTCTTCAAATCTACCGCCGCCCAGGTTATGCCACAGGCGCACCGACGTGCCCTTGTACGACTCAGGCGTGCAGTAAGACTTGTGCGCGCCGTCGATCGTACAGTACAGATCGCCCTGCTCGCTCCACTGCACGTAATTGGCCACGACGAGATCGAGTTTGCCGTCGCGGTCGTAGTCCACCCATGCAGCGCTGGTCGAGAACTCATTCGGCCCCAACATTCCCGCGGACTTGGTGACGTCAGTAAACGTGCCGTTGCCGTTGTTGTGGAAGAGATGGCTTTGGCCCAGCGCGCTGACAAAGATGTCGTCAAACCCGTCGTTGTCGTAGTCGCCCACAGCGACTCCGAATCCGAACACGGGAACTGCCAGGCCGGCCTTACGCGTGACGTCGGTGAAGGTGCCGTTGCCGTTGTTGTGGTAAAGCTTCAGCGTGGTCGCGCCGCCGTGCGGGTGGCCGGGAAAATCCTCTCCGTTAATAAGAATGACGTCGGGGTAGCCGTCGTTGTCGTAATCGATGAAGGCGCAGCCCGGCCCCATGGTTTCCGGCAGCCACTTCTTGCCGAAGGCGCCGTTGTTGTGGGTGAAGTGAATTCCCGCCTGCGCGGTGATGTCGCGGAAGTGAATCTGCTGTGCCTGACTCGTCGTTGCAAGCCAACAAACCACTAACCACAGAGTCACAGAGGCACGGAGGAAACGAGAAAAAGGTATTTCGTGCTTTACTCCGCGTCTCCGTGTCTCCGTGGTGAATTGATCGTTTATACAGAGCATTTATCTGGAGGCCCCGGCGGACGCTGCCTTGGATGTACCTGACTGGACAGCCGAGGCGGCTGTCCCCACATGTTTCGAGTTGAACGCCGGCAACGCAACGGAAACATGCTCGTGTACTGCCTGCCGCTCGTTGTTGTCTTCGGGATGAATCTGGCGGTAGGGCCCGGTGATCGCCTGCGATGACTCGTCGGCTTTGAATCGCATGTAGCGGGCCTCGTGCTCCTTGGCTAGTTTTTCCTGTCCGAGGCCGTTGTAACACAGCATCAAGTTGTAGTGCGCCTGCAGGTCTTCGGGATCAATCGCCAGCACTGACTGCAGAGTCTTGACCGCTTCGTCATACTTGCGCTGCAGGAAGAGAATGCGGCCCAAATCATTGATCGCAACGCGGTCCCGAGGATATTGCGCGAGCACAATCCGTAGCCGCGCTGCCGCGCCCTCATAGTTCCCGTCCGCGCGCAGGACCTTGGCATAGAAGAAGTTCGCGCGTGCCAGGTTCGGAGACAGGGCCAGCGCTTTCTCCAGCACCGTGCGGGCACGCGCCATGTCGCCTTCCTGCACGGCACAGCGACCGATGTTTACCCAGCCATCGGGATTGTTCGGATCCGCCTCGGTTACCTTCTGGAACGCGGCGGCGGCGCCCTTCAAATCTCCTTGCAGAAACAGTCCGATTCCGTAATCGTTCCAGCGCTGCCATTCTTCCTTGCGGACGATGGTCTTCGGGGCAGGCATCGGCGTATTGTGCGCAACCACTGGAAGTGTGACTTCGTTGTCGGCTAGGGCAACGATCGGGAGGTCAGGAATCTTTTCCTCCTTGGCCGAAACTCCACTCAGAGAAGCAGTGAATATTGTCGGACGGTCATCGTAGTCAGGAGCAACCGCGTTTGGCTTCGTCGGGTCCGGCATTCCGGCGAAAGCTTCATGCGTTCCGTACCACGAAAACTTCCGATAACACAGCCGAGCATGCAGCGTGATCTTGTTCCCCACATTCTGCGGAATCAGCATTCGGTAGTGCACCGTGTCGGCCGCACCGGGCGGGATGAGCCTGACGTACACCACAGCCCGCGTCGCCCAGGCATTACGCTTGTTGATGGGATTGCCGTGCGCATCAATTTGCAGCGAGCGGTAGAAGTGCGCGCCCTTTTCGACGGGACCGTGGCCGTTGTCTTCGACCATGCCGCTCCAGAAGATGGTCTGCCCTTTATCGTCGGCGCCTTTCAGTTCGAGCCACGTGTCATAGGCGTCGACCGTACCGCCCGGGAAGAAGTGTCCGACTTTCTTGGTGCGGACC
>Ga0187819_10001954_pt1 | contig 10764 bp, 8 predicted proteins | sample NC_wetland_sal_i_15_FD_132411 | JGI IMG/M metagenome (GOLD analysis project Ga0187819, IMG submission 132411) | Wetland sediment microbial communities from Neuse River Estuary, North Carolina, USA - SO4_4 | ecosystem: Environmental > Aquatic > Freshwater > Wetlands > Sediment | place: USA: North...
CACCGGCATTATCCGCTTCGCGCCGTGAAGGCACTGCGCCGCTCGCCGGCCACGCTGCTGCCGCTGAGCCCGTTTCTGGATGAGTGGGGCGGCACAGCAACGCAGCTCGAAGAGAGCCACGATGTGCTGGAAGCGTTGGTGCTCGGCTGCCAGAAGGTGGAGGGGCAGCAGGGCTACTACAGGGCGATGGCCGGTATGCGCGAAGCATCTTCGAGCGCTTTCGATCGCGCCGCCGCCCGCATGCCCAACTCGGCACAGCGCCTGCTTCGCAGCGCCGAATTGCGCAAGCTCATCGACGTCCCGCGCGTCTCTTTCGAATCCATGATGCGCAAACGTGCCCGCGCAGCCCTTGAGATGTTCAGCGGCAAGGCGCGGTAAAATCATCCGCATGATGCGGCATTGTATCGCAGCGGTTTTGTGCCTGGCCGCCGCAATTGCGGCCTGGAGCCTCGCACGCACGCCCGAAATTCCGTTTGAAAAGCACACCCTGGATCTGGGCGCCAACGAAACTTGCGCCGTGGCCGACATCAACCGTGACGGCAAGCTCGACATTATCTCCGGCGAGAATTGGTACGAAGCGCCCAATTGGACCAAACACCACTTCCGCACCATCAGCTACACCGACAATTACATCGACAATTTCAGCGACCTCGCCATTGACGTGAACGCGGACGGCGCACCCGATATCGTGAGCTGCTCTTACTTCACCAAGGAACTCTACTGGATGGAAAATCCAGGCCGCGGCATCGGTGACTGGAAGAAGCACGCCATCGAGAACGGCTACTCGGTGGAATTCGTGTTTCTGGTCGACATCGACAACGACGGGAGGAAGCAGGAACTGCTGCCGCAATTCGGACAGGACGAAGCGCCGCTTGCCTGGTATGAGCTCAAGAACGGCGCATTCGTCCGCCACATCGTCAGTCCGAAGAGCTACGGCCACGGCATCGGCGCCGGTGACGTGAACGGAGACGGCCGCACCGACATCCTAACGCCCAAAGGCTGGTTCGAAGCTCCGCCCGACCCCCGCTCAGGCGACTGGAAGTTCCATCCGGATTGGGACCTGGGAGCCGTCGGTTTCATGTACGTGCTCGACGTGAACGGCGACGGCCGTAACGACGTAGTGACCTCTTCCGCCCACAACTACGGTGTCTTCTGGCTGGAGCACGGCGACGGCAACAAGTGGACCAAACATATGATCGATGAAAGCTGGTCGCAAGCGCACGCTATGACCATGGTGGATCTGAACGGCGACGGAAAAATGGATTTCATCACGGGCAAACGTTACATGGCGCACAACGGCCGCGACCCCGGAGAGCGCGAGCCTCTCGGTATCTACTGGTATGAGTATTTGAAATCGGATGACGGCAGGAAGATCGAATGGGTGAAGCACGTCGTCGATTACGGATCACGCACCGGGGGCGGCATGCAGATTCCGGTGGCGGATCTCGATGGCGATGGGGATCTGGATTTCGTCGTCGCCGGCAAGAGCGGCCTTTTTCTGTTCGAAAATCTCACGCGGCACAAATGAAACTTCTGGAGCAAATCCAGCCGGCACTGGCCATTGGCAATCTGCAGGATGTGCTGCGCCTCGCCATGGAGCACTTCCGTGCTGATACCGGCACCATCCACCTGCTCGAATCCGACGGCGTATTGCACCTGAAAGCAGCGAGCGCCGGCATTCCTGAGCCGGTCCTTCAGGCGGTGCAGCTCGTTCCCATCGGGAAAGGCATGGCTGGACTCGCGGTCCAGCGCAAGGAACCGGTGAGCGTCTGCAATCTGCAAACGGATACCAGTGGTAATGCGCGCCCCGGCGCAAAAGCCACGGGCATGGAAGGCGCGCTGGTAGTCCCGGTTCTCAGCGGTGATCAGGCCGTGGGCGCGTTGGGCATCGCCAACCGTACTCCGCGCACCTTTACGCAGGAAGAGACCGCGCTGCTCGTCGACGTCGGCCGCGCCATCGCGGCGCTACTGCCTGTGAAATAATCAAGGCGCAATGATGAATGATCCCACTCGCCGTACTTTTGTAAGAGCATCCGTCGTCGCCGGCAGCGCGGCGTTGCTCGCGGCGCAATCGCCTAACGATACCGTCCGCGTCGCCTTCATCGGAGTCGGCAATCGCGGCTCTTACCTGCTCCAGCACATGCTGAAGGTGCCCGGAGTCACGGTCGTGGCCATCTGCGACATCGATCCCGACAACCTCAAGAAGGCCATCGAGTCCGCCACCGCGGCCGGCAATACCCCCGAGGCGTACACCGAGTTCCGCAAAATGCTCGACCGCAAAGATATCGACGCCGTGGTCATCGCGACACCGGTCGATCTTCACAAGGAGATGGCCATCGCGGCGCTCGAAGTGGGCAAGAACGTCTATTGCGAAAAGCCCATGGGCCTCACACCCGAGCAGTGCCGCATGGTGGCGAACGCGGCAAAAAGCTCCAAAGGAATCTTCCAGGCAGGTTTCCAGTTGCGCCACGATCCCAATCGCGCCGCTTCCATGAAAGTGATCCACGACGGCGGAATCGGAAAGGTCCTGTTCCTGCAGGGCTATCGCCATACCGGCGATCTGCCGCGCCAGACGCTGTGGTATTTCGACCGTGCCCGTTCCGGCGATAACATCGTCGAGCAGGCCTGCCACATCATCGACCTGATGGTCTGGGCCGCCGGCAGCCATCCGCTGCGCGCTTTCGGATCAGGCGGCATCAATCTCTACAAGGACGAGCCGCCGGGCCGCACCACCATGGACAACTACGCCGTCATCTACGAATTTCCCAATTTCGTCCGTTTCGTATTCAGCCATATCTATTTCGATCCGCCGCATTTTTCCGGAATCAAGGAAAGAGTCTATGGATCGGATGCCGCCATCGATCTGGCCACAGCAACGATGATCCCCCGCGAGAAAGGCGCGCAACCGAAAGCAATCGAGGTCTCCGACGCCCAGCAGGATCCGACGTACCTGTCGCTGGCTGCCTTTATCGACAATGCGCGCAGAAAGCAAACGCCGCTGAACAACGCGGAGTCCGCCAGGATTTCCACCCTCACCGCCATGATGGGCCGCAAGTCGATTTACGAACGGCGCATCGTCGAATGGGCGGAAGTGGATGTTTGAGGGTAATACACTGGACTTAACATCAATTCCGCAAAGTGTTAACTGAATTTTTCCGAATTCATCCTTGAAATAGATGCCCTCGGCGTGATAATCTACGCGTCTGTACTGAGTGATATCGGCTAACTGGCAGTCCTTGGGCTTACGCGCCTCCCCAACGCTGCTGGCTCAGACAGAGTAGAAATCAGAAACGAAGCGCGGCCCGAATCAGCCTCTTGTTCGCGCCCTTCCTGTAGCTCCAACCGCGCCCCGCACGAAAGAACGTAGTTGTCGTACGCCTCAGGGCATTGCTCTGAGCAGATCTGGGCATAAGTGTGTCGCAAACATTAAAGACAAAAGCGAGGAGAACAATGGGCCGGATCACAAACCAGAACTTAAACCCGGAGATTCCAAGCATGATCCATAGCGGCAACCATCCAACTGGTACTTGGCTCATGCAATGCGCTGCTCTTTTCATTCTGCTTGCCCAAAGCAGCTGGGGCCAGGTGTCGCTGAGCCTGTCGAGCCCCGGTGCTAACAACGGCACCATGTTGTTGAATTTTGTTCTGAACTCAACCTCCGGGAGCGAACCCTCGGCCGTCCAATGGACTCTGACTTACCCGGCATCCAGCGTGACCCAGTCGACCGTTGCCGCGGGAGCGCAGGCCAGTGCGGCGTCGAAAACGGTCACGTGCAATACGGTTTCCGGGTCGCAGATGTGCGTCGTCAGCGGAATGAACGCCACTAAGATCTTGAACGGAATTGTGGCCACGGCAACACTTCAACTTGCCTCCTCTACCACAGGAACCCCTTCCGGGATCGTGGTAGCGAATGCCCTGGGTGCATCGGCTAGCGCAGCGAGTGTTCCCGTTTCTGCCACCAGCACTATCCAGATCGTTCCCGTTGTTGGCTCACTGGGGTGTTCCCCAACTTCGTTAACGGCGCCCGCCTCTACCTCGTGCACCGTGACGGTGAGCGCGGCTGCGCCGAGTGCTGGAACGGTGGTTTCACTAGGCACCGCGGCTACCGGAATTACTTTAAGCAGTCCTGCTTCGGTGACTGTGGCGTCGGGCCAGACTACCGCGACTTTCTCCGTTAGTGTTACGGGGGCCACCTCCTCCGGCACGGCAAGCGTAACCGCGAGTTTAAACGGATCGTCTGTCAGCGCCTCTTTGACCGTCGGGACTACGTCCACGACCACGCCCCCGGTTTCAGGTGGCGGTTCTCTGAGCGGGTCAGGCAATAGTGTGGCGACGGGAGCGAACCTGACGACCGAAGGGAGCGCCGACTGGGTGCATTGGGGAGACGGGAGTGTTCCCGGGGTGAATCGCAAATCAGGAGTCACGGCGCAGATCAGCGGCTACACGGTGGTGGGTTCGGGCGCGGTTTCGTCGTACACCAATGATCCACGGCCGTTGAGTTGGAGCGACGGGACGCCGACGGCGAGCAACAGCCATGACTTAAAAGGGGTGTTCATATCGAAGGTCGGAAACGGTTTTTCGATCACGGCGCCGGCGGATACCAGCAGCCGGACGCTGACGGTGCACGTGGGCGGCTGGAGCGGTGCGGGAACGCTGACGGCTCACTTATCGGACGGGTCGGCGGCGAATTACGTAGACACGACGGCGGCAGCCACGGGTCAATATGATCGCAACTACACGTTGACGTACAACGCAGCCAGTGCGGGGCAGACGCTGACGGTGACGTGGGTGATGGCCAGCGGAGCGGGCAACGTCACGTTGAACGGAGCAGCCCTTCACTAAACCTTAAGCAGCACGGGCCAGACTACGGCGACGTTGTCCGTTAGTATCACAGGAGCCACCTCCCCCGGCACGGCAACCGAAACCGTACTTCACGAGACCTATCGCTGGGAGTCAGGCACGTTACAGTGTCAGTTCAGCATGCCCAATGGCACTCATACCGTGAAACTCCACTTCGCCGAGATCAGTCGGTGGCTGTGGTGCAAAATCCGAGAATCAACGCGCTTGAGATCATTCCATGAACCGTTTCAGCGCGGGGGCTTCACTTCTTCTTTGCCGAACGTGACGGTGGATTCCGACCCGAACTTCTTGTACTCGCTGTAACGAATCATGAGGCGGATTCGTTGTGGGCCGGTGCGGAACTCGAGCGTATCGTCGGCATGTGTGTAGACCGGGAACCAATGCGTGCCATCGATGGGGCGGCGCACCGTGGTGAACCGCGGAAAAAGATTCTCTTGCTTGAGGGTGCGTATTTGCGGCACGGCTTGGCCTTCCGAGCGCACGATGGCGAAATCATCCTTCTTTACCCACAGCAGCCCATCGAACAGCCTCTGCTGGGAAAGAATCTGCCGCGGCCGCACCTGCAGGACATAGCAGTCGATATCGTCCATCGTTTCTTCGCCACGAAATTTCGTCTCGTAGATGGGTAGCAGTTCCTCCACCAGCACGAAGGGCTGAATGTTGCGGATATCGGCGAAGTCTTCGTCGGTCAGTTTCAGATTCTTGAGCGCCAGGACAGGCGCGCCGATCATTTGCTCGGATCGCTCTTCGGACGGCGAGAAGATCACGTCGCGCACCTCGTGGTACTCGCCCACCCGGACGCCGCGGTCGCTCAATTCCTCGAGCGTGACCGACTGCCGGTAGGTGTAGTGATCGCGCACCCGCTGTGTCTCAGTCTCGGCGTGCGCCACGCGGCGCACCAGATCGGCCGGCGGTTCCTCCCCGCGAGCCGCACCGGCGAGCCCGGACGCCAGCGATGCTAGAATGATGCCGATGCACCAGACGCTCGGCGCTTTCCGGGCGGCCCTGCTGGCCGGATGGATCGGGTTGAGCGCCTCCGGGTGGCTGTACGCCCGCCAGAAAAACATACCGGTGTGGGCGGCTGTTCCCCTCATCGCCGCATTCCTTCTCGAGTATTCATTCTATCTGGTCCCCGGATTTGAATCGCTTCGCCTGAGCCTGCGCACCCGGCTCCCGGGCTGGCGGCTCGCACTGGCCACCGCGCTCAGCGCCCTCCTGCCTTATCTGGCTTACAGCATCCCCACCGGCCAATTCCGTCTATCCGCTTGTGCCGCGCTGTTGGCCATCATGGCCGCAGTCTCGTTCTGGTACGTGGTTCTTCCGCGCTCTCCGGTGTCCGACGTCCTCTTCCTGGGGCTCCTCGCCGTCGTTGTGCTCAGCCGCTCGTTCGCCTGGATCTACACATCGCCCGTGCCGGTCCGCATCGACATTCTCGGCCACCTGGCCCTTATTCACACCGGGGCCATGGCCGCGCTCGAGATCCGGCGCGTCGAGGGGATTCGATTCGGCTTCATCCCCGGCCAGCACGAAGGCATCACTGGCGTTCGTTACTTTTTCTATTTTTTGCCCATTGGTTTTCCCCTGGCGCTTTGGCTCGGCGCCATGCATCTGACCTTCACTCCATTCCTGTTCGGAAAAACGCTGGCTACTTTCTTTGCGGCCCTCTGGGTGACGGCGCTGTCGGAGGAATTCGTGTTCCGGGGCTTGTTGCAACAATGGCTGGTGCAGTGGACCGGCAAACCGTACCTGGCCCTCACCCTGGCTTCGCTGGTTTACGGCGCCGCACACCTGCCGTTTCGCGCCTTCCCAAACTGGCGTATCGCTGCTGTGACCACGGTTCTCGGATTGTTTTGCGGCCTGGCGTACCAGAAGACCGCCAGCATCCGCGCCAGCATGGTTACTCATGCCCTGGTGGTTACGCTGTGGCGCACGATGTTCGTTTAAATCCAGCGCCGTGGGACCACAGTGCGAAATCTGTAACCTGAAGCGCCTCGATTCCGTCGCGATATGTGATGCGACGCACTTGTTTTCTCATCTTGATTCTGATCACCTTAAGCTCGCTCCCTGTCCTGAACGCCGCCGCCGCGTACCAGCGTTACGCCCTCATTTTGAGCGATCCGCCGGTGGCCCAAGCCCGCAAGAACGCGACGCAAGCGGTGGCCGAGAATCGCCGCCAGAAAATCGAGGCCGCTCAAGCTGCGCTCCGTAGCGAACTGGCGCGCCAGAATTTCACAGTGACCGGATCGGTCGAGACGGTGCTGAATGCCATCTTCGTTGTGGCCACACCGGATCAGGTCGCGCAGTTGGAGAAGATGCCGGGAGTCGCGGGCGTGCGTCCCTTGCGCCGTTTCCGTAAGACTCTGAACGCGGCCCTGCCTCTGCTCAATGCCTCTTCCGCCTGGACGCAGGTGGGGGGAGAGGGGCGTGCCGGCAGAGGCATCAAGATCGCGGTGATCGACACCGGTATCGACAACACCCACCCCGCCTTCCAGGATGCACAGCTCGCCATTCCGGCCGGTTTTCCGAAATGCGGCACGCCGTCCGATTGCTCCAGCTACACCAACAATAAGGTGATCGTGGCGCGCAGTTATGTGGCGCAACTGGCCGCCGGCACCGCACCGAATCCAGCCGCCACCTCCCGCCCCGACGATTATTCGGCGCAGGATTTGGACGGCCATGGCACTGCGGTGGCCATGTGCGTCGGCGGAGAGACCAATACCGGGCCCTCGGCCACCATCACCGGCATGGCGCCCAAAGCCTACCTGGGCAACTACAAGGTCTTCGGCTCGCCGGAAATCAATCCCTTTAGCGAGGGCGACGTGATCATCAGCGCCCTCGAGGATGCTTTGAACGATGGAATGGACATTGCCGAGCTTTCACTCGGCAGCCCGGCGTTTTCCGGCCCGCTCGATCAGGGCGCCACCTGCGGCCTCACGGGCACAACTCCTTGTGATCCCGAAGCGGCGGCGGTGGAGAATGCCGTGCAAGCCGGCATGCTGGTGGTGGTTGCCGCGGGCAACGAAGGCAGCGACGGCCAAAACCCAAATGCGGCCACGCTGAACACCATCGATTCTCCCGGCGATGCGCCTTCAGCCATTGCCGCTGGCGGAAGCTCCAATGCGCACACCTGGGTTTCAGGTGTGCAGGTCAGCGGAAGCAGCGTGCCCTCCGTGCTGAACTTGATCCAGGGCCAACTCGGCGATGGACCTGTGCCCAATAACCCTTTGACCGCACCTGGAAAGGACGTGGGCCCAATATCGGGCGATCCGCTCGGGTGCAACACCATTCCCGCCGGATCGCTTGACGGGGATATTGCGCTGATCGAACGCGGCACCTGTGACTTTGTCAACAAGGTGACCAACGCGCAGAACGCCGGCGCCGTTGGAGTGATATTTTGGGATCCGAATACCGACACCTCGGACATCCCTGGCGGCCTCTCGGGCACCAACATCCCCGCCATTTTGATCGGGGTCACCGGCGGCTCCGCGCTCAAGTCTTTCCTCGATGCCCACCCGGGTTATCCCGTGACCCTGGATCCGAGTCTGATTGCCGTCCCGCAGACGCCCAACATCATCGCGTTCTTCTCTTCGCGCGGGCCTTCCATTACGGGCGCGGTGAAGCCGGACGTCACCGCCGTGGGAACCGATCTTTACATGGCGGCCGAGAGCGTGGATCCCAACGGCGATCTGTACAGCGCCAATGGCTATGCCGTCGCTGACGGCACCAGTTTTGCCACACCGCTCGTCGCCGGCGCCGCGGCTCTGGTAAAGCAGAAGAACCCGAGTTTGACCGGCCTCCAGTTGAAATCCGCCGTCGTGAATACGGCCGCCCAGAGTCTCACGGATGAGAACGGGAGCGCCGCGGTGGTCTCCGCCGGCGCCGGCTTGCTGGATGCCAACGCCTCGGTTTCGACCACCATCACCGCCGTGCCGGCCACTATCTCGTTTGACATCCTGAGCCAAGGTGCGTCCTTCCCCGGCAGCCAGCAACTCGAGATCGGAAATATCGGTTCCACAACAGCGAATCTGACCTTGAGCGTCGTCCCGCGGGTGCAAGATGCCAACGGCAAAGTGACTCTGAGCAAGACCAGCCTCTTGCTCGGCGCGGGCCAAACCACCACCATCACCGTTACTCTAGGCGGCACCATGCCCGCCGCAGGCTCCTACGATGGATTCGTTGTGATTACAGGGGGCGCCAAAACACTGCACATCCCTTATCTGTACATCGTCGGGGATGGCGTGCCCTTCAACATCACACCGATCCTTAGCAACGGCGGCTTCGATTGCACCGTAGGCCAGGGCGTTCCCGACGGCGCTATAGCCTTCAAGCTGATCGATCAGTACGGCGTCCAGGTCCCCAATGTCTCCATCCAATGGAGCGTGACGCAGGGCGGCGGCCAAATCGTGCCGGGGGCGGAGAACACCGACTCCACCACCGAATCCAACGGCATCGGTTTCGCCACCGTCAACTGTGGCCCGACTCCCGGCAATCAAGAGTTTGTCGGCACAGCAGGTGGCCAGTCGGTGACATTCGACGGCTTCGCTCGCCTCTCGCCCACCATCTCTCCGAATCGCGCAGTCAACGGCGCCAGCTTTCAGGTCGGACCGGGAATAGCTCCGGGTTCCTACCTCACTCTGTTTGGCACTGGCCTCAGCGACACCACGGATGTCGCGCATACATCCTATCTGCCGCTGGGCATCGACAACGTCGCCGTGAGTTTCGACGTGCCCAGCGCAGGTCTGAGTCTGCCGGGACGCATGTACTACGTCAGCCCCACACAGTTGAACCTGCAAGTGCCGTGGGAGTTGCAGGGTCAGACCTCGGCTTTGATCAAGGTGATTGTCGAGGACAGCATGGGCTCCCTCTACACGCTGCCGCTGACCCAATACTCGCCGGCATTTTTCATTGTGGGATCGTTCGCCGCCGCGCGCGATAAATCCGGCAATGTGATCTCTTCTTCCAACCCGGCGGTGCGCGGCCAGACTATCCAGATGTACGCCAACGGCCTCGGGCCGATTGACACTGCCTTGGCCGACGGACAGCCGGCGCCCCTTTCACCGCTGATCCACACTACCGTGCTGCCAACTGTCACCATCGGCAACCAGCCGGCTACGGTCGGGTTCAGCGGTCTTGCGCCGACATTTGTCGGCCTGTACCAGGTCAACGTCACGATTCCCACCGGCTTGTCGCCGGGCGTTCAGCCGGTGGTGCTCAGCATCAACGGCGTCGCTGCGCCTACGGTGAATCTGCCGGTGCAGTAAGTATCCCGTAAGCGCTCCCGCTGGTCGCGCGCAGCCCGGTGTGCGCAGATGGCTTAGCGAGCCGCGACCAAGGGGAGCGGAGAGTGTCGAGAGTCTGCCGCTAGTTTCCCGTCGTCAGCACCACCCGGAATCGCGCCTTACCGCTCAACATCCGATCGTACGCTTCATTGACGCGCTCCAGCGGGAACACTTCATTCATCGAACGCACGCCGGAAAGCACGCTGAACGAAAGAGTGTCCTGCGAATCGATGGACGTGCCGGAATACCAGCCCTGAATCCTCCTGGTTCCTGAGAGCAGCAGGAGCGGAGACACCACAAGCGACTCGGCAGCCCCAATCACCATCAGCGTTCCCTTGACGGCTAAGCCGCCCACAACCGCGCTCATCGCATCCCCGTTCGTCACCGTTGCCAGGATGACCTTGGCGCCTCCTAACTTGCGCAATTCGACGGCGGGATCCCCCGCCTGGCTGTCGATGTAATGCCAGGCGCCTAATTGCCTGGCCAGCGCTTCCTTGTCCTTCCCTCGCGCGATCCCAACGGTCTTGAAGCCCATCTTCGCCGCGAACTGAACACCCAGATGCCCGAGTCCGCCCAATCCGTGCACCGCCACCAAATCGTCCGGCCGGGCTCCGCTGTTTCGAAG
>Ga0187819_10001955_pt1 | contig 10763 bp, 5 predicted proteins | sample NC_wetland_sal_i_15_FD_132411 | JGI IMG/M metagenome (GOLD analysis project Ga0187819, IMG submission 132411) | Wetland sediment microbial communities from Neuse River Estuary, North Carolina, USA - SO4_4 | ecosystem: Environmental > Aquatic > Freshwater > Wetlands > Sediment | place: USA: North...
TGGCCAACGATCGCGAGAGAATTCTCAGTTACTACTTCAACCATGGCTTTCCCAACGCTTCGCTTGAAATCACCACGACACCGGTGACCAACGAGCAAAATCGCGAAGATGTGACGTTCACCATTCAGGAAGGGGAACGGTTCACGGTAGATCAGGTCATGGTGGCCGGGACCGAGCACACTCGCGACTATGTGGTCCAACGCGAGTTAGAAGTACATCCGGGCGATCCACTCAGCCAGCAGGATCAACTCAACAGCCAGACCCGGCTTTACAACCTTGGCATCTTCAGCCAGGTGGACACCGCCGTGCAGAACCCCGAAGGCAGCGATCCGAAGAAGAACATTCTGGTGCAGGTGCGGGAGGCCAAGCGCTACACGTTCACCTACGGACTTGGACTGGAGTTTGAGACTGGTCTGCCGGCAGGATCGACCTCCCCGACCGGCGTAACCGGAGTCAGCCCACGGGTTGAGTTTGACGTGACCCGGCTCAACTTCGGCGGCCGCAACCAGACTTTGACCTTCCAGTCGCATGTCGGAAGTCTGCAGCAGCGGGGCCTGATCAGTTACGCGGTTCCGAAGCTGTTCGACAGCGACAAGTTCAAGATGACCTACACGATCTTCTACGACAACAGTCTGGACGTGGCGACTTTCACCTCGCAACGGTTGGAAGGAAAGATCGATCTGCGGCAGCAGTTTGGGAGCGCTGGAACCGAGCCCGGAACGCGCCCGGGGCCAGATTCCCTTACGTACCGGTTCGATTTCCGGATCGTCAAGGCCAGCCACTTCGCGCAAGACTTTTCCCCGGGCGAAATCGCGTTCTTGTCACTTCCGGCACGAGTAGGCGGTCCGGGGTTTACGTTCATCCATGACAAACGCGACAATCCTTTGCAAAGCACCAAAGGCGACTATTTCACGCTTGATGCTTTCCTCGCATCAAGCTTTTTCGGTTCACGATCCGAGACGCCTCAGACCACCCCACCGACAAACACAAGCCTTCCCACAAACTTCGGCCGGGCCTTGGCACAGTATTCCACCTATCACCCGTTTGGACGCGGAAGCAAAGCCGAGCGTAAATTCGTATTTGCCCGCTCTACGACGATTGGGGCGGTGCAACCGTTTCGGGGCACGCGCGTCTTGCCTCCTGGGTCTTGCCCGCTCAACAACCTTGGCGAGCAAACCTGTACAGACATTGCAACCGTTCCGCTGCCGGAGCAGTTCTTCGCGGGCGGGGGCAACTCTCATCGCGGATTCGGGTTAAATCAGGCAGGACCCCGCGATCCGAGTTCCGGCTTCCCCGTGGGCGGAACCGCGTTGTTTGTCAATAACGTGGAACTCCGCTTCCCCGAGACTTCGCTGCCCTGGTTGGGAGAGGGTTGGGGTTTCGCCATTTTTCACGATATGGGCAACGTATTTACCGCGCCGCACGACCTGCTGAAGGGCTTAATGCGTTGGCATCAGCCGGATACCCAACCGTGCTTGTCCAGTGGTACACCGACCTCCCAGGACTGTACGACGTTCAGTAACAACGGGTATGATTACACTTCCCATGCGGTCGGTTTAGGATTACGGTATAAGACGCCGATCGGGCCGCTGCGGTTCGATTTCGGGTACAACCTGAATCCGACCCGCTATTTCGAGATTTACGAGTATCAGATTCCGAACAGCAATCCAGAAGCAACGGTGCCAATTTTCGCGACCCAGCGGTTGCGGCATTTCAACGTATTCTTCAGCATAGGCCAGCCATTCTGATGATAGGCATTCGCAAGCGCAAGACGATCGCGGCAGTTGCGCTCATGTTGTTCCTGAGCGCTTTGGCGCTGCCCGCTGCGGCTGGCGAAGTAATCGACCGCATTGTGGCGACCGTCAATGGGCACATCATCCTGCAGAGCGATTGGAACGACGCGCTGTGCTATGAAGCGCTGCTGAGCGCGAAATCCCTGGAGCAATTCAGCGATGAAGACCGTCGCGCGGTGCTCGACCGGCTCATCGACCAGGAATTGCTCGGGGAGCAGATGAAGTCGGCGCTGTTCCTGCATGCCTCCGAAGCGGAGGCTGCCGCGGAGATCGCCGAAGCGCGGAAGCTGTACCCTGAGGCCGCGACTGCGGAAGGCTGGCAGACTTTGCTGGGGAAATTTGGGCTCACGGAAAGGGCTCTAGTCGCGCATGTGCAGCAGCAGATCGACTTGATGAGGCTGGTCGATGCTCACCTGCGCCCGGCGGTGCAGATCGATTCCAAGAGCATCGAAACCTATTACCGCGAGAAGTTCGTGCCGCAGCTCAAGCAATCCGGGGCCCAGGAAGTTGCGCTGGCTGACGTTTCTACGAAGATCCGCGAGTTGCTCACCCAGGAAAAAGTCAACGAACTGATGATCTCGTGGCTGCAGTCGCTCCGTTCCGAAAGCAAAGTAAGTGTGCCTGCTGCCTACGGGGCTCCCGGGGAGGGAGTCCAGACTCAGTGACTCGGCCCGCCGCCAGACGCCGGCGCTGGTGGAAATATATTCTGATCGCCACCAGTGTGGGTATTCTCGCCATGCTGGCCGGCTTGTGGTACACCACCACCAATTCCTTTCAGGCCTATGTGCGCAGGCGGATGGTTGCGGAAGTCGAGCGCATCACCGGCGGGCGCGCGGAAGTCGGCAGCTTCCATGTCGTTCCCTTCCACATGCAGGTTGAGGTGCGGAACATCACCGTTCATGGGAAGGAAGCTCCGACCGATGTTCCCCTCGCGCATGCCGACAGTCTGGTCGCGCAGGTGAAAGTTGTTTCATTTCTGCGCACCGAATTTGGTTTCACATCGCTGGTACTCGGACATCCCGTAGTCCACGTCATTATTGGACCGGATGGCGCCACCACCAATATTCCGGCCCTCCGCGTCCTGCCGGAGAACTCGGGGACCGCTCCGGTTGAGCAACTCTTTGCCCTTTCGATCGATCATTTATCGGTAAGCCACGGCGAGCTGCTATGGGCAAATCAGAAAATTCCTTTGGATTTTTCCGTCAACGATACCAATGCAGAGATGGACTATTCATTCCTGCGCGGGCGGTATGAGGGACGTCTTGCGCTTGGAAAAGTGGACACGACGCTCGAAGATTTTCGCCCGTTTTCCTGGATGACGGCCGTCGATTTTAATCTGACGCCGACATACGCCGACATCAAATCACTGAAGTGGAATTCGGGAAGGTCGTCGCTGGCGGCGAGCGGACGGATCAGCGATTTCCGCAATCCGCGTGTGGATGGAAGCTACGACGCCCAGATCAATCTCGGAGAAGCGGCCGCCATTGCCCGCAGACGAGACTTGCGCGAGGGGATCGCGGAGCTTAAGGGAGCAGGCCACTGGTCGCTGAACGAGTTCACGACCTCGGGCTCGCTCGCCATGCGGGACCTGGGGTGGCAGGACGATCAAGTTGTGCTCAAGAAAGCTGCCGTCAGCGCTGACTACCAGGTGACGGACGAACAAATCAAGCTGTCGAAATTGCAGGGGAAGCTGCTGGGCGGAAGTTTCAGCGGTGATGCGCAAGTGGATAACTGGTTGTACAGTATTCCGCTGCCGCCTCCGAGCAAAAGCAATCTTCCAGTAATTTCCGCGGCGAGGCCTCCTGCGAAGAAGGGCGAGAAGGTCAAGTCGCCGGGCGTGCAGAGCGGCTTGGTGCGGCTTCACGTGCGCGATATTTCCGTCGGTGATGCCGCCGAGGCGCTGAGCGTGCCGGCGCATCCGCTGGATGGCTTTCACCCGGCGGGATTGGCTAGCGGCAGCGTGGACACAAGTTGGAAAGAAAAGCCGGCGAACGCCGAAATCGCCTTTAGCCTCGACGTAAATCCGCCGGCTCACCCGGAGGCGCATGAATTGCCGGTGACCGCGCATCTTCAGGGCAAGTACCGGGGCGCCAGTGATTCGCTGGAACTGGCGCAGTTCAAGGTGACTACGCCGGAATCGAAGATTGTGGCAGAGGGGATGCTCGGATCTTCGTCCAAAGTGCACATCTCGGTTTCGACGTCGAACCTGGAAGAGTGGCGGCCACTGGTAAGGGCGTTGGGCGGGCCCACCAACCTGCCTTTTCGAATCGATGGCAACGCGGCGTTCAGTGGCGCAGCGGGCGGAACGTTCTCTTCGCCGACTCTGGCCGGAACCCTGATTGCGGAAGACTTCGAGTTTACGGTTCCAGCGACTTCGCGCACACCGGAGACGCCGGTCCATTGGGATTCGTTAGCCGCCAGCATTCAGCTCTCGTCACATGAACTCTCGGTGCGCGGCGGCATTTTGCGGCGTGGCGACACCAGCGCGGAATTCGACGCCAGCGCGACTCTGCAAAGAGGACAATTCACCGACGACAGTCCCTATACGACCCACGTGAATCTCCACAACGTGGACGTCGCGGCGACCGCAGCGCTTGCGGGCCTGGATTATCCGATTTCCGGGACGGCGGATATGTCTCTCCAAATCGCCGGAACACGGGTGCATGCGCGAGGTCAGGGACATATTCACGCAGCGCATGCCTCGGCCTACGGGGAGGCAATCGAGAAGTTTGATGCCGATCTTCAGATCGGCGCCGATGAGACGTCGCTCAACAATATTCGCCTGACCCATCAGGACGCCGAAGTGACCGGCAGCGCGGCCTTTGCGCCGTCGACGCGGGGATTTCGTCTCGAGCTCACGGGAAAGAACTTTGACTTGTCGCAAGTGCGCCAGATTCATCTGGATGAGCTGCCGATTGAAGGGCGGGCCGACTTCACGCTGCAGGGATCGGGAACGATCAATGCGCCGGTGATCAATGCGGCCATTCACCTGCGCGATCTTACGCTCGATGGCGAACTTGCCGGGGGACTGGATCTGGAAGGAACGACCAGGAACGGCGAACTGCGTGTAAGCGGACAGTCCCACTTTCTGAAAGGCGCTTTGGCGGTCGACGGGACGGTGACATTGCATGGAGACTATCCAGCAAACATTATCGCGAAAATGGACCACGTCGATCTTGACGCGTTGTGGCGCGCGTACCTGGGGCATCAGCTGACCGGACACTCGGCCGTGGCCGGCTCGGTAACATTGAGGGGGCCGCTGCGCTATCCGCGGCAGTGGGCCATGAGCGGAAGCCTGACCGACCTGGCGCTCGAAGTGGAGTACGCCAAGCTGCACAATCAAGACCCGGTGCGGTTCACATACACCAACCAGACGATTCACATTGAGCAGACCCATTTGGTCGGCGAAGGAACCGACATTGTCGGGCACGGCTCGATTCAACTTGCGAATCCGCACGCCCTGGATCTTGCGGCCGACGGGCAGGCAGATTTGAAACTGGCGAGCAGCATGGATCCCGATCTGACTGCTACCGGTCTGATGGCGGTGCACATCATTGTGGGAGGCACGTGGGGAGAGCCGCTTCCGCAGGGCACCATACAGATTAAGAATGCGACCGCGAATTATGCGGGACTGCCCAGCGGCTTGAGCGAGATGAATGGCTCGCTCACATTCACGCGCGACCGTATGCACATCGAACAGCTGACCGCGCGCACGGGCGGCGGGACACTCGATTTCAGAGGCGATGCCACAAACTACAACCAGCAGCTCAATTTCAACCTTACAGCCATCGGGAAGGAAGTGCGGCTGCGTTATCCGCCGGGCGTCAGTTCGACCGCGACCGCCGAATTGCATTGGATGGGGACGCGCTCGTCGTCGACGGTATCGGGCGATATTCTGGTTACGAAGCTGGCGGTGACGCCGGGTTTCGATTTTGGCTCATACCTCGAGCGCAGCCGGCAATCGGCGGCAATCACGGCGGCGAATTCGCCGCTCTACAACGTCAAACTGGATGTTGCGGTTCGCACCGCGCCCGAACTTCAAATGAAGACGGCGGTGGCACGGCTCTCCGGCGACGCCGATTTGCGGTTGCGCGGCACCGCCGCCCGGCCGAGCGTTCTTGGCCGAGCCGACATTCTGGAAGGCGACGCCACGTTTAACGGCATCAAGTTCCGTCTCGATCGCGGCGATATCACGTTTGCCAACCCGGTGGCGATTGAGCCACAGGTGAACCTGCAGGCGACCACGCACGTGCGCAACTATGATCTCGATGTGACCGTCACCGGAACTCCGGAGCGCCTGAACGTGAATTACCGCTCTGAGCCGCCGCTGCCCAAGTCGGACATCATCGCGTTGCTGGCGCTTGGCCGGACCAGCGAGGAGTCTGAACAATTGCAGCAGCAGTCCGGCCAGACCATGTTCTCTGATGAAGCCACGAATCTGATCATCAATCAGGCGCTCAATTCGACCGTGAGCAGCCGCATGCAGAAACTGTTTGGAGTCAGCCGGATCAAAATCGACCCGCAGGGGCTGACTACCGAAACCAACCCCACCGCTCGCGGCCCGCAAATCACGATCGAGCAGGAGTTCGCCAACAACCTTTCTCTCACCTACAGCACCAACGTGTCGCAGAGCTCGCAGCAGATCATCGAGGGTGAGTATTATTTCAACCGCAATGTTTCCGTGGTAGGCTCGCGCGATCAGAATGGTGTGGTCAGTTTCGATGTGCGCGTGCGGCGGCGCAGGAAATAGAATTGCTGGCGCAGGTCCTCGAATCCCTCATGACTTCTTCTGCTGATGTCTCCGTCTATTCGACCTTGCGGCAGCGCATGGTTGACGAACAACTGCGCGCCCGCGGCATTGTGGACGAGCGCGTGCTCGCCGCCATGTCGCGGGTGCCGAGGCACGAGTTCGCGCCGGCGCATTATCGCGATCAGGGGTACGAGGATCATCCTTTGCTGCTCAAAGAAGGCCAGACGATTTCCCAACCGTATATTGTGGCCCTGATGCTGCAGGCTTTGGCGCTGACCCTGACCGACAAAGTGTTGGAGGTTGGGACGGGATCGGGCTACGTGACGGGGTTGCTCGCGGAACTGACGGCGGATGTGGTTTCGATCGAGCGGCATGCTGTGTTGGCGGATTCGGCTCGTGAGGTGCTCGCCGGAATGGGATTCAAAAACGTGCGGGTTCTCACCGGCGACGGGAGTCGAGGATTTTCCGAGTCTGCGCCTTACGATGCGATCATCGTTTCAGCGGGAGCTCGAGAGTTGCCCCGAGAACTGGTCGAGCAGCTTGCGGAAGGGGGACGGATGATTATTCCCGTGGGACATCCCGATTCGCAGCAGCTTCAGCTGATCCACAAACGGAATGGAGAAGTGCTGATTTCCCCGCGAGAATTGTGCCGGTTCGTGCCCCTGATCCCGGGAGATACCCGCACGTAAGACGGGCCAACATTGCATTACAATCGACCCGTGCCAGTCCTTCACAGCCTGCGCGTGACGCTGGAGATGATCAAGTGGGAGCACTCCATCTTCGCGCTGCCGTTTGCACTGTGCGGGGCGATGCTGGCAGCGAGTGGATTTCCGTCGGTGCACCAGCTTTTGTGGATTATCGTCGCGATGATTGCCGCGCGCTCGGCCGCGATGGCTTTTAATCGCTGGGCCGACGCGGCGATTGATGCTGCTAACCCGCGCACGAGTACGCGCGCTTTGCCAGCCGGACATCTCTCGTCTGCGTTTGTGGTGACATTCGTCGCCGTTTCCAGCGCGGTCTTCGTGCTGGCCGCGAGCCAGTTGAACCGCCTGGCATTGCTGCTCTCGCCGGTCGCACTGGCTGTGCTGCTGCTGTATTCCTACACCAAACGCGTGACCCGATGGTCGCACCTGGTGCTGGGATTCGCGCTTGGCATCGCGCCTTCGGCGGCATGGATCGCGGTCCGCGGATCGCTTGATCCACGAATTCTGCTGCTCACCGCCGCTGTGACTTTCTGGGTTGGCGGTTTTGACGTTCTCTACGCCTGCCAGGATTATGACTTTGATCGCCAGGCCGGGTTGTACTCCGTGCCGCGCTTTCTGGGTGTTCGCGGGGCGCTTTGGGTTGCGCGCAGCTTCCATCTCGTCATGGTGGGATTCCTGGTCGGTTTGCTGATCGTTTTCGCGATGGGAAAGTTGGCGGCGTGCGGAGTGCTGGTCGTGATTCTGCTGCTGGTCTATGAACACTCTCTGGTGCGGCCTCATGATCTTTCGAAACTGAACGCCGCGTTTTTCACCATGAACGGCGTCATCTCGGTACTGTTTTTTGGGTTCGTGGCCGCCGACTTGCTACTGCGAAAGTAGCTCAGGACGCGCGCCGAGGGTCCCTTACTTCAACGCGTGCAGTGCTTCGAGTTCCCGGTTTACCACTTCGCGCGGCAGCGGTGCATAGCCCAGCTCGGAGCATTGCTTTTGTCCACTGGTGAGAATCCACTGAACGAGTTCATTCAGCGCGGCTTTGCGGCTCGGATCGCCACCTTCCGGCAGGAGCACCCATGTGAATGAGGCGATGGGATAGGCGCCGGCGCCTGGAGCATTCGTGATCGACACGCGAGAATCCGCGGTTATGTTGGCCGCTGCGCTGGCCGCAGCCGCCGTCACGCTGGCCAGATCGGCACGCATGAAAACACCCGAAGCGTTACGCACCGCACCGAAACTCAACTGGTGTTGCAAGGCGAAGACCATTTCCACGTAGCCGATCGAGTTCGGCATCTGGTGCACGGTGAGCGCGACGCCTTCGTTGCGTTCGGCGCCAATCCCCACAGGCCATTGCAGTCTGCTGCCGCTCCCCACGGCGGACCGCCACTCGGGACTGGCTTTACTCAGAAAGTCGGTCCACACGAAGGTCGTTCCGCTTCCATCGGAGCGGTGGACCACTACGATCTCGCTGTCAGGCAGGATCACGCCGCGATTTGACGCGCGAATCTTCGCATCGCTCCAGCGCTTGATCTTCCCCAGGTAAATTTCCGTGAGCACTTCGGGAGTGAAGTTGAGTGGACGCGCCACGCCCGCCAGATTGTAGATGGGCACGACTGCGCCCAGCACGGAGGCGAAGTGGTGAAATTTCGCGCCGAGTTGCGACATACGCTCGTCCGACAAGGGGATATCGGACGCCGCGAAATCCACTTTGCCGTCCGCCAACTGGCGAATGCCCTGTTCCGATGCAACGCTGTCGTAGTCGACATGCTGGTTCGGATGTTCCTCTTGAAATGACTGGAACCACTTTTGGTAGAGCGGCGCCGGGAAGGTGGCGCCGGCTCCGCGCATCGTCACGGCCGTGGCATTGAGGGATGGAGTAATCGAATCCGGCTGGTTTTTTTCGTGCCGCGCATTAAGCAAGCGGGAGGCGAGGTTGTCGGCTAGATCGTGGACAATTCCGCCCCATGCGAATTTTCGCGGTGTGACCAGATAGGACCACACAACTTCTTTTTCTTTCTGTTTGCTCGTGACTCTGACCGAAAGAAACCCGCTATACACCGCCTGCTGCGCGGTGGAGGGCGAACGCGGGTTGTTGGAAACGTGCCCGGTTACCCAGATTTGAGCGGTTCCACTGAGTACAGCGTCTGCTTGTTCAGCCGTCTCGACGACTTCGATGTTTCCGTCCTTGCGCAGCCGGCTGATCACGCGATCGCGGAGTTCATTTCCGAGCTTTCCCGGTCCGAGGGGCTGGACGTAGATTTTCTTGACTTGCGAGAGCGAGTGGGCAGTTTGGGCGCGGACAGGAAGCGTCCCCGCCGCTAGAGTCACTGCCAGAGTCAATAAGCTACAAATTGTGTTGAGGACAAAGCGAACCAAGAGCGTCGATTGGCATCGGTATTTCGGCATTGGGTAGCGAAAAATAGTATCACCTCACAATGAACCGGCGATTAATTGCTGACAGGGGTGGTGTCTTAAATGTGCGTTGAAACAGACACTACCCTGACAGGGCCACTCGCCATTCGTTAGTCAGGGCTGACCCTGATAAAATCAACACGATGGCTTCTGCGCACAGCTTCCAGACCCACGCATTTCAGACCGACGATCCGCGGCTCACGCCGATCTACGACAAAGTCGTTGCTGGCGAGCGGTTGAACGCCGACGACGCACTCGCCCTCTACCGAACCGGCGACATTCTCGCCGTGGGATGGATGGCGAACTCCGTCCGCGAGCGCATGCACGGCGACAAGACGTATTTCAACGTCAACCGGCATATCAATCCCACGAATGTGTGCGTGGCGGCGTGCCGGCTTTGCGCTTTCGGCAGAAAGAAGGACGCGCCGGGCGCCTACACCATGGCGCTGGAAGAGGCTTTCGAGACGGCGGCCTCGGGCTACAGCGAAGCGGTCACGGAGTTTCACATTGTCGGCGGGCTGCATCCCGACCTGCCGTTTCAGTATTTCCTTGATCTCTGCTCCGGCTTGAAGCAACGCTTCCCGCAGGTGCACCTCAAGGCGTTTACGATGGTGGAAGTCGCCTACCTGGCGCGGCGAGCCAAGCTTTCGATCCGCGAGACGCTGGAGCAACTGAAAGCTTCGGGAGTAGACTCACTGCCCGGCGGCGGAGCGGAGATTTTTGCCGACCGCGTGAGGCATATCATCTGCGACCACAAGATTGACGGCGACCAGTGGCTGGAAACTGCCAAGCTTGCTCACCAGATTGGGCTGAAGTCGAACGCGACCATGCTGTACGGGCACGTCGAGAACGACGAAGACCGTGTCGACCATTTGCTGAAGCTGCGCGCGCTGCAGGATGAAACCGGCGGCTTCCAGACGTTCATTCCGTTGGCCTTTCATCCCGATAACACGCCGCTGCAGCATCTGCCGAAAACCACCGGCATGCTCGACATCAAGCAAATCGCGGTGAGCCGGCTCGTGCTCGACAACTTCCCGCACATCAAGTCGTACTGGCAGATGATGACCGCCAAGATCGCGCAGATTTCGCTGCGCTTCGGCGCCGACGACA
>Ga0187819_10001956_pt1 | contig 10752 bp, 8 predicted proteins | sample NC_wetland_sal_i_15_FD_132411 | JGI IMG/M metagenome (GOLD analysis project Ga0187819, IMG submission 132411) | Wetland sediment microbial communities from Neuse River Estuary, North Carolina, USA - SO4_4 | ecosystem: Environmental > Aquatic > Freshwater > Wetlands > Sediment | place: USA: North...
CAGCCGGTACAGTTCTTTCCGTCCTGAAAATAGTGTATTGCCTGTATAGATGCCGAGGCCGGGTTACGAGCATCTTTAGTGCCGCTGTCCCTGAGTTCTTCGTCCCTGGGTGTCGTAGAAGTCCGGGTGTTTCTTAACCCAATCTGAGACAGGTTTGTGCGGAAACTCCTTATTCAAGGACCCGCCGTAGCGGTGCTTGTCCTCGCGGGTTCCATTCTGCAATGTGCAGGGCCTGCTCGCGGACAGGATGCGCAGCGGAGCGGCGAAGTGCGTCCCGGCGGAGGGATACCGACCACCGGCGATCTAAACCGACGGCTCGATCAACTTAGCGCCTCCATTGCCAACCCAGAGCCCGATGCGAGCGCGGCCGAATATCGCATCGGCACGAACGACGTTCTCGAAATTAATGTCTTCGGCGCGCAGGAACTGAATCAGAAGGTGCGTGTGTCTGCGGCAGGAGACATATCCATGCCGCTGGCCGGAGCGGTGAAAGCGTCCGGGTTGACCGCGCAAGAGCTGGAAAGCACGTTAGAGAACAAGCTGCGGGTGTACATGAATGAGCCGCACGTGGGTGTTTTTGTCGCGTCGGTCGAAAGCCATCCCGTATCGGTGCTCGGTGAGGTCAACAAGCCCGGAGTATTTCAAGTTCGTGCGCCCAAAACGCTTCTCGAAATGCTGTCGATGGCTCAAGGCTTGGCTGATGATGCGGGAAACACGGTGCTCGTGATGCGCGGAGCCGGGTTGAGGGAGAAGCCGTCCGAAGCGCATCTCGCGGGCGTATCGGAGCCGGAAAAAACCAGCCCTCTCGGACCATCGAATGCCGATGGCATCACGACCGATGGTCAGAAAACGATTGATATCGATTTGAAGCTGCTGCTCGATTCGGGCGACCCTCGCTACAACGTACCGATCTACCCCGGTGACATCATCAAAGTGACGAAAGCGGGAATCGTCTACGTGGTCGGCAGCGTGAAGCGGCCCGGCGGCTTCGTGATGAGAAGCAACGAGGAAATGTCGATCCTCAAGGCGATCGCGCTGGCGGAAGGGGTGAACGACACTGCCGCCAAAAGCCGCACGCGAATCATTCACACCGACGAAATCAGCGGCCGCCGGTCGGAAACGCCCGTGGACCTGGGCAAGATTCTGGCCGGAAAGGCGCCGGACCAGCCACTCAAGCCCGCGGACATCGTTTTTGTCCCACGGAGCAATACCAAGAGCGCGCTGATTAAGGGCACCGAAACGAGCATCGCCACAGCCAGTGGCTTCGTCATTTTCCACCCGTGACGACCTAAATGGAGCCACACACGCAAATCACGCCCTATACGCCAAACGGCGAGTGGTTGTTGAAGGAGCGCGAAACGCACTCTGTTTCCGGGCACATGAGAGGCCAGGCGGATGAGGTGCCGGACCTGCTCGAATACTGGCGCGTCATAAGGAAGCGCCAGGCCACAATTCTGACCATTCTGTTTGTCATCTTCTCGCTCACATTGTTCGCTACGCTGAAGGAAAAACGAGTGTATGAAGCGCGGACCCTGATCGAGATTCAAAAAGAAAATTCGGACATTCCGACGATTCAGGAACTTTTCCAGGTGGAAGGAATCTCCGACACTTACCTCGAGACGCAGGACCGCATCCTCAAGAGCGACAATCTCGCCCGGCGCGTCATTCAGGAACTTCATCTGCAGGAGACTCCCGAGTTTGCCCCGCGGGCGAAAGACAGCCAGACCGAAGCGGCTGCAGAACCCGGGGGGGCGCAGGTTTTTGCGGCGCCCGAGAGCGGCGCCGCCCAGACTGATGTTGCCGACGAGGTCCTTCGGAAATTCGAGGACCGCTTGAGCGTGGAGCCGGTGAAGCGCAGCCGGTTGATCGAAGTCACGTTTGATTCCGATGATCCGCAGCTTGCCGCTCGCGTCGTGAACACGCTGGCTTCAACCTTTATCACGGAAAACCTGGAAGCGCGCTGGGGTGCCTCGGAACGGACTTCAGAATGGCTTTCGCAGCAACTCCAAGGCCTAAAAGCCAAGCTGGAAAAATCCGAAGACGAACTGCAGCAGTACGCCAGCAACAACGGCCTGCTATTCCTCGAGACGGACAAAGGCACCACGGAAAACATCGTCGTTCAACGGCTTCGCGAACTGCAGCAGCAACTCACGCAAGCGGAGGCGGACAGGTTCGAAAAGGAGTCGCTCTATCGTTTGGTCCAGAAGGGCGATTACTCCTCAATCCCAGGCGTCTTTGATGACAAATTGATGCAAGACCTCTCGGAACGGCTCGCCGAGCTGGAACGAGACCGCTCGCGGCTGGCGACCACCTTCACGCCCGATTATCCGAAAGTCAAAGAAGTGCAGAGCCAAATCGACGAAAGCGAAGCAGTCCTGGCCGCCGAGCGGGAGCGCGCCGCCAAGCGAATCGCGAACGATTATCAAGCGGCAGTGGACCGCGAGAACTTGCTGCACGAGGCGTTCCGAGAGCAGCAAAAAGCAGCGAATGAGATTGCCGAACGGTCTGTGCAATACAATATCCTGAAACGCGAAGCGGATACGAACAAGCAACTATATGTCAGCTTGCTCGAGCAGCTTAAAGAGACGGGAATGTCTGCGAGCCTGAAAGCGAGCAATATCAGGATCGTCGATCCCGCGTATCCGCCGAAGAAGCCGTCGAGACCCCGGATATTGCTGAATCTATCGCTAGCTCTGCTCGTGGGACTATGTCTGGGGACTGGCGCCGCATTTCTCCAGGAACATCTCGACAACACCTTGAAGAGCTCGGAAGAAGTGGAGCAGTTCCTGCGAGTGCCGGCGCTGGGTGCGGTTCCCGCGGTGGATGGTAACGAGAAGCGGAACGGCGTTCAAGCGCTGTACGACCGCGCGTGGCTCCTGGTCGGGGATAAGAACGGGTCAAATGGCGCACCTCATTGGAACCGGATCGAAGGAAATGGCTCGAACGCCCTTCTATCTGAGGCCTTTCATGGTTTGCGGACTTCCGTTTTGCTGTCGACGGCGAAGAAGCCGCCCTCATCGGTGTTGATCACGAGCGCGCAGTCTGGCGAGGGCAAGACGACCGTGGCCGCCAATCTTGCGCTTTCGCTGGCTCAGCTCGGCGAATCTGTGCTGCTCATCGATGCCGACTTGCGACGTCCGTGCCTCCACAATTTTTTTGAAATCGAGAACTGTTCCGGGCTCGTCGATTACCTGACCGGGAAATCGGACTGGCGGAGTTTCGTATGGCGAGCGCCTACACCGGGCCTTTCGGTGCTGTTCTGCGGGCCGGTGCCGCCCAATCCGGTAGACCTGCTTTCGTCCGAATCCATGCCCAATCTCATTCGAGAAGCTTCGCGGGAATACAAATTTGTGCTCGTGGATTCTCCTCCGTTGCTGAATCTTTCGGATAGCCGGATTCTCGCCACGTTGGTGGACGGAGTGATCCTGGTGGTGGGAAGTGGGACCACGCCGCGTGACGTCGTCCACCGGGCTTACACGTCAGCGGTTGATGCAGGCTCGAGAATCCTAGGGGCAGCCATCAATTTTGCCGGTCTTGCGAACGATTACTACTATTCAAGCAACTATCACGCGGGCAAAAAGAGCCAATCGAAATGAACGGTAGCTCCCTCGCGAAGACTGCCGAAATCGCGCTTATTTCCGGCCTTGTCGTCTCCGTATTGTTCTTCGGCGGAACGGAGCCCGCCTCGTTCGCGGCAGTTGAAGTGCTGCTTTTTGCGGCGGCCGCTTGGATCATTGCAAAACGCGGCACAGCGGTGGCCGAGCGGTCCGTATATTTCGCTGTTCCTATATTTCTTGCGGCGTGGGGACTATTGCAGCTCAGCCCATTGCCAGCGGGAATCCTGCGATTGGTTGCGGGACGCCGAGAAGGAAAGGGCGGGCCGGCAGTTCTAAGCGTTGCTCCTTATCAGACCCGGGCCGAGCTCCTGATTCTCTTGACCTGTCTGGCGGCTTTTTATCTCGCGGTTTTCGTGGGCGGCGAGCGCGAACGAAAGCGCCGTTTGGTCCTCGCTCTTGTGGCGCTCGGAGTGGGAGAGGCGTTCTATGGGCTGGTTCAATATCTCGCGAACTGGCAGACCATCTGGTGGTACTCGAAAAAATACGATCTCGAAGAAGCCACCGGCACGTACATAAACCGCAACCATTTCGCAGGCTTGCTGGAAATGATTCTGCCGTTCGCGGTTTGCCTGGCGCTGTATGAGGCCGAGAGGTTGGCTTCCCGTCGGACGCGCGGGGTTCGCCATTCGAGGAACGCGAGCCCGAATTTTTCGAGTGTTTCGCTTTGGCTGGCCATTGGCGTGGTGCTCATGGCCGGGCTGGTCTTTTCGCGCTCGCGAATGGGTCTGCTGGCGGCGGCTGCCTCGCTGCTCGTGATCTTCAGCCTGAACGTGTTGCAGAAAAGGATGGCGCCGGTGGCGATCGGCTTCGCGTTTGTGCTTTTGAGCCTGAGCTTCGCGGCGTGGATTGGGCTTCGTCCTACCGTAACTCGATTCGAAGGCTTGGGCGAGGAATTGTCGGGTCAGCAAGAGACGCGGCTCTCCATCTGGCCGGGTGCGGTGAAATTGATTGGCGAACGGCCATTGGTTGGGAATGGCCTGGGAACATTTCCGGTGGCCTACACGCAGTTTCAAACCGCATTTCTTACGAAAAATGTGAATCACGCGCACAACGACTATCTCGAATTGGCGAGCGATCTTGGGATTCCGGCAGCGCTGGTCCTCTTTGCGTCGATCGTGTGGGTGCTGATTCGGGCCATGCGGACTTTTTTCAGAGCGGAGAGCCGCTTCGAACGGAATCTTTCGCTCGCGTGTGTCGGAAGCATCGTGGCCATCTCGTTGCATAGTCTGGCGGACTTTAACCTGTACATTCCGGCGAATGCTCTGGTGTTCACTGTGATTCTGGGCATCGCTTTAGCGGCGACCGCAGAAACCCCGCAGGCGGAGGCAAACGCGTGAGGCGCCGAATCGAGTTCGCGCTGAAGAGATGTATCGACGTGCTCGCCGCCGCAGTATTGCTCGTGGTTCTCATTCCTTTATTCGCCGCCATCGCAATCGCGATTTGCATTGACTCGCCGGGCTCGCCGCTTTTCGCGCAGGAGCGAGTTGGGTACGGCGGCAAGAAATTCCGGATGCTGAAATTCCGTACGATGGTGCGCGACGCGGAGCGAATGGGCTCAGGCTTTTACGTTTCTGAATCCGATGCGCGGATCACCCGCGTGGGAAGAATCTTGCGCCGCTTCAGTCTCGATGAGCTGCCGCAAGTTCTTCATGTGCTGACCGGGCAAATGAGCCTGGTTGGCCCGCGACCCGGGTTGCCATATCAGCGTGAGCTTTACACGCCCCGGCAGGCGAGGCGTCTCTGCGTGCCTCCCGGCATTACGGGCTGGAGCCAGGTGAACGGCCGCAACGAACTGTCGTGGCCTGAGCGCCTCGAAAATGACGCTTGGTACGTCGACCATTTTTCTTTGTGGCTCGATGCGCGAATCCTTTTGCGGACTCCCGCTGTTTGGCTCTCGGGGCAAGGGCTTTACGCCGCGCGCGACCGGTTCTTCTTCTCGAAACAGGACGACATTCCCGTTCCATCGCGGAGAGAGTCGTGAACGATGTGGTAATTCTTGGCGCTGGCGGGTTCGCTCGCGAATTGTATTGGCTAATTCTCGAGGCGAACGAGGAAAAGAAGAAGTGGAATGTCCTCGGGTTTGTAGATGACAAGCCGGAATTGCAAGGCGCAGTTATTTGCGACTTGCCCGTGCTGGGCAGCATGGACTGGCTGCAACGCAACGCGCACAGAGGGGTTCGACTCATTTGCAGTGCCGGGAATCCCCATGCGCGAAGGATTCTTGCGGAACGCGGAGCGGCTCTAGGTTACGAGTTCTGCACCGCGATTCATCCCTCGGCGCGGATGTCAAAGTGGGTTGAATTGGGTGCGGGAACGATCATCACGGCGGGGTGCGTGTTAACGACGCAAATCAAGTTAGGTGCGCATACGCTGGTTAACCTGAACAGCACGATTGGGCACGACTCGAATATAGGCGCGCACTGCAATATCAATCCGGGCTGCCAAATCTCCGGGTCAGTGACGTTCGGTGAAGGAGTCTATTTTGGCACGGGCGCGGTGATCATTCAGGGCAAAAGCGTCGGTGAATGGTCCACGATTGGCGCGGGCGCGGTAGTGACGTCGGATATTCCTTCGCATGTGACCGCAGTCGGCGTTCCATGCCGGGTCATCAAGCAACATCAGCTCGAGCAATCGCTTTCTTTGCGTAACTAGTTTGCAGTAACGAGGAGCCCAATTTGGCCACCGCGACAAAGACGGGGATGATGGACGTTGCGTCAGCCCGTCAGAGTGCTTCTGCACTCGAGAAGTTTCTGCCGATCGTTTCGCCTGAGGGTATTCGAGGCGACGAATTCGTCTCGGATGTGCGGAAAATTCTTGCTAGCCGCAGACTTACGAACGGAGAGTACGTTCGCGAATTTGAGAGCGCGGCAGCCAAGTATCTCGGTGTGCCTCACTGCGTGGCCGTCTCGTCTTGTACCACAGGTCTCCTGCTGACGCTCTCGGCGCTGAATCTCAACGGTGAAGTCATCCTTCCCAGCTTCACTTTTCACGCAACTGCACACGCCGTGGCTTGGAATGGGCTGGAGCCTGTATTTGCGGATTGTGAGCCAGACACCTTCTGCGTCTGCGCAAAAGCGGTTCAGGAACGGCTGTCGCCGAAAACCGCGGCGATTCTCGCCGTGCACATGTTCGGACATCCAGCGAGCGTTTTCGAACTCGAAGAGATCGCGGTTCGCGCCGGAATTCCTGTGATCTATGACAGCGCCCATGCCTTTGGAAGCAGGGTGGGCGAGAGACACACCGGGACCTTCGGCACGGCGGAAGTCTTCAGTTTTTCTCCGACGAAACTGGTCGTCGCCGGGGAAGGCGGGTTGGTGGCCACGCGGGACGCGGGCTTGGCGAATCGTCTGCGCGCTGCGCGCAATTACGGCGATGCCGGCGATTCCGATCCTGAAGTGTTGGGGCTGAATGCGCGAATGAGCGAATTTCATGCTGCCCTCGCGCTTCGAGGTCTCGAAGGGCTCGAAGAGCGGATCGAACGAAGAAACCAAATTCGCCTTCGTTATGAGACGCGGCTCGGCGAAGTTCCTGGTGTTTCTTTTCAGCGGATCAGGGCAGGGAATCGCAGTACCTGCAAGGATTTTCAGATCCTTGTTGACGCCGGAGCATTTGGGCGTTCGCGCGATTGGCTTTTGCACTTCCTTCGTGAATCGAACATTGAAGCGAGGCGCTACTTCTGGCCGCCAGTGCATCGTCAAAAGCTGTATCGAGCGGCGTGGGATGGTCAGGCTCTGCCGGTTACGGACTGGATTTCGGATTGCGTTCTGAATCTTCCGATTTATTCCTCGCTGCGAGACGAAGAGGTCGACGCGGTCTGTGACACGATTCTGCGCGCGGCTGAAATTGCGAAGAAGCGCGCGGCCGCCGGGCAGGGCGCATGAGAATGCCATTGCGAGGCAGGCCGAGGCGAGTTCTGGTAACGGGCGGCGCCGGTTATCTCGGGTCAATCGTGGTGGCACAGCTTCTCGAGCGCGGATGGAACGTGCGCGTTCTCGATTCGCTGCTGTTTGGCGATGAGCCGCTCGATAAATTGAGGATGCACGCGAATTGCGAGTTGATTTGCGGCGACGTGCGTGACATCGAGTCCGTCGTGCGGGCCATGAGCGGGTGCGACGCGGCGATTCACCTGGCGGGCATCGTTGGAGATCAAGCGTGCGAGGCAAATCGCGAGCTGGCCATCGAAGTCAACGGCGCGGCCACGCGGATGCTCGCCGACGTGGCGCCCAGGTGCGGGATTCGCAGGTTTTTGTTCGCATCATCGTGCAGCGTGTACGGCTCGAATCGAGTGACGGTGAGCGAATCGTCCAAGCTGTGGCCATTATCGTTGTACGCGCAAACGAAAGTTGATTCCGAGAAGATTCTTCGGGAGGCGCGCACCCGCAGCTTCGCCCCGACGGTCCTAAGATTGGGAACGCTGTTCGGTCTCTCTGCGCGCATGCGTTTCGACCTGGTTGTAAATCTGCTGGTCGCGCGCGCCCTGTCGAGCGGGCGAATCACCATCAAAAATGGCTGGCAATGGCGCCCATTCGTCCATGTTCGCGATGCCGCGCGTGCGTTTGTGGCCTGCCTCGAACGCCCCGCCGAATGTGTTTCAGGCGAAGTATTCAACGTGGGTTCGCCTTTTCTGAACGTGCAAATCAAGGAGCTGGGCGAAATTGTCGCGCGCGTCGTTCCGGGGACCGTAATCACCGAGGTCCATGACAGGATGGATCGGCGAAGTTATCGCGCCTCCTTCGACAAGATCGAGCGAAAGATCGGTTTTATGTGCCGGGAAAGTCTCGAAGCTGGCGTGCGCGAAATCAGCGCGGCGATTACGGCCTGCGAAATCACTAATTTCTCCGTGGATGGATCGAGGAAGCAGGTGCCCGTAGGCGCTTTGGCTCACGTCATGGCAAGCCAACTCCCATCGCCTCGCCGCTTTGCAATTCGAGCGAAACCGCATGGCAACACTTCGGCACCTGTCCCGGTAAGAGTGGGCACCTCCACTGCTGCCACAGGAGACTAGCCGGGAAGGATGCGGCCTTCTCTGTTCTGGGTTCTTTTACCTGTCCTCAAGCGGAAGGCAGTCTTTCGCGACTGGGATTCCACCGTTCTCCCTCGCTCCTGAGAGTCCCGCTTGCAGCTTCACGAACCGGTAGAAATCCCGTCGGCGTTTCCGCAGGCTTTCTGGATCGAACTCTTTTGCTTTTTTCAAATTTCGCAAAGACATTTGCATCAGGCGTTCGGGATTTGTGGCTGCCTCCAGAATCTTTGCGGCCAAACGTTGCGGATTACCCGGGGGCACAAGGTCATCCCGGTGGAGCAGTTCGGGAATCCCTCCGACTTCGGAACCCACGCACGGGCATGCACGAGCCATTGCTTCGACGAGCGCGCGGGGCAGCCCTTCTGCTCGAGACGGCATTAGAAACAAATCGAGCGAGTCTAGAAAATCGACAATGGGCCTTCCAGGTCCCAACTGCCCAAGGAACTCAACCTTGTCTTGTATGGACAATTCCCGGGCCAAAGATTCCATTGCCTGACAATAACGGCCTTCGCCAACCAGGAAAGCTCTGACCTCGAGCCCGGCTCGTAAACAAGTATGTACAGCATGAAGCAGGGTGTCTGGTCCTTTACAGAGTTGCTCGAAGCTGCCAATAAAGCCCAGCCGAAAAAGGTTCTGCTTGTCCTGATCGGAGCCGCTCGATGCATGCGCACGGCTGGCTCGCTGGCGAACCAGGTCAGGAGACGCGAACCCACAAGGCAGAACTATTCGCGGGGAGACGGTGGCATAGCTGTTCTCCGGCACTGGATAGCGCTGCTGAAGAGTTTGGCTCCAGTAGAGAGCAGCCTGGGCGTGGCTGCACATCCTTCGCATATCACGAGTAAGAACCAGGCGGTAGATTGGACGAAGACAGGTTCTCAATGTCCCAGGTGACAGGGCATCCCAAGGATCGCCCATAGCATTCACGGCATAAGGCTTCCGGGTACGCCGGAGTTCCCACCAAATGAAATGCGCAATCAGGCCGGGCACCTGAAGAAAATAGGCGTCGCATTGGGCGACCGCTTCCCGGACGCGCCGCTGCACCGCCGGGAGCCTGAGCGAGTATTGCCAAGGTCCTGAAAAATCGGGCAGTTCGTGAATGGAAACAGACGGTCCATTCACCTGTTCTCCAATGGAACCGTTCTTGTTTTTCTGTACGCGCGCGACCAGCAAAACTTGATCGAAAAACTCCAAAAGTTCGGACCAAACCGCGTACCCTGCGGGGCCTCGCACCATAAAACCTTCCGGGGCGCGCCAGAGGCGGTTTTCCACAGCAACCAAAGCCTTCATTTCTGGGCCATTTGTTCCAAAGGGCGACGCGAACGTTTGGAGGCGAGAAAAAGAACGAAAATGGCCAGGGTTCCTTCGGTGATGAGATCGAAAAGCAAGACATCGCTGTCGTACACCAATGCCATAACGACCATTGCTGTCAAAAACGGCGCCAGGAACATTCGAGCATCCGCAGGGTCCCAATTCCTGAGCTTTCGCCGGTAGCAGCCAAGGACGGCTCCGTAAACTGCAAACATTGGCACAACGCCCCAGGGCCCAAAGTTCAACAGAGCTTCGCCGCTTAAGCCATAGAGCCGGCTTGACCGCAGTTGCGTCGCTTTTCCCCAGAGCGCCTCGCTTCCCGCTTCGACGCGTATCTCAGGCCGCTGAGGCCAGAAGTTACTGGGGATCAGGATGGTGAGTGCGCCTACGTAAGTGAGTCCCCAGCGGTAATCATAATCGGTTGGATCCACCACGATGTTCCGAAGTATGAATGCGTTCGAATCGGCGCGGGCCAAATCGCCCAATAACAAGTACTTGAAATCGCGCTGGTAGCCTTCGGGATCGAGCCAGCTCGATGGGGCGCGCAGTACGTTCAGTGCCGCTGTTTTTTTCTCCTTATAAAACCCGTAGAGATACATGAAACCGATCAGGAACACGATGGCAAAGACCATCGCCTTCTTGGGTAGGTTGCGAACCCGGTAATGAATAATGCCCAGCATCCAGAACAGGGCCCAAACCGTCGTGCCACGACTGCCGTAGGAACCCACAAACAGCAAATGGATGGCCCCGGCCACGAGCAAGGCCACAACCGCGATGGTCAACGTGCGGCCGCGATGCACCTGA
>Ga0187819_10001957_pt1 | contig 10751 bp, 8 predicted proteins | sample NC_wetland_sal_i_15_FD_132411 | JGI IMG/M metagenome (GOLD analysis project Ga0187819, IMG submission 132411) | Wetland sediment microbial communities from Neuse River Estuary, North Carolina, USA - SO4_4 | ecosystem: Environmental > Aquatic > Freshwater > Wetlands > Sediment | place: USA: North...
CGTGCTTTCTCCCGTGGCCAGGGGTGGGGTGAAGTAATGGAAGGCACCGTCGGTGCCTACCACTGGCACTTCGCGGCCATTCACCATTACCCGCGCGCCCGCCTCGGTTTTTCCGGTTAGCTCGATCACGTGACCGTGCTGAATCAGCGGATCCAAATCCAAATTGATTGCCGCCTTGTCACTTTCCTTCGGGATAATGGTAAAACGGTTCTTTTCGCTTTCCACCGACTCCTTACCAGCGGCATCCTGGGATTGCACCACCCAGTAGTATGCTCCTTGCTCGAGGCCCGATACCAAAACATCGGCCGTATTCACCTTGCGATCAACGATCGTAGAGGAAAAGTACGGGTTCCGTGAAATGCGCAGCCTGTAACCTTTCGCGTTGGCCATCGGAGTCCAGGAAAATTCGATGGGTTTGGGATCACTCGACACAAACATAGGCATCATGTTGGCGGGGGAAATCGGTGTAGGAGGACCAATCTCCTTTAACTTGTCCATATGAGGCGCCTGGGCCTGGAAGCTCACTTTCTCCCAGTCCGCCAAGCGCACCGTTTCGCCATTGCGGGTGATATCGCCGGTTCCCTTTTTGACCAGAATCTCGTGCTGATCGCCTTTGGGATCATTGTGCACCATGGCCGCGCTATCTGGTGCCAACGACGCGGTCGCGCCGGCCACAATCACCTGCGACCTCGAACCCTGCACATAGGTGGCCGTCGTCAGATCCACCGTACCTGTGCTCACCGCTACGGAAACGCTGGTCTGCTGCTGATCGTTGGTCGAGTTCTCCTCAATCACGATCAGCGAATCCTGCTTGACGGTGTAGTTTGTTCCGTCATTGAAAACGATCTTGGCCATGCCTTCCGAACTGGTCTGTACCACATCGCCCTTTTCCAGCGGAATGCTGTAGTCGGCGGTTCCCCAACTGTTGCCGTTGGCTTTTTTCACGCGCACCGTGCCGTCGAGCGCGGTGAAGTGCGCCTGCTGAGAGCCAGCCGTGCCGGTTTTGGCGGGATTGCCTGCGGCGCCAGCGACGGCCTCCAGCAACTTGGTGCCGAAGCCATCGGCTGCCTTAATGGTGTTCTGTGTGAATTGGGGGAACGCAAACCGCAAGCTGATGAAAAACACCAGCACGACTGCCAGCACCAACAGCGCCACGCTGCGATACGTGACCGTCTTCCACGCAATGTGGATTCCCGGCTTGCTGTTCGAAGACACCAAGGTCACTGAAAAACCCAGTCAAACTCCAGAGAATATGGGGTACTTTCGAGAGTACCACAAGGCAAATGAGGGTCAAAACGGGTATTGAACTTGGGACATTACCTTGGTGCCGTTTTGATGTAAGCCTACAAGTCATCTCTTCTTATTCTTGCCCGGCCTAGTCGCGAATTGCCTTGCGAAGCCCCGCAAACATTGGATAAATCATCATTCGGCAGGCCACTCCGTGATGTACCTTCGAGTATTTAATTGGGCCATTTTGCTTGCGCGTGAAAATCGTGGCTGCTTAAATTGAAGCAATTCAGAACTGACCCTAGCCGCTTCGCCTGACACTTTTTACCAATAAGGGGCCCCAATGCGATTTTTTCTGCGCATATCAGCATTCGTTTTTTTATTTACAGTTTTGATCGTAGCGATTGGATGTGGTGGAGGATCGATGGCCACGCAGAACTCCGGCCAGCAAGCGCCCGCGATCACACTGAACGCATCGCCCGGTACGGTAGCCAGCGGCACGTCAACGATGCTCACTTGGAACGCAAAGAATGCAAGCACTGTCAGCATCAGCGGTGTCGGCTCGTTCGCGGCCAGTGGCTCGGTGAAGGTTACTCCCACAGCCACGACCAAGTACACGGCGACCGCGACCGGACCAGGGGGAACCACTGCATCCTCAACCGTGGTGAACGTGACCACCTCCGGTCCAACGCCAACGATCACTTTGAGCGCGCAGCCCAACAGCATTGCGCCGGGCGCGTCGACAGTTCTTAGTTGGAGCACAACCAACACAACCTCGGTGAGCATCGCAGGAGTGGGGACGTTTGGGGCAACTGGAACCGTCAACGTCACGCCGAGTGCAAATGCCACTTATACCGCCACGGCGACCGGACCCGGAGGAACGGCCGCGTCATCTACAACTGTAACCGTCACGTCTGTTCAAAATGCTCCACCTACGATTTCCTTTAACGCTCAGCCCAACACCATTACCAGCGGAGCGTCGGCGGTTCTCAGTTGGACAACGACCAACGCAACCGCAGTGAACATTCCCGGATTAGGGAATTTTCCGGCGAACGGATCGACGAACGTCACGCCCAGCGCTACCACCACCTACACCGCGACTGCTCAGGGAGCGAACGGCACGGCGAAGGCGTCCACTACAGTAACGGTTAAACCAAACGGGACTTCTTTGTCCAAGCTGCAGGCCAGCGGCGGATGGCAAAGCTGGGGTGAGTACCCGCCTGGCTACAGCATTTGTAACTACCCATGCCCGGGGATTACCTGGTCGATGAATCAAAACATTAAGTCACCTTCGCTTAGCGGAGACGCGACCCAGTTCAATATAGGCGGCACCACCCCTTATGCCGACGTTTTGTGGAGCAATCCTTTGATCGGCGAGGGTTCAACGCAGGGTATTCCCGACTCGGGTCACACGCTTCTTCCGACTCTGCACAACTTCACGTATGACGTGTATTTTTATCCCACGAATCTCGGCGTAACCCAGGTTCTGGAATTTGACATGAGCATGTACTTCAACGGTCTGGGACTGATCTGGGGCAGCCAGTGCAACATCCTCGGTGGACACGAATGGGATATCTGGGACAACGTGGGCCAGCAATGGGTATCCTCTGGCGCTCCCTGCAATCCGGTGAACAACTCTTGGAACCACCTTACTATTCAGGTGCAGCGACAATCTGATAATTGGTTGCTCTTCCAATCGATTACTCTGAACGGCGTGACCAGCAACATTAACCGATACTATGCGCCGGGTTGGGCTCCGGGTAGCTGGTGGGGCATCACGGTGAACTTCCAGATGGACGGAAACGCCAACCAATCGTCGTACACCACTTTCTTGGACAACTTTACTTTTACCTACCGGTGAGAAATGAACACGGGGCACAACACGATGTGCCCCGTGGTTTCTGGTTCTCTGATTCTTGTTCAGTTTGCGCGATCGCGTCGTCTGCGCGCGCCGCGAACATCGGAAGGAATGAACTCGCAGTGGTGCACTTTGGGGATGCACTTCCGAGTATTGAGCTGCGTATTTCCGCTTGCGGCTCACTAGGGCGGCGCTTAAATTGAAATTAACTTAAGACCGACCCTAGCCGCTTCGCCTCGCACATTCGACCAAAGGAGTAGTTATGCGGTTTTTCGCGCGCATGTCAGCACTCGTCTTTTTGCTTTCGGTCTTGATCGCATCCATCGGGTGCGGTGGAGGATCGATGGCCGCGCAGAACTCCAGCCAAGCACCCACAATCACATTGAACGCGTCACCGGGTACGGTAACCAGCGGCACGTCAACGATGCTCAGTTGGAACGCAAAGAATGCAAGCTCTGTCAACATCAGTGGTCTCGGTTCATTTCCTGCTAGTGGTTCAGTGAAGGTCACTCCCACGGCCACGACCACGTATACGGCGACTGCAGCGGGCCCGGGGGGAACAACCACATCCTCAACCGTAGTAAGCGTGACCACTTCCGGTCCCAAGCCAACAGTTACTCTCAGCGCGCAGCCCAGCAGCATTGCGCCGGGCTCGTCGGCAGTCCTGAGTTGGACTACAACCAACACGACTTTAGTGAGCATCGCCGGAGTGGGGACGTTTGGAGCAACGGGATCGGCTAACGTCACTCCGAGTGCTACCTCCACTTACACCGCTACGGCGACCGGACCCGGAGGGACAGCGGCGTCTTCCACCACCGTAACCGTGTCTCAAAATCCTCCGCCTACGATTTCGTTTAACGCTAAACCGAATACCATCGCCAACGGCGGTACTTCCGTTCTGAGCTGGACAACAACCAACGCGACTTCAGTGAACATCCCGGGACTGGGTACATTCCCGGCCAATGGATCGACGAATGTCACGCCGAGTACCACCATTACCTACACCGCGACGGCCCAGGGAGCGGGCGGCACCGCGCAGGCATCGACTACCGTAACCGTCCAGGGAGTTCCCGCATTCGGGCACGTCTTTCTGCTCTTGGAGGAGAATCACAGTTATTCCAGCGTCATCGGAAGTTCATCGATGCCTTACCTGAACAGCCTGGCGCAGCAACACGGGTTGGCGACTCAGTACTACGCGAACACGCATCCCTCGATCGGAAACTACTTCGAGTTGACGACGGGCCAGATCATCACCAATGACGACTACTACACCGGCACGGTCAGCGCGGACAACGTAGTTCGCCACCTGCTCGCCGCGGGCAAGACCTGGAAGTCATACGCGGAGAGCCTACCCAGCGTGGGCTACACCGGCGGCGATGTTTATCCTTACGCGCAGCATCACAACCCGTTCACCTATCTCACCGACGTGGTGAACAGCCAGAATCAGCTGCAAAATCTGGTTCCATTCACTCAGTTTGCCATCGATCTGCAGAACAACCAGCTGCCGCAATATTCGTACATCGTTCCCAATATGCAAGATGACGCGCACGACGGAAGCCTGAACCAGGCCGACAGTTGGCTGCAAACCAACATTGCGCCATTGATTGCCAGCTCGATCTTCCAGAAGGACGGCCTGCTGATCATCGTCTTCGACGAATCGTTTGACAGCGACACCCAGCACGGCGGAGGGCAGGTTGCCATGGTTATGATCAGCCCGCTGGCCAAGAAGGGATACAAGTCGAGTACCTTCTACCAACACCAAAACACCTGCCAATTGTTGCTGCAGGGACTGGGGCTCACTAATTTTCCCGGCGCATGTCAAGGCGCGGCTCAGATGAGTGAGTTCTTCTAAGAATTCGGCTTGTGCAGGGACGGGCGACTCGCCCGTCCCGAAGCAGCAAATCTTCACCGCATCGAGAAGTCGTCTCTTGTCGCGCTAGGATGCCACCATGTGGGCGATCCCTACTCGGCGCGGGCGGGACAGACGGGCTTGACCGTAATCGGTTCTGGGTAGGAGAAAAAATGATCTCGAAAATAGAGGGCTACATTCACCAACGAGACCATCACCGGCACTTCTACCAAGGGCCCAATGACAGCTGCGAATGCCGCTCCGGAGTTGATGCCAAATACTGAAACCGCGACCGCGATTGCCAGTTCAAAATTATTTGAGGCGGCTGTGAATGCCAGGGTTGTGGTCTTCGAATAGTCCGCGCCCAATTTCTTGCCCATGTAAAAGGACACGAGGAACATCAGCACGAAGTAAATCAGCAGCGGCACAGCGATGCGCAAGACGTCCAAGGGCAGACGAACAATATAGCCACCTTTCAGGGAAAACATCACCACAATCGTGAACAGCAGGGCAATTAACGGAAGGGGGCTTACTCGAGGAATGAAGTTCTGATTGTACCAGTCGCGTCCTTTGGCACGAACCAATGCGGTGCGAGTCACAAATCCAGCGAGAAACGGAATTCCAAGATAAACAAAAACGCTCTTTGCAATCTCTGCCATGGAGACATTGACGACGCTGCTCCGCAGGCCGAGCCTGGCCGGGAGGACTGTAATGAAGACCCAGGCATAAAGAGAGTAGAAAAAAACCTGGAAAAGAGAATTGAAGGCCACCAGGCCAGCCGCATACTCCGTATCGCCTCGGGCCAGTTCGTTCCACACGATGACCATGGCGATGCAGCGTGCCAGGCCGATCATGATCAGCCCCGCCATGTATTCCGGGTAGCCACGCAGAAACACGATTGCCAGAAGGAACATCAAAATCGGTCCTACCACCCAGTTCTGCAAGAGCGAAAGGCCGAGCACCCGCTTGTTGCGAAAGACCTCATGCAGTTCCTCATATCGCACCTTGGTGAAAGGTGGATACATCATCAAAATCAACCCCGCGGCAATCGGAATGGAGGTCGTACCGATATTGAATCTATTGAGAAACGGTACGACTCCGGGCACCAGCCAACCCAGTACGACTCCGCCCAGCATAGCGGCGAAGATCCACGCTGTGAGATAGCGGTCCAGAAAATTGAGGCGCCTGGTTGTGTTCATAACTGGCTCCGGTAATACGCTTCGCCGCTCGAAAAACAGCCGGTCGAAGTGCCGCTATTCATGGGAAACGGGAGTCATCGCGCGACCGATGCCATCCAGTTCCCTCTTCAATGCGAGGCTGTCGAGACTTTTCAGCGGAAGGCAGAGAAACAGGCTGATTCTGCGATCCAGAATGAAGAATGCCTCGCGGAACGCTCGCTCCACCTCGGCTGCGCTGCCACGAACAGCCGCCGGGTCTGGAACACCCCAATGGGCGGTCATCGGCTGCCCCGGCCACACCGGACAGACTTCTTTCGCAGCGTTGTCACAAACCGTGAACACAAAATCGAGTTGCGGAGAGCCAGGCCGAGAGAATTCATCCCAGGCCTTGCTGCGCAAGCCTTGGGTTGGCAAATGCGCGATTTCGAGTTGCTTCAAGGCTTCGGGTCGAACCGCCCCCGAGGGGTGGCTCCCGGCGCTGTAGCCAGTGAAATTGGGTTTGCCTTTGAAGTTCAGAATGGCTTCGGCCATGATGGAGCGCGCGGAGTTACCCGTGCACAAGAACAAGACGTTGTAAAGTCCCGTCATATTCGTTCTCCCTTAGCTGCAGCAGGACGGTCCGCAGCAAGCCTTCGCTCCCGCATCCTGTGGTTTGACCGCACGAACGAACGCACTCATGAATTTCCCATCCACCTGCGGAGCGATTGTGTCTGCGTCCATCCCGTTTTGCGAGAGGAGCTCGCGCGCGTCCTCCGCCCGATAGATTCGGGTCGGCTCCACATCGACTTGCTCGAAGCCGGCAGCCGCCAGTTTGCTCCGATATTCACTTTCATCGAGCGCCCCGGCCACACAGCCCACCCACAGGAGCATGCTTTGCCGAATTTCGGGGAGGATTTCCCCTCGGGTCACCACGTCAGACACCGCCAACCGTCCGCCCGGTTTGAGCACGCGGAACGCCTCTCGCAGCACCCGATCCTTGTCCGCCGACAGATTGATCACGCAGTTGGAAATGATTACGTCCACGGAGTTGTCAGGCAGCGGGATGTGCTCGATCTCACCCTTTAAGAATTCCACGTTCTCCACTCCCGCTTTGCGCTTGTTCTCATTCGCCAGGGCAAGCATTTCATCGGTCATATCAAGTCCATAGGCCTTGCCGGTAGGTCCCACCCGCCGCGCGGAAAGCAAAACGTCAATGCCTCCGCCTGAGCCCAGGTCGAGCACAACTTCCCCGGGGCTCAATTGCGCAAGCGCCGTGGGATTGCCACATCCTAGCGAAGCCAGCAGAGCTTCCTCGGGAATTTGATTGGCTTGGGAGGCGTCATAAAGGTTGGAAGTAATGGGATCGGCGCAACCGGTGGCGGACGTGGCTCCGCAACACGAGCTTCCTCCTGCCCGCACCCGCAAAGCCGCCTGGCCGTATTTTTGTTTTACAACTTCCTTGATGTCGGTGCTCATGGCTGATTCTCCTGATATTTCCCTATTTGCAAATTTGAATGATCTCCTCCGGCCTCAGCGCTTTATTACGCGTGCAGCACTCCGAGTACAGAAAGCGCAACAATTCCTGCAAGGCTTCGGTGTTCGCGGTGTAGCGCAGAAACGTGCTCTCGCGAGCAACCTTCACCAGGCCTTCGTTCTTTAACTTTTCCAGATGGTGGGACAGCGTCGAATTCGGAATGTCGAGCTCTTCCCGAAGTTCTCCGACCACCAGGCCTTCAGGATGCGCTGACAGCAGGAGTTCCATGATGCGGAGACGAGGCTCCGTCCCCATCGCCGAAAACATATCGGCGTAACGCACCACCTGATCCCGGCTTGCCCTCTGGTTCGCCCCTGCCATATTTCGATGATTGCAGAAATATCGAATATAGTCAAGTCCTGAATTGAAGCAGCAGTTAGCCATGGGCAGTTAGCAATCAGTACCCTGGCTGATGCTGAATGCCAAGCGCTCCGCTTCACTTTTAGTCTGTCGCGTTTACAAGGTTTTACCTTCGTTGACGGACTTTTTACCTGGCATTGGCCTTCTGCTCGCTAACATGGGTGGAGGCGGAAATTGCAGGAAAACGGGATTCGAGCCGAGGAATATTCTCAATGAGCATAACGGCGATCACGCGGCGATATGCCCACATGGGCGTTGTGCTGGTCTCTCTGCTCTTAGTGAATTTGCCGACACTGGGTCAGGATATCCATAGCCGGGATGCACATGGCCAGAGTGTAACCACCATGGAAGTTGACGTTAAAGTGGTCACTCTGCCCGTCACGGTTCGCGACAAGAAAGGTCAAATCGTCCGCAATCTCGCCAAGGACGACTTCATTCTCCAGGAAGACGGCCGCCCGCAGGTGATTAAATATTTTAACCAGGACACCAATCTTCCTCTGACCCTCGGCTTACTCGTCGACACCAGCCTAAGCCAGCGCAATGTTCTGGACGCCGAGCGAAATGCAAGCAAGGTGTTCCTCGACCAGATGCTCACCGACGCCAAAGACAAGGCATTTCTTATTCATTTTGACCGCGAGGTCGAACTGCTGCAAGACCTCACTTCCTCGCATGACAAGCTGCAAAAGGCACTCGAGTTGCTAAACACTCCATCATTCGATCGCAACGCCGGCAGCGGCGACCCCTCCGACCCTCAATCATCGCCTGGAAATGGCCAACCACGCATGCACCGCGGAGGGGGCACTCTGCTTTACGATGCCATCTACCTGGCCTCGGACGAACTGATGAAAAAGCAGCAGGGCCGCAAAGCGCTGATCGTTCTTTCCAACGGAGATGACCGAGGCAGCAAGGAATCGCTGCAGGGCGCCATCGAGGCCGCCCAACGCGCCGACACGGTCGTGTACTCCATCCTGTTTGCGGACAGAAACCAGGACAACAGCGGTTTTGGCCATCAAGGTGGTGGGATGGTCCGGCACGGCGGCTGGCCAGGCGGAGGTTTTCCCGGAGGTGGCGGCAGCGGGGGCCGCGGCGGGCGCAATCCGCAGGAACCTCACGTGGACGGCAAGAAAATCTTGGATCAGATTTCAAAAGAAACTGGCGGCCGCCTTTACGAAGTCTCCAAAAAGCAGGCGATCGATCAAATCTACGACAGCATCGCCGAGGAACTGCGCACGCAGTACAGCCTAGGCTATACCCCCGACAAGGGTAATGCTGAGCCTGGCTATCACAAGATCAGCCTGACCGCCAAGCAGAAGGATTTGGTAGTGCAAACCCGGGCGGGATACTATGCGGAGCGTTGACGGAGAACAGCAGTTGGCATTTCACTCAGCATTTAGCACTCGGCATTCAGCCCGCGAAGCTTCGGTCGATGCCTTAGCAACTCTTTGGACTGACTAAATGCTAAGTGCCAATTGCTAATTGACTACTCAAATTTTGCCTGCAACTCTTGCCAGGCATCCGCGTTCTTTACTTTGGCGCGGCGTAACGGGACAGGTACCATCGTGCATACAGGTGTAGGTATGCGTGCGCGAAGCGGGAATCTTCTCTGCTACAATTTACAGGCGCCACTTGTGGAACGCCGTGATTACGCGGTCTCCTTGAGGGCTTTTCTAACATGCTGAGCCGTAAGAAGAAGTTTCAACTCGTGGCTGCGTTTGCGACGCTCCTTTTGTTCGCCTTGGGAGTGGGTTGCAACGGGTTTTTCGTTGACCCGGTATTGACCTCTATCACCGTAGGTCCTACCGCGACCATCAATCAAGGTGCGACCGTGCAGGAGAGTGCAATTGGAACCTACAACGATGGGTCCACAAAGGCGCTCGGCTCCGGTGTGCAATGGAGCAGCAGCGCGTCTACTACTGCTAGCGTGAATTCTTCAGGGTTGGTGACGGGCAATTCCGTTGGCACCGCAACCATCACGGCAGCCTTTCAGGCAACGAGCGGCACTTCTAGCATTACCGTCAACCTCGGAAATGTGACCGCCCTCAAAATTTCTCCTACCACCGCCTCCATCAAAACGAATGGCGGGACGCAAACCTTCACCGCACTTGCCACCGTGACCGGGGATAGCAACCCGGTCGATGTTTCGTCAACCGCAACCTGGACAGTGAGCGATACCACCAACTTTACGATAACTCAGGGAGATCCAGTGACGATCACGGCAGGGGCAGGCGCTACGCCTGGTAACACCGTGACGGTTACAGCAACTTATTCCAGCACCACGACCTTCACGGCGACTGCGAGTCTTACGGTGACTCAATAACCCGCCACAATGTCTGACATCCGCCGAATCGGCATTTGCACTGGGGGCGGCGATGCTCCCGGGCTGAATGCGGTTATTCGAGCCGTCGTCAAGTCGGCCATCCTCAAATATCGCTGGCAGGTGATCGGCATTCCTGACGGCTTTGATGGCCTGATCTGGCCGGAGAAATCGCGCACCCTCACGCTCAAGGATGTCAGCGGAATTCTGCCTCGCGGCGGCACGGTTCTCGGCACTACCAATCGTGGCAATCCCTTCCACTATTGCACCGTCGAGAACGGCGTGGAAGTGGCTCGCGATATTTCCGACGAGGTTATCGCCAACTCGCACCAACTTGGCATCGATGCCGTGATCAGCATTGGCGGCGATGGTTCGCAGAAGATCGCGCTCGAGCTCTTCCAAAAAGGTATGAAGATCGTGGGCGTGCCCAAGACCATCGACAACGATCTTTC
>Ga0187819_10001958_pt1 | contig 10750 bp, 7 predicted proteins | sample NC_wetland_sal_i_15_FD_132411 | JGI IMG/M metagenome (GOLD analysis project Ga0187819, IMG submission 132411) | Wetland sediment microbial communities from Neuse River Estuary, North Carolina, USA - SO4_4 | ecosystem: Environmental > Aquatic > Freshwater > Wetlands > Sediment | place: USA: North...
CTCCCAGATCGAAATGATGGCCGGCCTGCGCCTTCGCGCCAACGAGTACCACAAGCTGGCCATGGTGGATCCGCTCACCGGGCTCTACAACCGGCGCTTTGCCGAGCTTCGTCTCACCGCGGAGGTGGACCGCTCGAAGCGCTACGGCCATCCGCTGACCGTGGTGGTGGTCGACCTCAACGACTTCAAACAGATCAACGACAAACTCGGACATCTAGCCGGCGATCTGGTGCTCAAGGAGTTTGGGCTGCGCCTCAGCCGTTCCATCCGCGTTTCCGACCTGGCCGTGCGTATGGGCGGCGACGAGTTCCTGGTGATCCTCCCCGAATGCCCGGCGGAGCAGATCCCCGGACTGCTCACGCGCCTGGAGAACCTGGAAGTGAATTTCCGGGGGACCGACATTCCGGTGCGATTCTCCGCCGGTGTGGCCGGTTTCGATGCGCACGGCACTCCCGAGCAGATGCTCGAGCGCGCCGACCGTGCGCTCTACGCCCAGAAAAGCGAGATGAAGCAGTCGAGCCGCGCCGCCGCGCCGGCGCGCTAGCGCGGCGGGAAACCGAAAATCGAAAAACTGCCCTGCCCATCCGCCATGGGCATTCTCCGCGATTCGATGGCGCGGCAGCCTCGATGCTCGGTAGGCTGAAGAACGTGCGGGCGTTACGAGCGCATCTTGCTCGTAAGGCTGTGAAGGTTTTCGAACTTCGATTTTCGAATTTCGCTTTTTTCAGTTAGTCGGCGGGGCGATGAGCAGGCGGATCACCTGGAGCAGGCGCTCGGGCTTGAAGGGTTTCACCATATAGATGACGGCGCCGGCATCATGGCCGGTCTTGAAGTCCTGGGGCGCGCTTTGCGCGGTGAGCAGGATCACGGGAATTTTGTCGAAGCGCTCGTCGCGTTTGATGATCTGGCAGACGTCGAAGCCAGACATGCCGGGCATGTTCACGTCCAGCACCATCGCCGCCGGAATGGTCTCGCGGAGCAGGGTCAGCGCGTTTTCGCCGGAGTTGGCCGTGCGCACGTTATAGCCGTTGCGTTCCAGCAGCATCTCGATGATGCGCAGCGTGGCCGGATCGTCGTCCACCACCACGACGAGCGGACCCTTCTCATCCTTCACGGCCTTCTTCGCTTCAGCCACGTTCTCCCCTGAATAGGTGCAAACCGTGAGGCTACCCTGCTACGGCGGCAAAATCAATCGAGCCTTCCCCCGATGCGGGAAACGGCCCGCGTGGCGCGCCAACGCGCCTTGCGGTATACTTGTTGTTTCGCTTCGGGCCTAGCGACGCGACTGTATGACCCTGCTCGAACTCGAGGGGGGAGCCGCGCAGACCGGCCGGACGAGAGGAGCATCCCGCATGAAACCCGGCATTCATCCCGACTACCACGAAGTGACCGTGGCCTGCGCCTGTGGCCACACGTTCAAGACGCGGTCCACGCATAAGGGCAACGTCCTGAGGCTCGAAATCTGCTCCAACTGCCATCCGTTCTTCACCGGAAAGCAGAAGCTGATTGACACGGCCGGGCGCGTCGAGCGCTTCCAGAAGAAATACGCCACGGCCGCCGCCAAGCCGAAGGGCAAGTAGTAGAGATCTTAGCAAGGCACCTCCGGCGGGACGCCCGCGCTGCCGCAAAGAGTGTAGAATCGCGTTTCGGTATGGCCGCCAGCCCTTCCATTCCTCCAACTGCGCAATCCGGTGATTCATCGCTCGTGGAAACCGCTGCGGCGCGCGTGACGCTGCGGAGCTGGTTCGCGCAGCCCTACGACTCCGCCATTGCCGCCGCGCGGACCTGCTACGCGCCGCGGTTGATCGGCCCCGCCGAAATCACCGATAAGCAACGCCTCACCATCGGGGCCGCCACGTTTTATGCCGGGCACCACACCGTTTTCCAGCACGCTCACTTTGAGTTCGGGCTGGAGAACGTCAGCCGGCAGTTCGTCTGGTCGTTCCTGCACGCGCATCCTTTCTATAATTCGGAGCAGCAGTCGCAGCGCTACGTGCGCCTGGACCGCGCGCGCGCGTTTGTGCCCGCCGAGTCGTCGCAGTTCGGCGCGGCGGAGCGCGCCATTTACGAGGCCGCCATCGCACGCGCGTGGGACGCGTACCGCGAGATCACCCAACTGCTTGTGCCCGACGCGCGGGCCATTCTCTCCGACATCTGGCACATCGGTCCGATGTCGCACGCCAAGCGGCGCGATAAGGTGGAAAAACAGGCGGAAAAACGCGCCTTCGAGGTAGCTCGCTACGTGCTACCGGTCGCGGCGTTTACCACCATGGTCCACACGCTTTCCGGCATCGTGCTGCACCGGCTCTGGCGCATGCAGAACGCCTGCGACACGCCCGCGGAAGCGCGCGCCGTGGTGGGCGCGATGGTGGCCCGGGTGCGCGAAGTGGACGCGCAGTTTTTCGACCGCTTCGACAACGAGCCGATGCAGGACCTGCCGGAGTGGAGGCTCCCGGCGGCCCCGCAGGGCGGGGGAGATGCGTTCGCGCGCGAGTTCGACGCGCGGCTCGAAGGGCGCACCTCGAAGCTCCTGGATTTTTCGCCGCGCGCGCCGGAAGTGATCGCCGAAGCCTACCGCGCCGTGGTGGGCGTGACGCGCGAGGCGTGTCCCGACGCCGAAGCCATCGATCGCCTGATGAATCCCGCGCGCAACCCGTATCGCCTGCAGACGCTCGACATCGGCGTGCACGCGCCCATGATGCGCGCGCTCGAAAACGCTTCGTACACATTCGCCAAGAAAATCTCACACACCGCCGACAGCCAGGACCAGCGGCACCGCATGGTGCCCGGCTCGCGGCCGCTGCTCACCCTGGCGGACACGCGCGAGCCGGACGCGGTGATGCCCATGCTCATCCGCGAAAACGCCCGCGCGCGCGAAGCCTACGAGCGCGCCATGGCCGAGGCCTGGCGCGCAAAGAACGAATTGCTCGGCCGCGGCGTTTCCCCCGAGGACGCGCTCTACCTGCTGCCGAACGCAAAAGCCATCCGGCTGGTGGAGAGCGGCTCGCTGCTCCATCTGCTCCACAAATGGACCATGCGCACCTGCTTCAACGCGCAGGAAGAGATTTACCAGACCTCCATGGAGGAACTCGAACAGGTGCGCGCCGTGCATCCCGCGATGGCGCGCTACATCGGCCCGCCCTGCCATCTGCGCGCGAACATCACCACGCCCATCTGCACGGAAGGTTCGCACTTCTGCGGCGTCAAGGTGTGGCAGGATTTCCCCGGCACCACCCGCCGCATTTAAACTCCGGGGTTCCCGGCGCTGCAGAAGTACGCTCCCGCGTGGTCTCTTTTTGGTCGGATGGTAGGCTGAAGCTCGTGCCACCCACTGGTACTTCGGTTCCATGGGCGCATTCGCCACAATCCAACCAACGTACCTTTGCAGGCGACATCGGCGGCGTTAGGATTGGCACCACCAGGGATACCATGAAGCAGTGTCCTGTCTGCAGCACGGATTTTCCGGACGAGCACCACACCTGTCCCACCGACGGGGCCGTCCTGCTCTCCATGGAGGGAGCCGAGTGGGAACCCGGCGTCCTGATCCGGGGGAAATACCGCATCCTCGCGCGCCTGGGCAAGGGCGGCATGGGCATCGTCTACAAAGCCCAGCACATTTTCCTGGAAGAATTCCGCGCGCTGAAGGTGATGTACCCGCACCTGGCCCAGGACCCCAAATTCCGGCATCGCTTTCTGCGCGAGGGCAAAGAAGGCCGCAAGCTCCGTAACAATCCGCACATCGTAGCCATCGAGGACCAGGAACAGGCCGAAGACGGAAGCCTTTATTTGGCCATGGAGTATGTGGACGGGGTGACCCTGCGCGAACTGCTCCGCAGCGCCCGCGGGCCGCTGCCCCTGCCGCGCGCTCTGAACATTGCGAAGGGGATCGCGGAGGGCCTCCAGGCGGCGCACGTGCTGGGAATCGTGCACCGCGACATCAAACCCGACAACATCCTGATGGCCCGCGACGCGGCGGGAAACGACGTCGCGAAAGTGGCGGATTTCGGAATCATGTCGCTGTGCGAAGGCTCGACGGTCATGGGCACGCGTCCCCTGCTCACCGCTCCCTACGCCTCGCCGGAACAGTGGCAGGCGCAGCCCGGCTCCAAGCCCGATCCGCGTACCGACCTCTACGCACTGGGCATCACCATGTACGAGATGCTCACCGGCCGGCTGCCCTTCCGCGCCGACAACCCCGTGCAGTGGATGCACGCCCACCTCACGCAGCCCGCTCCGCCTCCCAGCGAGCTGAACCGCGAGCTGGAAGCGTACCCCGCCATCGATGCCCTGGTGCTGAAGCTGGTGGCCAAGGATGTGAACGACCGTTTCGTGGACGCGCAGGCCTTTCTCCGCGAGTTGAGCCTGGCGCAGTCGGGCATGAAGTGGACGCGAATGCCGCAGGAATCCATGGATACGTCCACGCCGACGATTGTGCAGAGCCGGACGCCGGTATCGGGTGGGGGGATCGCGGTCACTCCCGCATCCGTGACTCCCAGCGGCCCGCGCCCGTCGGACTCCGGCGAGAAACCGGAAGAGGTGCGCCGGAAGAAGTACGTGGAAGAAGCGTTGCGCTGGGCCGAGCGAAACATCGACCGGAAGTCGGGGCAGGTGAAAGCGGCAACCGACGAGGCGGCGAAGCCTGCGCCCACGCCGGTCATGCCCACGCCGGTCACGCCCGCCCCGCGGCCTGTGCCGGCGCCTCCGCGTCAGGACCCGCTCGTGCCCCGTGCCGAACCTCCCCCTCCACCTCCTGCTCCGCCTCCGGAGCCGCTGCGGCCGCGGGTGGAGCGGGCCGCGGGCCGCGTGGAAACACCGCCGGAGCCTCCGGAAACTCCACGGTATTCTCCATCGCCTCCTCCTCAGCCCGTCGAGACGATTCCGTCGCCGCCGTCCCCTCCGCCCGCGCCCCCGGCGCGCCGGGAAGCGGCGCCCGTGGCTCGCACCGCCGCGCCGGCGCGCGCGGAGCCGCGAGCCGCGCGCCCCCCTGCGCCCGCGCCCTTCTCCGCGGTGTTGACGGAGCCGAAGAAGTCCCGCGGTCCGATGATCTGGATTTCTATCATCGTCGTGGTGCTGGCGCTCGGCGCTCTCGGCGGGTATCTGTATCTCGGCAGGCCGCAGAGCCAGCAGGCCCCAGCCGCTGCGCCGCAAGCCGAGCACCAGCTCGAAATTGATGGACACATGCAGAAGGCGGAAGCGGCGTTCTCGCAAGGGAACTACGACCTGGCCATCGAGGAGTATCGAGCCGTCCAGCAGCTCAATCCGGCGAGCGTGCGCGCGAAGGAAGGAATCGAACGCGCCACCAAAGCGAAGGCGGCGGAGAGCGTGATTCTGCCGGGCGAAAAGAGTACGCCGTAGCAGTCCAGTGTGGGGGGGATTCGAGGTGAAGGTCATCCGATTGGAGTGCCGGGCCTGCCTGGCGGTGGCGGTGCTCTGGATTGCGGCGCTTCCGCTGCGCGCGCAGACTCCCATCCAGTGCCAGGGACCTCTCTCCGAGGCCGCGGTCATTAAACTGGCTGCCGCCGGCGTTCCCGACGGCCGTCTGATCCAAATCGTGAACACCTGCGGCGCCGCATTCACGCTCTCCCGCGAGAGTGAAGAGCGGCTGCGCGCCGCCGGCACCAGCGATGCAGTGATTGCCGCGCTGCGCGAAAAATCTCCCAAGCCAAAGCCCAAGCCGACGCCTCCCGCAAAGGCAGAAACTCCGAAGTCCAGGGAGAGCCCTCGGGAGAAGGCGCCGGAAGCCCCCGCAGCGGAACCCGAGCCCACGGATCCGAAAACGCAATACATGCGCGGCCTGGCTCTCGAACAGGGCATCAATGTCACGGCGGATTTCAAGGAAGCGGCGCGGTGGTACCGGCTGGCTGCGGATCAAGGCTACGCGCCCGCACAGGCGCGACTCGGCTATCTCTATGAGTATGGAAACGGCGTGGACCTCGACTACGCGCAGGCCATGCAACTCTACCGCAAGGCTGCGGAACAGGGCGAGGCGGCCGGGCAAGCCGGCGTCGGACATCTGTATGGGCTGGGCCTCGCCGTTACTCGAGACGACGAAGAGGCGGTGCGCTGGTCGCGCCGCGGCGCCGCGGGCGGAGATCCGAGAGCGCTGGAGAACGTTGGCCTGGCATATGAGTCCGGGCGCGGCGTTACCCGCGATTTTGCCGAGGCCATGCAATGGTTCCGCAAGGCCGCCGACCAGGGTGATGGGTTCGCCTGCCTGCATCTCGGGGAACTGTTCGCGTCCGGCCAGGGTGCTCCCGCGGATAAAGACGAAGCAGCCAAGTGGTACCGCAAAGCCTTCGAGCAGATGCAGCCGCTCGCCGAGCGCGGCGGGGGGCGCGAACTTTTCGGGATGGGCGTGCTCTACCAGAACGGCCTGGGCGTGGATCAGGACTTCGCGCGCGCGCTGAGCTACGACCGCAAAGCCGCGGAGCGCGGCATGGCCGAAGCGCAGGTGAACCTGGGCATGCTCTACCTGATCGGTCAGGGCGTCAGCCGCGACGAAGCCGAAGCCCTTCGCTGGTTCCGCAAAGCCGCGGACCAGGGCTACGCCCCGGCCCAGCGCCGCGTGGGTTACCTCTACGCGCAGGGCAGCGGGATTTCTCGCGATGATGTAGAGGCCGTGCGCTGGTATCGCAAGGCCGCCGATCAGGGAGACGCGCTCGCTCAGGTCTATCTCGGCTTCACGTATGCCAACGGCCGCGGAGTTTCCCGCGACGAAACGGAAGCGGTGAAGTGGTTCCGGAAAGCCGCCGAGCAGGGCGAAACTGCGGGCGCGTACTATCTCGGCGTCACTTACGACGCCGGCCACGGCGTTCCGCAGGACTACGCCCAGGCGCTGGTCTGGTATCGCAAGGCCGCCGACGCGGGCAACACGGACGCGCAGGCCAATCTGGGCCGCATGTACGCGGAAGGCCGCGGCGTCGCGAAAGATGATGGCGAGGCGTTGAAGTGGTTCCGCGCCGCGGCGGACCAGGGCAACCCGCGCGCCCAGGCTAATCTCGGCTGGATGTACTACAACGGCCACGGCGTGCCCACCGATTACGACACCGCCGTCGGCTGGTATCGAAAATCCGCCGAGCAGGGCAACGCCGTCGGCCAGTTCGATCTCGCCGTCGTATATGCCAGCGGCCACGGCGCGCCGCAGGACCCGGTGCAGGCCTACATGTGGTATAGCCTGGCTGCGGCCCAGGGCAATGCGGAAGCCGGCAATCGCATGAGCGCGCTCGCGAAGCAGATGACTCCCGCGCAAATTTCCGAAGCGCAGCGGCGGGCCAGCGATTGGGCAACGCAGCATCCGCGGAAGTGAAGGAAGAAGTGGCGAGTGGCGGGAGGGCCTTCGGGCCGCCGCGGCGGCCTCAGGATTAGCATTCTGGTCTGATGCTCACGGGCGCCTAGTCTGGTTTATGGAATTTCCGGGAAAATGTCGGTTCCAGCGCGTGACCGTTCCTCTGACCGTGGTGTTTGCTTGTCTATTGCTACCCCTCACGGCGTGGTCGCAGGCCGCGGTCACCTGCGCGCACCCGCTGAGCGAGGTTGAGGTCATCCGACTGGCCGCCGCCGGAGTGCCGGAAGCGAGGCTGGTTCACATCGTGAAAACCTGCGGGGTGAATTTTGCGGTCACCCGCGACACTCAGGAGCGGCTGCGAGCCGCCGGCGCGACCAACGCGGTACTGGCTGCCATCCGCCAAAACTTTTCCAAGCCGGCGGCACGGCCCGCGCCGGCTCCTCCCGCCACTTCTCCCGCGCCGCCTCCAGAGAAACCCAGCCCGCCGAACAATTCCGGGCCAAAGCCGCACGTGATCGAGCTCCCCGTGAACCCTGCGGGGGAGAGTTCCGGGCCAGGCAGGGCCGACGAATCCGCGAAAATTGCTCCACCCGATGTTCCTCGATCGGACTTCGAGCGCGGGCAGGCCTACGAAGAGGGTCGCGGCGTGACTCAGGATTACGCGGAGGCGGCAAAGTGGTACCGCCGCGCGGCAGACCAGGGAAACGCGGACGCGCAGAACAGCCTGGGCTGGCTCTACCGCTCTGGCCACGGCGTCCCGCAGGATTGGGGCGAGGCGCAGCGATGGTTCCTCAAGGCGGCCGAGCAGGGCAATCCCGAGGCGCAGGAGAACCTCGGCTCGATGTACTTGAACGGCCAGGGCGTGGCCCAGGACTATGCGGAAGCGGCCAAGTGGGAACGCAAAGCGGCGGAAAAGGGCAGTGCGACTGCGCAGTTCAATCTGGCCTGGCTGTGCGAGCACGGCAGCGGTCCCGCCCAGGATTACAGTGAGGCAGTGAAGTGGTACCGCAAATCCGCGGAGCAGGGCAATCCGGCAGCGCAGACCAACCTGGCCATTCTGCTGGCGCACGGCCTGGGCGCCCCGCGCGACTTCGCGGAAGCCGTGAAGTGGTACACCAAGGCCGTGGATCAGGGGTACGTGCCTGCGGCCACGAATCTGGGATTCATGTACGAGAATGGCAGAGGTGTAAGAAGAGATAACGAGGCGGCCATCAAGTGGTACCGCATGGCCGCGGAGAAGGGCGTGGCCGCGGCGCAGGACAACCTGGGCCTGATGATCGCGAGCGGGCGCGGCGCGCAGGCCGACCCGGCCGAGGCCGCGCGGTGGTACCGGAAAGCGGCCGACCAGAACTACGCGCCCGCCGAACTGCATCTGGCGGAACTGATTTCCACGGGCCGCGGCGTCCCGCAGGACGACGTGGATGCTGCCGGATGGATGCGCAAGTCCGCGGAGCAGGGGAACGCGGACGCCCAGGCCCGCCTGGGCGCCATGTACGAAACCGGCCGCGGTGTGGTGAATGACGACGAAGTGGCCGCGAGCTGGTATCGGAAATCGGCCGAGCAGGGAAATGCGCTGGGCCAGTACCATCTGGGCGAAGCCTACGTGCTGGGGCACGGCCTGCCGCAGGGAAACGTGGAGGCCTACGAGTGGTTCACGCTGTCCGCGGAGGGGGGCTTTGCCGATGCTGCGGAGAAACTGGACGCGCTCGGGAAACTGATGCGGCCGGAGGAGATCGACGAAGCGCGGCGGCGCGCGGCGGCGTGGACGGCCCAGCACGGCGGGCGGTAGGGCAGGACAAGAAGTACTTTACAATACAAAGTATAGGGGCTAGTCTGGGGTCATGCGCAACGCACCCTCCCGGCCGCCCTGCCCCGACGGCCACGCCTCGTCGCTCGACTGGCTGTCCTACTTCACGCTGAACTCCCTGGAGCCTGCGCTTCCCTGGAAGGATGCCGGCCGGCTCTCGCCCGGCGAGCGCGCGATTGTGGCGCGTTCGATCCAGCAATTCCAACTCGGCGAATGCTCCGAGGGCCGCGGCCTGCTGCGCCGGGCGCGCGAGTACGGCGCCCGGAGCGGCGACGCGCATTTCCCCGAGGCCGTTGCGCTGTTCATCCAGGAGGAACAGCGCCACAGCCGCATGCTCGGCCGCTTCCTGGAATGGAATTCCATCCCCTGCCTGGGGCGGCACTGGGTGGACTCGGTGTTCCGCCGGTTCCGCAGGCTGGCCGGCCTGGAGTTGTGCATGCGTGTGCTGGCCACGGCGGAAATCATTGCCGTGCCCTATTACACGGCGCTGCGCAAAGCCACCACCTCACCACTGCTGTCCGCGATTTGTACGCATATCCTGGCGGACGAAACCGCGCACCTCGCGTTTCAGGCGTTTGCGTTCGCGCTCGTTGCGCAGGGGCGCGCGGGCTGGCGGCAGCAGGCCGTGGGCGCGCTCCACTCCTTGTTTCTGAGCGGCACGGCGGTGGTGGTGTGGACTCAGCACGCCGGCGTTCTTCGCGCGGCCCATGGCACGTTCAGGGCGTTCCACGCGCAGTGCCAGGAACAGTTTCGGACGGTCGTCTGCCCCGCGCGGGCGCGCAGCTCTGCTGTCGCGCAATATTCCCGGATCCAGCCGACCACTCCAAAATAAACATGCCCGGAGCCGCACGGCCGGGCGATGAGAGGAGAATGGGCGCCCAGCGCGACTCCGCGCCGGGCGTGTTTGACAGGGCCTTCCCGCGCCCGCTATTCTGCATCTAAGAGACAGCCGTGAAACCGAGCCGCTTCTATTAGGTTTTGCCCTTCCGCTCCGTGAATGCCGGAGCTCTTCCGAAGTGTCGGTTGTTTCTCGCGCAACCCATCAACCTGTTCCGTTACTGCATGGAGTGATTTCCGATGGCCACACTGTACGACAAGCTGGACCAGATCGAGTCGCGCTACGAGGCGCTCACGCAGGAGCTTTCATCGCCGGAAGTGACCTCGGATTCGGCGCGGTTCCAGAAGCTCGCCAAGACGCACGCGGAACTGGGGGAAATGGTGGAGAAGTACCGGGAGTGGAAGAAGATCGAGCAGGGCTTGGCCGGGGCGAAACAACTGCTGATGGAATCCACCGACGCGGAGATGAAGCAGCTCGCGCACGACGAGGAGCGGCAGCTTACGGCGCAGCGCGCCACAGTAGAACAGGAACTGAAGCGTCTGCTGGTGCCGCGCGACCCCAACGACGAGAAAAACGTGATCCTGGAAATCCGCGCCGGGACCGGCGGAGACGAGGCGGCGCTCTTCGCCGCGGAACTTTTCCGCATGTACTCGCGGTTTGCGGAGTCGCAGGGCTGGCGCGTGGAAGTGCTGGACAGCTCCCCATCCTCTCTCGGCGGTTTGAAGGAGATCACCGCGTCGATTTCCGGGAAGAAGGTCTACTCGCGGCTGAAGTACGAGAGCGGGGTGCATCGCGTGCAGCGCGTGCCGGCCACGGAGCA
>Ga0187819_10001959_pt1 | contig 10748 bp, 9 predicted proteins | sample NC_wetland_sal_i_15_FD_132411 | JGI IMG/M metagenome (GOLD analysis project Ga0187819, IMG submission 132411) | Wetland sediment microbial communities from Neuse River Estuary, North Carolina, USA - SO4_4 | ecosystem: Environmental > Aquatic > Freshwater > Wetlands > Sediment | place: USA: North...
ACGTCTGGCCTCCAAGCGCTGTAATCACCTGCTGCAACAATTGCTTGGCCTTCGTGGCGCTCTGCTCGGGCAGCATTTCCTGGGTCTGGCCGGCCGTTCCGGGCAAGGCGCAGGCCCACGCAAACTCCAGCGCCAGAATCGTGCACACGATCGCCCTCACCATCAGTCGCACAGGAGAAAACCCCCCACCTACATGGAAGACCTTACCAGTCATAAAGGTTGCCAAGATTTCGTGGCGCCGCCGTTTTTGCTGCGTATGGAAAACCAAAAACCGCCGGCGAGACGCCGGCGCTACTTCTCCGCTCGCGCCAGCCGCGCAGCCGCGACCAATTCACGAAACAGCGACTGCGCCAGCGCATCCGCCGCCATTCTTTCCGGATGCCACTGCACTCCCACCACCCAATTCGATTTGTCCGTCCACTCGACAGCCTCGACCACGCCGTCCGGTGCGCGCGCCGTGACGCGCAACCCGCGCCCGGGCTCCAGCACCGACTGGTGGTGCCACGAATTCACTTCCGGCTGCGCCGCGCCCGAGAGCGTGAAAACGCGCCCGGGATCGAGGCTGGCCGCGTGCATGGCGTCCGGCGTTTCGCTTCCGTCGGGAAGCTCATCCTCCTCGGGACTATGGCAGACCTTCGTGCCGAGTTCGGTGGGGATGTCCTGGATTAGGCTGCCGCCCAGAAAAACATTCAGCGACTGAATCCCGTAGCAGATGGCGAGAACGGGCTTTTCCGCGGCCAGCACGTGCTCCAGCAAAGCGAAATCGGTTCGCTCGCGCGCGGCGTCGGCATCGGCCGCGGAAGGGTGGCGCTTCGCGCCGTAGTGCGCCGGATCGACGTCCGCCGGGCTGCCGGTGAGCAGCACCGCGTCCAGAGTTTCCGCCTCGCGTCTCAAGGCATCGGACCCGGAAACGAGAGAAAGCAGCACCGCTTCGCCGCCCGCTCGTTCCACGGCGCGCAGGTATTTGTCAATTTTGGTGCGTTGATTCGCAGCTTCCTCCGCGGCGGTGCGCCACGGTACGCCGATGCGCGGGCGGGAAATTTCTTGCCGGGCCATGGGAACAACCATCGTAGCATTGGCGCGCACGCCCAGCAATATGCGCACGGGCATGTGGGATAGGCTTTAGCCTGATGCTTTCTTGATCGAGCTATTCAGCGAAAACCCTACAGGCATTCTTTGCAACACTCAGGATAAAAAGCCTATCCCACAAAGAGCAAACTAAGTCGCCGCCGCAGCGGCGGGCCCTGCGGTGGCCGGTTGTGAAATATTCTTGCGGCGGAGCAATTCCACGATGTCGTGATAAAGCTTGGCGCGCTGCTGGTGGCGCTCGTTGGCGCGCGTCACGTAGCGTACCAAAATCTCAAATCCGGAGCCGGTCGGGCGAACGCTGATTGCCGGCCCCGCTGAAATCGCGCGAATCCCGCGAGCGCTTCCCATCTGCTGCCATTCTTGTTCGGCAACTCGCGCGTTCGTTTCCGTTTCCTGAGTCACGATTTTCTGAATCTCTTCCGCAACCGGATATGGGTCCTGATCCGCCGGAACGGCCAGTTGCATCTCGTCCCAGAGCCATTGCCCGGAGGTGGAAAAATTGAAGTAGTGGCCCTCGATGGCGTAGCTGTTGACAAACGTCACGCGGCGCCCCGTGGGATGTCCGGCATCGTTCCAGTTGCCGGTTTCGAGCACGACGGTATGGAACAAACCGATTTCAATGACTTCGCCGCTCACACCGTTGATTTCCACCCAATCGCCGTGCCGAATTCCGTTTTTCCCCATGAGCACGAACCAGCCAAAAAATCCGACGATAAAATCCTTCATCGCAACCGTGAGCCCGGCGCCGGCGAGAGCCAGGACCGTAGCCATCTGGTTGGGCATTCCGAAAATAATCAGCAGAATCAGAATCGCGCCCAGCGCGCGTGTGAAAATGTGCGCAACCGAGCGCAAGGTCAGAAGCTTCTGCTGATCCGGCTCTACGCGCGCGAACATTTTCTCCAGAAAATAGGTTGTCAGCAGGACCGCCAGAGCGATGACCAGCATCGCGGCGACGGAAATCAGCAGCCCGTGCATCAGGTCGCGGCGGCGTGCGGCGACCAGCGCGCCCCACTGTCCGTAGGTTCCCGCGAGGTCCTGCTGGTTGCGGATGCGGTCGTCCAGGCTGGACATTCTTTTCTGCAACGCGGTCATCGACTTGTAGGAAGAAATTGCCTCGCTCGTTTGGCTGGATGGAGACGACGGACTGCTCGTGGAGTTTCCAGCCGGCGCGGCCGCCGATTTTTTCCTCTGTTGCGATTTTGCCTGCTCGAGTTGCTGTTCGAGTTCGTCGTGGTTCTTGGAAAATGCGGCAGCCGAAGTAGACGCGCCCTGTTCCTCCTGATTCAGGCGCCCGCCAAGCGAGTGCAGTTCATTCCACGCCCGCGCGCGGGAAAGAAACGAGTAGGAAGCCGCCTCCGCCGAACTCGCCTGCCTTCCCACGATGCTGAGATCCAACTGGCCGCCGCTGCTCTGCTCCGATTTGTTGTAGTCGTCGACCATGCGCTGCACCGCGCTTTGCGGATCGCCGCCGGCACGCTCCAGATCCTGGTGCGCGTCGGCGAGTTCATCCTCGACCAATTCCTGGCGGCTCTTGGCGAGGTCGAGTTCCTGCGTCAGGTCTTCCTTATCATTTTCCTTTGCGCGCGCCAGGAGTTGAGTCAGGTGCGCGACGTCCGCGTTGGACTCGGCATCTTCCTGTTCGCCTATCGAGATGCGTTGAAGAATGGCTTTGATTTCGGGCGTGGAGGGAATCCGTTGCGAGGCGGCATTGTATAGCGCCGCGGCGAACGCAAAATCAACCTCATGATTGGCTTTGCGAAGCACGTCGCGCGCCAGATCCTGCTCTTGCGGAGTGGCGGCAAGCTGGGAGAGCGCTTGCGCGTTATGAAATTGCGTCAGGTCTACCGGGAATTGCGTAGCGTTGGATGGCGAGGACGTTGGCGCAACCGTTCGCGCGCCCCATTCCGTGGTCACAAAGAGCCCGCCCGCCGTGAGCACCAGGAGCGCGATCACAATGATAAAAATTGCGCGCTGGTTAGTTTGCATATTGCGTTCCGGTTTCCCCCGCGCTGCCGAGCTCCGAGCCATCTGGCGGTTCGGGCATCATTCACCGCCAGAATTCACCGTCAGTTCTACGCCCCGAGCCAGCGTCCCACGGCTTCCCAGCCTTCGGCGTGATCGCAAATCACCTTGACGGTCGCGGTGATTGGAATTGCCAGGATCAATCCAATTCCACCCCACAGCCATCCCCAGAATAACAAAGCCGCGGTGACCGCGAGCGCGTTCAGGTGAACGCGGCGTCCCACAATCGCAGGCATGAGGACGTTCAGCCCGATAATATGAAGAAACGTCAGCATGGCCGCAACCCCGAGATATGGGCCGACCGTGCTCCACTGGGCCAGGCCGATCAAAAATGGCGGAATCCAGGCCAGCACCGCGCCGAGGTACGGCACCAGGTTCAGCAATCCCGACACGCTTCCCAGCAGAAAGGGATAGTCCAAACCGATCCAAAGAAAAAATCCCCAGCTCGAAAGCATCAGGATGACGGCCACGAGGGCGTTGCCCGCCACGAAACTTCGGAGCATCGAGCTGACCTCGTCGAGCGCGCCCCGCACGCGATCCTGGTGCTCCTCCGGGAATAATTCAATCGTCGCTTTCCAGATGCGCGGCTTCGCGGCCAGCATGAAAAAAACCAGAAAGGGCACGAAAGTGGCGACGACCAGAATGGAATACAAAGATCCGGCCCCTCGAAGCAGCCACTCGCGCACAGGTGGCGGCTCCGGAGTGGTGCGCGGCAGGGTCCGCCCTTTTTCCGGCGCAGGAGCGATTGCGTCCACTCCTTTTTCGATGGTGGTCATCTGGCGGTCAAACGCCGTGGTCACATGGCGCAAAACGGTGCTGTAGCGCGGCCAGTCAGCGAGAAATTGGCTCGCGCGAAGCACGACGAGATAGCCGAGGCCGGCGACCATCGCGGTGACCGCGAGCAGCACTACCAGCGCGCCCAGCGCGCGCGGAATGTGGATCCGCTCGAAAACGCCGACGACCGGATCAAGAAAATAGGCGATTAGTACGGCAAGCAACAAGGTGACCACGACATCCGAGGCAAAGTACAAGAAGGCGAAGACGATCGCCGCTGCGATGATGCGCTGAGAAGGGTTGGATCGCGCCGTGACTTTGACGTCTTCGATCTGCATCTTCCACCCAGTTCAACATAGCATACTTGACGTGGCATAAGCCGCGGCACGGCGATGCTATTTCGAGTGTGCAAACAGGAAGAGAATGCAGTTCTTGTTATCTCGTAGATTAGGATTTCAGTGTAGGTCACTCTCCGTTGGCGTGGATCTCGCGCCCTCGAGAGTAAATGCGAACTCTCGCGGCGTGCATCCCTAACGAGTTCGGTGGTATTCGACTTCAGCCATGGCCGAACAGGGAGCGGGACAGCCTGCTCCAGATCAATCCCTCAAGGCAACTCCTCGAAGGCCATGAGATGGGCTTCTTCCGTGACCCAATCGCCCACTCCATATTGAGTTGTGGGCAATAGTTCAACGAGGTGTTTCGGGACAGCCGCATAATATCGCTTCAATTCTGGGATCCAAATCCCAGACTTGGCGATCGCTCCCGTCGGAACTTTCCCCAGCAGACGGAAGTGGTCCGCATCGTCCTCATGAAAGACGGCTAGGTTTCCGGCGCTCCCTGAGAAGTAGATTCGTGACGTTGGAGCGTCAAAGAAAATTTCGTCTCCGCCGCCCGGAGCGTCAAGCACCTGAATGACCTTCCCCGTATCCGTGCTCATGACGATCAACTTCCCGGGTTCGACCGTATGTCCTCCTCCCAAGCGGCTTCCCAGGAACAAGCGATGATGAACCGTATCCAAACTTGCGACGTGGGGTTGCGGGCCTCCGGTGATAGGCCATACGGCCACAATCGCGTGTTGCGTCACATCAACAACTTTGACGACGCTTTCGCTGTTTACAACATCCCCCATTCCCGCGTACAAACGGTTCGCCGCAGGGTCCAGAACAATGGCCGCAGGTTCCTGGCCGTCCATTTTGATGCTGCCGGCCAATTTGGCCGCCCTGGTGTCCACAATTTCGATCGAGCCGTCCTTTCTTCCTTCCTGACGAGTCCTGACCGCGACATAATACAGACCCTTGGCGGCGTCAAAAGCGCCATTATCTGGATCCCTGCCTGGTGCGCCCTTTCCGCCCGTCAGCTCGATAGTCTTTTCCACCTCGAATGTTGTTCCGTTAACGGCCACAACCGTGTTGTCCCCGAGGTCGACCCAGAGTTCGTTAGAACCCTGATCAAAAAAGGGCTTGCGGGGATTTCCCCCCACTTTGGTCACGTGGATCACTTTACCCGCCTTCATATCCACGACCACAATCTCCTGATTGTTCTCCGCGGATAGAAACAGGTGCTGGTTCTTCAAGTCATAAGTGAGGTGATCCATGTAGCCCTCGGTCGGGATTGGGATTGTCTCAACGAGGCGAAGCAGGCCCGCCATATGCTCCATGGGCAATTGGCGATTGATGTATTCTTTCGGCTGGCTCTGCGCCCGGGCACTCAGAACAAATCCCACGCACAACAGCAGGGCGAACACCGGGTACCGTTTCATTTTTCAGCTCCCAATTGGATTTTTGCGAATCTCTTAATTTTTCCGCCCAAACGCCAGAATATAACAGCAAGCTCAAAATTGCCTGAAAACAAGGCTATTGCGTTTTTTCATGGCGGCAAACTGCGGCTTGCCCCAGAGAGCACGGCTGGGATACCGTAGATGGCACTACCATGCTCGCCGCCGCTCTTCCCGTGACGCCGCTCTCGCGCTTGGATTTCCGGGCAGCAATGGACATTCTGATCATCGCGGCCCTGATCTACTACTTGCTGAAATTGCTGCGCGGAACTCGCGCGGTGCAAATGCTGGTGGCCATCGCTCTGCTTTTCGTTTTCTATCGCGGCGCGCAATGGGCGCGCCTGGAAATGGTCGAATGGCTGCTCACGACGATGCTGCCCTACGTGGCCATCGCCCTGATCATTTTGTTTCAGCCCGAGATACGCAGGGCCCTTTCGCGCGTCGGCCGAAACTTATCCACGATGAACTTTGCGTCGCGCAATCCCAAAGGCACGTATGATGACATCGTCATGGCCGCCGAGTATTTTTCCCAGAACCGCATCGGCGCGCTGATCGTCGTCGAGCGCCAAGCCGGCCTGCGCACGTATATTGAAAGCGGCATCCCGCTGGACGCCAAGCTTTCCTATGACCTGTTGGTTTCGATTTTCCGGCCCGGCTCTCCCCTGCATGACGGCGCAGTAATCATCGAAGGATCGCGCGTCGCGGCGGCCGGGTGTTTTCTCCCGCTCTCGCTGAATCCCATGATCTCCAAACAACTGGGCACGCGGCATCGCGCGGCCATTGGAATCACGGAAGATAGCGACTGCTTGGTGGTGCTGGTCTCCGAAGAAACGGGCTCGATCTCGGTCGCTTCCGCGGGAGCGATTGAAACCAATCTCTCTCCGGAAGATTTGAGCGATCGTCTGCGCGAAATGGTCTCGCGCCGCCGGGCGACCATGGTCCTGCCCGGAGCGGTTTCGCCGGCGCGAACTCCGGTGCGGAGGTAGCCGTTGGGTTTTCTGCGAAAATACGTTCTCGCGGATGCGGGTTTGAAGCTGCTGGCGCTGGCCATTTCGTTCCTCTTGTGGGCCACCTACACCGCCGAGCCATACGCCGAAGTCGGCTTTCAAGTGCCGCTGGAATTCACCACCATGCCCGCCCAACTGGAAATGTCCGGTGACGTCCCCACCGTCGCGCATATCCGCGTGCGCGGCCGCTCGGCGTTGCTTCGCCGCATGATTCCTGCCGACCTGAACCTGCGTCTGGACATGAAAGACGGCAAGCCAGGAACCACTATTTTCAACATCACCCCCGGAATGGTGGGCGCTCCATTTGGCGCGACCGTCGTGCAAGTTGCCCCGACGGAAATCCACGTTACTCTTGTGCCGCGCCACGGACCGCCTCCACCTGCCGGATGATTGGCCGCGTGTTAGACTCGAAAATCCGACGGCGAAGCAGGCGTCCCAACCATCCTGTTCCGGTGAGCTTCCGCCGTGGCGGACTGAAACCCGCCTGAGACCTGCCCGGGCGGGAGCGCTCGGAGCCTGCACCCGTATCCACGATGACCAAGGAACTTTTCGGCACGGACGGCATTCGCGGCATTCCCGGCGCTTACCCGCTGGACGACGCCACCCTCTACGGGGTCGCGCGGGCGCTGGGCAAGTATTTGCTTGAAACCAACCCCAAACCCCGTGTTCTGATCGGCATGGACACGCGCGAATCCGGCCCTCACATCGCTTCGCAGCTTGCCGCCGGGCTTGCCGATGACGGGGTGGAGTTCCTGTCCGCAGGCGTCATCACCACTCCCGGGGTCGCTTGCCTGGTTCGACAAAAAAAATTCTCGGCAGGAATGGTGATTTCCGCTTCGCATAATCCATTTCATGACAATGGCGTCAAGCTCTTCGCCGGAACGGGCATGAAATTTCCGGATGATGTCGAAGAGCACCTCGAGACCGAGATTCACAAACACAAAGGCCGCGAGACCGCCCCTCATGGAGTCCCTGTTCCAGCCGATCTCTCGCTCGATGAAGAGTATTTGGCTTACCTGCGCGGACGCGCCATTCCGGGTTCAAACCTCAAAGGATTGAAGCTGGCGCTCGATTGCGCGAATGGCGCTGCCAGCCTGCTCGGCCCTGCGCTGTTTCGCTCGTTCGGCGCGGATGTGATTGCCATTCACGACCGGCCGAACGGGCGAAATATCAACGACGGCTGCGGCTCGCTGCACCCGGAGAAGCTGCGCGAGAAAGTTCTCGAAACACGCGCGGCTTTGGGCGTCGCGTTTGATGGCGACGCCGACCGAGCCATGTTTGTAAGCGCCAGCGGGCGTCACGTGGATGGCGACGGAATCTTGCTGGCTGCGGCGCGATATTTGAAGTCCGCCGGGCAGCTGCGCGGCAGCCGCGTAATCGGCACAACGATGGCCAATCTGGGTCTCGAGCGCGTGCTTGACGCGGAGGGCCTGAACCTCGTACGGGTTCCCGTCGGCGACCGCTACGTCCTGGAAGAAATGCTGCGCAGCGGCGCCAACCTCGGCGGCGAGCAATCCGGCCACATCATTTTTCTCGATGACGCCACCACCGGTGATGGCCTTCTGACGGCGCTCAAAATCGCCTGCCTGGTGGCTCTGCGCGGCCCGCTCGACGAACTGGTACTCGGCCTGAAAGTGTTTCCGCAGACCATCGTGAATGTGCAAGTAAAATCCAAACCCCCCTTTGAATCCCTGCCAGTTGTTTCCGCCGCAATCGAAAAAGCGACCAAGGCGCTGGGCGCTGCCGGGCGGGTCGTCGTGCGCTATTCCGGCACTGAACCGAAGGCGCGCGTCATGGTCGAAGCCGAGCACGCCGATGACGTGACCCGCTGGGCCGAAACCCTCGCCTCCGCCATCCGCACCGCCATTGGGGCTTGAATTCTCCCAAAGACGGTAGTTATAACGGCCCAAATATGTGAAAAATTGTAGAAACATGCTCGCGGAAAGCGTTCGAATTACGGCAGATCTATAGCATCTTCTTGCTTATCTGTGGTTTGCAACTACATTAAGGGTTGCTTTGGATGTGGTACTTCATTTGCACTTAGGGACGACAAGTGGTTTTGATTTTTCCCGGGGTGGTTGATGTATTCCGGCTTGGTCCGGAATGGGGTGAAATGGGGTTTTGCTGGAGGGGGCTCGCATGCGGGCCCCCTTCGTTTTTTGGGACCATCCACAGCAGCATTACCTGTTCCGCACCACGTTTCAGCGTCCACATTGACCCTTCTGTTAAAGGCCCCTAGCATAATAGTTATGCGGCCCACACTTCATGGCTAAGACGATCGACGAAGAGCTCGGACAGCTTGAAAAGGACATCCGCCAGCTGAAGATCGAGTACGAACAGTTCTTCGGCGGGGGAAAAGCCCGTCCGCCCTCGGAGATCGAGTGGCGCATCGAGACTACGCTGAAGCGCTACAGCGACCGCGGCGCGCAGATGAACTACGGCCAGCGCTTCCGCTACGGCAACCTGACCCAGATGTACTCGAAGTTCCGCGACATGTTCCGCAAACGCATGAAACAGAGAGAAGAGGGCACCGTGCAGCGCCATTTCGGCGCCGCGGCCCGCGAGATCGAGGCGGAAAGAGCTCGCAAACGCGCCGAAGCGGAAAAACCGAACGGCGCGCATTTGCCGTTCGCCGTCTCCTGGAAGGATCCCGACAGCGAAAAGAAAAAAGTCGAACAGCTCTTCAAAGCGTTTCGCGACGCAAAAGCCCAGGCGGGAGAAGATACCGAGCCCTTGACCATGGAGGCTTTCCAGAAGTTTGTTCGCCAGAAAACCGACGAGCTAAAAAAGCAGAAGGACGCGCACGAAGTCGAGTACGTCGTCACCGTCGAAGGCAAACACGCGCGGCTCAAGGCGCGTGTGAAATCCTGAAGATCGCATATCCCGCTTGACCTTCCCGACGAAGAACAGCCAAAAGCGCGTGAAATGTTTCCGTTGTGGCCTAACAGCGACTACGGAAGCGCCGAGGAAGCCTCTGGATTCGTTCCTGGAAGCGAACTCATCATGTGCTGCAGGTCAAAGCCCTCTTTGCGAATTCGCAAGTCGTAATAACAAAGCACAAGGATAATCATCAGCAACGGCCCCGCAATGGCTCCGCCGATCAGGCTCGACACCGACATGCAAAGAATCAGCCAGTTTGGAAGCTGCCCCCTGAAGCCCATCACCGCAATCCCCGCGTAGAATGGTCCTTGGAAAAGAATTGCCATCGCGTATAACACCACAATGCCAAGCAGAATCGCGATGAAGATCTGTCCGCGTCTGCCACGGCTGAGCTCCACGCTGCGGCGGATCGCCGCGCGTCCGCTGATATCCTCAAGCAAAACTGCAGGGAGGGAAACGGCGTAACGCACGGAGAGCCACGTTGCAACGGCGATTCCGGCTAGAACAAAGACCACAACCACCACAATAGCGAGAGTGCCGGGAACAGTATTTCCGCGGGTCATTACGGCCGCCAAAATACCTCCGGCAGCGCCGGCAAGGATGAGCAGGAGAAACATCAATCCCAACACCCGAATTCCCACTCCGAATGTGACTCCGATCAGTCGCCAAAAGCGCCCGCGAATTTTTCCGTAGGCCTCGCGAATCGTCGAAAGACGGCCCAGGTACGAATCGGCCACCGCATAAGTTGTAGCAGCCTGAGCCACCGCGTAAATGATCCAATAGACGATCATGAAGCCAAACAGGTAGGTCTGGAATTGCGATTGTGGAGCTGGTTTATCCCATGGAAAAGGTACGCCCCGGCTTCGCAGCATGAAAAATTGCATGGGCATAATGATGCATGACGGAATCACCATGATTCCCGCAAAGAGCCGGAAATTCCTGCGGTACAGCAGGAAAGCTCGATCGAGCAATTCCCCCAGGCTTAAGGGCCGAAGTTCGAAGCCGCTCATGGGTTTATCCCCTCCGCAGGAGTGAAACGTTTATGCGTCGCTCATATAATCATAAGTTAACAGTGGACTCAAGGATTGATTGTGACGAAGGTAGACTGGCGCGCCACTCAGAAAGATTTCTGCGCCGCCAGTCCATGGAGAAATCGCAAGCTGAGGCATATCTTCCGCATCCGAATTACTCCTCGATGTACC
>Ga0187819_10001960_pt1 | contig 10747 bp, 11 predicted proteins | sample NC_wetland_sal_i_15_FD_132411 | JGI IMG/M metagenome (GOLD analysis project Ga0187819, IMG submission 132411) | Wetland sediment microbial communities from Neuse River Estuary, North Carolina, USA - SO4_4 | ecosystem: Environmental > Aquatic > Freshwater > Wetlands > Sediment | place: USA...
AAAGGGATGGCCGGGACTGTGACCGCCTTAGAAGCACGGAATACGTCGTGTGCAGCGAGGTAGGTCGATACTCCGTACCAAGCCAACACCATTACGGTGATGGTCGCCCCGGTGCGAACTTGACTCGGAGCCGCGCTCCTGCGCAGGGAAACCGCCAGCCCCGTCAAGACGACTGCGATGACGAGGAGATCCGTGAGTAACCCGAAGACGTCGAGGAATGAAGTCGATGGCATGTCGCTGGCCTCCAAAGGAATCGGCAGGGACTATATACACAAAGACAAGTCACTTGCAATAGGAGAGTGACTTGCAGTGTTATCTGCCGTCCTTTATCTTGCTCGTATGGCAGAAAGAAATGTCCTGCGGTGTCCGGTCGCCCGCACAGCAACGATCCTGGGAAGCTCTTGGACTGCGCTCATCCTGCGCGACCTGATCCTGAAAAATGCGTGTAAGTACCAGGAGTTACTGGACTCTCTCAAGGGGATTGCGCCCAATACCTTGTCTGAGCGGCTTAAGATGTTAGAGGCGGCCGGAATCGTCGAGCGTCGATTCTACGAAAAGCATCCGCCGCGGGCGAAATACGTGTTGACTGACAAGGGCCACGATCTCGGCCCGATTGTCCGCGCCATGCGTGATTGGGGAATCAAATACAAATAGTACCCGTGGTCGCACGGAGCCGTAAAGGCTGTCATCGCGAACCCCCTTCATTGATGCTCACTGCGGGCATCCAAAGTATCGATCGATGACCTTGAGGGCCCCTTCCACAGGGCTCGCGCGCCTTACCCTTTAGCTCCACACGGGCTTCAGCATTGAGCTGATCCATCGCTGCGTCGAGTGGCTCCTTAAGATCCTGGCCCGGCGCGGTCAGAAACAGTCGATGAACCCGCCGGTCGCCATCGTCAGCCTGGCGTTCGAGCAGACCAGCTTCCTCCAGCCGGTCGATCACACCCGTAATCGTTGCGCTGTCGATCACCAAGCGGGCGCCGCTCGCCGCCGCGCCGAATTCGAAGTTGCCGGAGGTACGCTCGTCGAGCGCGCGTTTATCCTTTACGCTATGCCCATCGCCTGGGCCCTACGGTTGGATTGCGACGTAGTTGTGGACCGCCGTTACGCCTTCGGTGTTTATCGTGATCAGGCTCGCGAGATCGACGGCATCTTGCGTGGGTGCTCGCCCACTGAGCCAGACCACGCCATTCTCATCGGTGTCGACCTTGATGCTTGTCAACGTGGGCAGATGTTTTGCGGCCAATTGCGCCTTTACTTTAGTGGTAATCACCGAATCCTTAACAAAATGGTGCGCCCCATCGGAGTCCGTCGCCGTCTCATCGGCGAGAACCAGCGGTATAGCCGTCACACTGATCGTGAGCACACTAGCTATTACGAGATGTCTCATCACTCATCCTCCTGTGAACGGTTACTTTCGTGTCGAAGTCAAGCAAAGAACGTTCCCAATGATCGAGCCGCGACACGAGATCGCGTTGATCTCGCGTCGCGTGGCGGCGTTTATCATCGCTTCGCGTTGCGCTAGCCCGAAGCGAAATGGCTCTGACCAGAAACTTCTCCCAAACGGCCGCCGTAGGATCTCGCGTGGTCACTGGTGTGCGTAACGGCGCGGGCGGCGCGATTGATCAGCCACGGAGAAATAAACTGCTGCCGCGTACTCTCGAATTTGCCCCCTCTCTATATCGCTAGCGACCCAAACCACGCGGTGGTGAGCGCAATTTGCGTACAGCTTTATCGGTCGCTCAGTCGCGAGAGTCTGCAAGATCGTATCCAGGCTAGATTCGACCAGGGATTCATGACCACACATTGGGCACTTTACGGGAAATCTGACAACCGACTCGCCCATCGTGATGACCTCCATATGAGTTCATGCATTAACTGGATAGTAATTGCGAGCTTGTTAGTCCTAATCTCAATTCGCTGCTAGACGCAGACGGGTAGCACCGCATCACAGCTCGATCGCATCGGATGATTGATTACCTTAAAGTCGAACACCCGCCGTTACACTCCGCCTGCTCGCAGACTTTGCTGTACGTTTGCTTCGCGGGCTTACCGGTATCGCCCATCATTGTTTACGGGGTTACGGTTGCGACAGTGCGGCGTATAGCACCACAGTTACCGTGAATACGTCGAACGAAGCGGCGGAGGGTTTTGGCCCTTGTAACCTGAGGGCGCCTCGAAGATGTTGGCGCCGAATTGACGGTTGCGCATAAGACCTCCCATCAAGCGGTATTTCCCGACAAATGGAGCTCGCGGTGTTGCAGCAAACGCGACGTCATTTTCGGGCATCCACCGTTAAAAATAAAACTGACCCCAATTGGCGACACGCACTGTAAAACTTTCATGGCACAGCTTTTCATCCGGGACACTGCATGACCGACCGGCGCTGTGAAGAAGCGATGACCATCAAACGGAATACAATATTCCGTCAGCCGTTACCAACGCTTGTAACCATCAACGATGGGAGAGGCCTGAGGCTTTCTCAACTATGAACGCGGCGCGAGCAGCCTTCAGCGCGAAGGCAGGCCACTAAGCCTTATAAATCTAGTTCCGATCAGCCACAGTGCTCGTCGCGATCAGCGCACTCATGCCATGCATGGTCGTGATAGTATCGATGGTGATCGCGATCATAGTAGCCTTCGTGTGGCACAAGGACGCAGCCGCATGCAATGACGATCAGTTCCAATAAGATGCTGCTCTTGACAATGCGTTTTGTATTTGTCATGGACGCTCCTACGCAGTTAATAACGCAACTAGCCTAGCGCACAGTCGTCCCAGTCAAAATCCTCCTATTCCGACAATTTGTGTGTCTCAAGTTCTTACAAAACTGCACGTAAGCGTCGGGTTTGGGCCCCCGAGATTTGGATTTTACGGTGGCGCCAAGCTCGCGCTCGGGGATTTTGTCGCGAGACGGAGATTGGCTATGGAAGTTCAGTGATTTCGCACACACGTTCTCGGTTGGGATCGAGGGTGGCGATCAGCCCGGGGTAAGCATTGCAGCGGGACTTCTGCATTGACTTCTGGTTACCGACCTGGCTGCGTCTGCGGGATACCAGGCCGGCGGCGCCTTGGCGACGAAATCGCACCATCAATCGCCTAACTTGCCGGTAGCTCAATCGCAGAGTCTGGGCCGCGCGAACGTCAGCGGCGGTATCACCGTGATCGGTGGTGTGCTGGTGGTGGCGCTCGCCATCTTGAAGGGCGGCGCCGCGATTGCTGAGAAGAAGCAACCGCCCGGCGCGCCTGCGCATTAGTCCAGAGTCAGCCGGCCTACGCGCATCGAACGCCGCATAGAGCGGAAGTGTAGGTGCGCGATTCGACGTTCACTGACAGTCGCCAGTCGCGATTATCGTTAGCGCGCAACCTAGAGAGTGCGAGGAGGTTGAAAGGTTCCCCCGGATGCAGTGCGTGGAGTCGCTGTAGTTTGCGACGGGCAGCGATTGGAGACTGTGGTTTCGATTGTTAGTCATGCGGATCCTCCTGAACATAATCTGCGCGAATGCCTAGGCGGAATAAGCAGGAAATGAATTTCTGTACCGAGATGAATGCGATACTCATTCACGCGGACGCGTCACGGGTCGACAACGGATCTGAAATACTTCGCTGCCTCAGCTCTTGAGCGCTACGTGGAACTTGGTGATCCAGCCGGCATCCTCCAGCCGTTCAAGGCTCGAGGCACTGTTTTATATTGAAATGCGTCGACTACGCACGAGGTTAATCTTCCCTTGCCGAGTAGGATCTGACAATCCTGTGAATGTGTCCTATCAACAGCTTGTCGAGATCTTTCTGGGCGATCTTGTCCAATCGCACAGTCCAGAATTAATGCTCATCAATCCTCACCACGACCCGGAGCTAGCGCCGTTGTTTCGCGACCAGATCGCTCAACTCGATTGGTTACACAACTCTGCGCGTGATTATTCAATGCAGTTTGTTGGGTCGCACTGGTGGCACAGCGAACGGCTCTACAAGGATGCCGCGCGCAAGAAAATATTCTCAGATGGCTCGACTTGAGGCCCGCCGGTGGAAACCCTCAAAGTCAGGAGAAGCCCAACAGACAGGTGTTGAGACGCTGTGCGAGTTCCGTTATGAGGTAAGCCTTGCGAATAGTTCCCGATGAAAGTGTCATACAACTCTTCATCACCATTTAGGACTCGACGCGGAGGAACGCGGAGGAATTGGCCGCTCTTCTTCGGCGGCTTGCAACCGAATCCTCAATGCCCTCAGTGCACGCGACCCCTCATCCTCATCCGAACTCTGCCCGCCCGGAGCGACGCTCCCAGCGTTCGTCACGAGCGACGATCACCCGATCGCAGCGGCGACCGCGCCAACGCTTGCGCTCGAGAGAAACGAGCGTCGACTCAGGATGGCAATACTCGATCGCTCGCATTGTCCGGATGCCCACCGACCTCACCGGACTCAATAGTGGGTACGTCCAAAGCACGATTGGCAAGTTGCGCAAGCAAGCGTGCAGCGCTCTACGACTGACGGCTCACGCAGTCGACCGAACGTCGCGAATCAGGTTAGACAGGCGAGATCGAAGAGCACGGCCCCATGCCGTACCCACGGCGAACAGGAGCGCGCTCAGCACCGCGACCGACGCCACAAAGCCGAGCGGATGGACACCGATGCCCGCAACGGCAGGTCCCGCGAGAAGATTATCCAAGCTGAGTAGGACCGGAAGGGCATAAAGCCACGGGCTCTCACCCGAAGTAGGCCTCCATCGACGATGAAGCACGAGTAGCCCCACAAGTACCCAGGCGAAGAGCCAGCCCAATTCGCAGATCCATTCAAGGCTCGGCAACCGCCCCGCAATTAAGGACGCAGCGCCCAAGGCGAGGCCGTCGCAGATTCCATAGCGCATCGCCGAGCGCCGAGTGGATGATGCGCAAAGACCAAAACACGCAAGCAACAGACCCATGAAGAAGCTATCCCAGCTCAAACCCATAGCGAAGAGCCACATATCAACCTCCAAGCAACGTCCGACATCGAGTTTTTCAGAGAATCTCTGCTATGCCATCCGCTATCAGTCAAAGAACGGTATCGCGACTCCAGGGAAATGCAGGATTCGAATTATTGCGCCAGTAGTGCGATACGGTATTTCCCCGTTCCGCCACGAGCACTTCGAAGTTGCCCGGGTTGGTGCCGGAGTGAAACGACCCTTGGATGAGGGATGCCAGCCCAATCGCGAGTGAGCTCACCACCTCTCCCTTGTTCCAGGGCAGGCCGGGAGCCGAATCGTCTCGCCAGTAGTGAACGAGATTATAAGGCGGGAAGCCAGGATGCGCCGGATTGGTCTCGAGCACCAACGCTTCAAGATTGCCCGGCGTCCCGAAGGTCCCTTGAATGAGACAGGCGGGGCCGACCGCCGCCGTGCTGACGGTGACGGTCTTGTTCCAAGGAAAGCCCGCCGTCGTGTTGTCCCGCCAATAGTGGACGAGGTTGCTGCCCTCCAGAACGAGTGCCTCGAAATTTCCGGGATGGCCCGGGCTTCCGAAGGTGCTTTGAATGAGGCATGCGGGGCCGGTCGCCGCTGCGCTGACGGTCACGGACTTGCTCCAAGGAAAGCCCAGAGTCGAGTTATCGCGCCAGTAGTGCACCAAGTTGCTGCTCTCGAGGATAAGTGCCTCGAAATTTCCAGGATGGCCCGGGGTGCCGAAAGTGCTTTGAATAAGACAAGCAGGCCCGGTGGCCGCGGTACTGACGGCAACCGTCTTGCTCCAGGGAAAGCTGGGCGTCGAGTTGTCCCGCCAATAGTGAATCAAGTGGTGACCCTCCGGGACCAGTGCCTCGAAATTGCCCGGTTTACCCGCGGTCCTGATCGTACTTTGAATGAGGCAGGCGGGTCCGGTGGCGGCCGTGCTAACCGCAACGGTCTTGTGCCACGGAAAGCCGGGCGCGGAGTTATTGCGCCAATAGTGCACCAGGCGATTCTCCTGAACGATCAGCGCTTCGAAATTTCCCGGCGAACCTGGTGCGGCGAAGGTGCTCTGAATGAGCGCGCAATTCGGGATGATCCCAAATACCGTGAGCGCCGATGCCGAAGCGACGTACGCTTTGCCGTTCGCGATGATCGGGGCGAGAAATGCACCACCTGCATACCAAGTCCCAATGGGTAAGTCGGCGAGATTGGGCTGACCGAGATTGGCAGCGGCGTAAGTGCGAAGGCGCAAATATGGGCTCGTGCCGTCGGGTCGGGTGATCCCCCACACGAGAGCCGTGTGAGCCGCGACGCCGTGCGAGGTCACGACCGGAATCATGCCCCCTTCACTGGGAAATCGCTCAGAAGTCAGTGTCGTGTTCGTCTGTTGGAAATTTTGGAGTTGTCCGTGGACGATCTGCATCGACTGCAAAGGGCCGTGATCGCCGCAATAGTAGATGACATCTCCCAGCGATCCTCCAAAATATGCCGGGCCGCCCCAGACGCCAGGGCCGCTGCCATCACTTCCGGCCGCAGGACCGTTGAGGTTAGGCAACGGCGTCGTCTCCGGGCCCGCAATGAGCGACAGGGAGCTCTGGGGCGGCTGCGTCTGGGCGGTTTGATGCAACGTGGCGTGCTTAAGCGAGGTCCGATCGATAAGGTACACGTTGGCGTCCTTACCGCATGCAACGACGAATTTCTCTCCCTTCTTCGTCGTCGGTATCACCACGCAGCCGGCCGAGCCGAAGTCCTCATCGTGCTCCGTGAGCTGCAGCTCGTTGGCTCTCGTGAACGAGCCTTCAAGATGCAGGTCCTGACGCATTTTGAGCAGCGAGTCGGCGTAGTTATGACGCGGGTGGTCCGCCTCATCGAAGAAAAGTCCGTTGCCGGAGACACCATAGATAAACCCGTCCTCATCCGCCGCGAGGCCCCACCCGGATTGCCAAAAGCTCCCACCGATCTCCGGGTCATCCTGGTCGTTACCGAACATGGTTGCATATTGTTGATACAGAGCCGGGGTATAGGAGCCGTCGGGCGTCGTACAAAAGTGGTGGACGACATTCAGCTTGGCCGTGCTGAATGCCAAGATCCAGCCGTGGTACGGCGGTATGTCTCCCAGCGATCCGAAAGCGGCGTATATGTGCCCATGCACCAGCAATAGGGCGGGACGGGAGCCCTGATAGTTCGGGTCGAAGAAGACGTGCCCGGGCTTGTTGGGGTTTTGCGGGATACCCACCCCGGGCACCTCGATGATCGGCGTCGGCGGTTGCGTTGAGGCCGGGAGAACTTGCATGAACGGGTTATAGAGCGGCGCAGAAGTCGCTTTCACTTGGCCGGCGATAAGGTCGATCGCGTGCATGCGATAGAAATTTGCACCCGTCCGATTGGCGCCGGGATTGTTGAGATAAAGGTTAGCGTAGGGATCGCAGTATGAGATGCTGGTGTCGGTGAAATACCCGAGAACGTACATCGTGTTTGTTTTCGGGTCGATGACGGGCGTCGGCGTGATGGTGCCCTGGAAACCTCCGCGCGCCTCATTCGTCGCTCCTGGCGTTTGGATCGAAAGCGGCATCCAGAGCGGCTGGCCATTGTTGCCATGATCTGCATCGAACGCAAAGATGGTGCCGCCCTCCGTCGCGGCGAACACGACGTTTCGGGTCTTGCCGTTGATTTTCAGCCCTTCCAAGTAGAGCGGCTGAGCGTGGGCGTTATCATCCAGGGTCTGCTGAAAGAGATACCCAAAGTTCCATCGATTGACGGTGAGGGGTGTCAGCACGCTCTCCTTGGGGTTCCATCCGGTGCGCGCATTGTCATAGTGATGAGTGAGGACATGGTTGACCACGAGTGCACCTCCGTATGATGAGATTCGCCGTGAGTCGCACCCGCGACTGATGCGGCTGAATCTCAAGTTCCAACGTCAATCTGCAGTTCAGGGACCCGTTTGATCCCCGAGTTCAACGTCAAACCGGTGGTCGGGATGTGAGATCAGAATCGGATGCCGATCAATCCGTGTTCTTCAACGCTGCTCGATACTCCTCACTCACTCGACGTTTGTATGGGTCTTGCCTCAAGTGAGGAGGTATACGCATTGGGAATCTCGATTCTCTGCGCTCAATGCCTGATGTTATCACCGCGCGCAGTAGCTCTCAGCTTCTTCGTGGAACCGACATTAAATTGTCATGCCTTGACCTCTGCCCGTCTCGGCACAAATGCTCGAAGCGCATGGAAAATACATTGTTATCAGTTACTTACCGAAAGATCCTGTTTGAGGATCGAGGCGCGAAGCGAAATCCGCCCTGCTCATCGCTTCGAGTTCGGGAACGCAATGCGACATGAACACGTGAACTAAAACGCTGTCGATTGCCAGCACTTCTGTCCTCGGTTGCACATCAGTTAGAGGGCGGCGATGAGCTGGTGGACAGTACAGTCCTCAATTGCTGTCCCACGAGTGCCGCCACGTTCATCAAGTCGAGGCGGCGGGCTCGCTCGCCGTGTTCTTGCCTATCTACCCCCAACAGATCGCCGACTTCGGCTGCCGCGACCCACCCTACGAACTCGACGCGCAGTCATGGCCCGCGGGCGGACCGAATCTCGAACCGTCCTGCAAATAAATGTGTTAGGCGGGTTCCTTTTTCACGGAGAAACGCTTTGAATGACTCTTGTTCGCGATCTGCAATGACCGAAGGAGGATCGGATGTCGAGCCATGAGGGTGGGTGCCTGTGCGGAAAAGTTCGCTTCCGGGTGACCGCACCGCCGCTCGATGCCGGCTACTGCCACTGCCGAATGTGCCAAAAGAACTCGGGCGCGCCGGTCGTGGCATGGGCGACGTTCCCCGTTGCGAGCTTTTTCTGGATCGCGGGCGAGCCGGGGACTTACGCCTCCTCGGCGCGCGGCAAGCGCAGCTTCTGCACAGCCTGCGGAAGTTACCTCGTGTTCGCAAGTGCCGAGTCCCCCGCCGAGGTGAGCGTCAATACGGCGTCCTTCGACACGCCGGAAGCTTTCCCGCCCCGCAAGCACATCTATGTGGAGAGTCGGATCTCCTGGTTTCACACCGCAGACGATCTGCCAAGGCACCCCGGCTCTGACTAGAGGATCGAGCCGCACACGAGGAGCATTGCGAGCATGGACGGCGTCGAATTTTACTACTTTGCTTACGGCTCGAATTTGTCCTACTTAAGGATGCTGGAGCGAACCTCAATCGATTTGCTACTCAAAGGCAAGTTCGCGTGGAGAGGCTGTCGATTAACCTTCGCCAAGCGAAGTGCAGACGGATCGGGAAAATGTACCGCGATGCCGACGACAGACGATCACGTCGTGTGGGGTGCGATCTATCGATTGACACTCGCAGACAAGCGAAAATTGGCGACCTTCGAGGTGGGTTATCAGGAGAGATCATTGATGTTGCCCGTCGATGGCGTGCAAAAGCTGGGATTTACTTTCATCGCCGATACGACACATATCGATCGGTCGCTGCGTCCGTACAAGTGGTACAAGCGCTTAGTTGTAGCGGGTGCTCGCGAGCAAGGATTTCCAAGCGAATATATCGATGAAATTGACCGCATAGAACCGATGATCGATCCTGATGCCGGGCGGTGTGCGAGCTACGACTCGATTCTCGCACAGATTGAAAATGCCCGGAGGGTGTGAAGCGAGAACCTCTGATCCGAAACAGTTTGCAATTCCGCGATTGCCCGTCCTTCCTTGTGTGGGAAGGTTGCGCGGATTTTGGCGAGCGCGAAGGAGGAGGGCAACTCCGGAGGGTCCGAAAAAACGTACCAGACGGATTCGGACCAAGCTGTCTTTACCGCATTCGATCTAGAATGGGGCATGAGCACTTTCGTCACCTTGGACGCGCGTGTGCGCATTCCGGGGATCATTTACGGGACCGCATGGAAGACGGCCGACACGGAGCGCCTCGTCACGCTCGCGATCCGGCTGGGCTTTCGTGGCATCGACACGGCCTGCCAGCCCAAACACTACAACGAAACCGGCGTGGGCGCCGGGCTTGCCATGTGTCTGGCCGACGGGTTGCGCCGGGGGGATGTCTATTTGCAGACCAAGTTCACACCGGTCTCCGGCCAAGATCCGAACCGAATTCCGTACGATCCGGAGGCGCTTCTTGCGGAACAGGTGGCCCAATCCTTCGCCGCCTCGCTACGAAACCTACAGACCGACTACCTAGACTGCCTGCTCCTGCATTCGCCGCTGCCGGCGGAGAAAGAGACGTTACAAGTGTGGCGCGCGATCGAAACTATCATAGACGCGGGCGGCATCCGGCAGGCGGGAATCAGCAACTGCTACAACCTTGCGGAGTTCGAGCACCTGTGCCACTCGGCCCGCATAAAGCCGGCCGTTCTTCAGAACCGTTTCTATGCCGGCACCGGATACGATCGCGAGCTGCGCGTATACTGCAGGCAGCAACACATCGTCTACCAGAGCTTCTGGACGCTGACTGCGAACCGCAAGTTACTTGCGCACGCCACGATTGCCGCCTTAGCGTCGGCCCGCAAGCGCACACCCGCTCAAATCCTGTTTCGGTATCTGACGCAGGTAGGGGTTGTACCGGTGACCGGAACCCGCTCCGAAGTGCACATGCGCGAAGACCTGTCGATCTTTGACTTCGAACTCACGGCCGCGGAACGGACCGGGATCGACAAGATACTAACGAGTTAGGCCTTCCGCGGAATGCTTCGGTAGCCCGAATCCTTCACGACAGCACAGAGCGCCTTTTTCTTCGTGAATGTGCGAAATGAGGATACCTTTCTTGATTGGATCGCTCGTCGTTGCCGTCGAGCGGCAATGCGATGAGGCGGCAGTCGAGAGGGACC
>Ga0187819_10001961_pt1 | contig 10742 bp, 6 predicted proteins | sample NC_wetland_sal_i_15_FD_132411 | JGI IMG/M metagenome (GOLD analysis project Ga0187819, IMG submission 132411) | Wetland sediment microbial communities from Neuse River Estuary, North Carolina, USA - SO4_4 | ecosystem: Environmental > Aquatic > Freshwater > Wetlands > Sediment | place: USA: North...
GAGAGGTTTTGCGCGCTTTCAAACTCCCGAATCGCTTCCTCCTGCTCCCCAATATGCAGGTAAACCCAACCCAGAGTTTGGTGAGCCGGCGCAAAGTGAGAATCGAGTTCCAGGGTTTCCTGTGCTTGCCGGAGAGCTGCAGGAGACATTCCGCACCTATTGCCGGTTCAGCGGCGCTACGAATGATCAAGTGGTTTCCGGTGCGCTGAAGTTCTTGTTCCAAAGCGGCGGTGACTTCAAGCCCTGGTACGAACTTCACAAGAATGATTCGCGACCACGGCGCGGTCCACGCAAGCGCGTGCCGAAGCACTCTCGTAGGAGTTGAAGAGTCGTGTTATACGTAGCCCGTTTAGCGCGTTGGAGGATCGAATCTTTATACACAGTGGCGTTGAGATACGGCGTGTGTGGAGTCGCTGATGCGATTGGAGAGGCTCTCGCTCAGTGCGCCCGGCTCCGTAAGATGAGGTGAGCGTCCCAGGCGCGAGCCCTCGCAGGGAACTCGATAGCCGGGAATGCTCAGCGTGAAATCTCCGATGCTGCTCGCATTCTCAGGATTGAGGGACGCCTCTTGCGACACGCCACGCCCTCTTGACGCGAGTCGCCATCGCAAGCTCGAAAAACATCGGCCAAAACTTGTCACGTTTTAGGTTCTCAATCTTGTGGGGCAACGCAGAGTCACTCTCGAACGCTCTGAAGTATGCAGCCAAACGACGAACGCGACGCCCCAAATCCATTCAGCCACGCCAGCTCTCCATTGTCACAGCGTGTTTCGCGATCCGTCGCAGGAATTCAATAAAGATAGCCACCACCGGACAGCATAAGAATCAGCTATGATGTCGAGGCCGCAATCTTCTTGCAATCTTGCGATTGGAGAGTAATCGCTCCCAGATGCGATACGGATTTGTCCTCGATCAGGACCGGTGTATTGGCTGTCACGCCTGCACGGTCGCCTGCAAAGAGGAACACCAGGTGCCTGTGGGTGTATTTCGCACATGGGTGAAACACATCGAAAAGGGCGAGTTCCCCTATACGTCGCGCCACTTCGGGGTGATGCGATGCAACCACTGCGATGACTCACCGTGCACGGAAATATGCCCCACGAGTGCCCTGTACCGGCGCGCCGATGGAATCGTCGATTTCGACAACCGGCGCTGCATTGGTTGCAAGGCCTGCATGCAAGCTTGCCCGTATGACGCTCTCTACATCGATCCCAACAGCAACACCGCGGCCAAGTGCAATTTCTGCGCCCATCGCGTGGAGATGAGCCTCGAACCGGCGTGTGTGATCGTCTGTCCCACGCAGGCGATTCTTGCTGGCGATCTGGATAACCCGCGCAGCAAAGTCAGCCGCACGGTGGCGAACAAGAAAGTTTCGGTACGCAAGCCGCAGAAAGGCACGCAGCCCAAGCTGTTTTATGTTGGGGTTGATGGTGACTTACTCGAGCCCAGCCGAATTTCGCGAAGGGACGCTTATTTCGCATCAGACTTTCGCGAAGCGGACCAAGCGGTCGCTCATGAAATCGGCGATCTTGCTGGATCCTTAGCTCGCGAAGTCTATGACGTGCCCCACCCTCCACCCTGGGGCTGGAGGATTGCTGCTTATCTTTGGACCAAGGCAATTGCCGCGGGCGTGCTGTTGGTGGCGGCGATTCTCTTGAGTTTGGGCGGCACATCTGCCCCGACGTTATTCAATATCGTTTGTCCGGCGATGGCTTTGGCTGGGCTCGCTGTCACCAGCGCGTTGCTCATTTTCGACCTGAAGCGTCCCGACCGTTTTTTCTACCTTATTACGAAGCCCAACTTTCGCTCCTGGCTGGTCATTGGAACCTATTTTCTGCTTGCCTACGGTGCGCTTGGGCTCGCGTGGTTGCTGTTCGGAATGTTCGTGGGCTCCGTGCCACACGTGTTGCAATGGCTGGCAGCTGCGTTTGCAGTGGCCAGCGCATGCTATTCGGCATTCCTTTTTGCGCAAGCCAAAGGTCGCGACCTATGGCAAAGCCCGCTTTTCCTATGGCACTTACTAGTCCAGTCATTGGTTGCTGGTTCCGCGACAGTTTTGATCGCAGGTATCCTAATGGACACTTCATCCAAAATTCTTTCCCCGGCGGCTCTAATCCTCCTGATCTCGATGAGTGTGGGTTTGGCTATGATCACAGGTGAGGTTTTTCTTCCTCACGCTGGCGAGGACACAAGGATCGCTATGGGCGTGCTGACAAGGGGACGCCTGAGCCGACAATTCTGGGGGTTCATCGGCGCCGGGTTGATCGCTCCGATCATACTGGCCGCGATCGTGGTGATGTTCATCGTCCCAGTTGCGGTTGAGTTCGTAGCAGCAGTACTCGCGCTAGCTGGCTTGTGGTGCTACGAGGATTTGTGGGTCAAGGCAGGGCAATCCGTTCCTCTGAGTTAACGAGACATTTATGAAAGACCATCTTCCTTTGAACCCGCAAGCTCTCGACTTGGACGAGCCCGCCGGAGGACTTTCCAGCTATCCTCCATCCGATCGTTGGGACGATTGGACTGAATACGATCCCACCCGGTGGCCGGAAAAAATCGAAAAGCATTACTCGCTGATCCCGACAATTTGCTTCAATTGCGAGGCGGGCTGCGGGCTACTTGCGTATGTGGACAAAGACAAAATGCGGGTGCAGAAATTCGAAGGCAATCCCACCCACCCCGGCAGCCGCGGCCGCAACTGCGCCAAAGGTCCGGCCACGATCAACCAGGTAAACGACCCCGAGCGCATTCTGTATCCCTTGCGGCGAACCGGCAAGCGCGGAGAAGGAAAGTGGGAACGCGTGACCTGGGACGAAGTTCTGGACGACCTGGCCTCGCGCATTCGCCTGGCTTTGCAGCAGGGACGGAAGAACGAGATCATGTATCACGTCGGGCGGCCGGGGCATGAACTCATTTACAACCAGCGTGTACTGCACGCCTGGGGGATTGACGGACATAACAGCCACACCAATGTTTGCTCCGCTGGCGCACGCACCGGGTACGCCTTCTGGCATGGCTTCGACCGCCCGTCGCCCGATCACTCCAACGCGCGCTTCATTCTGTTGCTGAGTTCGCATCTTGAAGCTGGCCACTACTTCAATCCCCACGCTCAGCGAATCATCGACGGCAAGATGGACGGGGCAAAAGTATGCGTCATCGACACTCGCCTCTCGAACACGGCTTCCAAGGCGGACTACTGGCTCTCGACCTGGCCAGGAAGCGAATCGGCAGTGTTGCTGGCGATGTGCAATGTGCTGCTTCAGGAAAATCTCATCGATGGCGAGTTCGTCCGCCAGTGGGTGAATTGGGAAGAATATCTGCACGAGGAGCATCCCTCCAAACCGCAAACGTTCGAGACGTTCATTGAAGTGCTGAAGCAAACTTACGCGCGGTACACGCCGGAATTCGCCGCGCAAGAGTCCGGCGCAGACCCTCGCGTGATTGTCGAAGTCGCGCGGGAAGCAGGCCGCGCCGGCCACGCTTTGAGCACACATGTTTGGCGAAACGCCGCCGCCGGTAATCTTGGAGGATGGCAGGTAGCGCGGGCGCTGGAATTCCTCGCCGTGCTGGTGGGCGCGGTGGGAACGCCGGGCGGAACCGCTCCCAGCGCCTGGAACAAGTACATTCCCACGCCGCCCATGATGCCTCCGCCGCCGAATGCGTGGAACGAATTGATGTGGGCACGCGAGTATCCGCTGGCATTTTTCGAAATGAGTTTTCTTTTGCCACACTTTCTGAAAGACGGCCGCGGCAAGCTCGCGCTCTATTTTTCTCGCGTCTATAACCCCGTGTGGACCAACCCTGACGGCCTTAGCTGGCTCGAAGCACTGACCGACGAAAGCAAAGTTGAACGCCACGCCTGTCTGACTCCGACTTGGAGCGAGACCGCCTGGTTCGCCGACTATGTTCTGCCCATGGGCCACGCTTCCGAGCGTCACGACCTGATGAGCCAGGAGACCCACGCCGCCCGCTGGATCGGCTTCCGCCAACCTGTGCTCCGCTTAGCGTTGGAGAAGCAGGGCAAGAAATTCAACTTCACCTATGAAGCGCACCGCGAAGCTGGACTGGGCGAGGTCTGGGAGGAAGACGAATTCTGGATTGAGTTGTCCTGGCGCGTGGACCCCGATGGATCGATCGGCATCCGCCGCTATTTTGAGTCGCCCTACCGTCCGGGGGAGAAAATCAGAATTGACGAGTATTACCGCTGGATCTTTGAGAACAGCGTGCCGGGCTTGCCCCAGGCGGCCGCCAGCGAAGGGCTCACGCCGCTCGAGTACATGCGGAAATATGGCGCCTTCCTGGTTGAGAACAATGTCTACGAATTGCACCGGAAGGCTCTCAAGCCAGAAGAGTTGCAGGGCAGCACGGTCGACCCGGTCACGCACGTAGTCAAGAAGAACGGAGCGCCAATCGGAGTTCAGGTCGATGGCAGTGCTGTCGCGGGTTTCCCCACGCCGTCGCGCAAGCTCGAATTTTATTCGAAGACGCTGAAAGATTGGCATTGGCCGGAGCATTCGATTCCCGGCTACATCAAGAGCCACGTCCATCGCGACAACATCGATCCGTCCAAAGGGGAAATGCTTCTTCTGCCCACGTTCCGGCTGCCCACGCTCATCCATACGCGGTCGGGCAACGCGAAGTGGCTCTACGAAATCTCGCACAAGAATCCGGTCTGGCTGCATCCCCAGGACGCCTCGCGATTAGGCGTGGTCACCGGCGACCTGGTGCGAGTGCAAACCGCGATTGGTTACTTCGTCGACAGAGTCTGGGCGACCGAAGGAATGCGTCCGGGCATTATTGCGTGTTCGCATCACCTCGGGCGCTGGCGTCTGAAAGAGGACTTCGGCGGGGAACGCTGGTCCACGGCCCTGGTTGACCTGAAGCAGGTCGAGCCCGGCAAGTGGATGATGCGGCAGATCCACGGCATTCAGCCCTTCGCGAGCAATGACCCCGATTCATCGCGTATTCACTGGGAGGATGCGGGCGTGCATCAAAACCTGACCTTCCCCGTCCAACCTGACCCGATTAGCGGACAACACTGCTGGCATCAGAAAGTCACGGTGACGAAGGCGCGCGCCGAGGATCGCTATGGTGATGTTTTCGTGGACACAAACCTGGCTCACGAAGAGTATCGCCGTTGGCTGCAAATGACTCGCGCGGCGCCCGGTCCCAGCAACCTCCGGCGACCTTTGTGGATGATTCGGGTATATCGGCCCGCCCCCGAAGCCTTTTACCTTCCTGGCAGATAGTGCCTGGCCATGCACTACCGGCAAGAGAAGATGCCCAAAAGGGCCAGCACAAGACGCGGGTACGAGGTGTATTTGCGAAAACACATCTGCCGCAACAATCATGAAGATGTTCGCCAGCTCACCGAATACGCCCATGCTCGAGCAGGACGGGAAGCAAGGTGCGACGGTGCCATCGGTGCGGGGGCCGCGCGAGGTAGCGAGATATCGCCATTACATCAGCAAAAACTGAACCGTCCATTTGACCGAGTCTTAGTCAGCCATTGACGGCGCAGGTTTCGGTTCCTCCGCCCGCATCTGCTGCACCCGGCTATGATGCCGGCTATAAGTGAAGTAAATCACCAGCCCAATCACCAGCCAGATGACGAGGCGGGCCCAGGTTTGCCAGCCCAAGCTGAACATCATGAGCAAAGACACCGCGATCCCCATGATCGGAGTGAAAGGAATCCAGGGCGTCACGAATGCCCGCGGCACGTCGGTCCCGCGAGCGCGCAGAATCCAAACGCCGCTGCAGACGATCACGAACGCCAGCAGCGTGCCAATCGAAACCAGAGAGCCGAGAACGTTAATCGGAGTCAATGCGGCGACGGTCGCCACCACGACACCCACCAGAATCGTAGAAATATAAGGTGTCCGGAAGCGCGAGTGGACCGCGCTTGCCCACCTCGGCAGCAGCCCGTCTTTTGACATGGAGAAGAACACGCGAGACTGACCGAGCAACATAACCACCATGGTGGAACTGAGTCCGCAAATCGCACCCAGCTTCACCAGTCTGCTTCCCCAGGCCACACCCGTCATGTCGATCCCAATCGCGATTGGGTCCGGCACATCAAGGTTGGTGTATTTCACCAGTCCGGTCAGCACGCCCGCGACCAGGATATACAGGATGGTGCAGATCACCAGGGAACCGAGAATGCCAATCGGCATGTCGCGCCGCGGGTTCTTCGATTCCTGCGCTGCCGTCGAAACAGCGTCAAATCCTATGTAGGCGAAAAAGATGACACCCGCTGCCGTGGCAATGCCCGACCATCCGAAATCGCCGTAGTGACCGGGATTCGGGGGAATAAACGGAGTCCAGTTCGCCACCGCCTCCGCGTGGTGGCCCATGATGTAGTTGATGCCCAAGCCGATAAACACAATCAGCACGCAAACTTTTACGATCACGATGAAGGAGTTGAAGTTCGCCGATTCCTTGATTCCAATGACCAGAATCACGGTCACCATCAGAATTCCCAGGAAGCCGAATAGATTGAAGGAGGAATATTGGTGCGGCAGTGTGGCGACATCGATATGCTTCAGGTCCAACGCTTTCTGGAACTGCGCCGTCAGCCGCTCCCAATGGTTGTTGTAAAAAAGGAAGACTGTCCCCGGACAACCTGCCCACTTGGGCGAAAGCCGGATGCCGAAATCCCCCAGGAAGCTGAGCACGTAACCGCTCCAACCACTGGCGACCGTCGCCGCTCCCAGAGCGTATTCCAGGACGAGGTCCCAGCCGATGATCCAGGCGATGAATTCGCCGAGGGTCGCGTACCCGTACGTGTAAGCCGAACCAGCGACCGGAATCATGGAGGCGAACTCGGCATAGCACAGCCCGGCAAACACACAGGCCACCGCGGCGAGAGTAAACGAGAGCACGATGGCTGGGCCAGCATGGTTGGCCGCTGCGGTCCCGGTCAGCACGAAAATACCGGTGCCGATGATCGCGCCAATGCCCAGAGTGATCAGGTTCGTCGGCCCGAGCGCCCGGCGCAGGCTGTGCTCGCCGGTTTCCGAGGCTTCTGTAAGAATTGTGTTCAGCGGTTTTCTCGCAAAAAGATCAGCCATGTAATTCTCCCGATCGCTTGAGGGAAAGCGCTTCTCCCTGCCGCGACAGATAATAAACCGGAATGCCCAACAACACGATGATCAGTCCCGGCCACGTGTATTGCGGTTTGTAGCGCAAGAGCACAACATCAATGAATAAGGCCATCACAATATACACCGCGGGCAGCACCGGGTAGCCGACCGCGCGATAAGGCCGCTCTGCATCGGGATGCTTGCGGCGCAAAACGAATAACCCGAAAATCGTCAGGATGTAAAACACCAGCACCGCGAAAATAATGTAGTCCAGCAATTGCCCGTAGCTCCCGGAGACACACAGCACGCACGTCCATACCATCTGCACCATGAGCGAAACCGCAGGTGTCTTATAGGTAGGATGCAGCTTAGTGACGCTGCGAAAAAACAGCCCATCCTTGGCCATGGCGTAGTAGACGCGCGCACCGGCCAGAATCAACCCATTAACGCACCCGAAGCCGGAAAGCATGATCGCAGCCGCCATCAGTAGGCCGCCCGCCGCCCCAAACATCTGCGTCATCACGGCTGTGGCGACGCGGTCCTCAGTCGCATACTTGATTCCGCGTTCCAGGATGGTCGCCCCCGTAGGCGAGCCATCCAGCGGCAACACGTTCAAGTAAACAAAATTGCAGATGATGTAAAGGGTGATGACTACGCCGGTGCCCAGAGCAAGCGACAGCGGCAGATTGCGACTAGGATTTTTGACCTCGCCGGCCGTGAAGGTCACGTTATTCCAGGCATCGGCCGAGAATAGCGAGCCCACTTGCGCCACCGCCAAAATCGTGAGCGTGCCCACCATAACCATGGGTCCGCCCACTCCCACCTGCACCGCGTGTTGCGCACTGAGTCCGGCATTGTTCCAGAAGTGTCCGTGGAAATTCGCTGCCAGCGCTTGCGCATTCCTACCAACGAAAAGGCCGAGCAGTGCCAGCCCCAGCAGACCTGAAACCTTGGCGAAGGTGAAAACATTCTGAATCAGCGCCCCGGTTTTCACGCCGAAAATGTTGACCACCGAGAGCGCAACCACGACCAGAATCGCCACCAGATTCTGCGTGTTCAACCCCACGTCCATATTGCCCAGAACCATGGGCCCAATCCGAATCGGAGGCACTTTCCAGAAATGCAAAATCCAGTTCGAAGAAGAAATCGACGGTACGAAAATACCGAGAAACTTTCCGAAAGCCACGCCCACAGCGGCAATCGTCCCCGTCTGAATCACCAGGAACAGCGTCCATCCGTAAAGAAATCCCCAAAGCGGGCCTAGCGCCTCGCGCAGGTAAACATACTGGCCTCCGGCTCGCGGCATCATCGCCGCCAGTTCGCCGTAGCTTAAAGCTCCGACGATAGTCATGAATCCAGTCACCAGCCAGGCTCCAATGAGCAGCGCCGGCGAGTTCACTTCTCGGGATATTTCGGCAGAAACAATAAAGATGCCGGAGCCGATCATCGAGCCCATGACCAGCATGGTCGCGCTGGTCAAACCCAGGGCCTTGACCAGTTCCTTGTCCTGGTGGCGATGGATCTCCCAATCGCTGGCAATAGCAACTGGTTTTGTCTCGATGCTCAAAAGGCTCCTTAAGTTCGTGTAGCGCGGGCACTCCTGCCCGCGTTCCGCGCCTACTCTATCCTAAGATGCGAAAAAAATCCTCTGCTGATTTTCGCGGCTCCCGCATCAGATCGGATATTACCGCAACCGAGTCTGCTCCCGCCTCGATGACCGACCTACAATTGGCACGATTAATGCCTCCAATGGCCACCAGCGGCTTTCGTGTCAGAGTTCTGGCCTGCCGACCGCCTTCCAACCCCACCACCGGATCCGGATTGGTCTTGCTCCTGGTCGAGAACACCGGCCCAATAGCAATATAGTCCGCCGAAGTCCTGTCAGCTTCCTTAACCTGCTCGGGGTTATGCGTCGATACCCCCAGCCAAAGTCCCGCGCCGATTACTTTTCTTGCCCCTTCGGGCGACAAATCTTCCTGGCCCACATGCACGCCATCGAATCCCGCCGCTACACAAAGGTCTGCCCGATCATCCATGATCAGTCTAACGGCCCCACCGAGACGACGTTTCAGTTCCCGCGCCTGCCCCAGCATCTCGCGAGCGTTGCCGCTCTTGTTGCGATATTGGAGCAGGGTGACACCGCCAGCCGAGAGCTCTTCCGCGGTAGAAAACAGAGCTTGGCTATCGGGAAAGCATGAAGTATCAAGAATGGCGTAGAGGCGCGGCCAGGAGTTCATGACTGCGATCCGCTCTGAAAAGGCCACGCCTTCTGCCGCGTCGATGATGATACGAAGAACCTGTCATCCTGAGCGGAGTTGGCGTCGCATAGCGACGCCAACGCAGTCGAAGGACCCCGAGGATGCTGGTTGTCAGGCTGCTGCGTCAGGGAATTCTGCTTGGTAAGTACAACATTGTGAGAATGCCTTGCAGCTTTCACGTCGTGAACACGTTCGACGGGTCCTTCGACTCCGTGTCCGCTGCGCTTCGCGCAGCGGACACTTCGCTCAGGATGACCAACAATAATTAACAATATTGAATCCTCAACCTAGTGCGCGGCTTTCCCATTCTTCGTCAGGAATCGCTCGATAAAAGTCGTATCGAACTTGCCTGCCCGGAAATCCGCATCCGCCAGAATGCGTCGATGCAAGGGAATGGTCGTAAATATCCCTTCTACAATAAACATCTCCAGCGCCCGCGCCATGCGCGAGACCGCTTCCCCGCGATCCTTGCCGCGCACAATCAACTTGGCGATGAGTGAGTCGTAATAAGGCGGGATCACTGCTTCGGAGTAGGCTGCCGTGTCTATGCGCACTCCAGTCCCGCCGGGCGGATTAAAAGCAGTAATCTTCCCCGCCGACGGTGTGAATTTCTCCGGATGCTCAGCGTTAATCCGGCATTCAATCGCGTGTCCGCGATGTACGATGGGACCAAGCAACACGCTTTCCATGCGCTCGCCCGCCGCCAGGAGAATCTGGCTCTTGACCAGATCCACATCCGTGACCATCTCCGTGACCGGATGCTCCACCTGGATGCGCGTATTCATTTCGATGAAGTACAACCGCCGGTCCTCGTCCATCAGAAATTCAATCGTGCCGGCGTTCACATAGCCGATATCGGAAAGTGTCTTCGCTATTACGTCTCCGATCTGCGCCCGCAGATCCGGCGTCATTTGTGTCGACGGAGACTCCTCCAACAACTTCTGGTGACGGCGCTGAATTGAACACTCGCGCTCGCCCAGGCTTACTACATTGCCATACTGGTCCGCCAAAATCTGGAACTCAATGTGGCGCGGCCGCTCGATGAACTTCTCCAGGTAAAGATCGCCGTTGCCGAAGGCTGCCGCCGCTTCCGATTGCGCAGCTTTGAACAAGGCGGGCAGCTCCTCCACGCTGCGTACAATGCGCATGCCGCGCCCACCGCCGCCCGCCGAAGCTTTAATGATCACCGGAAAGCCGACTTGCCTGGCCCACTCCATGGCCTCGCCTTCGCTCGCGAGGATGCCATCAGAACCCGGCAGAATTGGCACTCCAGCTTTCTTCATCGCCGCCCGAGCCTTTTCCTTCTCACCCATGAGCCGTGTGATCTCGGGTGGTGGCCCGATGAATTTAATATTGCTGGTCTCGGTGACTTCGGCGAAATTCGCATTCTCCGCCAGCAGCCCATA
>Ga0187819_10001962_pt1 | contig 10740 bp, 6 predicted proteins | sample NC_wetland_sal_i_15_FD_132411 | JGI IMG/M metagenome (GOLD analysis project Ga0187819, IMG submission 132411) | Wetland sediment microbial communities from Neuse River Estuary, North Carolina, USA - SO4_4 | ecosystem: Environmental > Aquatic > Freshwater > Wetlands > Sediment | place: USA: North...
ATTTTTACGTCCTCCAGGGAATCTTCCGAGGGGGTGATTACTGTAGACCCGCCCCACACGGCGCTGGTCGTGCTGATGCCGTCGATGGAAATGCCGTTGTTCTCTACCTGGTTGCCATTAGAAAAAACCGGGGCAAGATTTTCGGTCGCGAAGATTCCGGTCGAACCACCCGACTGCGAGGCTCCACTCTGAGTGCCGGGATTGTTGTAGTACTGGGTGCCGCCTCCGCCTTGCGCACCATCGGAGAAGGCGCCCGGGGCCAATTGCGCGAGTTTGAGAACGTCGCGCCCAAACGATGGCATATGCTGAATCTGGTTGCTGGAGACGACCCCATTGACAGAAGCGGTCTCAGTATCGATGGCAGAAATCGTCGAGGCATTAACGTTGACAGTCTGCGATTCAGAGCCAATCGTGAGCTCCACGTTGAGAGCGTTGGGCTGCTCTGGAATCAGTTCGACATTGTCGAGGACCTTCTTCTGAAAGCCCTTCGCTTCCACTTCCAACCGGAAACGCGCGGCGGCCAATGCATTGAAGTTGAACACGCCGGCATCATTGCTCGTCCTGACCACCTTCTCGCCGGTTGCAGGGTTGATCAGCGTAAGGGTGGCGCCCGGAACTACGGCGCCCGTGGGATCGGTCACCACGCCCTGAATGGAGGTTCGATACTGCGCCTGGAGCAACGCGGCCGATGCAACGATGCTGATGATCAGCAGTACGACGCGGACTGCTAAACTCGAACGCCTCATAAAATCTCCTCGGTTCGACAAAATGCTGGTCGTGAACGCTGAATCTGATCTGGCTCAGATCGGACACTAAATCTCTAGAAAAGCGATTTAGTGAAAATTCGACGCCTGCTTATAGCACGTCCCAATTTCGCGCGTCAAGAACTAAATAAAAGGTTGATTGGCTGGAGCTGCTCTATGAAAATCCAGAGGCGGGTATGAAAAACGATAGGCGAGTCAGTGCCTTGGTCTGCCCGGACCTCGCCGTCCGGCCGGCGCCGGACCGGTGGTTTCCCGGATCATAAGCTCGGGTTCCACAATGTGCTGATCGTCAAGTTCGGAGCCTGGGCGGTTGATACGCTTCAAAAGAATCTCGGCGGCAGCGCGTCCCATTTCGCGCAAGGGCTGGCGCACGGTGGTCAGGCCAGGATTCTGGAAAGCGGCGCTTTGGATGTCGTCAAATCCGACGACGGAAACATCATCGGGCACCTGTCGACCCGACTCGCGCAAGGCGCGAATCGCTCCCATCGCGGAGATATCGTTAAAGGCAAACAGGGCGGTGAACGGCTCCCGCGAAGCCAACAGTACCTTGGTGGCCATGTAACCGAGCTGAGGAGACGGGGAATCGCCCTCCAGTCGCGCAACCAGGCGGGGATGGATGGTCAAACCGAGATGTTGTGCCACGCGCTCGATATTGGCCCAGCGCACCTCCGTATCGGAGCTGAACTCCTGCCCCTTTATAAACGCGATCTGGCGGTGGCCGAGGTGAAAAAGGTGCTTTAATGCTATCTCGGCGGCTCGCTGGTGGTTGAGCATGATGTTGGTTACGCCCTTTACGTCATTGTGTCCGGAGATGGTGACCACCGGCACCGAAAGGTTCAGGTGCCAGGGTGTATCGACGGCGATCAGGCCATCGACCGATCGTTCCAAGAGCATCCGCGGGTATTCGTCGATCAGATCGCTGCGGTGGCGGTGGCTGGCGACAAAATAGAAGTACCCTTCCTGCAAGAGGTAATCTTCCACTCCGCTCATCACCGAAGCGGAATAGCCTTCGCTGACTTCCGGGACCATGACCCCGATGGTGAAGCTGCGCTGGGTGCGTAACGAGCGGGCAAAGAAATTGGGCCGATACTTGAATTTCCGGGCGGCGGCAAAGATCCGGTCTTTGGTTTCTTGGGGGATGGAGTCCGCCACGCTGGATCGGTTGATAACCAGGGAGACGGTGGCGGTTGAAAGCTCGAGATGTTCGGCCAGCTTTTTCAAGCTCATGGGCTTGCGGGCGGCGCGTGCCGCTCCGTCGCTGCCGGGCCGCGGAGTTCGTGTGGTCACGGAACGCAGTCTCGCACAATGGAATCGCGGGGGCAAGCGACCATCTCGATTCTGCGTTTTCTCCGCTCTTGACTTTGGCGGCAAAAACGTATTTCATACAGACCGTCGACGTGTCCTAACTCGATTTAGTAAGGCACTGCATCGTTTTTTCCCGAGGTGCTTACTCATGGGGTTCCCGGAGCGACTCACGCGGTCTCTTAGCATACTCATCCCTGTTTTCCGCCCGGCGCCAAGGGGGCGAAAAGCGTGCGTACTGCTTTTCTCAGTGCTGGGTTTGGGATTAGGCAGTTTGTCGATGTCGGCTCAGGCCGTGGCCCCGACCGCGGCGGTAACCCGAAACGGCATGGGCCAAACCGGCCTGGCAGACGCGAGGCTTGACGCCCGAGTCGAGTCGCTGCTTCACAGCATGAGCCTGGACGAGAAGATTGGACAGCTGGTGCAATACTCCGCAGGTCAGCCGACGGGCCCCGGCACGGGACGAACCGACTACAAAGACATGATCGGCAAGGGGCAGGTCGGGTCGTTGCTCAATGTGATTGATACCTCGCAGATCAACGAGTATCAGCACATTGCGGTCGAGAAGTCGCGGCTGCACATTCCGCTGCTATTCGCGCTCGACGTGGTTCATGGATTCCGGACCGAGTTCCCGATCCCGTTGGCAATGGCTTCCACATGGGATCCTTCATTGGTCGAGCAAGCCTCACATGTCGCGGCCGTGGAAGCTTCCGCCATCGGGATTCGATGGACGTTCTCTCCGATGGTCGACATCACCCGCGATGCCCGTTGGGGCCGGATCGCGGAAGGCGCGGGAGAGGACCCGTATCTGGGATCAGCAATGGCCGCCGCCTACGTACGCGGTTATCAGGGTTTGCATCTGGAGGCACCGGACACCATGGCGGCGTGCGCCAAACACTACGTGGGCTATGGCGCCGCGGAAGCTGGCCGGGATTACAACACGACCGAGATTTCCGAGCACACCCTGCGTGAGTTCTATCTGCCTCCATTCCACGCGGCCGTCCATGCAGGCGCGGCCACTCTGATGAGCGCCTTTAACTCGCTCAACGGTGTGCCGGCTTCGGCGAATCCGTTTACGCTCACCGAAGTCCTGCGGAAGGAGTGGGGGTTTCAGGGGATCGTGGTCAGTGATTATTCTTCCATTGGCGAATTGGTGGCACACGGGGTTGCCGCCGATGACGCGACCGCCGCCCGCAAGGCCTTCCTTGCCGGTGTCGACATGGATATGACGAGCAGCCTGTACCACGATCAGCTTGCACAACTGGTGCGTTCGGGCGCGGTGCCGGAGGCGAACATCGACGAAAGCGCCCGCCGGGTTCTCCGCGTAAAGCTCGCGCTGGGGATCTTCGAGCATCCCTACGTGGATGAAGGACGCGCAAAAGGGGCATTCTTTCTCCCAGAAAGCCTGCAACTGGCGCAAACGATCGCGGAGCGATCCTTCGTTTTGCTGCAGAACGCTCCCGTTGCGAACGGCAAACCTCTCCTCCCGATCTCGAAGGAGGTGAAGACGGTGGCGGTGATAGGCCCGCTCGCGGATGATTCCTCCGATCCTGAGGGGTTGTCTGGATCCGACCGGCCGAAGAGTGGAGCCAAGTCGTTTCCTGCCGAGTTAGCGCGGCGCTTAGGGGAAGGCAACGTGTTGCGCGCTCGGGGTGTCAGGATTCTCAAAGGCACGGACGAGGAGATCGCGGCGGCAGTCGCCGTTGCGAAGCGCGCTGACCTCGTGATCCTCACCCTCGGTGAGTCTCCAGAAATGAGCGGCGAGGCAGCCTCCCGTTCGAATCTCGGTCTGCCCGGGCGCCAGGAGGATTTGCTCGAGGCCGTCGTCAACACCGGAAAGCCGATCGCACTGATTCTCTTCAGCGGCCGTCCGCTCACGGTGCCATGGGCTTTTGAACGTGTGCCGGCCGTGCTCGCAGCGTGGTTTCCCGGAACCGAAGCAGGATCAGCGCTGGCTCGGACGCTTTTCGGCGAATCAAATCCCAGCGGCAAGCTGGTTGTCAGTTGGCCGCGCAGCGTCGGACAAGAGCCGCTTTACTACAACGCCTTGAGCACGGGAAGGCCAGCCGGGAGCATCGACCTGACCCATCCGCCAAAAGACGTGGAGTCGAAGTACGTGTCGCGCTACATCGATGAGCAAAATACGCCGCAGTTTCCCTTCGGCTACGGAGGCTCTTATACAACTTTCAGCTATGGACCGACGGAGATCAGCAAAGTCCAGCTGAGCGCCGCGGAATTGAATGAAGGATTGAACGGCAAAGAGGGCGCGGGAGAATCTCTGAAGGTGGAAGCCGCCGTCTCGAACACGGGGCCGCGCGCGGGAGAAGAGTTGGTGGAACTCTATGTTCGTCTGCGAGGGACCAGCACCGCTCAACCCGTGCGCGCGTTGAAGGGATTCCAGCGGATCGCGCTGGCTCCGGGAGAAACGAAGAAAGTCGCGTTCCACCTGGCGGCGGACGCATTCGCGATCTGGAATGACCACAACCAATTCGCCGTTGAGCCGGCAAAGGTTGCCGTTTGGATCAGTCCGGATTCCCGCGGCGGGTCTGAAGCCAAGCTCGAAATCTTGCCCTAGAGAAACGTGATGAAACGATCTCGTCCTTCTTCTGCTCGGGGTGATGTCTTGCGCCGGCTTAAGTTGGGCGCGAACCTCGCCGGAGACCGTGGTCATCGATGCCCACGCCCCCGGACAACATCCCCTGATTTGCTGGACGTTAGGGTTGCAAGTGCTTGAAAGGAATGGCGGGGACGACGAGACTCGAACTCGCGACCTCTGCCGTGACAGCGGATGTTTCAGAGGTAACTGTTGACAATTCACGGCGCCGATCGCCAGTATTAGCGCCCAAAGTAACCCTCAGGAAGTCTTATTGCACCTTAATTGCACCCAGATCTGACCGACACGTCGTCACAATTTCCCACTGGCGATTGCTTGCGGATTGCCGAGAATCCGGGAGTGGTGGTAAACGACTGCAAGCGGATTTGTCGACCCTATCTAGTGAAACTTCCTACAAGCCGACTTCTGGCCCGCGTCGTTGAGATTCAGGGCCTGGGCATAACTTCTGGATTGCCTGTCATCCGCCCGCAATACGTTTAATGCACTCATTGCGCAACGCGATCATCGAATCAACACGCATCGTCCCGTGTGCCGGTGCGTAACATTAGGTAGGTGGATTCCTGGGCCGGAATAGGAGCTGCAGGAGCACGAAAGTGAGCGTTGCCAGCGCGAGCCATGCAAACCAGTCGCCCAGCAAAAGATAGAGAGTAGTCTCGTGCTCCGCTGGAACGTTCGCCGCGAGCGTAGCAAAAGGTGCGGAGTCGCTCTGCGTCTCTGCTAGGATGCGGCCACGGTCATCGCTCACTGTCAGGTAGCCCTGCTTTGCGGCACGCGCAATGCTGAAGCCGTCTTCCACGCCGCGCATTATCGCCATATGGCCGTGCTCCCACCGATCCAGGACGAAATCCCACGCGGGCACAAGCAAGAGACCCGCGCCCGCCTGGCCGTACTGGCGGGAAAGCGGTGTGAAGTCCATATCCTTGCAGATGGCCACGCCCCAGGTTCCGGAAGGTTCGCGCAGGAGCGTCAGCGTCGTGCCTGGTTTTAAATTGGATTCAAAGGGGGGCAGCATGTGGTGCTTGTCGTAGCTCTCCCGCGGTGCTCCGGGCGCATACACGCGCGCCTCGTTGTACTTCACCGGCGGCGATACGTGGATGAGCCCCACAACGATCTGGGCTTTGGTCTTGTCGGCTAGGGATTGGAAAAGGGCGTCGGTTTCCTCGGTATCGGAATCCACGGTCACGCCAAGTTTCTCCGGCAACACGATGACTTGTGCGCCTCGGACCGCAAGCCCTTCCGCTTCGGCGGCATATTCGCGGAACAACCGTGCGGTTTCAGAGCCCTCATCCGCAACGTCCACATTGGCACCCTGGTCGGACGCTATGAGTCCTACCTTTATTTGCTGGCGCGGCAGCGGCAGAGTTAGGCGCACCGCGCCGAAGACCAGCGCCAGAACAACAACCCCTAGGCCCACACCAACGATGCGCAAAGCCTGCTTCGGCGCCGAACTGCGCAGATGGAGACCAATGGCGAGCGCCGCCGAAAACAAGAGCACCAGAAAGCTTATGCCCCAGAGCCCGGTGACGGAGGCGAGCTGCAAGATGGGCAAAAAGTTCAACTGTGAATAGGATAGGTTGCCCCCCGTGCCATGCGGAGAAATGAGGTTGAACAGGTATTCGAAGGAGACCCACGTCGCTGGGAACGCCAGCAGCGCGCTCCACGAAGCTCTCTGTCTCAGCAGCGCACGGAACAGCAACACCGCGACCGCGAAGACCAACGCTGGGACGGCGAAGATGGCCACCCGTACCGGGGGCGGCGCATGCACCACGACGAGGTAGTGCCATAAGTTGAGACCGCCGACTAGCCATGACAGAGTTGCTGTAAGGGCCGCGCCTTGCCATGAACTGCGAGAGGCGAAAAGCAATACTGGAAGCGGTGCGAACCAGAGCAAAGGCCACCACGGGGCTAGACCCGTGCCGAACCAGACCAATACCGCTGTGGACGCCACCGCTACGAACGCAGCGCCGTAGCGACGGTCGTCATTTGCGAATGCCATGAATGTACCTCCTGAAGGATCGCCGGTACAAGGCCCGAAAGTTGGAACGCGGCACTTCAATGCGCCCGCCCAAGTACAGCATGATGAGCCCCTGGGACAAGGCACCCATCTCGAAGACGATCTCCCACGCGTCGTCATCGCGGAAATAGCCGCTCGCCATGGCTTCCTGTACCACCTCCACCATCAGATTTGCAGTGGGAGAGCGGCTGGCTTTGAAGTCCCGTGGGTAGCGGCGAGCGCCTTTACGCGGCTTGAGGAACATGAGCTCGAACAGTCTTGGGTTCTGGAGAGCGTGCTCCAAATAGATCTCCCCCATCTTCGTGAGCCGCTCCTCAACGCCACCGGAGAAGGTTTTGCCCGCCAGCCGAGCAGCTAACTCCTCGAAACCCTTGTCCGCCAAAGCATTCAGGAGAGCCGCACGGTCCGGGTAGTGGCGATAAATCGCCATAGGCGTGATACCGACGGCCTTGGCTACCCGGCGCATGGTCACGGCTTCGGTCCCTCCCTTGTCCAGCAGTCGGCGGCTGGCAATGGTGATTCTTCGATCGGTAGATGTAACGGGCATGTATACAGCGTATACCACTACGTATACGCTGTATACCACGAAACTAAGCCCTAAATTCAAGGAATGCGCCTCGCGTCATTCTTATCGGCGCGGGATCTCAGCAGTTTTTCGCCTCAAGCGGAAATATCGCCCCAAACGACGTGGAGGGACGGACTTGGGTCACCGTTAGATTGACCCGGCGTTTCAGCATTGCATTTGGTTTTCCCCATTGCGAATTGCTCGGCAGTACGCGGGACGGGTACACTGACTCGACCAACATGAAAACCCGACTCCTTCTTTTTCTAGCTTCTACAGTGTCCTTATTGATGCTTGTGACGCCAGTCCAGGCCAAGCAGCCTAAATCTCTCTTCTATCTGACGCGCGACCCTAACTCGGTGCGTTCCTTTCTGGCGCATGCCGATAAAATCGATATCCTTGTACCCACTTGGTACACGGTTGACGCGAGCGGCCTCGTCTCCGGCGGGCCTAATCCGCTTGTTCTCGAAACGGCGCGACAGCATCACGTTCCGGTGATGCCCATTGTTTCCAATGCTGGTTTTATACAGGAAGACTTCCACAAATTGCTGACGAACCCCGAAGCCTATCGCCCAATGATTGCCACGCTTCTTCGCGCCTGCAAAGAAAATGGCTACAGCGGCTTTCAATTTGACTTTGAGAACATCCATTGGACCGACGGCGATGCCTTGACCGCGTTAGTCCGAGAGTCCGCATCGGTCCTCCATCATGAGAATTTGCAACTCACGATCGCTACCGTGCCGAATGCTCCGGGAACGCCCGGCGAAAGCGGCTTTTCCGCGTGGATCTACGAAAATTGGCGCGGCGCGTACGACCTCAAAGCACTTGCACAGTATGTCGATCTCATCTGCCTGATGACCTACGACCAGCACACGCGCTGGACTGCTCCCGGTCCTGTGGCGGGATGGGCCTGGACCGTCGCGAACCTCGATTACGCGCTGAAAGTAGTGCCTCCTGAAAAACTTTCGTTGGGCATCCCGCTCTACGGCTATCACTGGTTTGCCGGTACGCCGGTCAAAGCCGTAGACAAAACCGGCGACAAACCGAATCCCTCTGCCGAATACATTTCGACGAATGACGCGCTTGACCTGGCCAAGGCCTATCACGGTCGCGTCGAATGGGATTCCACGGATCATTCCGCGTGGTTTTATTTTTACCGGGATCAAATGCGCGAATGGATCTTTTTTACCGATGCACGTACGTTCGGTGAACGCTACACCCTCGTCAAAGAGCGCGGTCTGCAAGGATTCTGTTCGTGGGTTCTGGGGACGGAAGATTCCGGCATCTGGGACTTATTGCCTTCGCACACATAGTCGCTCCGAATAATATTCGGACATAGGCCTTGCGCGCGAAAAGGATCATCCCACGCGCGATCCTAGCGCAGAGCCACAATCTTCGCCTCTTCACAAGCCTTCAGATAATCCGCTACAACATCGAGCGGGATCGGCCCAAACTCCGCAGCCACCGCGTCGCGTATCTCGCCTACCGATCTCTTTCCATCGACGAAGTTGACGATCTCATAGGCATAAAGCTCTCCTTGGTCCTGCGCGCGAAAAGGACGGTTCGATCCGCCCCCTAGCAGCTTGATCTTCCCGACACGCTCGCTCCCCAGCCGATCCAACAGCACGTCATCGTTTTGGTAGGTGAGTGGTCCAAACTCGGCCGTGCGCACCGGAACCCGGGATGCATCCGGCAGCGTATGCCAAGTCGGAAGCAACTGAAAGTCATGAACCCCGCGCGTCTCCGCACTGCGGTCGAGCCACTCATTCAGCATCGCAACCTGATTATCCAGATCCTTCCCAAAGACCGCGGCCTTCTCCGGATCGCTCTGCGTGTACATGGAGAAGGATCGCAGCTCCGCCTGTTCACGCCGAAGCATTTGGGTCATCAGATTGCGAGCCTCGTGCCAGGCCTCCTTAGGCTGCAACTGGCTGTCTTGCGCGAGATACTGCGCCCGCTCAAAGCCCTCCGCCAGCCGCCGTTGCGCGCGGGCCGCGAAGAAGGGAAGCAAGGAACTGGCCTCATCAGCATTGATCGTCGCGTACGTGTATCCCGCGGCCGTGCCCAGCAAAGCGACCCGCCGTAGCTTCGTAGCGTCGATCTGCTCCAGCGTATCGTGATCGGTGTGAATATAAATATCCGGCCAGTCCCGCAGGTAGAGCGACGGTACCGCGATCGTCGATGAGTCATAGTCGTCGTGATCGCTGCCCTCGGCATACGGTGTCCGGTCGGCCAGAAACTCGTTCCGCGTACCGGAAGCTCCGTTACGATCTTCGAGCACCGCAGCCTGCACATGGTTGCCGTCCCCGGCATAGGCTGTCGCCCCAGCCCGGATCGTCTCCGCGAACAACTCGCCCACATCGGTCACGAAGCTCGGAAGCGACCACGGCGTCTCAGTCACATGCAGCATAGATTTGTTCTTGTACGGATCGCCGCCCACCATGTCCATGTGCACGTCGGCACGCAGGGAGCGCCGAATGTCAGGGTGCTCGCTCAGGAAGGCCATCGTCCCTTCGACCTCCGGCCCCCAAATGAAGCGCAGAGTTCGGGCAGGCCGCGGGATCTTGCCGCTTCCGATCAGGCTGTTGAGCACTCGCGCTGACTCAAGGATGGTCACGCACCCGCTCGCATTGTCGTTCGCTCCCGGCCGCTGATGGTCGAGATGGCAGCTATAGACCACCTCGCCTGCGTGAGGGTCCGTGCCCGGTATGGTTGCCGTCACTACTGTCCAGTGCCCATTCGTCACCCCCGCCTTCACGTGCGCACTCATCATCACCGGCTGCCCACCGGTGAGCTGCGCCCGCAGCGCCCTCGCCGTTGCTCGTGACACCATAAATGCAAACCCGTTCGGCAGCAGCGCGTCTAGGTGGCCCCAGCGCACAATATTAGTGTCGAGACCTGACCAGGCCGTCGTCTGGTTCGGCATGTCGCTTACGATCCCCACCGCTCCGTGCTGTATCACCGCCATGCGCTGCACCGTCGCCAGCACTCCATCGGCAAGAACAATCTTCCCGCGCACGTCCTTGCCCGCATAGTCCGCTTCGCTTGTCCCCTGGCCTACATCGACGAGTAGCGCGTCCGCGTCCGCGGTGTGACTGTAGTCGGCAAGCCGGATCGGCTCGGTCGCCCAGTCGCCCACCAGCGTGTGCTCGGGCTGAAGCTCCCACAGACTGGCCGCCTCTACATGCCAGGCAAGATGCGACCGCATCAGCCCATAGTGAATTTTGCCATCGATCGGGAACTGCTCCGCGTGCGCATCCTGCAGCCCGTATTCCCTGGCGCGCACCAGTATGAACTCCGCTGCCTGGTCGAACTCGGGCGTCGCTGGCACCCGGTGCAGCCGCGTCAAGCTGCGCAAGTTCTCATACGGAGCCGTACCGGTTGTCTCGTCGCGCATCCGCGTCCACTGCGCCTCCGTCAGAAAGGGTCGCTGGGCATAGAGCAGGCAGGCGTGAAGAACCACCCATGAAGCCACAAGGGGCCG
>Ga0187819_10001963_pt1 | contig 10739 bp, 7 predicted proteins | sample NC_wetland_sal_i_15_FD_132411 | JGI IMG/M metagenome (GOLD analysis project Ga0187819, IMG submission 132411) | Wetland sediment microbial communities from Neuse River Estuary, North Carolina, USA - SO4_4 | ecosystem: Environmental > Aquatic > Freshwater > Wetlands > Sediment | place: USA: North...
ACGTCTGGGCCGAGAGGCTAAGATCTCAGGCTAGCGGCAACGGTTTCTTGTCCGTTCTGAGCCGGTGACGCGAACGTCCTGGGGTAATGCCCAGGGCATGAACTGGAACAAGCATGTAGTCTCTTGACCAGTAACATTTTCGGACGCGGGTTCGACTCCCGCCGCCTCCACCAATATCACGTTTATTATCAATGGTCTTACGGACACATTTAAATCTCGTATAATGGCGTTCCCGAGAGGCGGGTTCTCCGCCGGACTTGTTTCGCGGTCTTCCTTCTTGCCAACTACAAACCAATCGAACGATCGGATTATTCCTGGCATGAATACCTGGGAAGAAGTGGAGTGATTGGTTTCTCGCATTGCCGTTCTAGGGGAGGATCTACGTAGGTTCCTGTTTGCCGGCAATGCGGAACATCAGCCTGTCAATCACCACAAGGGCGTTTATGAGGGCTCATCTTCGCACGAGAAATCCAGTCCTGGTTGTGCGGTATCTGGATTCGTTGGGGCAAGTGCGCTCACCAAGCAACTTCTGCTACCATGAGCGTTCGATGAGGTGGCTATATGCCCCAATTTGTGATCGAGCGGGAGATCCCGGGCGCCGGTAATTTGTCGGATGCGGAACTACAGGCAGCGGCCAGAAAATCGGTAGGCGTGCTGAAGGACATGGGACCGGAAATCAAGTGGCTCCACAGCTACGTCACGGGCGATAAAGTCTATTGTGTGTACCTGGCGCCGGACGAGGAGACGGTTCGCGAACACGCACGGCGCGCAGGCCTTCCGGCGAATCGCATTTCGGCCGTGCGGCGCCTGATCGATCCCAACACCGCAAATTGAGTTAAGCAGAGTTTCGAGTCGGAAGACCTGGTTCCGCGTTGCCGTCAAGCGCCTCACGAACGGCCTGCTCGACCGGCATCTCCCAGCCTTCCATCCATGCCGTCAGACCTGCAGCATTGCCCAGCGTTCGGCGCGCGAATTCCAAGGCCTTCTCCAGCCTGGGTTGCTCGGTCGGCGTGAGCGGCGCGCCCAATCGTTGGCGAAGTGCGGCGGCGGCTCCTGCCAGACGCAGCGATTGCTCGGCTTTCGATTGCGCCGCGGCACTTGCAGCGAGACATTCGAGCACCCGGGCGATGCCGCGTTTGTGACCCAACTCCTTGAACATCCGAATGCTTTCGCCATAAAGACGGCGCGCTTCGGAGTCGTTTCCCTGATCGCAGCTTAGACTTGCCAGATCGGAAAGGGCGCTGGCAATTCCCCAGCTGTCCCGCAGTTCGCGGAATGCTGCCAGACTCTGTTCGCAAAATGAGCGTGCGGCGACCAAGTCCGCTTTTTCCCGCGCGACGTCGCCCTGGTAATTCAGTGTCCAGGCGACACCGGCGCCATCTCCTGCCTTGCGGAACATCGTCAGGCACTCGTCGTAAAGTGAGGATGCGCGCGCATATTCGCCCTGCAATTTGGCCACATTGGCGAGGTTGCTGAGGGCGCGGGCGATGTCTGCGGAATCGCCTAGGTCCTTCCATATCGCGACACAGCGCTCGAAGAGCAAGGATGCAACGGGAAGTTCGCCACGATCGCGGGCGTTGACGGCCAATGCGTTCAGTGCGACGGCGACGCCGCGGTTATCGTTGAGCTCGAGACAGGTCTCTAGGCTCTCCTCGAACAGTTGCCGCGCAGCGGCGTAATCGCCCTGCTCACCTGCCAGAACTGCGGCAGCGAACGACAGGCGCGCGCGCAGTTTTGGACGCGCCGCGGTTCCTTCCAGCGCGAGCAGCCTGGCGATCAAGTCTCGGCCCTCCGTGAGATGTTCCCGCGTTTCCCAGAAGCGAAACAGGGCGGCGCCCAGGCGGAGGCCCCACTCGGCATCCCCAGTTTTGATCAGGTAATCGAGCGCCGAGCGGAAGTTGTCGTGCTCACTCTCAAATCGGTCGAGCCATTCGGGGTGAGCGGCCACGTCCTCGGCGCCTTCCTCGGCAAGCACGAGGTAGTAAGCGGCATGGGCGCGGCGAGTCGCAGATTCATCGTCGCTCTCGGCCAGGCGTTCGAGTGCATACTCGCGGATCGTGGAGAGCATGAGGAATCGCGTTTCCGCATCGACTTGTTCCACCTGCTGCGCCAGGCTCTTGTCCACCATGGAAGCCATGCCGTCGAGTATGTCGAGGCCCAAGTCGCTCTTTGTATCGCACACGGCTTCCACGCCTTCCAGCGTACTGCCGCCCGTAAACACGGAAAGCCTCCGGAAGAGAGTTTGTTCAGCGGCATTGAGCAAGCCGTAACTCCAGTCCACGGTGCTGCGAAGAGTCTGTTGCCGGGTCGGCAGGTCGCGGGCACCGCCCGTCAACAGGTTCAGACGGCTTTCGAGGCGGGCCAGCATGGCGGACGGCGGAAGCAGCTTGATGCGCGCCGCCGCCAGTTCGATGGCCAGAGGCAGGCCATCAAGGCGAGCGCAGATGGCCGCCACCGCGGATGCATTTTCCTTGGTGAGCGCAAATTCGCGCCTTACCGCCTGCGCGCGTTCCACAAAAAGCGCAACCGCTGGAAGGCGCGAGAGCACTTCCAGGGGTGGAATCGATTTGAGGTCGGGCAACGCAAGAGGTGGCACAGGGAATTCATGTTCGCCATAGACGTGAAGCGGCGCCTGGCTTGTGACTGCGACCTTGAGCTTCGGCCCGGTAGTGAGCAGCTGAGTTATCACCGGCGCGGCGGAGACGAGGTGCTCGAAGTTGTCGAGCAAGAGAAGCATCGGTCGACCGAGACCGCTAACGTACTCTTTCAAGCTTTCCTGCGGCGGCTGATTCCCGGTTTCGCGTACCCCCAACGCTTGCCCAATCGTGGATGGTATCGAACCAGGATCGCTCACTGCCGACAGAGGGACGAAGCAAACACCCCCTGGAAACTCGGCGGCGGTATCGGCCGCTACCTGCAGGGCGAGTCGAGTCTTCCCGATGCCGCCCGGGCCGGTGAGGGTCACGAGTTGCACGTCCGCGCGGCTCAAGAGCTGACGGAGAGCGGTCGCTTCGTGTTCGCGTCCGATAAATGCGGTGCGCTGCACTGGCAGGTTGTTGGGACGAGACTCCGAAGGTTGCGTGGACGCCTCGGCGAGACGGTCGCGCACTGCAGCCAGGTCGCGAGCCAAATCCTGGGTGGAGGCGTAGCGCTCTTTCGGGTCCTTGGCCAGGCAGCGCTCCACGATCCAAAGGAAGGGAGGGGGCGCTTGCAGCGTTCTGGAACCGAGACGCTCCGGCTCATCGCGAAGGATAGCCGCCGTGGTCTCCGCATGAGTCTTTTTCCGGAATGCAGGAAATCCGGTGACCATCTCGTAGAGCACCGACCCGAAAGAAAACTGGTCCGAACGAAAATCAACTTCCCCGCCTGTGACTTGCTCCGGCGACATATACCCTACCGTGCCCATCACCGTTCCCTGCTCCGTGATGCTGGTCGAAGCATCCGAATCCGGAGTGTCGTTAACCCCCAGCAGTTTCGCCAGCCCGAAATCCAGAATCTTCGCTGTAGTGTCGCCAGAAACCATCAGATTCTCCGGCTTCAAATCGCGATGAACGATTCCAATCGCGTGCGCTTTGGCGAGAGCGTCGGCAATCTGCGCCGCGATTGCGACCGCTTTGCGGAATGGAATCGGGCCAGAGGCCAACAATTCCCGCACCGTCTCCCCAATCACCAGTTCCATGGCGATGTAGCGAGTACCATTCACGTGACCGAGTTCATAGATCGTAACGATGTTGGGATGATTGAGTGCGCAGGCGGACCGGGCTTCCTGCTCGAAGCGCGATAGAGCTTCCGGTTGAGAACATCGCTCGAGCGAAAGAGTCTTGATGGCGACTTCGCGTTCGAGGCGGGTGTCCTTGGCGCGATAAACCTCGCCCATGCCGCCGGCACCCAATCGCTGGAGAATCTCGTAGCTGCCGAAGCGCGTACCGGGCGACAAGGTAGACGGCCCTGATGATGGAGTTTCCAGCGGGTTCATGGATCTCGCTGTGGCGCAGCTCTCGGCCTGCCAAAGCAGCTCGCGGCTGCGTGACTTGCTTTGAATTTTTGCTCGCCGCCGCCAACAGCTCCGCAGCAGCACCCCTGAGTGCGTTTATAATACACCTCATTTCAGGAGACGATTCATGGATGTTCGATCGTTGCAGCGCCCGCTGAAGGACCGGTACCGGCAAGATCCGGCGAGCTCCCGAATCACGCTGACCGCGCGCGGCCGTCAGACGGACGCGCCCATCGCCTGCTCGGTTGACCTAGGGCGGGCAATCTACAATGCGCAAGCGCACCAGGGCGTTGGCGGAGCGGGTACCGGAGCCTGCTCCGGAGACCTGCTGCTGGGTGCGCTTGCCGCCTGTGCGCAGATTACTTGCCAGATGGTAGCCGCTGCGATGGGAATATCTACCGAGGGCATTGATGTCACGGTCGAGGGCGATCTGGACCTGCAAGGAACGCTGGGAATATCGAATGAGGCCCCTGTCGGATTTCAGGGCATCCGAGTCATTTTCGACGTCCGCGCACCGCAGGCGACGGGGGAACAGCTAAGTGCGTTGCAGGCGAAAACGGAACAGTATTGCGTGGTGATGCAAACCTTGCAGCATCCACCGAAGATTGAGCACACATGGGCGTAGCCGTAACCGCCGAATATCCAGAGCGGGGTCGGACCAATCAGTACTTTCGGTGGCTTTTGGGATGCTGCGGTCCCGCCGTCACGAGATTAGTACTGGCAATCGGCGCTAGAAAACCGGACCAGAACTGCTCGCGTGAAGGCCCGGCGCGCGGGCGCTGCGCATCGGCTATTCCCTTGTTCCCAGTTCATGTCGAGCGGCTAGGGTTGCCAGTTCAAGACGGCTCGCGATGCCAAGCTTCGCATAGACGTTGCTGAGATGGCGTTTCACCGTCTCTTCACTGATGGAAAGCTTCGATGCAATGTCTTTATTACTTTTCCCCTCCCTGATCGCAGACACGATCTCCCTTTCGCGCAAAGTCAACCCTGAGCCACCCGGCTCTTTTTCAAAGCGAGCGAGGAGTTCGGCGCTCACCGATCGCTCCCCGTGGCAAACTGCGCGAATGCTCTTCAGTAGTTGCTCCGGAGGTGCAGCCTTGAGCACAATACCCCGAGCCCCAAGTTTCCAGGCACAAGTCACATCGAAGTTATCGATGGCGGCGGTCAGCAGGATCGTGTGCACCGGCGACTGGTCGTTCGATAACTCCCGAAGCGCCGCCATCCCGGGAAAACGGGGCATCGCAAGGTCCAGCAACAGTACATCGGGCTTAAGCTGGCGAGCGAGGGAAACAGCCTCCTTCCCATCCGATGCTTCCGCAACCACCGCGAAATCGTCCTGGCTCAACAGAAGACGCCGCAAGCCATCGCGAAAGATCGCATGGTCGTCGGCAATGATAATTCTGATTTGCGTCTTCTCCATATAATTATGCAAGCATCGGACGGGCCACTTGTGAGAATCGGATCTCCAGGCGCGCACCCTGGCCCGGCTTGGAGTCAATGGTCAGATAGCCGCCAATGGCGCGCACGCGCTCGCGGATCACAGATGGCCCGCGCCGCATCTTCTCCAGCTCCAACTGTGAAAACCGGCCGCTGAATTCAAAACCCCGCCCATCATCCTCAATAATCAAAAGCCAGTCTGCTTTATGCGAACCAAGCCGTACCAGCACCTTCTCCGCCCCACTGTGTTTCAGCACGTTCGCCAGGGCTTCCTGAACGATACCGGCAATCTCCCGACAGGTGGCAGGCGGGAGAGCGATATCCCCAACATCACACACGAACTCGGCCGCAATCCCAGTATCGTACCGGAAGCGATCGATCAGTCCGACCAGAAACTCGACCAGGTGCCGGGGATCGAAATCCAACGGTTTGAGCTGATGAATCAAACTGCGCAGGACCGAAGTCTCGTTCTGCACCAACTCCTGCAGTTCAAGAAGCTCCTCGCGCTGCTTGGGATCGACTCCCGCGGCCGTGCGCAAGGCATACAGACGGAAGGCCAAACCGTGCAGTGACTGCACCACCCCGTCGTGCAACTCCCGAGCCACGCGGGCACGCTCCACGGCCGCCGCCCGGGAACGCAGCCGCCGCAACAGATACACGTTATACACCCCAGGCGCCACGCGGTTGGCGAGCTGCTGCAAGAATCGCAACTGGGTCTTTGGGCTGCCCCCCAACTTCGGTTCAAACATGAACACCCGCCCCACCGTGTGCGGCGGAAACGCCACGACGCTAGTGAGCAGTCGTTGAAAAGGATGCTTCCAAACAAAGGCGGAAGAGAGGTAGCATCGTGGACCGCGAAGGGAAGTACCTTCCGTATCGACGGTAGAAGTACTGGCACTCTGGCCCTTCTGCCAACTCGCTCCGGCACAGCGGTCCGGCATCTGGAGAGCATAAGCGCCAGCCTCGGCATCCTCCAATTGCCGCCAGGTGAAGACAATTTCTCCTGTGCCCGGAAGCTTCTCGGCGCGCCACAGGTTTGAGCGATGCCCTGCCTCGCTCGCCACCAGCCAAAGTTCCCGCCCGTCAAAGATCCGCAGCAGTTCCTGCATGGTCGCCTGCAAGGTTCCCTTCATGCCGGCATCGACTCGGACCTTGGCAGCAACCTGGGAGATGCTTAAAGCTTCCGCGTGGCGGCGCTTCTCCGATTCCGCCAAATACCCAATGAGCCAGGCAAATGTGACCAGGTACACGGTGCGCAGCAACAGCGTCTCCAAGGTCACCGCGCGCGCGATACTTGCGGCAAGGTTTGCGGCGAGTGGAGAGTTCGCCAAGGCGATCACGGTACCCAGGATCGCGGCCAGGGCCGCCAGCATCGTGAGCAGCGCTTGCCGCATCCCCCAACGAAAGGCTGCCGCCAGCGAGGCAAAGATGAAGAAAAGGAAAAACGGGCTGGCTAGCCCGTTCGTGAACATGCAAATGACGGCGGGCCAAAGTACGTCGCCGGCGTGAACCACGCGTGTAAAGCGGGAAGAGACTGTGCGGCGCGCGTACAACAGCACGAACAGCGCGATCGCGTGCCCCGAGTACAGGAACAGCAAAAATTGGACGAGGCGGTCTTCCTGAAAGGGTGGTGCCGAGCTGAGTCGGATGGCGACGAAGGAACTGACTGCCAGCGCCACCCGCGCCGCCGCCAGGACGCGCTCAACCTCGATCAGTTCCGCACTAGCGGGTTGGAGGGCCAGTCTCCCGGTACGGAAATACGACAAAGGGCAATACCCCCGCAGGTCCGATGTCGATTATATGAAGCGCTCCCTCGGGGGAGCAATGGCACTTTCGATTTGTCCAGTGGCCTGACCGGTCTACGTGAGAACGATCTACACAAAAAGTTGTACTAGAAATTGCAACTTTTGTGCAATTGACCAGTCCACGCCCCTGGCGTACTGTCGCAGTCGAACTCGCTTACATGTACGTGCCGAGAAGCCGGCCGCGCTCCGGGGGAGGGGCGCTCGGCGATCGGAGCGCTACAGCGGGGTCGGATCGCATTCAGAAGTCCGAATCGGCCCGCCCCGCACCTTTTTGAAGCTGAGTCCTTGAGATTTCTGGTTTGGCAAAGCCCTTCCCCCCTTTTAGATTCCAGGTTTTCAGTTTGACGCGTTTAGGTTGTAGGAATTCGACCTTATTAGATGTGCTGCGGTTTGCGCGCCACTTCGTCTGCGACACCCTTTCCCCGGGCGCGCTTAACCCAAACACCTGATTGGAACGAACGATCAGGACGTCGGCGGCTGGCCGAGAACTGCGTGCAGAGTAAAGCGCGCAGTTCTCCCCGCTGGCGTCTCTTCGGGCTGTCCGCCGCCACCGGAGGTGAAATTCATCTTCTAGCGCGGCTTCGCCGTTGCGGTACCTTACCTAACCTATGGCGGCCCATGAAGGATCTCTAGCCAGCTTATTGATTAATAAATACGTTACAATTAAGTCCTTATTTCTCAAGGACCTCCCGGGAAGTGGCTCCTAAGTCTTAAAAGACCGCACCAAGGGGTTCGAACCGCGAACGGCAGCGCTTCAGATGTTCGATCGTCCAGTTCGTGCGAAACTGTATAGAGAGTTTCCTTTGTTGAGCACATTTTGATGAGCACGATCCTTCAATTCCTCCTCCGACCCCAAGAAGGTCCCCGCAGCGTATTGCTGGTCCGAATTGCGGTGGGGTTGATCTTCCTTACACAGGGCATTCTGAAGTACATTGACCTCAACATGGGTGTGGTTCGCTTCACGAGAATCGGATTTCCATATCCCTCCTTCACGGCCCATTTTGTGGGCGCCTTCGAGGTGGTGTGCGGCATGCTGCTCCTGCTGGGGCTATGGACGAGACTCACGTCCATTCCGCTGCTGATCGTCATCACTACCGCGATTGGCACTACGAAGATTCCAGAGCTGTTTCGCGCCAATCAAGGTTTCTGGTACATGGTGAGCGACGCGCGCACCGACTTCACCATGTTCTGCTGTCTGGTCTTTCTCATCTCCGTAGGTGGTGGGAACTGGTCTCTTGATGCCAGGCTCGGCCAGTACACCCGGAGTAATCCCTGATTCTCGGGGCGTTGCGGGAAGAAGAATCGCTTAGCACCGAACTGCCACTATCAAGGGGTCCCGATGAGAGAATCGTCTGAATCCAGGCGCCGGTTTCAAGATCACAGGTCCGCGCTTCTCAACGGGCCACGGAAGCAAGGTGGTTGCGTCGCACCAGGAAAGCAGGCCGGGTTGGTGAAATACATGAAATACAAGTTTGTCATCCCGACCCTGAGCTGGCCAAAGGGGAAGGACCCTTGCATTTTGTCTGCAGCGCCCACGCCCAACTTTACCAGATCACGCAGGGATGCCCGCGCTGAGCCACTGCTGCGGGTTCCCGATTGCCTCGACCAGGTCCCGTAGAAATTCCGCTGCCCGCGCACCATCCACTACACGATGATCGCTGGAAAGGGTCAGGGTCATCATGGGACGGATGCCGGGACGAGCATCAGAACCAGCGCCAACCGCCACGACTCGGTCCGCGATACTTCCGACGGCAAGAATCGCGGCTTGCGGCGGAATGATGATGGCCGTGAATGCGTCCACCCCGAACATGCCCAGATTGCTGATGGTGAAGGTGCCGCCGGCGAGATCGGCGGGACGCAACTTGCCGGTACGCGCGCGTTCCGCCAGGTCGCGCCGCTGCACTGCGATCGCGCCCAGCGCGGCCAGGTGAGCATTGTGGATCACGGGCGCCACCACCCCATCGTCCACTGCCATCGCGAGTCCAATGTTGATCTCCGCATGGGTGTGAACACCTCCTCCCGTCCAGCTAGCGTTCATGCGCGAGTGTTTCATGAGAACGCGCGCAATCAGCGCGGCCAAGAGATCGGTGTGCGTGAGTTTCACACCATGCGATCTCTCAATCTCTGGCCCGAGCTTCAGGCGCGCCTGGTGCAGAGCCCCTGCGTCCACCTCGCGCGTCACGAAGAAATGGGGGATCGTCGTCCAGCTCTGGGTTGTGCGCTCCGCCATCAACCGGGAAACGGGGCTGGCGCCGTCAACCTGCGCATGCGACGCACCGGCTTGGGATCCCGCCGCCGCGAGAATATCGGACGCGAGGATTTCTCCGCCCGCGCCCGATCCGCGGACATCCGCGAGATGGACGCGGAGTTCGCTGGCGAGGCGTCGCGCTTTGGGGGAAATCTTAATGCTCCGCGCGGAGAACTGCGCGGGAGCTGCCGACTGATTTGCGGATGCCGCAGTTGGGGTCGTGGGAGCCGCGGAAAGGGCTGGTACAGTGGTCTTTCTTCCCGATGCGGCGGCGACTTCATCCGCCGGCGGCGCTTCTCCCGGACCGACGATCCACGCGATGGTTCGGCCTACCGGCACCTCGGTTCCAGCCTCGACCTTGACACCGGCCAAAACGCCGTCGCCGGGGGATTCGATTTCCATTACCGCTTTGTCGGTTTCGATCTCCAGCAGGGGCTCGCCTTTGGCGACGGACTCGCCTTCTTTTTTCAACCATGAAATGAGCTTGCCCGTTTCCTGGGCCATTTCCAGCGCGGGCATCACGACACTGATCGCCATAAATTAAATGTCCAAGGTCAGAGGTCAGATTGCAGAGGTAAGAACCTTCGAACCGCCGATAACCAGGTTTTCACCTCTGCAATCTGACCTCTAACCTCTGACCTCCGTTTCAGTCGCCTACGCCGACTCGCTCCTGTCGGGCACTCGCTTCGATCATCTCGCGCACGCGCGCGCTCGGCTTCGATTCCGTTTCTCTTATTGCCGGAAGCGGGCCATCTACCGTGAAATAGTGCCTGCCGGCCACCAGCAGTTCCTCGGCTGGGAATCGTGTAATGACCTCGTGGCCGGTTTCGGTGACTACGATTTCTTCTTCGATGCGCGCGGCGCTCCAGCCATCGGTCGAAGGCCAGAAGGTTTCGAGCGCAAACACCATGCCGGGCTTGATTTCACAGGGGTGATCGAGCGAGACGAGACGGCTGATCACGGGCTTCTCCCAGATGGCGAGGCCAATGCCGTGACCGTACTGCAACGCGAAGCAGGCTTCCTCGTTCGGAAAACCGAACTCCTGTGCTTTCGGCCACACGGAGGCAATCTCCGCCGTGGTGCGACCCGGACGAACCAGTTCAATCGCCGCGTCGAGGTATTCCCTGCACCGCTTGTACGCGTCGTTCATCGCGTGCGAGGCGTATCCGATGGTGAAGCAGCGGTAATAGCAGGTGCGATAGCCCATGTAGGAGTGGAGGATGTCGTAATACACCGGGTCTCCCGGACGCAGCAC
>Ga0187819_10001965_pt1 | contig 10734 bp, 9 predicted proteins | sample NC_wetland_sal_i_15_FD_132411 | JGI IMG/M metagenome (GOLD analysis project Ga0187819, IMG submission 132411) | Wetland sediment microbial communities from Neuse River Estuary, North Carolina, USA - SO4_4 | ecosystem: Environmental > Aquatic > Freshwater > Wetlands > Sediment | place: USA: North...
ACGGTGTGGTTACGCCCACACCGCCGAGCCCGTGGTGCCGCAATCCGGGCGGTTCGCTTACGCCTCGCTGTGGATCGACCGGCTGCCGGAGGGATGCGACCTGAATGATCTCGAAGTAAAGTTCGATGGCATTGGCGGCACGCCCTGTTACTTCGGGCCGCCGGAGTGGGACGGGGTCTGCCAGCTCAATGTGCTGCTGCCGCGTGGAGTGCGCACGGGGATGGTACCGGTGGAAGTGCTGTGGCTGGGCAAGCCGGTGTGCCCCATGGCCTGGCTGCGTGTCATCCCGCCGGGTCCAGCGGTTCCGCGGGTGTGCTCCGTCACCGACGGTACCAACCTGCTGGCCGAAGCACGGGTGGAAAGCGGTTCGCTCAAGGTGGTCATGGAGGACCTGGAGGACCCGCAGGTGGTAAGCGCCACCGTGGACGGCCAGCCGGTGGAGGGGCTCGATTGGTTCGAGACGGATCCGCTGGCCGGCCGGTTTGAATTCAATATGCATCTGCCCGCGCATCTTTTGCCGGGCAAGCACCAGCTCGAGCTGACGCGGGGCGCGCGGCGCTTTCCGCCCATCGCGATAGAGGTGGCCTGATTGCGCCTGGCCGCGGCGGCGGTGGCGGCGTTTCTGGCCGCGCTGGCGCTGGTCACGCCCACTCTGCCGCCCACGCGCGAGGCGGCTCTGAGGCGGGCGCTCGTATCCGGCTCGGGCGTGGTGGAACTGCCCGCCGGAGTGATGGAAGTCTCCGTGGAGCTGAGGGTGGGACCGCAGGCTCACGACCTGGAGGTGCGCGGCGCTCCTGCCGGCACGACCCTGCACGCTTCCCGCCGTTTTCGCGGGCGGGCGCTGATTGTATGTGAGTCGGCGCGTGGCATCCGCTTCACCGGCTTCACTGTCGACGGCGACCGAGCGGCCAACGAGCAGCCCACCGGGCTTCCGCCGTCCAATCTATCTTTCGCCCAATTCACCCGGGGCAATGGAATTCTCGCTCTGCATGTGACGGGGCTTTCGGTCGCCGGCATACGCTTCACCGGTATGCCCGGCTTCGCCGTGCTGGCCAGCGCATCGCGGGATGTGGTGATTGATCGCATCGAGATCCAAGACAGCGGTTCCCGCAATGCGCTGAGCCGGAACAATGCGACGGGGGGCATCCTGCTGGAGGAGGGCACGGAGAACTTCCAGGTCACTCGCTCGACGTTGCGCAACGTGCGCGGCAACGGCATCTGGACGCACTCGCGCTACGCCTCGCCGCGCAACCGCAACGGTCGCATCGCGGAGAATCATCTGGAGCAGATCGGCCGCGACGCCATTCAGGTGGGGCACGCCACGCGCGTCCGGGTGGAGAACAATACCGGCCGGTTCATCGGATTTCCGGCGGAAATCGTGGACGTGGAAGGCCGCGGAATGCCGGTGGCCATCGACACGGCCGGCGACACGGACGATTCCGCGTATCAGGGCAACCGGTTTGAAGAGATCGACGGAAAGTGCATCGATCTCGATGGATTTCACGATGGGGAGGTGCGCAGCAACACCTGCGTCAACCGGCGCGACGCCGTCGATTACCCTTACGGCCACTACGGAATCGTCATGAATAACAGCAATCCGGATATGCAATCCGACGGCGTCCGCATTGCCGGAAACGAAATTGATGGCGCGGTGTTCGGCGGCATCTTCGTGATCGGCTCAAAGAACCTGATCTCGCGGAACCGTCTGCACCGGCTCAACCTGGCGCACTGCCCCAACCAGACCGCCGTCTGCAGCTATGCACCCGATCAGCCTGACCTGTTGCGCAGCGGCATCTATCTGGGTGCAGGAGCAGAGCGGGCGGCTCCGGCTCATGCCAATGTGATCGAAGGGAATGACATCTCGGGCTTCGGAGTCAAATGCGTCGCAGCCGCTCCCGGCGTCGCGCTGGCCGCCAACACCGTCGCTGGAAACACATGCCCGTAGTGGCCGGGCATGTGCCCGGCCACTACAACTGATATAAATTGGCGATCGCTAGCGCGCCGGCGAGCACTTTGGCGCGCAGTTCGTGCGGTTCGATGACTTCGATCTCGCCTCCGAAACTCAGGGCGAACTGCACGGCTTCCTCTTCGGCGTCGAAACGCAAGCGCACGCGGACTCGATCGGCCTCCACGGTTTCCTGTTCGAGCCGCCAGCCGCGATAGCGCACCCATCGCATCACGGCGGGGCTCGCCAGGAATGTGGCATAGTATCGCGGCAGCTTTTCGCGAAACTCAGCAGCGGAGCGCTCCCAGTATGCCGCCAGATCGAAATCCGCCGGCCGCGCTCCGGGTTCGTCAAGAATCGCGGCGTCGGAGATGCGCGACACTCGATAAGTTCGGGGTTCGCCATCCACGTTCGCCACCAGATACCAGGTGCTTCCTTTGGCCACGAGGCCCAGTGGATTACCGCTTCTCTGGCTCACCTCGCCCAGCACGCGGTTGTAGTGGAATCGCACGCGGCGCCCTCGCCAGAGCGCATCGAGCAGCAACGGCAGGCAGGCGGCCGATTCCGCCGGGTCGCGCCACCCGCGCGTATCGATCAGGATCCGCTGGCGCGCGAACTCGGCCTGCTCACGGCTGCCCGCGGGCAGCGAGGCCTGGAGCTTGATCAGGGCGGCTTCGGCTTCGCGATGCAGGCCGAGGTCCGCCATCTGGCGCGGCGATCTGCCGACAAACAGCGATTGGATCTCCGCCGCGCTCAGCCCGGTGAGTTTGGTCTGATAGTGATCCAGCAGGCTCCAGCCCCCGCCTGCACCGCGCTCGGCCACCACCGGAACTCCGGAGCCGCTCAGCGCCTCCATGTCCCGCAGAATCGTGCGCTCGGAGACTTCCAGCCGTTTGGCCAGGTCGCGCGCCGTCACGCGCCGGTGGACCTGTAATAACAGCAGGATCGAAAGCAGCCGGTCAGCGCGCATAAGAGAAACTCTACCAGCGAACCTACCGGCTGCGGTTGCCGTGTCAAGCTCTCTTGAAGGGAATGGGCTTGACCGGGACAGGCGCTTCTAAGATCCGCAGCTCCGCTTGACCGTCGCCCACCAGCTTCATCTCGAACTTCACTACATCGTCCTCATCCTTGCTTTCGAAGGTCAATGTCTCGCCTTGCACTTTCGGATTGAGCATGGGCGACGGCTCGTCTGGCTGTTCCGCAGAGTCGGACTCCTGGAGGTCACCGTTCGCATCGACGTTGATGTTGCAGGCTTCCATCTGTCCCGAGATCTGCTCGCCGGCCTTCACCCGGATGGTGCAAATCACCTTGCCTTTAAACTTCGCTTCCCACGTGCCGGCAAACTTTTTTTGCGCCTGAGCGTCTTGCGCCGCCAAGGGCAGACAGGCAAGCGGTACCAGCAGAGCAACCATGAATTTACGCATAGCTCGACCGCAGCAAACCAGTGACCGTTCGCCAAATCCAGCTAAACGGACCGGGTATGTGAACGGAAACCGTGCAGGCCGATCACACATGTGAGCCAAACATGACACGAGGTGTCAGGAATGACGGTTTAGACTCCCTGCATGAAATCTCTCCAAGGAAAAATCGCCGTCGTCGCCGGAGCCAGCCGAGGCGCGGGGCGCGGCATCGCGCTCGCCCTGGGAGAAGCCGGCGCTACGGTGTACGTTGCCGCCCGGACCTCGCGGAACGGCCCGAAGCCAGCCGACGGGGCGCCGGGCAACGTCGAGGACACTGCAGACCAGGTGACGGCACGGGGCGGGAAGGGAATTCCGGTTCCTTCTGACCTGAGTGTCGAAGAAGAGGTGGCAGCGCTGTTTCGCCGCGTGGAGAAGGATCACGGCCGCCTCGATGTACTGGCCAACTCCGCATGGGGTGTCAACTTCATGCAAGAGTGGTCAAAGCCGTTCTGGAATCTGAGCTCCGCAATCTGGCGTGAGTCCCTGGAGGTCATGAGCGTGGCCTGGCTCACCGGCGTGCACGCCGCCCGGATCATGACGAAGCAGCGCCACGGGCTGATCATCCATGTCACCGATAACTACCAGCACGATCCCTCTGCCTATCGCGGGCAGATCCTCCACGATCTGGGGCACGAGTTCCTCAATCGTCTGGTGACCGGCGTGAGCCGGGGTGCGAAAAAGTCGAAGATCACGGTAGTTGGCCTCAATCCGGGCTTCATGCGCACCGAGCGCGTACTCATGCACATGACGACCGAAGCCCGGAAGAAGCAGTTTCGCTTCGATCTGAGCGAGACTCCCGAATATATCGGGCGCGCCGTCGTAGCGTTGGCTGCAGATGGCAATGCCTTCCGCAAAACCGGCCAGTTGCTCTGGGTGCCGGACCTGGCCAGAGAATACGGCTTCACGGATATTGACGGGCGCTACATCCCGCGCTTCGATCCCAAAGCGCCCATGCAGGCATTCCCGTGCTGAAACGCGCGGCCTTGGGATTTCGGGCGCATTCAGGTTGGGCGGCGCTGGTGGCGGTGAGCGGGTCGGCTTCGGCGCCAGCGGTGATTCTGCGCCGGAGACTGGAAATTGCGGACAGCCGCATTGCCGGATCGAAGCAGCCGTTTCATGCCGCCGAGCCGATGGAGTTCGCCGATGCCCAAGCCCACATCCGGCGCTGCGCGGATTCCACGCAAGCCATGGCGCAAACCGCAGTGCGTGACGCGATAGCAAAACTGACCGGGATGGGCTTCCGTGTGGCTGGATCGTGCATTCTCACCGGCTCCGGGCGGCCCACAGGCGACCTGGCGCGGACGCTTGCGTCTCATCCGCTAATCCATACCGCCGAAGGCGAGTTTTTCCGCAATGCCCTGAAACTGGCCTGCGAATCCTGCGGGGTTGCCCTGTCGGGAGTCAAAGAAAAAGAACTCGTGATGCAGGCTGTGGCCGCACTGCGCATCCCGGCGTCCGAACTGGAGCGCCGTGCCCGCGAACTAGGCAAAGGCATCGGCCCGCCCTGGACTCAAGATCAGAAGCTCAGTGCGATTGCCGCGTGGTTGGTGCTGGCGGGCAAGCAGTAGTCTTTGTGGGGTCAGCCATTCTGGCTGCGAGCCAGCCTTCGGGCTGGCTCGACCCTCTGGAAAGCGGGTCCGCAGGCCGGAAGGCCCGCCCCACTTCAATGCTATCTTGAGAGACTTACCGTGAGCCCAACAAGAACGGCGCCCGAAGTCCAAGTCTTCAGGTTACACCGCGCGCTGGGACTGCTCGATTCCGCTTCAGTCATCGTGGGGATCGTCATTGGAGCGGGCATCTTTCTGGTGCCCCGCCTGGTAGCCCAGGCATTGCCGTCAGCGCCCTTGATTCTCGCCGTGTGGATAGTCACCGGGGCGCTGTGCTTCTTCGGCGCGCTGGCGTACGCCGAGATGGGCGCCATGATGCCCGAGACCGGCGGCCACTACGTATATCTGACGGAATGCTACGGGCCGCTGGCCGGGTTTCTCTGCGGGTGGACCTTCACATTGGTTGTCATGTGGGCGGCGATTGCGTGGCTGGCGGTCAACTTTTCCATCACGCTCCAGTACTTCATCCCGTTGAACGCCATCGCAGCGAAGCTCATCGCACTCGCGTTGATTGCCGCCTTGTCACTAATTAATTACCGGGGGATCCGGCTGGGTGCAGCGGCGCAGAAGACGCTCACCCTTCTCAAGGTTGCCGGCTTGGCCGTCATCGCGGGCAGTGCCTTTCTTCCCGGCCGGGGAACCGTTGCCATCGATTGGTCGCTGCCGCGCGGAGGATTTTCCTGGAGCGCCGTGGGAGTCGCCATGATCGCGGTGGTGCTCTGCTATGACGGTTGGCCGTGCTTCAGCTACATGGCCGGTGAAATCCGCAGTCCCCATCGCAATATCCCGCTCGGCCTGGGACTCGGCCTGGCGTTTGTAACTACGGTCTATGTGCTGGCCAACATCGCGTACCTGCGGGTGCTGCCTGTCGGCGTCATCGCCGCCACCGCCAACACCGCCGCCACGGTTGCCGGGCGGACTCTGGGGCCGGCCGGCGGCGCGGTGCTTTCGCTGACGATTCTGCTCTCCATTGGCGGCGCGATCAACGGCTTCATCATGGTCGCGCCGCGCCTTTGTTTTGCTATGGCGCGCGACGGTCTGATATTCGAAAAACTGGCCGTGCTCCACCCGCGGTATCAGACCATGTCCGTGGCCATCGCGGCGCAGGCGGTGTGGACCTCGCTGCTGGTGCTCACGGGCTCCTTCGAAACCCTGGTTCCTTACGCCATGATCGCGGCGTGGTTCTTCTACGGGCTGACTGTCGCCGGTGTCACCATTCTGCGGCGCAAATATCCGGACCGCCCGCGGCCTTACCGCATGTGGGGCTATCCAGCCCTGGCTTGGTTGTTCACCGCGGTCGCCGCCTGGTTCGTCATCAACACCTGGATCACCCAGCCGGGGCCGTCCACGGTCGCGTTCCTGATTATCGGCGGTGGCATCCCGGTTTACTACTTGTGGAGGCGCTGGACGAGCCGGGCAGGCTGCTGAACGTCAGAGGTGGTAAAATCAGGCAGCGATTTTCCACATGTTTGGTCCTCTCTCTAGGCGGCTCTCTACCGTAGCCGGCGTGGTTGTTTCGTGTCTTTCTGGTTCGCCTGGGGCGGCTGCCTCCGGATCTGTGCATTTGGAGGGCATTCCAGCGGTGTCGCCGCCGGTCATGATCGTCATCGGTTTTGCGGGTGGATTTGTGGCGCACGATGCTACGATCCACGGCGAGGTCCGGCTTTCCGAACGTCTCAGTGCGTCTCACGCCGGCCTGCACGTCAGGATGTTCGAGAATCGCCGGGGCCAGGAAGCTTTTCAGGAGATCCTGCGGCTCCTCGATACGGATCACGACGGAACCCTCTCGCCGCAGGAGAAGAGCCAAGCCCGCATCGCGATCTACGGACACAGTTGGGGCGCTTCGGAAACCGTTACGTTAGCCCGCGCACTGGCACGGGACCTGATTCCAGTTCAACTCACCGTTCAGGTGGATAGTGTTCAGAAGCCCGGCGAAGACGACGCGGTGATCCCGCCAAACGTCATTCAGGCTGTTAACTTTTATCAGTCCGACGGGCTTCTGCACGGCCGGTCGCAAATCCGCGCCGCCGACGCTTCGTCGACTCGCATCCTCGGCAACTTTCAATGCCACTACAAGACCAAGCCGGTAAGCTGTGAAGGATATCCCTGGTTTGCCCGAATCTTCATGCGGCCTCACATCGAAATCGAAGCCGATACCGCGGTTTGGCAGCGGGTGGAAACCTTGATTCGCTCGGCACTGCTGCTCGAACCCCAAAAGTGAGACAGCCGGCGGGCTCCTGAAGGTTAATTTGTGACTCCCCGCCAAACCGTGTACGATTGTTAAGGAGCGTTTCTGCGAAGCAGGTGGGGTCTCCAATTTTTGATCCAACAGTCAAAAAATTGGGAGTCCGACTCGATTCATAGGCGCTGGTGAGCAAGCTCCGGCGACGGGCAACCTCGAACGGAGAAGCCTAAAGGCGCTCGGGGGACGCCCGCCCCGTTTACAAAGTAGGGGTCAATCACGGGGGTTTCACGGCCCAGTGGTACGCTCCAAATTCCCTCTGGAAACAGAAATCACTGGCCGCACGCCGCCGCCACCATCTCGAGCGAGGTGACGCTGAGGCGGCTCTGGTTGGCGTCTTTGATAAGAACGCCCTTCACCGCTACTTTCTGTCCTTTGTGGTTCGAAGGTTTAAAAACACTCACGCCCAGCAGTTCGTAGCGTCCGGCGCCCAACGGTTTGGCTTCAGCCGCTTTTAAAGCCGCTGACGTTGTCGCCTGAGTTTTGGAAACGAGGGGCTCCGAAGCACGGGTCACCATCCACCTTCCAGCCGAACCTTCCTCCAGGCAGCCACCCACTTCGACGATATCCAGCGCGTTCTGCTCTCGCTCGTCCGGGCGGTTGATGGCGTACTGGACAAACGGAGTAAACATCTCGTCCCAACTCTGGTTCTGGCCCTCGCGAAAGTACACTTCTTTGTCCGGGCCCGGGTTGTACTTGTTGTTCACCGAATTATCGTAATGGGCCGTCACCACCAGCTTGCTGCCCGCTGGCAGTTCAAGCGGCGTTTCAAGCTCGTAGGCCAACTGCCAGTGGAAGTCGTATTTCGGCACGCTCAGGACCGTCTGTTCGCGCCCGTCATCATAGACGACGGTGTACTTGAAGTCTTTGCCGCGCAGGTGCGCGTGTGGCTGGAACTGATAGATCGTTACCGGTTGGGGGTACGCCGATATCCCGGTCACTTCATAGTTCGCGGCGTTGGGCGGAATTGGGGGAATCGCGCCGGTGGTGCCCTCAGCCTTCTTTCCCGGTGCATCCGTCAGCAGTTCCCTGCCCTCGGCGATGATCGTCTCCGCTGCCCCGGGCACTCGAAAAAGCTGGTGTTTGGGTGGTCGCGCCGCGAACCACAGGCCAATCATCGACCGGTCTCTCTCCGTTTTCCCGTCGGTCTGGTAGTGGATGTTAAAGTTGATGTAAAAATTCTTGCCGCCCTTTAGCAGCTTGGCGCTGCCATCGCCGTACATCTCACAGGTCGTGCCCGGCGTGTACACGCCCAGCATGTCGAACACTGCCGGATTCGTGGGAGCCGTAACCGCGTGCCGGCTGCCCACCAGATCATTCGACAAGCCGAGTTGACGGGCGACCCTGGCGAGCGGACCAAGATCAGAGGGCTTAAACCCCTCATCGAGCTGGATCTCCGTAATCGCCATGTGGTGTACCACGGCGCGATTCCCCGGCCGCACCTGCATGGCCGCGATCCACTTGTCTTCGGGAAACGGCACCTTGGCCAGATATGTTACATATGGGATTTCACCCTGGGCCGGCACCTCGAACGTAGGAGTGGAGATCACGGCGTCCGGCGCCAGGCCCTTCGGATGTTGCCAGCCTTCGACAGACCTGGGAATTGGCGGCAAGTCCCCGTCGTTGCCTTTGGGAGCGCCGGCATCCACCCAGGCGACCAACGTATGAATGTCCCGCTGGCTGAGCCGGGCATCATTGCGAAATTTCAGACTTGCCTTGGGATCGGCCGGCCACGGCGGCATCTCCCGCATCAAGACTTTTTCCTTGATTGCCTTGGCCCAGGGCCGCGCGGAATCGTACGAAAGAAAGGACACGTTCGACGCGATCTCACCCGGCTGATGACACTTCACGCAGTGCTGGAACAGAATTGGCGCCACGTCTTTCGAGAAAGTGGAGGCCGGCGATGCGAAACTAGGCGCAACCAGGGTGACTGCGCCGGCGATCCACATCCAGTGGCTGATTCGCCTCATTTCCTCAAGAGTATCAAGTACGTGCGATAGCGCGGCCCGCAAACTGCCTTGCTTCAGAACTCGTTCGAAAGTTCAAGCTACAATCATTCCCATGCCAATTTTGAAACTCCTGCTTGCGGCTTTGATCCTGGCCGCGCTGCCGCTCGCCGCCGCGGAGACTCCCCATTCCTATACGGCGGTGCATTGCGGAACCCTGCTCGACGTGCGCACCGGGCACGGCATCAGCGACGCCATGCTGCTGATCGAAGACGGCAAGATTCACGAAGCCGGCGCGGCGGCACGTGTCCGGCTACTGCACAACGAGACCGCGATCGACCTCACGCAGGCCACCTGTCTGCCGGGCCTGATCGACGTGCACGATCATCTCACCTCCGACCCTACCGATTCCGGGTATCGGTCGCTGGGCGTCTCGGTGCCGCGCGAGACCGTGAAAGGGGTGAAGAATGCCCGCATCACGCTTGAAGCTGGATTCACGACGGTTCGCAACGTGGGCGCCGCGGGTTACAGCGACGTGGCGCTGCGCGACGGCATCGCAGCAGGTGAAGTGCCCGGACCGCGCATGCTGGTGTCGGGTCCGCCGCTCGGGATCACGGGCGGTCACTGCGATAACAACCTGCTGGCGCCGCAGTTTCACTATACGGACGAAGGCGTGGCAGACGGTCCGTGGGCGGCACGCGCCAAGGTCCGGGAGGTCATCAAGTACGGGGCCGACTTAATTAAAATCTGCGCTTCCGGCGGCGTGCTTTCCAAAGGGGATCAGGCCGGCGCGGCGCAGTACACGCTCGAAGAAATGCGCGCCATCGTCGAAGAAGCCCACAAACTCGGCCGCAAGGTGGCGGCGCACGCGCACGGCACACAATCCATCAAGGACGCCATCCGCGCGGGTATCGACTCAGTCGAGCACTGCAGCCTGATCGACGACGAAGGCATCGCGCTCGCCAAGCAGGCCGGCACGTTCCTGGTGTTCGACATCTACAACCACGACTTCATCATGCATGAAGGGCTCAAAGCCGGCATGCTGCCCGAGTCCATCGAAAAGGAAAGCAAGATCGGCGGGCTGCAGCGCGAAAACTTCCAGCGTGCTTACAAAGCCGGCACGCGGATGGCGTTCGGCACCGACGGCGGCGTCTACCCACACGGCGAAAACGCCAGGCAACTCACATTGATGGTCAAGCTGGGCATGAAACCGATTGAGGCCATCGAGACGGCCACCGTCAACGCCGCCGAGCTGCTGGGTTGGGAACATAGCGTCGGCACGCTCGAACCCGGCTACTTCGCGGACCTCATTGCCGTTGAGGGTGACCCGCTGGCGGACATCACACAACTCGAGCACGTAAAGTTCGTCATGAAAAACGGCGAGATTGTGAAGAACGAGCTAAGGCCGGCAGTGAAGATCGCGCAGTGAGATCGTCTTTTAGCCGTGACCGAAATGCATCAGCCAGCCGATTCCGAACAGCGCCACGATAAAACAGCCAAACACGTAAAGGCCGTACCGCAGCCGCTCGCGATC
>Ga0187819_10001967_pt1 | contig 10729 bp, 8 predicted proteins | sample NC_wetland_sal_i_15_FD_132411 | JGI IMG/M metagenome (GOLD analysis project Ga0187819, IMG submission 132411) | Wetland sediment microbial communities from Neuse River Estuary, North Carolina, USA - SO4_4 | ecosystem: Environmental > Aquatic > Freshwater > Wetlands > Sediment | place: USA: North...
CCTGGCTCTGCGCGACGTTCGTTTCCGGCGCGACCGCTTGCAGCATCGCGGGACGGTTCCCGCTCAGCAGATTGGAGAAGTATCCCCCCGCCTGCCCGAGCGATTGATTCCCTGCGGCGGTGGACCTCTGTCCCTGATTGATCCCGAAGTTGAAAAGATTATTCAGGTTCCCGATCGCCTGATTCTGCTGCTGGGAGTTCTTGCCACCAATCCCGAGGAATCCGCCCACGCTGTCCTCCTACTTCGCCACGTACACTGGCGATTCTACTCTAGTCATGCCTCGCTGCTCGGACATTTTCGCGACGATGGGATTATCCGCCACTAGCATCCATCCCCGCGCTTGAACCTCCAGCATGAACGTGAGCATCTTGTCGGCAAGTATCTCTGCAATCTCGCTGCCACGCTTCGATGGCCGCACCCACAAGGGCTCCGTGTGCGGGACAAGCTGCATCACGAAGAATCCTAGCAGGTCCCCGTGTTCGTCCTCCGCGACGAGTACGCGCGAGGTGGGGCGATTGAGGCTCATCCATCCCCGTGCGACGAGAATATCCTCGAAGCGGTCCCATTCCTCTTTGGTGGCGGTGGGACCGTCTATCCACCGATACGTCACATCTCCGCTCATGTCTCCTCCGTGCGACTAGTCGAGCACGAAACTAGTGGCACCCACCGGGTTTGGGACCTGTACCTGCTCGATATACAGATTGAGCGTCGTTGGCGTCCCTCCGCCCGTCGCCGCCGTGATCGTCACCGTCGCCTGCGTATGGCTCCCTGTGCTTGGCTCGACCGCAGTCATCACAGCGCTCGGCCCGGACTCTCCCGCTGCGTTCTGCGCCGTCACCTCCGCATTATACGTCGCCCCGGCGGTGAGCGGCGTGGACATTGTGAAAGTCACGGTCCCGGTCGCATACGCCACCGACGCAACCTTCGTATAGCCCGCGCTCCCCTGCGCGAGTGCACGCGGTAGACTCCACAATCCTGTAGCGAGAAGCAAGAGCGCGATCAGACTGAGCATTCCCCATATTCTCTTCATCTTCATTCTCCTTTTCAAAGTAGCGCGAACATCTTGGCCGAGGGCGCGGCGGGCGTAATCGTGTACGTCCCCGACGCGACCGAACTGTTCGTATCCCCTGAGAGAGTCCCTATCGCCTGAATCGTCACAGTCGTCGAGACCGGAATCGGAGCCGAATACGTGGTGCCGTGGGAACAGGTTCCGGGCGTCGTCGCGGTCGGCGTCGAGCCGTCCGTCGTGTAGCAGATCGCCGCGCCAGCAGTCGCCGTAGAGATCGCCACGTTTTGCGGCAGGGGATAGGTTCCCGCCGGAGGGTTGAACGTCGGCGTGGCTACGTCGATCGTATAGACGTACGTCACAGTCGGGCTGTCGGTGAGCGTGCTGGTCCCGGCGATTATAATTAACGTCTCACTCGCCGATACGGTAATCGTAGTCGTGTACTTTGTCCCCGTCGTACATGCGGTCCCCGCCCCGTTCGTCGCCGGAGTCGTGCCGTTCAACGTGTAGCACGCAACCGTCGTGCCCGTATTGGGATTAGTGCAAGTGACCGTTTGCGCGCTGGTGTACGTCCCTGTCCCCGGCGCGCAGGACGGAGCCATTGCCTGTGATCCGCTGTTTGGGATGTCGAACTGGCCGATGTACCAGTGCCCGGTTGCGCCGCGCGTGTTGCCGTCCGGGTCCATGTTGTAGGGCGATGCGAGCGATAATCCGTTTTGAAATGTCGTTTCCCCGGTTGAGGTAAGATGAAAGTCCGCAGACGAAGAAGCAACGAAACTCACGAACTGTGATCCGGCGGTGAAAACGAAGGAATGAGTGCCGCTATCTCCCTTGCTTCCGGTCCAAGCATTATAGTCGGAGGTCGATGGAGGAGAACCGTTAAGTCCCACAGAGTAGAAAACATTGTTCTCAAATGCTCCTCCGGGAAGGGCTGTCTGGATATAAATGAACGACCCTCCGCCGTTGTCCGCGAATACGTTGTTGTACAAGGTGATGCCGCTGTTCGTGCCGCCGTTGAAAATGTCGAGGATGGACCCCCTGTTGTCCCAAAACACATTTCCATAAATTAGAACCGGGCCGGGACTACCTTGATCGAAAAAGAGTCCATCTGCATCAATGTTCCAGACACGGTTATATCGGAAGGTGTAATTGGAGCCTGTCGAGTAGATTGTATCCGCGTGCTCGTTTGGGTTGCATCCAAATACGGTATCCACATCCGTATACTGGATTGTAGGATTGTTCTGATCGAGAAAGCGAATTGCCTCGTTCCATCTATGTATCCAGCCATGATCGAAAACAAAATTTTGTGTGGGGACGCTAAAACTTCTCAGGTTTAGGCCATCAGCTTGCGATGCTCCACATCCACTGCCTGATGCGGGAGGACCAAAAAGTTCGATATGTGTGAAGGTAACATGCGTGACCGCCGATCCTATGTCGGCTTCATCAATTCCGGTTCCGCTCGATCCTGTGATCTGAAGAGAGATTCCGAAATTGTTACCAGCCACAGTGCCGATGCGTCCATCCATCGTCCAGTAATTACCTGCTCCTATTTCAATCGTAGTATTTTGAAGAATTACCTGACTGTCGAAGGCTGAACTCCATCCGGGAAATCCTGTCCCCACCGGATCGGTGGATAACACTCGCGCAATAGTCAGAATGTTTCCAGATGTGCAGTTTTTGCTGATGGTCGGTATCGCTGTGGTGTAAGTCCCTCCGGCAAGCCAGATCGTATCCCCGCACGCGACCGATGAGAAATTGATCGAACTCATCTCGTTCCAAGCGTTTGCCCAGCTTGTCCCGGCGTTCGTGCCGCTCGCGCCCTTCACGACGAACCAGTTAGCGGCGAAGGTTGACTGTGCCGCTGCTAACAGGAGAACGAGAATTAAGCCAAATTTTCTCATGGTCCGATTAAAAACCCGCCGATCTGTGGCACGTTCGCGACTGCTCCAGACGCGGGCTTTATCGCCACTCCCCAGATGACCATGGCCCCAGAACTTGTAAAGACCGCCGACTGCGCGACTCCTGAACCGCCGCTAAGAATTTTCCATTCCGCCCAATCTTCTGACCCGTCATTGCCTCCGGTTGTATAAGGCGATCCCGTAGCCGTCACGCTATCCGTGCAGGCGAACCAGATAGCATCATTGGCTACATTTGGTGTGACTGTCGCTGTACCTGCCCCAGTGCATCCTGCTGAACCTAGGCCACTATTGCTGGCATCGACAAAATTCGTTTGATCGACGCCGGAGAACTCTCCCATCAGATCACCCAAAAAACTATGACAGTTTGAACCTGTGACGGTCCAAGTCTCTGTAAAGGTAGCGGCGCTAGTGTTTGGACTATAGGCACGAAACAGCGCCATGTATCCATCCGTGTCGCTGCCTGCGATTGAACCGACCTGTGTGATAGTCCACCCGGTCGCTGACAGTGTAACCGCCGTAGCCGCTGCCCCCGCGCAGAATATGGAAATAATTATCCCGTCGTTCGCATTCGTGGCCGTGAACGTAAAGGTTGTGGTATTAGTCGTAGGACAGCCCGCCGCCATATTGCCAAAATGAGTAGTCCCTCCGAGGCAACTTCCAGCATTATCTTGGACGTGAGCGACAGCGGCGCTGCAATTCTGCATAGCAAGAAGAAAAAGAAGAAAGGATGCAATCCATATCGACAATTTAAGGTGTTTAATCATCTAACTACCCTATAATTGACCGTCATCGCACCTGGAGTCACGGAATTCGCCGTATCGTTGTACTGATAGAGATTCAGTGTATTCGCTGTCACCCACTTCACGATGGTCAGCGTGCCGTTCGCGCTCGGCGCGTATCCCGTCACGCCGCTTGGATCGCTCGCGAAGTCGATCATCACGTTGTCCGAAGTAGCCGCGCCCGTGCAGGTCGCCGTCAGCGGAGCCGAAGCCGATGCACCGAACTTCGTCCCCGAAGACATTGCCGTCGTACCGAGGGTCATAGTCCCGCTACAAATCGTCTGCGTCACGTTGACCGTGCTTCCGGTAGCTGCCGACGGAATGGCAGCAGTCTGGGAATCAGTCCCGGCGGTCAGGGTGATCGTATTCGATACGGTAAGGGTCTTCGAGGTCGTGCCTCCGGCCACGGAGAATCCAGTAGCATTCGCAGTCAAGCTCAGGCCATTTACACTTGTCGCCGTTGCTACTCCCAATGCTGGAGTTGTAAAGGATGGGGATACGAGCGGCGCGCATCCTGTGCAAGCGGCCAAGAGTCCCGCCGCCGTGCCGAGAATTCCGCTATCCGTAAACGTGCAGGTGGTGCCGGAAGTCACGCAGCTTACAAGATCATTCGTGACCGGAGCAGTGGCGAAGAAATTCACTGTGTTGTTCGCCGTCGCCGCGCTACCGAGGACCGTATGAAACGCCGCAGAACCGTTCGCGAGTTGTAGCGTCCCGGCGACGCTGTTGTCCGTTCCCAAGACTGGCGTGGCGGTGAAAGCTGGCGTCGCTCCGGCAAGAACTTCGCCCGCTGCGCCAGTGATCGAAATAGCCCCCGCCGCGCTGATGGCTACCGGAGCCGTCCCGGAGAGCGCGCCGCCATTTGTGGTCGTAGCGCAGGTGCCGCAGGCAATCGTCCCGGTCGTAGTGATGGTTCCGCCGGTGATGGGGCTGGTCGTGGCGATGCTCGTCACGGAGCCGCCCGTAGAGCAATCCGCCGCAGCGATGATGAGATTTCCGTTCGCGTCTGTATGAACGCATCGGGAAGCTGTGGCTGCTCCCGACCAAGTGGCGAACTCGGTTGTATTGCCGCTTATGGTGCCGACGGTAGGCGCACCTCCAACTCCGCCACCGATTACTGGCATGTTCAGGGTCAAAGTGGCGGAGAATGATTCTTGAGTCGTGGAATTGGCATAAGGAATACCGCCCGAGTTGACCGTACCCGCGACAGTGAGAGGAAAGGTAGGAGCCCCGCCGCTATTCGTCGTCCCGCAGGAAATCTTCCCCGTGGCCGCAGTGAAGTTAATGTGTTGACCCACAGAATCCTGGCAATCCGTCCACGCCTGAATCGTCGGCAGGACAGGCATGAAGGTATTCGTGTTATTCGTATAGTGGAATCCGAACCAGTTCTGCGGAATGATCTGTGTCGCGTTCCCGTTCACCGTCCCTGACGCAGGCGTGTAGGTGATGAGTCCCGTGCCAAGATTCTCGAATGCGAAGCTATAGTTGTTCGCGAGCGTGAATCCGGTCCATGAGGTCGCGCTGGAGTTGTTCCCGGTCAGGAAAGCCACGTCGTCCGTGATGGGAATGTTGTAACTTGTCCCCGTCTGCGCATCGACCGCGACGCCGGGGATGCACCACTGCGGGGCAGCGGCGATTCCTCCAGCGGGAGTCGAACATAGCGACTGAGGAATTCCATTCGGGCTTGTGGGACCAGCCAGCCGTGCAGGCGTACCCCCGGCTCCGCCATAGATCATATCTCCCAGCGTAGTCATAGGGTTCGTCAGGCTCGCCCCGCCGCCGCCAAGCTGCGCGGAGTAGTTCGTTCCATCGGAGTAGATTGTCGCCCCTGACCCGGCGCTGAGAACTAGCGTCGCGGACCCATTGACCGTACTTGTCGTGGGAGTGATCGTCACCGTGCCGGGACCGATGTTGTACACGGGGAAGTAAGCCCCCGCCGTGAATCCCGCCGTGGTCGCCTGCGCGAGCGTCACCGCTACCGATCCGGCGTTCGCGAAGGTGACGAGCTTGTTCTCGTCCGTGGTCAGGACGGTATAGGTCGTACCCGTCTGGTGGTTGATTCCGCCGAGGAAAAGGTCCGCGCCGGGGAAAGTAGCGACGCTGGTCGCGGTCCCCGTGGCCGGGAGCGCCCATGTGATCGTGGGCAAGTCGCCGACTGCGAGATTGCTATACGTCGGCGGAGTCGTGCCATGCAACACGTTTGTGGATGTTCCGCTCGTGGGAAGGTCCGCGAGCACAATCGCTCCGAACGTTGCTGGATTCGTGGCGTGTAGCACATGCGTGACGGTCGTATCCGTCGCCGTAGCTGATGGACACACCCCCGTCCCGCCCCAGAGCATGACCGCGTTCGCCGCGCCCGCAGCGGAGGATGCCAGCACCGTCCCAGAAGTGAAACAGGCTACGCCGCCTGAGGTTCCCGCGAGGTTGAAATTCAGCGTGCCGGAGGTCGTGATCGGCGAGCCTGTAATAGTGAATATCCCCGACGGGGAGGTGCCGTTCACGGTGAGCGCAATGCTTGTCACCGTTCCTGACCCGCTCGGCGCCGCGCTCACCCAGCCTTCGTAATTCGTGCCGTCCGACTCGATGAACGCTCCCTGATTCTGATTGAGCACGACGGTTGCGTTCCCATTGAAGGTTGAGGTTGTGGGCGTGATCGTGACGGCTCCGGCCCCGAGATTGAAAACGTGGATTGCCGCCCCCACAGTGAATCCAGCGGTCGTGGCTCGCGGAAGCGTGACCGCCACCGCACCGGAGTTATTGAACGTGACGAGCTTGTTGATGTCGGCGGCGACGAAGGTATAGCTTACGCCTGTCTGGTTATTGACCCCGCCTGCGAAGAAATCGCCGCCGGGAAAGGTCTGCGGGCCAGCGGAATAGGTATTCGATTGGTCCGTATAAACAGTAGTGGCGAGCGTACGTGTCTTTGCAAGCGTTCCGGTCCAACCAAGTGTAAGCGCTTGGCCGGAGATCGACCCCGTGACGTTGGTATCGCTGACCACCGAGCTGACCACGGTGCCGGGGAGATTACCAATCGGCAGGAGGCCCGTGAGGACATTCGCCCCGCCAGCAAGATTGAGCGGACCAAACGCTGCGAATGCTCCCGCGCCGCCGGACAGGAGCGGTGCGCCGGAGTTCCCCAGTGCGATGCTTCCGAATCCTCCGCTGCTATTCACCTGTACGCTGAACGGCGGCGATGCAGGCGTACCGCCCCCTCCGCCGCTGCCGAGAGTGCTCCATGTGTTGATCGCCGTGCAGGTCTTGATCGCCTGCGCTGTCACGTCCCACAGGTAAGGTTGACGCTGCGCCGAGGTGATAGCCGGGGTACAATTCGGCAGGGGTTCGGGAGAGGAAAGCATCGTGCTGAACTGTCCCCCCTGCGCGAAGGCGAGGGACGGCGCAAGCGCAACCATCACGAGCATGAGCAGCCGTTTAGCCATTTGCCCAAACGTCATAGCTCACTCCGTTCGACATGACCCGCACGTAACTGAATTGGTTTGCAATGATCCAGTTCGCGAATCCATCAATGGCCCCAATGATATTCACTGCTCCAATCCCCGCATCCACTTTCTTGATATTCCAGATACGACCAACACATTGCGCAGGAGGAAGAAGCGTGAAATTAAGGGTTAAGGCACCTGTAGTCGCTCGGATAAAAGTCTCCGGGAATACGCCTAATATGGCGGTGGTACTAGAGGAAATGTTGATAACGCCGGCCGCGCCAAGTTCATCAATGATGGCTAGATTCCCATTCAGTTCTGCTCCCCACGCGCCCACGTCTCCGCCGACGGTCGGGACGGTGAGGCCAAGGTTCGGGGTGGGCGTGCCAGGCATGGATTCTCCTACGCGATGATCGCAGTCACCTGCACTCCGTCATTCGCCGTGTCCGCGTCGATGTAGAACTCGTACAGGTTGAACATATTGCGATTGAGCGGCGCTCCGGCTAGGATGAAAGGCTGATCGCCGGGGCGCAGGGCGGCGATCACGCCGCCTGTATCGGAAATGCTACCTTGTGGCTTGCGCACGATATAAACTAGCTTGCTGGCCGTGTTGGCGGCAAGGATCAGCGGCGAGCCTAATTTGTAGGGCATGAAGATGAGAGAATAGGCGCGAGAGGTATATTCGTCCGAACTCGCGGAGGTCGGGGACTCCGGTGCGTTCACAAAGCTTGGGTCCACGAGGGACATGATGCTGACCGGAACTCCTGGCGAGGGGACGACAATGAGCCCCAGCGGCCATATCGGACCTTGCTTATCCTTGAACACTTGAGCTGCCATCGTCTATCCCTCCATCGGGAGTATACCCTTAACTGAAATGGAAATTACCGTTACTTTTGCTAAATTTCAATGTCGCTCCATCTGTAAGTGTCTGAACATCAACTGGGGAAATCCGCAGACCCAAGATCATGGAGTCGCTGGGACCTGACCCGGACGGCGGATCCGCGCTTACCTTGGCCTGAAGCGCCTCATGGCTCGCCTTCAGCTTGTCGTGCGCGTCCTGTAACGCATAGAACTGGTCGAGCACCACGCGGAGCGCGTTCGCGGTGGTCTTTGGGTCCGCGAGCTGGTCCGGCGTCGGATACCAGTGCGAGCCCTTGTTCCCGGTATTCTGCGGCGCGGCGGGAGGGCGATAGAACGCGGCGTTAGATTGGGCTTGGGGCGACAAGCGCACCTCCAAACTTCTTCAGGATTTGATATGGCCCATTTCTTCCCCATGGACCCACGTAAATGTCCGAATCCTCCGCGAAGATTTGAAACGGCGATCCGTTAGGGCTGAATGTGATGAACTGGAATAGTTGGCCCTTGTTCGCGCTCACGGGGAACAGCGTCTTGCGATAGTTCCCGTTCGTGGAGGGGAGAGTAATCGGCACGGGGGACATGCCGTCGTAGCTGACTGGAGAGAGAATCACCTCTGCGGTGGAAATGTACGCGACCGCGATCTGACGAATGTGTTTGTAACCATCCGACCCGAAGGCGCTCCCGAGAGTGTCCCATGCGACAGTGCGCGCCGGCTGGACGAGGTAGGATGGTTGCCACAGGAATAGCCGCGTCTGCTGGGATTGCTTCGTGTAGTCGTCCTGCCACTGGAGCATCAGGCCCATGAAATCGCTCACGGCGGGATTTCCGAAGGAGGTGGAGATCGGTACGCGAGTGCGACTTCCGCTTGTGGGAACCACCGTCGCCGGAGTCACGCCCGCGCCAATCGACATCGGCTGGACGGAGACTCCGCTGGGCGCTACAGGTAGACAATCCACAAAGAAATCTCCCCATTGCTTCGGCGCGCGCACATCCCCGCCGTCGAATTCGTTTGTGGCGATGGTGCAGACGACCGGATTCCCCAGATCGTTCGTGAGTTGCTTCTGCTGGGCGACAAGCGCGAACTGGTTAGTCGCCGGGGGTCCGACGAAGCTGGCGAATAGCGTGACGGCGGAACTGGCCTGCGGCGTCTGTTCAAGATGATAGGCGGCGGTTACGGGGGAGGGGTATTGATCCACGCACCACGCCATCCGCTTCACATCAAGCGTCAACATACGGTATGTCCCGGTCGTGTCCTGATAAATTGCGTAGAGGAACCCAAGAGAGTACGTGAGCCGGAAAGTGTTTGCGCGGGTGTAGTCCGGCGCGAAGGCCGTTACGCCGTTGTAGGTAACATTCTCCCCGTCGATTCCCTCATGCGGGAAGATATTGTAGAGGTCGTCCGTGAGCGAACCCTTTGTGGAAGAGTAAATTCCATCCTTCGCCCACCAGTAGAGCGTCTGACCGTCGTTGCAGTGCCCGAACGGTGCGGCGAGTCCTCGCGTGAAGGGCTGCTGGACGACGCTATAACGCTGCCGTACGTCCTGCGGTTGCGGGTAGAGCGCCCACCAACGCTCGGGGGATGCGACGAACGCGAGTCCGTCGATCGTCTCTCCTCCGAGGAGAGGTTCCGACGGCGGGGATATCTCCTGATTGAACGTGTCCGGCGCGGAGTCCGGCACGTAGTCCTTAGAGAAGTACAGCGTCCCCGGCCGGAATCCGTCCCCGCAGGCGAACACGGTCCCGGAAGCGTCCGGCCCCCACATGTAGGGAAGCATCTGGTTCGCAATGATGGGCTCTTGGATGATGTAGGCCGTACCGAAGGCGGCTGTTCCCGCGTTCTCGACAAGCTGAATGCGATAGCTCCCCGCGCCTAGCGGGATGGGCCGGGTGTAGAAGGTATAGACGTTTCCGCCGCCGATCTGGATCAGCGTGCCGGGGAGATAGTTCACGATGTCTGTGTCCGCAGTGAATACATCTACGACTGTTCCGACCGCTCCCTTGACGCTCAATACTCCAGTGTTCGGTACATCCACCGAGGGCCATGGCTCGAAATTGTCAAAGTCCAGCGAGTCTCCCGCCTCCGCTGCGGCGTCGTCGTAATTGTCCTCGAAGGATGAGTTCGTGGATGGTGTCGAGCCGATGAATCGCCACGAGGTAACGCTCCCGCCGTACCGGAAGATGTCCCAAGTGTCGATCTGGCCGTCATAAGCGGCCGAGGGCAACGTAACGAGCACGCTCTCCCGCCGCGGACTGACTCCATACCGTGTCGGCGGGGACGGATTCCCCACAACCCCCGTGAGGGAAGACCTTGGGCGGACACGGTACATATACGGAGCCCCAGCGTCTCCCACATCCGGCTGAAACTGCCCTTGGATGGAAATGCTAGAGAACTCCACGAACACGTTGCCGCTACAGTTGATGAGAATGCGCACCGCCTGCGTGTTGTTGATCGTGCGGGATTGGTCGTTGCCGATGCGCGTCAGGGCAGAGATGGGAAATTTGATCTCCGACCATTGGGAATTCCCGGTGGCGGTCTGCGCGGAGGAGGCGGTGTTGGCCTGATTTCCCGCCTCCGCAGCGACTTCCTCATCCACAAGCGCCCGCTGGCTTACGATCTGCGCTACGCCAAGCTGGGTCAGGGTATTCGCAATGCCGCCCACGATGTCGTTCGGACGGATCGTATAATAGAATGCATTGGACACGAAATCTGCCGAACCGTTGTTCACGTCG
>Ga0187819_10001968_pt1 | contig 10728 bp, 12 predicted proteins | sample NC_wetland_sal_i_15_FD_132411 | JGI IMG/M metagenome (GOLD analysis project Ga0187819, IMG submission 132411) | Wetland sediment microbial communities from Neuse River Estuary, North Carolina, USA - SO4_4 | ecosystem: Environmental > Aquatic > Freshwater > Wetlands > Sediment | place: USA...
AGCACGCTCAAATCGACCGGCGTGAACAGCCACTTGTGGGGATTGACGACCAGGGAATCCGCGCGGTCGCACCCTTTCAGAATGTATTGAAACTCGGGCGCAATCGCCGCGACGCCGGCATAGGCGGCGTCCACGTGCAGCCATAAGCCATGGCGCTCCGCGATGGGAGCGATGGATTCGACAGGATCGATGCTGGTGGTAGAGGTGGTGCCCACGGTGGCCACCACGCAGAACGGACGCAGTCCGGCCGCGCGGTCATGTTCGATGGCAGCGGCCAATAGATCCGGCCGCATCCGGTAGTCGGCATCCACGGGTATCTTGCGCACGTTTTTCTGGCCGATCCCGATGGCGATGGCGCCTTTCTCGATGGAGGAGTGCGCCTGTTCCGACGTGTAGATAACCAGTCCAGCTCCGCCGCCGCCGGTGCGAACTTCGGGAGCAACCATCTCGCGGGCTGCGGCAATGGCGTGCATGCTGCTGGTGGAAGCGGTGTCGAAGATGATGCCGAACTGCGGACCGGCCAATCCGATCCAGCGCCGCAGCCAGTCGAGCGTCACCTGCTCCAGTTCCACCACGGCCGGTGACGTTTTCCACAGCATGCCGTTCATGTTCAAGGTCGCCGACAACATCTCACCCAGGATGCCGGGGCCGGAGGCAGAGATCGCAAAATAAGCCATGAAGCCGGGATGGTTCCAATGTGTAGCGGCAGGCACGATCTGGCGGCGAAAATCCTCCAGGATGGCGGACATCGCTTCGCCGTGCTCGGGACCGCAGGCGGGCAGTGAGTCAACCAGTTCGCCGGGTTTGACGCGAGGCAGGACGGGATAGCGTTCGACGTGCGCGAGGTAATCCGCCATCCAGTCCACCACCTCGTGCGCGATTTTGCGGAATTCTTCGGGAGGCAAACGCCTATTCTATTACGAGACTAGCTTCGCTTCTTTTTGAACGACGGGAAGCCAGTTCCTGAACCATTCGCGGAATTCTTCCAGGCACTTCCGGCTTCCTGGAGCCAGCGGAATGGCGAGGGGCCCCACAGTTAACCCGCGTTCCTCAGCCGCGGCCTTAATGGCAACCGGGGTTGGGAAGCGATCGTGCCAGGCGAGGAACTCCTGTAGCCTGGCTTCGAGCCGTTCCACGTCACCAGCCAGATTTTTCTGAATCGCGCGGTCGAGCGCGACAAGCAGCTCCGGGACCGCGCAAGCCACTCCCGACACCACACCATGCGCCCCCGCCTGGCGCGCCCGGGTGTAGATGCGGTCGTTGCCCACCAGCAAAATGAAGGGCCTTTCTTTGGACATCGAGAGCAGGCGCTCAAAATAGCCGTATTGTCCACTGGAGTCCTTGATCCCGGCGAAGTGTCCCGTAGAGAGCAGGCTGACGGCCGTCTCGATAGTGATCTCATTGGTAAAGAACGGCACGTTGTAGAGCAGAATGCGCGCCGCTCCGAGCGCGGCAGCGAACTGCAAATAGAACTCCTGGATGTCTTCCTGACTGTAGCGGAAGAAGTAGGGCGGCATCAGGAGCAATCCCGCGGCGCCGGCTGATACCGCCTCACGGCCGAGCGCGATGGCGCCATCGAGCGTCGAGTGCCCGACTCCAACCAGCACCGGCACGCGGCTGCGCTTCACTGCCAGTTGCACCATCCTGGCGCGATCGGCAACGGTCAGATGAAGAAACTCACCCGTCGAGCCCTGCAGCGCGACTCCATTCACACCGGCGCCGGAAAGAAAGTCCAGCATCTCGAGTAGAGCGCCAACATCCGGTTCGTAACCGTCCCCCGCGCGATGAGGCGTCACGGCGGCGACGAACATGCCTGAAATGGGGGCGTCACGGTTCATTCGAGAAACGCGGTGCTACTTAATCAGCGGCGTGAGCACGATGTTACGGAATTCCACCGGTCCGTGGTCCCCTTGCAGAAGGATCGGTCCTGGTTTACTTTCGTCAGGACTCGCGGCGATCGCGGTCAGGCCCTCGATTTCCTGCTTGTCGATCACTTTCTTATCGTTGAGAACGACGGTCACCTCGCGCCCTACCAGCCGAATATCGTAAGCCTGCCACTCGCCGGCCGGCTTGCTGGCATTCACCGAGGGCGCGATGCGGCTGTAAAGCGCGCCGTTGCTGTGCAGGTTTGGCGGCTTGCCATAATCCTCCAGAATCTGCACTTCATAACGGCCGCGCAGACCGATGCCGCTGTTGCTATGCTCGCCAACGCGATATTCCACGTGCAGTTTGAAATTCCAGAACGTGGCATCGGAAACGAGATTGTTGGCGCCGGCAGTGTTGGCCATGATGCCGTCCTGGGCTTTCCACCCGAGTGGCAGATTGGGAATCAGCCCGCGCCATCCGGACAGATCCTTGTGGTTGAACAACTCCACCGGCGTGCCGTCCCGCCACGTGCCATCGTCTTTTTCCGTGATTTCCGGGGCGCGTTTTGCCACCCACTGGAGCGTCTCGCCATCGGAAGCTCGCATGGCGCCAAACAGTCTGTGCTCCCTGTACTTGGCCTGGTATTCCCGGTGCATCGGTTTGCCGGTTTTTGGATCTTTGTAATCGAATCCGAAGTGCAGCCAGCCATCTTGGATTGCCGGCTTGGGAATATCGTTCAGGTCGCCGCCTGGAAAGCCGATAAATTTCCCCTTGATTTCCGGCGTGCCCGCACCGCTGATCTCCATCCACCACGCGCGGGCACGGGGCTCATCTGTAACCAGAATGTCCCAGCGCCCGTTGAATTGGGTGTCGTCAGCGAAAACCGCGGAGAACAAAAGCAGAAGAAGGAAGACAGTGCGCATAGATTCCAGCGCCTAATCTAGCACAGCTTGGTTCGATTCAAAGCCGCCAGTTGTTCGAGATCCAGACGCCCGGTATAGATCGCCATGCCGACCGCAGCATCGACCCCCATGGCCTGGAGGGCGCGCACGTCATCGAGAGTCGTGATGCCTCCGGCGGCGGTGATTTCGAGCTGGGTCGCGGCGCGCAGGCGCCGGAACCAATCCAGGTCAGTTCCCTGCATCATGCCCTCTTTGTCGACGTAAGTGCACAGAAAGCCGGAACAGTACGGCTCCAGCGGCTTGAGAACTTCTTCGGCACTCAGGTTGACGGACTCGCGCCAGCCTTGGACGACGATTCGGCCCCCCTTGGAGTCGAGGTCGATGATGAGGCGGTCTTTCCCGATGGCGGAGGCAATTGTGTCCAGGAAGTCCTCGTTCACGCCGTTGGCCGCGAATGCGGCCGTACCCACAATCACCCGGCGCGCACCTTGGTTGATGAGCGCTTTCGCCCGCTCAACCGAACGGACCCCACCCCCGACGCGTGCCGCCGCATGCGAGGTGACCAGCCTTACGAGATCATCATTGGCGCCGCGACCCATGGCGGCATCCAGATCGATCACTTGAATCTCGGGAAACGCTCTGAACTTTTCCAGCATCACGAGCGGGGCATCCGCCTCGAGCGCCTTCTCGCGGCCCTGCACGAGCTGTACGACTTTCCCGTCCATCAGGTCGATGCAGGGAATGATCATGCGGTTTTGCGCACGGGGATGCCGTGGCGATCGAGATGCTCCTTCAGCTCCGCGATGCTGTGCGTTCCGTAGTGGAAAATGGATGCGGCCAGTGCGGCATCGGCTTCGCCCTCAGTAAGCACGCGCAGAAAATCATCCGGCTGCCCTGCCCCGCCCGACGCGATCACCGGAACGTGCGTGGCGCGGGAAACGGCTCGCGTGAGCTCGCAATCGAAACCTTGCTGCACGCCGTCTGTATCCATGGAAGTCAGCAGGATCTCGCCTGCGCCCAGAGTTTCGCCACGCGCCGCCCATTGAACCGCGTCGATACCTTCGTCGTCGCGCCCGCCGCGGGTATAAACGTGCCACTTGCACGCGGCATGACGGCGCGCGTCAATCGCGAGCACCACCGCCTGCGCGCCGAATTCGTTGCTCAACTCGGTGATCAATTCGGGGCGACGTACTGCCGCTGTGTTTACCGAAACTTTATCGGCGCCCGACAGCAGAATGCGGCGCGCATCGGCGACGGAACGGATACCGCCGCCCACCGCTAGAGGGATGAATACCTTTCGCGCGGTGCGGGCCACAACGTCCGCCATGATGTTGCGATCGTCGCTCGATGCCGTGATGTCCAGGAACACCAGCTCGTCGGCGCCTTCGCGGTTATAGCGGCCGGCCAGTTCGACCGGATCACCCGCGTCACGCAGATTGACGAAATTGACGCCTTTGACCACGCGGCCGCCAGTGACGTCGAGACACGGGATGATGCGCTTGGCAAGCACGGCTACATCTCCACGAAATTCTTGACGATGCGCAAGCCTACCGGACCGGACTTTTCCGGATGGAACTGCACGCCGAAAATGTTGCCCGTATCGAGAACAGCAGTATACGGCACCGAGTAGTGGCACGCCGCCGCCGTCACCTGTGTTTCGGGCACGTAATAGCTGTGGGCGAAGTACACGTAAGGCTTAGGCTCAATCCGCGAAAACAAGCGTGAGGGCGCACGCAACTCGAGTTCGTTCCAGCCCATGTGGGGTACCCGCGCGTCGCGGGGGAAACGGCGCACAACGCCCTCAAAGACGCCGAGCCCCTGGACATCCGGAGCTTCCTCGCTGGAAGTGAAAAGCGCCTGCAGCCCAAGACAAATCCCCAGGAACGGAACGTTTCCGCGAATGCATTCGCTGAACGCTTCGCGCACCTGCATGCGGTCGAGAGCGCGCATCATTTGCCCGAAATGGCCGACGCCGGGCAGAATGATTTTCGACGCTTTACGCAGGCCCGTGGCATCGCGCACCAGCGTGTACGTGGCGCCGATCTCCTCCAGCGTGTTCTCCACCGAGCGGAGATTGCCGGCGCCGTAATCGAAAATGGCAATCACAGTAGCCCTTTCGTCGAAGGCAATTGATTACGCAAACGCTTGTCCGTGGAACAGGCGTATTTCATGGCCCGCGCAAAGCATTTGAAAATGGCTTCGATCTTGTGATGGTTCGAGCGGCCGTAGAAAACCTTCACATGGAGATTCGCTCCGGCGTGATTGACGAAGCCGCCGAAGAAATCCTCCACCAGCTCCGTTTGCAGGTCGCCAACGAGGCGAACACGCACCCGGTCCTTGTAAACCAGCGCCGGCCGGCCGCCGAGATCGAGAGCCACCAGGGCGAGCGTTTCATCCATGGGCAGCACGAAATATCCGGCGCGGTTGATACCACGGCGATCACCGAGCGCTGTGGAGAACAACTGGCCTAGCACGATGCCCACGTCTTCGACAGTGTGGTGCTGATCGACGTCGAGGTCGCCGTCGGCGTGGAGTTTCAGATCGAAGCCGCCGTGTTTGGTGAAAAGCTCGAGCATGTGATCGAAAAAGCGAATGCCGGTTGAAATCTCATAACGGCCATGACCCTCGATGGCGAGCCGGCCGCGGATCTGCGTCTCCTTCGTGTTGCGATCGATGGCGGCGCGCCTCATGCACTCACCACCGATTCAAGCTGATTGATGTCATCCAGAATCGCCACGGCCTTCTCGGCCTTCAAAACTGCAACCAAGTCGTGGTATCGAGGATTGGAGGGCGCCGCGATTCCGACAAACGGCACACCGGCCTCGCGCGCGCAACGCGCATCATCCACCGTATCGCCGATGTACCAGCGCTCAGCGGGGCGGCATTGTTCGCAGATCTTCAGCAAACCTTCGGGCGCGGGTTTCGGGCGCGTGACGTCGTCGGTGCCGATAATGGGAGCAAAGCGCAACTGTGGGGCGCAGCGCTCGAGTGTCAGCTGCGCTTCCCAACGGAGCCGGCCCGTGAAGACGGCTAATTGAAACTGTTGCGCGAGCCTCTCGAAGAGCCCGTCCCGCGCGATCCACCGCTCACGCAGGATCAGGCCGTCGGATCCGTTGCCATGGAAAATCGAGTTGAAGTAATCGACCACATCCTGATACTTCGCTCGCACGCCGGCATCGCTGATGAGGCGGTGCGAGAGCGCCCAGTCGTCGTTCCAGCCGCCCTTGTTCTTCCAGTCCTGGATCTCTTCGCGGCGGATGCACCGCCCGGTGAAATGCTCCACGGTGCGCTGGATGGTCTCGCGGTACGACTCCGTAACGTCCACCAACACGCCGTCCATGTCGAATACCAGCAGGCGGCCGCTCACCAGATCTCCTCCAGCGCGGCCAGCAGGCGCCGCGTCTGCTCGCGCGTACCAACCGTCATACGGACGTGCCCGCGAACTTCGTAGCTGCGGTCACGCACCAGAATGCCGCGCGTGCGAAGCGTGTCGCGGATTTCGATGGCGCGCTTTCCCAGGTTGGCGAGCACAAAATTCGCCGAGCTGGGCACGTATGTGATTCCCAGCTTTTCCAAACCAACGCATAGCAGCTCGCGTGCGGCCAGCACCTCTGCCACGTAATTCTCTATATAAAGGCGGTCGCGCACGGCAGCCTGCACGGCGAGCGCTGCCACCGTGTTTACACTGTAGGGTGACTGGGCTTTGCGCAGAAACGAGATGTTGGCGGGATTTGAAAACAGGCAACCGAGCCGCATGGCCGCCATGCCATAAACTTTCGAAAACGTGCGGCTCACGAACAGGTTCGGCGACCGTTCCAGGAGCGGCAGCGCGGTGACACCGCAGAACTCGTAATAGGCTTCGTCGATCAACACCACCGCCCTGCGGGCCCGCTTGAGAATCCTCTCCACACCTTGAAACTGCACGCCCGTTCCCGTGGGATTGTTGGGATTAGCGATGATGACGGCTCTCGTTGCAGGCGTGATCGCATGCAGCAGCTCGTCCAGCGGAAAATCCATCTGCGGAGGCCGGTAGTCCACCTCGCGAATCTGTGCACCCGCAACTTCAGCATAGAAGCGGTACATGGCGTACGCCGGCCGCAGCACCACTACCTCGTCGCCGGCGTTTACATAAGTGTTGATGAAGACCTGAATGGCTTCGTCGGTGCCGTTCGTCAGCAGAAACTGGTCTGGCTTCACCTGAAAGAATTCCGCCAGCGCCTGCTTGGTTTCCGCATATTCGGGATAGACAGCCAGGCCGTCTGCTCTAAGGCGCTCTCGTAGAAATTCGATCACGCGGGGCGAGCAGCCCACGGTGTTTTCGTTGAAGTCGAGCCGGAGCTTTCCCTCGCGGCCGGCGGTGGGCGGCGAATAAGGCGCCATTTTGAGCACGGCTTCACGCGGGCGGACGATGCCCTTCGGTACCCTGGCTGGTTTCGCGCTAGCCACGAGTCCTCACCTCCACCGAGCGGGCATGCGCTTCCAGTCCTTCAGCGCGCGCCAGAGTCGTGATGGCGGGGGCCAGCCGCCCCAGCGCGCTGGCGCTCAGTTGCTGCACCGAAATCACTTTCAAGTAATCCATCACCGAAAGCCCACCCCTCATCCGGGCGGCGCCGCTGGTTGGCAGGACGTGGTTGGGGCCCGATGCGTAATCCCCGGCCGCCTCCGGGCTGAACGGCCCGACAAACACGCTTCCGGCATTAGTGATCTTCTTGAGCAGCGATTCATCGGGAATACTCAAATGCTCGGGCGCGAAGCGGTTGGCAATGTCGATCGCTTCGTCGAGCGAATCCACGATGACGATGGCGCTGTTGCGCCGGATCGACTGCCTGGCCACAGCCGCCGTGGGTAGAGCCTTCAGTTGCCGCTCGATTTCGCCGGCCACCGCGCGGGCCAGGCCCTGGGACGGAGTCACCAGGAGCGCGCAGGCGTCGGCATCGTGTTCCGCCTGGGCGAGCATGTCTGCGGCGAGATGGCGCGCATCGCCGTCCGCGGCGATGATGAGTATTTCCGTGGGACCGGCGATGAAGTCGATGCCCACCTCGCCCGCCAGCAACTTCTTCGCCGCGGCTACATAGATATTGCCGGGGCCGACGATGCGGTCGGCTTTCGGAACTGTTCGCGTGCCGAAGGCGAAGGCGGCGATGGCCTGAGCCCCGCCCATCTGAAACATGTCGGAGACCTGGAGAAGCCGCGCGGTTCCCAGAATTTCCGGTACGGGCCGCGGACACGCAACCGCCACGCGCCGAACTCCGACCACCTGCGCCGGAATGACCGTCATCATCAGGGTCGAAGGCAATGGGTAGCGCCCGGCGGGAATGTAAGCCGCCACGGTATCGAGCGGCCGCACCATCTGGCCCACACGCAGACCGGGCTTCATCTCGTGAATTCGTTCGGCGGGCATCTGCATCTCGGCAAACGCGCGGATGTTCGCCGAGGCCGTGGCCACCGCCTCGCGGAAAGCGGATGTGAGTTGTCCGCAGGCCGCCTGCATTTCGCGTTCGGGTACGCGGACGCTCTTACGCTCGAGAGCGTCGAATTTTCGCGCGTATTTCAGGAGCGCTTTATCGCCTTGCTTCCGGACGGCCTCCAGGATGGGACGCACCACGGCTTCGGCTTCACTCAACCGCACGGTGCGGCGCGCCAGCAGGCGCGGGATTTGTTTGGAGGCAAGAATGCGAATCATGGCAGCATCACATGACGATCTTGTTGAGCGGGTACTCGACAATTCCCTGCCCTCCCGCCTGCTTCAGCCGCGGGATAATATCGCGCACCGTCGATTCATCCAGAATCGTATTCACGGCCAGCCACTCTTCGTCACTCAAGTGCGAAATGGTGGGCCGTTTCAGCGCCGGAAGCACGGCCAGCACTTGAGCCAGGCTGTCTTTGTGCACATTCAGCATCAACCCGACTTTTCCCAGCGCATTGATGGCGCCTTCGAGCAACATGCGCATGTCTTCGAGTTTCCGCCGCTTTCCGGCGTCCTTCCAGGACTCCGCGTTGGCGATGAGCTGGGTATTCGACTCCATCACCGTATCGATGATTTTGAGCTTGTTGGCGCGCAGCGACGAGCCGGTCTCGGTAACCTCGACAATAGCGTCAGCCAGCACCGGCGGCTTCACTTCCGTGGCGCCCCAACTGAACTCGACTTTAGCGTTCACACCGTTGGCCGCCAGATAACGCTTTGTGGTGGCCACCAATTCGGTCGCGATGATCTTACCCTGCAGGTCTTTCACCGTGTGAAACGCCGAGGCCTCGGGAACGGCCAGCACCCATCACCTTGCCGAAACTCTGTTTGGCGTACACCAGATCGGCAATCGCCTCCACCTTCGCCTCGCTCTCCTCCACCCAATCCCGTCCCGTCAATCCGGCATCCAGAATGCCGTCCTCGACGTACCGCGCCATTTCCTGAGCGCGGATGAGCATGCATTCCACTTCCGGATCATCGATCGCCGGAAAATATGATCTTGTGCTGGTGGTGATGTTGTAACCGGCGCGGCGGAACAAGTCTATGGTCGCAGCTTCCAGGCTGCCTTTCGGGATGCCCAGCTTCAACCTCATTTCTTGCTCCCGTAGACCGCATCCGGGTCATAGCTGCGGGCCTCCGATTCCACCCACCGCCCATCTTCAAGCCGCCGGTAGAAGCAACTCTGATAGCCGTTGTGACACACGCCCGGACCCAGAGCCTCCACGCGCACCAGCACGGCGTCCCGATCGCAATCCGTGGCGATCTCTTTGACCACGAGGCGGTGGCCGGAAGTCTCGCCCTTCAACCACAACTTGCGCCGCGACCGGCTGTAAAAGGTTGCGAAGCCTGTTTCGACGGTCTTGCGAAACGCTTCTTCGTTCATGAAGCCCACCATGAGGACACGCCCCGAAGCGTGATCCTGAATCACCGCGGTCACCAGCCCGTCCGACTTCTGAAAATCAAGGTCCATATCTGTAAGAAACAAAAAAGCCCGCCAAAAACCGCGGCGGGCATCCTTTCCGATTTCGCTCTGGAAAAAGTTAGAAGAGCGCCCGTCGCGTGTGGGAATGGCCGTGATGATGAGGATGGCGCCCGGCGACGGAAGCAGGTTTCATGAACCCACTACTATAGCAAAACCGCTTACTCAACTTCCATATCGACGTACATCAGGCGTCCATCGCGCTCAATCTGGAGAACGAGGGGATCGGTGGGTTTGAGCTTGTTGAGCGCTTCGCGCAGAGCGGCCACCGAGGTGACCATTTCGCCGTTGACGGCATAGATCACATCGCCCGGATCGAGCTCGGTCGAGTACAGTGAGCCAGCAGCGCGCGCAGCCACCACGACGCCGTACTTTTTCCGCAATTCCGGCAGCATCTGCGCAATCTTCTGGTTAATGTCCACACCCAGAATGCCCAACCTCGCAATCACGTTCTCTTCGGGCTTTACCATGTCGGCAAAGCGCAAAGGATCATCCTCGCGCTCGATGACTTCCACCTCAAAAGTAAGCCTCTGGTCTCCGCGTAATGCTTCAATGGTGACTCTGTCGCCCAACGGCCGCCGATAGAGGTTCACCTGAAGCTGGCGAGCGTTCTCCATGGTTCGTCCATTGAGGCTCAGGACAATATCCCCCACCTTCAGGCCGGCGGCATCCGCCGGCCCATCCGGCTCGACATCGGCCAGCACCACTCCCCAGTCGCGCGTGAGCCCCAGGCCCGCGGCCAGCGAAGCCGTAATGGTCTGCGCATACACACCGATTTGGCCGCGATGCACGTGGCCATCCTTGCGGATTTGCTTCACCACGCTCTGCACGATGTTGCTCGGAATAGCGAAGCCGATTCCTTCACTGCCACCCGATTGCGTCAGGATGAACGTGTTAATCCCGACAATCCGGCCGTCGGCATCGAGTAGGGGTCCGCCGCTGTTGCCCGGATTGATGGGCGCATCGGTCTGGATGTAGATCATCGGGTCCTCTGGCTTGAGCTGGCGTGCGATGGA
>Ga0187819_10001969_pt1 | contig 10726 bp, 7 predicted proteins | sample NC_wetland_sal_i_15_FD_132411 | JGI IMG/M metagenome (GOLD analysis project Ga0187819, IMG submission 132411) | Wetland sediment microbial communities from Neuse River Estuary, North Carolina, USA - SO4_4 | ecosystem: Environmental > Aquatic > Freshwater > Wetlands > Sediment | place: USA: North...
GCCTACAGAGTCAATTATACGATGCGGGCCGGCGATTAGCGGCTTCCCGCGCCGGCTTACGGCTTTCTCCAGCAGGGCCGCTTATTTCGGCCAGGCTGGATGCGGGGCTGATAAACTTACAGGTGATTCTTCCTCCCGGCCCACCGAAAGCCGGAGAGCGGAAGCGGGAAGCCCGATTTATGAACTATATCGAAGCCATCCGAGTCGCATTGCAGTCTCTGTGGGCGAACAAGCTGCGTTCTGTGCTGACGCTATTGGGCGTGGTCATCGGTGTGGGTGCGGTGATCGCGGTGGTGACGTTTGTCTCAGGGATCAACGATTACGTGGCGAAGAAGATTTTCAATCTTGGCGCCGACGTGTTCATTGTTTCGAAGATGTCGGCGATTGAGACCAATGTCGATCGCTTCCTCGAAGCCGAGAAGCGCAAGAACCTCGACATGGAGGATTACGAGGCGGTGCGCGAGGCTTGTGGTCACTGCGATTACGTGGGCGCGCTGATGAGCACCAGCAGCCGGGTCAAGCACAACGAGCAATCTATTGAAGACACCACGGTGCAGGGTATCACGCCATCGATTGCGACCATTCTCGATACCGATCTGACCTCGGGGCGGATGGTGAATGAGACGGATCTGAACAACCATCTCCAGGTGGCTGTCGTGGGAACCGACATTGTTGAACATCTGCTCGCCGGTGTGGATCCTCTAGGGCAGGAAATTCGCGTGAACGGCTGGACCTACCAAGTCATCGGTGTCGGCAAGAAGAAGGGGAAAACCCTGGGACAGAGCGCTGACAACTACGTATTGATTCCCATCACGGTATATCTGAAGGAGTATGGCTCGCACAACAACAGCATTGGCATTTGGGGAAAGGCCGCGGCGACGGGAGCTCCTCTAAATCAGGCGATCGACGAGGCACGAGTGGCGTTGCGGGCGCACCGGCATGATCTTCTTGGGAAGGACGATAGTTTTGAGATCGAAACCAATGCCAGCCTGCTTGGAATCTGGTCTGGGCTGAGCAATACGTTCTTCATGGCAACGATCGGGATCGCAGCCGTGTCCCTCGTAGTAGGCGGCATCGTAATCATGAACATCATGCTGGTTTCGGTGACGGAGCGTACGCGGGAAATCGGCATCCGCAAAGCGCTGGGAGCGAAGCGCGATGATGTGCTGCTGCAGTTCCTGATTGAATCTGTGACGCTGGCGTTGGTTGGCGGAGCGCTGGGAGTTCTCTCGGGAGTGGGTATTGCAGAGGTCGTCACTGCGATCATCGGGATGCCCTCGTCGATCAAGCTTTGGGCGGTCGCGGCGGGATTGACGGTTGCAGGCGGCGTCGGAGTGTTCTTCGGCGTCTATCCCGCGCGCAAGGCGGCAAAGCTCGACCCGATCGTGGCGTTGAGGTTTGAGATGTAGGGAAATTGAGTAATTGGGAAATTTGCTAATTGAGGAATTGAAAGTCAAAAGCATTTGGGGTTAGGTTTTCGATTACTCAATTACCAAATTACACAATTACTAAATTCCCGCGTGATTCGCAGATCAGAATTCGGCGAAATCGTCCAGATGGCGACGGACACGATCCGCAGCAACAAGCTGCGTTCGGGTTTGACTGTGCTCGGGATCGTGATTGGCGTTGCCGTTGTGATTGGCGTCTCTTCGATTGGCCGCGGGCTTGACGAAAACGTTCGGGATCTCGTCGCGAGCATCGGATCGAATGTCATTTTCGTGTTCCACTTGGACTTCTTCACGTTTGGCCGCCTGACCGACGAAATGCGCATGCGCAAGGAGCTTACCTATGACGATGCGCTGGCGATGCGTGATCTGCCACACGTCAAAGCGGTGTCGGCAGGTTTGCGCGTCTTCCGACCCGAACTTGGAATCGGCTCCTACGCGGTCAAGTATCAGGACAAAAAAGTGAAGAACACCATCCTCGAAGGGGACATGGCGGAGGCTAAGGACGTCTTCGACTTGCCGATGGCCAGTGGCCGATGGTTCAGCGATTTTGACGACGAGCACCACTCGCCGGTGGTTGTGGTCTGCTACGAGACGCAACACGAGTTGTTTGGCGATCAGGATCCGCTCGGCAAGGAGATCAACATCGAAGGCCGGCTGTTTGAAGTGATCGGCACGGTGACGAAGATCAAGTCTGTGTTCGGCGGGGGCAAAGATCCCAACGACAATCGCGTCATCCTGCCGCTGAAGACTTTCAAAACCCTGCATCCGGAAATGAAGCAGCACGTAATCAGCGTCAAGGCCACTTCGCACGACGATATGCCAAAGGCGATGGACGAGATTCGGGAATTGCTGCGGCGCCGGCGGAAAGTCGCGTTCGATAAGCCGGATAACTTTGCGGTGATGACCTCGGACTCGATTTCCGATTTCTGGAACCAGCTCACAGGCGCATTGTTCATCGGGATGTTCGCAATTTCGAGCGTGGGATTGGTGGTGGGCGGGGTGGGAGTGATGAACATCATGCTGGTCAGCGTGACGGAGCGGACGCGCGAGATCGGGGTGCGTAAGGCGATTGGCGCGCGCAAGCGGGACATTCTTCTGCAATTCACTTTGGAAGCGATCATGCTGACGGCGGTCGGAGGAGTGGTCGGCATTCTTGCCGGAGCGCTCGTTGTGTGGGTGATTCCGATGGTCTGGCCCTCGCTTCCAGCCCGCATGTCGATGTTCTGGGTTTCTTTTGGGTTCAGCTCAGCAGCCGGGGTCGGACTTGTGTTCGGTATTTATCCAGCGTGGAAGGCGGCGAATCTCGATCCGATTGAGTCGCTGCGGTACGAATAGAACGCCTTCTCATGATGTACCCCACATTCGTCGTCTAGTTCGCTGAGCGATTCTCGTCTTGGCCTGATCGAAGGGGGCGCGGTTGGAAATGCGGGTGCATCGCAGCCCAGGCATCGGGCGTCGCGAGGGCGGGCGATTGTCTCTATGATGGGCAAAAGCGAATTCGGTGAAATCGTCCAGATGGCGACAGACACGATTCGCAGCAACAAGCTGCGTTCGGGTTTGACCGTGCTCGGGATCGTGATCGGCGTGGCGGTGGTGATTGGTGTGTCCTCGATCGGCCGCGGGCTGGATGACAACATTCGCGATCGCCTCGCCACCGTTGGATCCAACGTCATTTTCGTGTTTCATCTGGAGCCGTTCACCTTCGGGCGAATGTCGGAAGAGATGCGGGCTCGCAAAGAGCTGACACTAGGGGACGCAGAAGCTCTTCGAGAGTTGCCTCATGTTCGCGCCGAATCTGCAATTCTTCGCCTGCTTCGTCCTGAGATCGGGAGCGGCACATACGCAGTCAAATATCAGGCCCGGAAAGCGAAAAACACCATCCTCGAGGGAGACACGGCTTCGATGATGGATGTGGAGGACCTGCCGATCGCCAGCGGGAGGTGGTTCAGTGAATTCGACGACGAACACCGCTCTCCGGTGGTTGTTCTTTGCCACGATACCGCTGAAGAACTGTTTGGGAACGAAAACCCGTTGGGCAAAGAAGTCAGCGTCGAAGGGCGGTTGTTTCAGGTTATCGGCACGGTGGGCAAGATCCAGTCGGTGTTCAACCAGGGAAGAGATCCGATTGACAATCGTGTCATTTTCCCGCTCAGCACATTCAAGATGCTGCATCCGGAGTTGAAGCAGCATTGGATCGTTGTCAAAGCCACGTCTCACGAAGATATGCCCAAGGCCATCGACGAGATCCGGGAGTTGCTGCGGCGCCGGCGAAAGGTTCCCTTCGACAAGCCCGACAACTTTGCGATCTTCACTTCCGAATCGATCACCGAAGTGTGGAACCAGCTCACCGGTGCGCTGTTCATCGGGATGTTCGCAATTTCGAGTGTTGGATTGGTGGTGGGCGGCGTGGGCGTGATGAACATTATGCTGGTCAGCGTCACCGAGCGAACCCGCGAGATTGGGGTGCGCAAGGCGATCGGGGCCCGCAATCACGACATCCTTCTGCAATTCACGTTGGAAGCGATCATGCTAACCGCCGTCGGCGGCGTCATCGGCATTCTCGCCGGGGCGCTGGTTGTCTGGGTGATTCCGATACTCTGGCCGTCCCTTCCCGCGCACATGTCCATGTTTTGGGTGACCTTCGGGTTTAGCTCAGCTGCCGGCGTCGGACTGGTCTTCGGGATTTATCCCGCTTGGAAAGCGGCGAACCTTGATCCGATTGAGTCGCTGAGGTACGAATAGATGGCCGGCGCTCGTGCATGATTCACTCCATCGGCAGGATTTTCCAGGTTGTCGCGATCTTAGGCTGCGTATCGAGCTCCATTTACTACGTCTTGTGTCTCCGAGCGGCAGGCGTGTTTCTTCGCGCACGCAAGACGGACGGGGGCGTCCGTTCCACACAATCACTGCCTCCGATTTCCATACTGAAGCCGCTGAAGGGCACTGACCCAGATATTTACGAGAGCTTCCGCAGCCACTGTCTGCAGGACTATCCCGAATACGAAATCATTTTCGGAGTCAGTGACCCGGCGGACCCGGCAGTCGCTAGCGTGGAGCAGTTGCAGCGGGAATTTCCGGACCGCACGATCCAGTTGGTGGTCTCTCCGAGGAAGCTCGGGCCGAACGTGAAGGTAAGCAATCTTGAGCAGATGGTTCGGATAGCTCGCTATGGATATCTGATCGTCAACGATAGCGATATTCGGGTCGAGCGCGACTATCTGCGGCGCGTGATGACGCCGCTCATGGACGATCATGTGGGCATGGTCACGTGCCTGTACCGGGGAGTTGCCGCTCCTACGCTGGGATCGCGGTTCGAGTCGCTCGGGATCAGCACCGATTTTTGCGCGGGCGTACTGGTGGCTCGGCAATTGGAAGGCGGGCTGCGCTTTGGGCTGGGATCGACTCTGGCTTTTCGCCGGCCAGACTTGGACCTGGTAGGAGGATTCGAATCCATCGTCGACTACCTGGCCGATGACTACGAACTCGGCCGGAGGATTGCGCGACTCGGGTTGAAGGTCTGCCTGTCCGATGTAGTTGTGGAGACACATCTCCCGGCTTACGACGTGCGCGGATTTCTTGCTCATCAGATTCGTTGGGCTCGCGGGGTGCGCGATTCGCGACTCGGCGGATACATTGGGCTGGTCTCTACATTCGGGCTGATGTGGGCTCTCCTGAATTTAGTCGCTGCTCACGCCGCGCTGTGGTCGTGCGGCGTGCTGGGAGCGGTAGTGTTGCTGCGGGCCGCAATGGCGATGGTTGTCGGCAGTGCCGTGCTCAAAGACCGGCAAGTGCTCGGCCAGTTGTGGTTGGTGCCTCTGCGAGATCTGATCGCAGTCGGGATTTGGATCGCTAGTTTTGCGGGTCATACCGTAACCTGGCGCGGGGATCAATTTGAATTGAAAGACGGGCGACTGATTCGAATCACTCGGTAGCTCGATCGCGTTTTCTTACTCTGACGAAGGAATCAGTTCGAAGCGTCCGTCGGCGAAGAGCCGGTAGCGGCGTCCCCGCCAGGAGATCGTGTTACCGAAGAATCCGGCAAGCCAGAAAGAAAATCCGAGTAGATCTTCAATCGGCAACAAAAACCAGTTGAGCCTTGCACGCAAGACGCGAGCCGAAACCGCATAGGCCGCCAGCGCCCGTACAACCAGCGCGAGAGGCAAGACCGGCCACCAGGCTGGCGACAGCGCACAGACCAGCAGAGCCAAAGGCAGTGGCATGGTGAAGAACTGGCCAACGTATCCCGCGGGACGGGAGCGACGAGTGCTGCGCCCCCAGCGCAGGCGATGGGCGACATTCTGTGACAGCGTGGCGCTGCCAATGTGATGCTCAATGACATATGAAGAGAGAATGACCCCGTGCCCGGCTTCGGCGGCGAACTTGCCAATGACGAAATCTTCTGCCAGATAATCCTTCACGCGGTCGAATCCGCCGATCGACTGCAACACCCCCCGGCGGGCGGCGATGGTCGGGCCGACAGCAAAGCGCATGCCTTCGAGCATCCGGGCAACCAGCGCGCCCCCCCAGAAGTCGGTATTCATCCCAGTTGCTTCGAGACGTGACCAGAAGCTTGGTCCGGGAACGGCGCGGTAAGGACACGTCGCAACTCCGAGGTGCTCGTCCTGAAATTCAGCCGCGATGGTGCGAAGAAGCTCTGAGGTTACGCGGATGTCGCTGTCGCTCATCACGACCAGATCGTTGGCCGCTGCAGCCAGCATGCGGTCGAGACTGTGAACCTTGGCATTGGGATACGGTGGTTCTCCCGTGATCACCAGCCGCGAAGGAATCTGCGAATACTCCCGCTGGAGTCTGGCCACCATTGGCACAGCAGGATCGCTCTCGCTTCGAACTGCGAACAGGATCTCGAATGATGGATACTCCTGCTCAAAGAACGTCCGGAGATTCGATTCCAGATCGAGGTCAAGACCGGCTAGCGGTTTGAGGATGCTGATGGGCTGAGCGGATCGGAGCGCAGGTGGGCGGACGGCGAGGTAGCGCGTCGCCGCAACAATCTGCATCGCGGAATAAACAACGGAGCCGCAGAGAACAAAGAGCAAAATGCCTGCCAGGATTTTGCCTGGACGCATGTAGAAAAAAAGCAGGAACAGCGCGCATCTTGCGCCTGGGAGCATTGAGCCAACCGGGACCGCCAGCCATTATACCTAGGGCCGGGGATGCGGCTGCGAGTCGGCAGGTTGGGCGCGGCCGCCGGTAGTTTTCGTAACCTGGCTCAAGGCGCCGCGAATCTTAACCGAGAGTTGCTTGAGCGTGTACGGCTTTTGCAGAAAATTCGTTTCCAGATCGACGACTTTATGGTCGAGCACGGTCTGACCCGCATAGCCGGAAACGAACAGGAATCTCGTATCCGGGCGGATTCGTCCGAGTTGCTTAGCCAGTTCTCCTCCACTCAAATTGGGCATCACAACATCCGTGACCAGCAAGTGGATGGCGTCCGCGTGCTCGCGAGCCACCGAGAGAGCGTCGACGCCGTCTTTGGCTTCGAGCACGTTATAGCCCTGGATGCGTAGGAATTCTGCAATTGCGCGCCGGACCGCTTTTTCATCTTCCACGAGCAGGATTGTCTCCGACCCCCGGGCAACGATTTCCGGTTCGCACTGTGCGGTTGTGACCCGTCGATGAGTATTGTTGACGCAGGGCAGATAGATTTTGAACACGGTACCCGTTGCCCGCTCGCTGTACGCCCAGATGAATCCTTTATTCTGTTTGACGATGCCGTAGACTGTTGCCAGGCCAAGCCCCGTGCCCTTGCCCGGAGGCTTGGTCGTGTAAAACGGCTCGAAGATGTGGGGCAAGTCCTCGCGAGGGATTCCGGTCCCGTTGTCGCTGATCGTGATAAGCGCGTAGCGTCCCATCGGAATGACCGCTGGCTTACCCTGTATGTAGTCGCCGTCGAGGTGAACGTCGGACGTTTCGACGCGCAAGTGACCGCCCTGCGGCATCGCGTCGCGCGCATTGGCGGCCAAATTCATTAGAACCTGCTCGATTTGCAAGGGGTCGACTCGCACCGAGCCCAATTCCTTGCCGGGAACGAAAGTGACCTGAATATCTTCACCGATCAGGCGGGGAAGGGTTTTGGCGATGCCGGCAACAACCGAGTTGAGATCTGCGACACGCAAGGCCTGAGGTTGCTTGCGGCTGAATGCCAAGAGTTGCCGAGTCAATTCAGCAGCCCGGTGAGCGGCCTGCAGGATTTCCTGGAGCTTAGCTTCCAGCGGACTGTGTTTCGGCACTTCATCCAGCGCCAATTCGGAGTAGCTGGTGATAATGGTCAGCAGATTGTTGAAGTCATGAGCGACACCTCCCGCGAGGCGACCAATGGCGTCCATCTTCTGCGCTTGCAGCAACTGCGCTTCGAGACGTAGACGGTCGGTGAGATCGCGGCCGTTCGAGATGAAGTGAGTAATCTGTCCCTCAGCGTCGCGCACCGGACAAATGCTCTCCTCCACGTAATTCAGATCGCCGTTCTTCTTCCGGTTCACCAGAATCCCGCGAAAGACATTTCCGGCGAGAATGGTCTTCCACATTTCTTGATAGATTTCAGGGCCCTGCTCGCCCGACTTGAGAATGCGGGGAGTTCTCCCGCAAGCTTCTTCGCGACTGTACCCAGTCAGAGCTTCAAAGGCCGGATTAACGTATTCGATGACTCCGTAGCGGTCGGTAATCACCACCGAGTCGGCCGACTGCTCGACGGCGCGAGACAACTTTCTCAGCGACTCTTCGGCGCTATGTTGTTCTTGTTGCAGAGAATGCAGGGCCACGGTGTTGCGCATGGTACGGACCAGAGTTGCCCCGTCCAGGTGTGATTTGGCCACGCAATTCCATGTGCCTGACTGAAGAATGTCCGCCACCGTCTTTTCGTCCGAGTCCTCAGTCAGCAGAAGAAAAGGTACCGACACCCCGGCGTGCAGAAATTCAGCCACAAGCTGTACTGCTTCCACATCGCCCGCATTGTGCTCGAACAGAACCAGCCCGTATGGTTTCTGCTGCAGCATTTCTTTGGCCTCGTCGATCGAGCGGGCGTGATCGAGTTCGGCGGCGAGCATACTGCGGTTCCTTTCCAGAATCTCGCGGATCAGGAAGAAGTCCTCCTCCTGATTGCCCACCAACAGGACGCGGAGCGGAATGGGTGCGGGTTTCGCGGCCGTTATCACTGGATTGGCTCCGTCACTAGTTACCATCGGAATCATGGGGGCAGGAGTTTAGTGCAGCTTGCAGCCGGAGACTCCGAAAACGGACCCAATTGGGGGTGGCTTCACCGGACTAGCCTTCAAGGTAACGTGGAGGCTTGGCAAAGCTTGCCAAACAGGCGGTGGATTAGAAGATCATTAATGTCCGTCCCAGGAAGTGCCATATGTCCCGAGTGTGGATGCTCCTCTTCGCTGCCCTCACGCTTGCGGCTTCCCAGCTTAGGGGGCAGTCACCTGCCGCATAGCACTTCACATTTCAAGTCTCCGCTGCAAAGGCCTAGACCGACACGGGCCTCGACCTGCAATCGGGAGCGATTTTCCGAAATTTCGGCGACACCGTCTTGGCCTAATGCCGGCCCCTCTATTTGTGCAGTCGGCCCGGATTTGTGTAGCATGAAGAGCCATTCGGCCTTGGCTCCTCTTCCCCCGAATCCAGGAGGGTGTCATGCCTGACAAATCGTTCGCGGATTTCCTCTCAGATGTTCTCGCAACATGGCGATCTCTTGGCAAGTTTCTTTTTCTGGTGTTTGCCCTCGGCGTGCTTGCTCTGGCCTTCGTTCTTGGAGTTCTGCGATTTCTCTCGACCAAAGCGGAGGAAATGGATTTCAAGGGAGCCCATATCGAAGCAAGTGTGTTGTTTGCCAATCCCACGCGAGAAGGTCAGGTGTACACCGTTATGATTTCTCCTCAAGGCTGGCAACGAACGGGCATTCAGGTCCGGAGGGGAGACACACTTCGGTTCGAAGCCGGCGGAAGAGTCAACGTTGACCTTAAGGGTCTAATCGCCAGCCTCGAAGAGCGGAAAAAAGCAGAAGAAAGGATCAGAATCGCACGAAACGCCGGTGGTTGGAAGACAACAAAAGAGGCCGACTTTGCTCCGGAGCACTACTTTACCGCCGACGAAGTGAAGAACATGAAGCCCAAGTGGGACTGGACTGGCCCAGACGGCATTACGCTCGAGGAAACCAAGAAGAACTCCATACCCGCGCGGCAAATGAAGACTATCTGTCCGTCCAAAGGATACGGTGCCCTACTCGCAGGCATCGGAGAGCAGAGTCAGGGTTTATCACGAGACCTCGCTTTTTTTGTCGGCAGCAGCCGATCCACGGTTGCGGAACGCGATGGCTGGCTGTTTTTCGCAGTGAATGACGTAACAAACGATGAGGACAGGGCTTTCCCAGACATGTTTTTTGTGGATAACATAGGCTTCTTTTATGCCCGCGTGACAGTCAGTCCCCCCGGAAAGCAAGGTAGTGCTGAGGCGGATCACGTTAAGACCTGTGCCCAATCTGAGTAAGGACTGCCCGCAAGCGCTTTAGCGATCGGAGCCCATCGCCAAGGTCGCCAGCCGCGACCATTTCCGCATCCGGAAGGCGCCGTTTACCTGGAATGGAAGTGAAGTCTGGTAGGGGCGGGGCACTCACGATATCGGCTTCGCCAAAGACAAGCGCAACAATAACGTCACTCACAAAATTGACCCGGCGGTTGACGGCGAGCGCGACCTATCGGAAGCAGTCTGCAGAAAGCCAAGAAGGCGAAGACGTTGACATGCTTTCTGCAGCCAGATCCGGTGCAGGACGCCAAGACCGCTACCGGCGATGGTTATCGTTCTGACGGAAAGCTGTTAGTCATCTTCTTGCAATAGGGCGGCGCGGGCGCGACAGTCTATTTTCGGGCGCACAACGTGCCAAGTCTCAGCAAGCCCTTACTCCCCTTGTTAACCAATTTAGTATTGCCCCGTCTAACTCCTCAGATGACGGGCCTCGACCCCTGCGGAAGATCGAGGGAACGCCACAGCAGCAATTTGCGTATAGGGTTCTAAGCGGAATTGTGGGCTCTGCGGAAGGAAAGATGCTTTTTCGGAGCTGGGTTCCGCGAACCAGACAATTCAGTGGTGCTGATGGTGGTGGGCAGTTATTTCAAACGCGCGTCCAAAGACTTTGGGGGGAAGTATGGAAAACGTGCAAAGGTCCAACGGCTCGGTCAAGCCGATCGATCGGTATGATGTGGGCCACGTGCAGGAAGTCATCCGGCAGGCACACGATGAACTGCGTCAGCTAATGCAACAGC